>Ga0268247_10000245_pt1 | contig 19230 bp, 20 predicted proteins | sample AgamicOrMae_FD_200245 | JGI IMG/M metagenome (GOLD analysis project Ga0268247, IMG submission 200245) | Agave microbial communities from Guanajuato, Mexico - Or.Ma.e (v2) (version 2) | ecosystem: Host-associated > Plants > Phyllosphere > Phylloplane/Leaf | place: Guanajuato, Mexico | collected...
CGATTTGGCAAAGTGAGAGTCTGGCTGGCAGACACAGTGTCTGCTCGCGATTAGGCGTCCTTTTCCAGCCGCAAACAATGGGCGGCCGATTGATAAGCGTGCATTTGGGCGCGTCTCTAGCGCTCTTTCAGTCGCCGAAATTCAGTGCGAGAAAGTAGGCTCGAAAGTGGAACTGCGCGAGAGACAGTCTCGAATAGATCTGCGCCAGAGATTAGCTCATCTGCTCGGCCCGACGAGCACAAACCGCAGGCAAATGCAAGCAAATGCAAGCAAATGCACCCAAATGCAACCAATGCCAACCAGCCGCAGTCTCAAGTGGCGCAGTGGCCAAAAAGGCAACTTGTTGCAATTTGAACTGCGCCCAAAAAGCTCAATTTTGTCCGAATTTCGCCCCACTTTTGCGCCCCAACTTCGCCGCTAACTGTCCTCGCGTGCAAATTAGGCGCCAAATTTCCACTTTTTGCAAGTTTTCTGCAATTTGCAACACGCAAAACTCGCCCTAAGGTTAGGAAAAGAGCTCGAAAAATGGGGAAAAGCGCCCATTTTCCAGCCGATCACTGTCTCCAACCACTTTCTCCAGCGGCCAAAGTTCTTCAACTGGGCGCCCAAGCGGCGGAAGTGGCGCCCCACAACTGGGCGCCACGAAAGGGCCGCAGACAGTTGGTGGCCAGTCTTTGGACGTGCGGCTCTTGTTTGCAGCAGACGGCCACTGGACGGCCTGCTGCAGCGAGAGACTGTCCTCGGGGGGCTCTTGACGAGCCGCAGGAATCAAAACAGGAGGCGTCTCATAAATTAGCTGTCGTTGGTGGCAAACAAGCGGCCTCTCTCAGTTTGGCACTCTTAGTTTGGCTTGGCCAGAAGCGAGAAGCGAGAAGTGTGCGGCCGGCCGGACACAGACGAGCAGCGCGTTGCCAGCTCATAATGAGCGCTCGTTAGGCGTTTGGCTCAAGTTTGCGCTGGTTTTGTGTCGGCGAAATTTGGAGAAAGTTTTGGAAAGTTGGACGAAAGCTGGAAAATAATGTCTGAAGAAAGTTTGAAAATGTTGGAGATTGTTGTATGAAATTGGCAACGCAGAAGAACTGTGTTGGCAAAAGTGTCACACACAGACACTGATCGGCTTTTGCTTGGCTCCATTCGTGCACTGCAGACTGTGTGCGGCAGACTGTGTGCGGCAGCTCAGGAGATGCGCGCGTGTCCATCAGGCGCGCGTTCAGCACTCGAAGCAGCGCGCGCAACCAGCTCAAGCAGGCCAGTCTGCACGCCACTCTCTCGCTCTCTCTGTGTACTTTGCGCACCGGCCGGCCAGTGCTCGTCAATGCTCGCCACTGGTCGCCTCTGGCCACTTCTTCGCCCCAAAGACAGACAGTCTCTCTCTCTCACACGCCGCCTCAGTTGCGTCACACTGGGCTCGAGTCGACCAACTGGCCAAAAGGAGCGCACTTTTTTAAAATTCACGCAACATTTCGTCATTCAAATTGGCCAAAGCCGGCCCAAAGCCGCCCATTGATTGCCAATCGGAAATTGGACGCCAGCGCGCCAAAGACTCTCTCTCTCTCTTGGCTCTTGGCTCTTTGCTCTTGGCCGCTTCACTTCATTTCGGGCCAAATTGCGTCCTCCTTCTGGCGCCATTCTGCAGCTCTGGAGCTTCCGGCGCTTGAGAGCAGCAGTTGCCGCAAAACACTTTCGCCAAAACTGAGAGCGCGCAACGAGGTGGCGCGCTTCTCATCTCCTCCTGCTTCTCATCTCCTCCACTGGCCCAAGACAAACACGCGCAACTGAGGATCTTGTCGCCGCTTCCACTGCTTCAACTCAGTGGCCAGTGGAGCCAAGCGGCGGCAACACGCGCTGGCCATTAAAATTTATTGCCTCCAATTTGGTTACTCTCAGTCTGCCCAGTTTCCAGGCTGCTCGGCTGCTTGGTCCAGACTGGCGCGAACCGGCGCAGAATAATGAGCGCCGGAAGGAGGAGGAGGCAGAAGATAGAGAAAAAAATAAGAGGAGCCCAAATGATAATAGTTATAATAATCGCCCGTTGGCCAGAGAGGCGCGCTCGTCACTGCGCTTACGTGCGAGTGTGTGTGCGCGGGGCTTCTGCTTGAGACCAGCAGCGCCGCACACAGTCTCTGGGTTTTCTGGCTGAATTCGCTGAACTTTCGGCGCGCAAATTTCCACAAAATCTTGCAGGAAAATCTTGCAGGAAAATTTTGCGGCCGAATTTTTGGGAAAATTTCCTGCAAAATTCCCTCAGAATTTTGGGCCAATTTGCCCGAATTTTGCTGGAAAAATCCAAGCTCGGCCAAAACTGTGCCAATTCGACGAGAGAAAATTCCACCCAAACCAACGAAAGCAAAACAAAACTCGCCCAAATGATGGCCCAAAAACGGCAGGAAAGTGCCCCCACCGAATCCTTAGGACCGCCCCTCGTCCTCAGGAGCTTTCGGCCGCGAGGAAAGCAGAACTCAGCCAAAAGCGGCGAAAGTGGAGAAGCCGGAAACGGAAGCGAGTCGATAATGCGCGCGGAAGTGAGCGCAATAAAATTGCATAATCAGAGCAACTTGTTGTTTCTCCTTTCCGATTCCTCAGCTTTGGGCGCATCTCAGTCCAAATCTCAGTCTTCGGGTGTGCAGAAGCAGAAGCAGAAGCAGCAAGTTTCCACTTTCGCAGCGAATGGAAATCTGAGGATAGAAATCCAAATTCGGACTCGATTTTGGATTTTTTCACAATTTCATCCTAAAATTGTGAGCTCAGTGGGCGCAAAGTGAACGCCACACGAGCTCTAAACGCCGGCAAGTGTCCTCGCGCGGCCGCACACAAGCCCAATTGGCCCCCAAGCAAAGCAAACACTGCCGATGGGGCCCACTTCCGGCGCGCGAACTTTGGAGGCCGACTTTTCTGGCCGCCCGATGGACTGTCTGCGGCGCGCTGATTGACAGTGGGGCGCATTTGTGCTTGCGGAAGTGGCAGATTCAGGGCCAGCAAATGGGCAGCAAAGGAGCAGAATATCTTCTTGCTGGAGAGAAGCAGAGAAATATTCCCGCTTGAGACAAGGAAGAATAAGGTTTGCATACAGTCTGCAGTGGCGCTCACCTGGCTCGTGCAACACGTTGCGCCCACTTCCTGGCCTTGCGCAAGTCGCTGTGGCGCGCAACATATGGTCTGGAAGTGGAGCATTGGGAGGAGTTGGGCGAGTTGGGCGAGTTGGGCGCGTGCCAGTTGGTTGGCGGCCGGAAGTGTCCAGTTGCCGTTTGGGCTGGTGTGCAATGTGCATTGTATGCTCTCAGTGCTTTGTGCTCTGTGCTCTGTGCTGCACTGCAGACTGTGTGCGGCAGACAGCGAACCAGTGCAGAGAAACGCGCACAGTCTGCAGTGAGAAAGCACACCAAACACAGTCTGCAGTAAGAAAGCACAGCAAAGACAGTCTGCAGTGAGCAGGCTCCTGTGTTTGCGCGACCCCAAACTGCCGCCCAATGTCGCTGATCGATGATGGCCCATTAGCAGTGCAGTGGGAGAGAGCGGCTGTTGCCCAAGGCGAGCCTAATCTCTGGCCGGCCGCGCGCCAACTGGAGCCCAGCCAGAGAGCGAGCGGCCAGTTTGCTCAAAAAGCGACAAAGGCGGCCACTTTTTTACGCTGACCGGCTCTCTTGCCGCTTTTGCTCGACTTGTCACGCGCCGCCACTGGTCAGCCGGTCAGCCGGTCAGCCAGTCAGCGGGCGGCCGGAAGGTCTCTGGCCGGCCGAGTGAGAGGCTGCCAGCCAGAGACTAGGTTCGAGAATGGAAGCTGAGGAGAAGGAGCAAGGAAAGTGGAGAAGTAAAGCAAGAAGCAAAGCAAGAGGCAGACGCGCCAGAAGGCGAATGATTTGCATCTGCGCGCGTAATCACTTCTGCTCCTCATTTGGCGCCGCCCAAAGACTGACCAGTGGGGGCCAGTGGTCACTCTCTGGGAGCTTATGGCTCTTCTTCTTTTGCTTCTTGTCCTTCTCTCATTCTCATTCTTATTCTTATTCCTATTCTTATTCTTGCTTCTCTCTCTCTCAGTGGTCCTTCCCGCGCGAAACTGAGCGAAAAACTAAGCGAGAAGCTTCCAGTTGCCCTAAGGCTCCCCCGTCGCTCGTTTGGCGCGCGTGGGCGGCCGCACACTGTCACTGGCGCAGACTGGGCCCACTGGTTTAATCCAGCGACAGGAAGTGGTCAGCCAGGCAAATAGTTGGCCATCCAAGTTGTGTGCTCGCTAGTGACGCAATGCCGCAAGAAGCAAAAGGCAAAAAGTGTGCGCGAAGAAGAAACTGGAAGTGTTCCAATTTTATGCAACTCTCGCTCGCTTTCTCCTTTTCTCTCGCTTCTTTTCTCCTCCACTTTTTGGCTCTTCATGCTTCCAGTTGGACTCCTTCTTTTGGCTCTTCTTTAGACTAGTGAAGCAACACACAAACTTCTATTCATTTGAGTGGCCCCCAAACAGCGCGCCCAAATTGGACGACACAAGATTGGCTGCTGATGGGCGAGCTGGTTGCCTGCTTGCTTTCTTGCTTTCTGGGCCGCAAGCAGAAGAACCCCAAATGCCAAACGAAAATAGAAACGGCCCCAAATGGATCTAATTTCCATTTTGCTCCATTTTCAGCCGCCCGCTCAATCATTTGAGGCTGCTGGACATCGTTTGCTCGTGTGGGCGGCCGCTTTTTTCCTCTTCCTTTGCCACTTGGGCGCCTTGAGGTTGAGGCGCCCAGTTTTCCTGCAGTTTTTCTCCAAATTTAGCCCAGTTTCGCCGGCAGACTGTCTGCGGCGCGCGAGAAACCCAAAGCAGAGCGCACAAGAAATGCAGAGAAGATCGCAGAGATTCGCCCGCGCGACTGGGAAGCAGTTTTCTCTTCCTGCAGATTACTTTTGTCCGCTTTTGTTTTTCACTTTTTACTCGCAATTCCAGGTAAGCTTTCATGCAATCAGTGGCCACCCACTGCCGAGGAGTGTCTATGGGTGAATGTTGGCGAATGTTGGCGAGAATTTTCTCATGAAGTGATGGAAAAGTTCAAGAAAAGAAGTGCACGAGCTAATTTTAGTTGTGCCAATTTTAACCCACTCAAGTTTGCGCTCACAAAAAGCGCCCAAAGAAGCAAACAAAGCGGCGATATAGAAACTGGTCCTCTTGATCAACCGCAGCCGCTTGCTCATTTGAATAGGCGATTGGGCGAATTTGCATTTCGTTTTGCGCGCGCCTGCGCACTCGCGCCAAACAGCCCCTGTCTCTGGCTGCTGCACTCGTCCTAAGGCTTAGGAGTGCGGCCTAAGCTGCACAACTGGACGCAGTGCAGCCATTGGCAAACTCTGCACTGCGTTCACTTGTGCGCAAACAGCGCACAAAGTTCACCAAGTGCTGCACACTGCCTCCATTTCCGGCGCGCCCCCTCCAACAGGGCCACTCTATAAAGGTGGAGCATTGTTTAGCATAGACACTTGTCGGCGAGTGGCTGGAGGGGCGCTCTTGGTGGCGCTGCTGAGGACTCTTTGCCGCGGCCGCCCTCTCGGGGCCAGTCGGCTCGAGTGGCGCAAAAGTCACTCAAGCGATGCGTCGCTTCCGTCGGCCTCTAATTTGAATCCGAATTTATTTAGATTCAATCGGGCGGCCCCAAAGAGGCGGCAGCGTGTCCGTTTTGCTGAGCTCCAACTGAGCTCGAACGGAGGCCAGTCTTTGGGCGAAAGTTTGGGCGCAACTTCAGTGCAAGTGTTGTGCAACTGTGTGTGCGAAGCAAGTGAAGCGAATTAAACTCGCGCTCGTCCTGCTTGTTTGTCGCGCCGGTGCGCAGAGTCGCCGTTTATCTGGCTCGCTCTTCTGGCTGGTCCACGAGAGACAGTCCACGAGAGACAGTCTCCCGCAGGCAGTCTTCCGCAGACTGTCTCCCGTGGACTGTCTCTCGTGGACTGTCTCCCCCGAGCAGCAAGCTCGGACTGCGCACTGCACTGGAGACTGTCTGCAGTCCCTCGTGCGCTGGCCGCCCTGGCCACTGGCCGGCCGGATGATAATGATAATAATGATAATAAAAATAATGATGGTGAATAGTGAAATGACCGGATTTACATGGCTAAGCACGGGCCGCTTATAGGGACTGGCCGCCGCTTGGCTGCGGGCCCACATCGGCCAGTCTGGGCGCTTCTGGCTGGCCGCTGGCTGGCCAGTCTGTCCGAGTTGAGGCCCGCAGCTAAATAATAGGCGTCTTTTGGGGCGCTCTTGCGTGCAGCGCGCCCCATTCGGCCGTTCAATTGGGCTGCAGACTGCAGACTGTGGTGCGCGCACTAGTCCTTAGGGCGCCCCAGTCCTAAGCGCGCGAGCTGTGCGCAAAGTGCACAGTGCGAAATGTGCGCCAAGAGTGCAGCTCACAAGCGCCAGATACAGTGTACAGTGTGCGGCGCGCATTCAATTTCGATTCCCATTCCGATTTGGCATTCGCATTCGAATTCGCATTGGCGCGCACACTCAAATTCGCGCTTCTGCTCTCTTTCTATTTCCAGCACTAAGCAGCCCCAACCAGTGCAGCCAGTCTCCACCGAGCGTGCTCGCCCGTCTGTCCGTCCGTCTGTCTGTCTGTCCGTGTGCAAAGCTAAGCTGCTTAATATTGGCCAAATGGGGGCCGCCCTTGGCTCTATTTGGCGATGATCTATTTAATTAAATGTTTGCAACGAATCATCATCGCGGCCCCCAAGCAAAATGGCCGCCCCACAAGCCTCTTCTCTCTGTGGCCCATTTGGCCCTTCGCACTTCACTTGGCGCCTTTCTCTCTCTGAGGCCAAAGTGCGGCTTTGCTGCTCGCCAAGTTTGCGCCCATCGAGCCGGCATCAAGCGAGCGAGAATAACCCAAACTCCACTGGCCCAAAAGGAGCCCAAAAGGAGCAGCTAAAGCTCACGCAGCAGCCCCCAAGAGCGCAGCCAAAGGAGCGGAATTTAACTCTGATTGATTGTGTTTGGTAAGCAAACTACTGGCCTAAACGAAGGCCGCCCAGTGCTTTCATATAGACGCGCGCTGGCCGTTCGCTAATCAAGTCGGTTGATGAAAAAACAAAACTCGCGCCCGTCCCAATGCAATGGGCCCGCAGACACTCTCTGTTTACCGGCCAGATTTTGCGCTATTTGCCGCTAGTTTGCCTCCCCTCAGCTCCTTTCAGCTCGCCTCCTCTGGCCCGTTTGCCTAGTTTGGCCTCCATTTGCAGCCTGAGGCGCCGGCCAGTTCCGCTCGCAAACTGGCCAGTCCTAAGCGTCGGCCAGGCCAGCGAGCCACGCCGATTGGCCAGAAGCGAGGCCGAGCGAGCAAGAGGCGCACGTGCACTGATTGGGCGGATCGGCAGCCATCATTTTTGGGAAAAAGGGGCCTCCTCTGGCGCCTTTTTGTCCTCTTGGAGCTCTTCGCACGGGCGCACTTTGTGGGGCACTGCACCGCTGCTGCTGCAATGGTGCGCGGCTGCAGCGCTGCAGTGATGCATTGGACGCGCGCGTCCTAGTCTTCAGTTAGTGTGCAGCGCAGTGCAAGCGCAGTGGTGCACTCGAGCGCCAGTGCTAAGGTGCAGCAGTGTTATGGTGCACCAATGCTATGGTGCACCAAGAAAGCAGTGCAGCTTTGCAGCAGAGGAAAAGTAAGGCGCAAACAGAGTCCAGTTGGGTCCAGTTTGCTCTCAGCCCACTGGAAGGCCCAGTGCAACTGTGCCACACACGGTTGCATTAATTAAGCGTGGGGCAAACTTTTTCCCGCCGCAAACGAAAACAAAAACCAAATGGACGTCCAGGCGAGTCACGTAAGTCGGCCAGTCTTCTCTGTTTGGCTCCACTCGGCCAGTTTGCCCAAACGAGCTCGCCTATCTCCAAGCTCAAGGCTCGCAACTAGAGACTGGCACTGGCTGGGGCGGCGTTCGTGCAAACACTTTGGCCCTAAGGAGTCGAAGAAGAAGTCTAAGAAGAAGTCGAAGGAGCCCCCAAACGAGCTGCTCCTTTGGATGCAAGTTGGCGGGAGGCAAATCTGGCCAAGCAAAATATGACCAACTCTTCGAGCTGGCCTGATTATCATGTGGCCCAGTTGCTTGGCTCGAGGACGAATTATCTGGCCAGACGGGGAGACAGAGAGAAGCAGGGGAGAGGCAAAGAGACAAGGCTCAGCAGAGAGAGAGAGTCTCTAGTTGCGCGCAAAGAGAGACAGACATCGATTATTAATATTGGCACGCGGCCGACATGCTAAGTGAGCGGCCTTCTGCGACGCGCCTTCCTCGTGCGTGACAAGCGCCGATGATTCATCTTGGCCCCTTTTTTCCCTTTCGGGCTTCTTCTTGGGCCGCACCTTAGGACTAGTCGCTCGATCTTGCTCGATCTTGCCCCCTCGCAGACTAACAACAAACAGTCCAGAGCTTACCAGTCAGACAGGCCAGTCTGAGTGCCTAATTCTAATTATAGGCCAGGGCTCTCAGCAGTTTGAGAGTGGGTCCAGTGCTTAGGGTGCGTGGCTGGTGGGCCTAAGGGCGGAAAAGGATTGGCGAGTCTGAAGATTTGGGCATTTTTCCAAAATTTTTGCCGAATTTTTCCAGTTTTTTCAGTGTTTTTTCACAATTTTCTACCCTTTTCTGCAAAACTTTGCCCAATTCTCACTGCTCTCTCGCTCGCCCAAAGGGCACGCCCACCGCGCGTCCCAAGTGTCAGACACTGGGCCGTTTTATAGAGAGGGAGCGGCGGGCGATAAGATCTGATCCGAATGCAGATTATAGAGCAAGTTGGCCATTCATTTGGAATATTTCTGACGCAATTCGCGCCCGCCACTCGCACCCAATGGACAGCCAGTGGAGCAGCGGCGAATAGGCAAAAAGATTTGACACAAAACAGGGGCCGGAAGTGACGTGGTTGGCGAAGTTGCATGAGCTGGCCGAGTTGCATGCGAGCGGGCGGTCCAGTTTGAGCTTGCGGATTGCAATGGGGGGAGACTGTGTGTTGGAGACTGTGTACGGCAGACTGTGTACGGCAGACTGTGTATTGCAGACTGTGTGTTGGGGACTGTGTACGGCAGACTGTGTGTTGGGGACTGTCTGTTGCTGCAAAGTGCCACTGGCGCGACACACAGTCTTTAGTGGGCCAGCTGAGCTCGCGTCTGCTGACACGCGGCCAGTCGGAAGTGGAAAAAAGTGACACAAATCACGCGACAACTGAGCCCAACTCTCGCTTACACCGCAGCCAAAACACGCGCACTCAACTCGCCGCCGGCTATTCTCGGCCGGCGGCTCAACTAAACTGCACTGCTTTACTCAAACTGGCCTCAAGTCGCCTCTTTGCCTCTCTTTGCCGCTGGTCAGTCTGTGTTGGGCGCCCATTTTAGTGAAAAAGTTTCTCCCCTTTTTGCCTGGCGGCCAAACGAGAAGCGAGAAGGCCGCTCGCTCGCTTGCTTGCTTGGCCCACGACGCAAAGAGAAAGCCGCTCTGGGCCAAGCAAAAATTGATGATTATTTTCCAGCCAGTGGGGAACAGTTCGGCAAGCAGGCAAGTTGCCAGAACCAAGTGAGTGCTTTGGCCGGCCGGAAGTGGCGCCAACTTGCAGCTGGCCGGCCGCTCGAGTGAAAGTGAGCCGCCGTTTGGTGCTGAGAGAGAGGCCGCTGGTTGCGTGTGCAGCTCGGCGCATAATTAGACACAGTCTCAGGCTCAGTTTTGCCTGTTTTCAGCTTTTTCTTCTTTTCTCCATTCTTTTCTCAAACCTCATTTTTTCGCCCTCCTTTTTGCCTATTTTTTGCCCACCAATTTTGACACGTGTTTTGGAGACTTCAATCTCGTCGATTGAGGCAAAACTAGTCTCTTTTGGGCAAGATTGAGCCATTGAGAGACAGAGAGAAATGGGCTGAAATTGGAGAGAAAATGACGCTCAGCTTCGGCTGCTTGGGACTGGAAATGAAAATGAGACGTCAACTGGTGGCTGATGAGCGAATTTTGGTGCAATTTGATGCAATTGAAGGAAATTTCTCCCAAATTTAGTCAAGTTTGCCTCCAAATTCAGTCAAAATTCACCAAAATTCAACCAATTTTTCCCAAAATCAACCATTTTCCACCAAATCTAAGGCCCAATTCTCGCTCATTTCTTGCCCAAATTCGAGCGGAAAAACAATCTAGAAATGCTTGTCTCTGTTTTGTCAACAACCATTCCAATTGGGAGCCCAAATCACGCTCCAAACGTGCCACTTTTCGGGCCGAGAAAGTGCTGCAAATGGAAATACTTGCAATGAATGAATGGAGAATTTTCGCCACAAAGAAGCATGAAAATGGGCCCAATTTTTCGGCCCACTTTTTTCGCTCGCCTCTTTTTGCGATAATTTCCAACAACCGCGAACAACAATTATGATTAATGATCCGGCGACAATTTTTGCCCCAAATTCAATGCAAGTGGACGCCCAGAAGCAGCCCTAAGGTCAAGCGGCCGGCCGGCTGCACGCGCCTCTCACGTCGCGCCGGGCAACCAGCGCTTCTCCAATGCAGTGTGGCACGCGAAGTGAGTTGTCGTCGCTCTGTCTTTATTTATATTTTTTTATTTTTTATTCTCCCTATTTCCGCCCTTTTCTCTGCTCGCCATTCTGCAAACTCTCTCCAGCAGAATGGCCACTCTGCAGGCCCAAAAGCGAAAGAAGAGAGAGCCCAAAATTGATCGATCACTGTCCTGCGCGCTCCAAAGTCTTGGCGACCTTCCGGCGCTCTTTGGCCCCCCCACTTGCGTCTCCTCCACTTGGGCGCCTCTTTTAACGCTCTCTTGAACTCTCGAGCGAGTGTTGCCCGGCCGGAAGTGGAGAATTGGGCCCCAAAAAGCGCGCGCGTATAGGCAAATTGGCTACGCGCGCCCATTTGTTATCTTTATGGAAATTTGCCCAAGCGCCAAAATGATCGATCGGCGCCGGAAGTTGACTAATTTCCCTCCTTTCGATTCGTCTGTGCCCATTTGCTCCATTTGGGGCCAAACAGTGGCCCCTGTGTTTTGCTTGAAAAGCGTGCGGCCAGCCGAAGCTAAGGGTCGGAAGTTTGGGCGAAATTTGCGAGAATTTCCAAAAGTTTTTTGGCGAAAATTGGGTGAAATTTTCACCAATTTTCGCAATTTTCGCCCAAAACAAACGCCCAGACACAGTCCAAACTGGCTCGACTGAGCATGACGCCCAAAGACAGTCTCCGGCGCCCAGTTCAAAGCTCTTCAAAGCGATATAGACGCGCCGAAGTGGCGCCTTGCTGGCCAATTCTCAGTTCTCAGTCTCGAGTTTCCACTTTTCACTCGCCAGTTTTGCAGCCTTAGAGTTTCCACTCGACATGCCAGACTGTGTTCCATGCTCGCCGCTCGAGCAAGACTCTGGACGGACAAATATTGACACTTGCAAACAAGATGCACCGACCAGTGTCCACTTTTGAACCCGCCGGAAGTGGGCGAGAAAAAGCACCAAAAGGGAAAGAAAACTCGACACTTCTTGGCCACAGTGGCCGCTCCTTAGGGGTTTTTCTCTTTTGCTTCTTTTCTTCTCTGCTCTGCTTCTTTGCCTCTTTCCTTTTCCTTTGCTGCTTTACTGCTTGGCGACGAGAAAGAGCTTCTCGTCGGCCCCAATTCAAATCTAATTTAAAATTTAGATTCCCCAAAATCGGCCGCAAAGTCGCCCGCTCGGACCAAATTGTGACACCGATCGGGCAGCTTGGGGGCCGTTTTGTGTGCAAGTGAGTGTTTTGGGCGCCCCCCAAAGAGTGTCAGCGGCGCCCATAGACTGGGAGTGGCGAAAGGCAAGAGCAGGAGAGAATTCCAATCGGACGGCGGCAAATCCTCGTCGGACTGCACACTGACTCGCAAGAACTCCAAGATTGGCCTCTCGTCCAGTTGGGTGGCCAAACTGAAACTGAAACTGAAATTGAGACTGAAATTGAGACTGAAACTAAAACTGAAACCCAAACTCAAACTCGAAACCCCAAGAGAAAGCGGAAGCGCCGCACTGACACGCAGAGACAAGTTCCAGTCGTCGGCTTCTCTTCGCCTAAAAGGAGAGCTTTGCGCCTTCTTCTTCTTCTTCTTCTTCTTTTTTTTCTCGCCCAAAAGAGACACTCGAAAAGCTGGACTCTCTTTTCAATGCTCTTTTAGTGCCTCTTTCAATCGTTTGACAGTGGAAATTTCACCGTCAAGCAGCAGAGAAAATAGAAACAGAGAAGAAAACTGGCAAAAATGGAGGAGAAAAGAAAACTAACTAGCAATTTCTCGCCCACAATCTCATCTTTGCTCAAACATCTTCTTGCTCAAACACCAACTGAGCTGATGATAATCATAATCATAATCATTCCAGCGACATTTTGGTAGAAAAGAAGAAAAAAAAGGGGGCGTGGCAGTGGGAGGAAAAAGATGAAAAAGATGGATGGAAGAAGAAGAAGAAGGAGCCTTTTGCCTATTTATTGGCGAGAAGATCTTCTCTGAAAGATCTTTGCGAGAAGAAGATCTTTGGCCTCTTGGAGACAGAGATCGCACACAGTCTGCTCGTGAGTGAGACTTTCCATTGGAAAGTCTCAACTGGAAAGTCTTCATTGGAAAGGACACACAGTCTCCAGTACTACAGACTGTGTGTCGGTTCTGCAGACTTTCCGGCGCACAAAAGAGTTTCTGGTGCGCTCTTTTTGACTTGTGGTTCGTTTGGGGTCGCCCAATCGACACACTTGGACACTTTTTCTCCCGTTTTTTTCACTCTGTTTCATCCCCACCGAGTCCATTCGAGACTAGGTGGTCCCAAATTGTCTCGGCAAATTGTCACATTGCCGCCTTCTTTCTGTGGATCCAAAGGGCTTCCGCTCAAAGGTGAAAGAGGGCAGTTCTCTTTCCAAGGCAAAGTGTCTCGAAGGCGAACTCCTAAGGCGCCGCAGATTATCATATTTCACGCATCCAGCTCGCCGGTGGCGCCAAACCTCAGCTTGGCCCACCTTAGCTCAGCGGAAATAGAACTGCACAGGCCACGCCCACCAGCACCATTTGACCCACACACAAAGAGGTCTCTCTTTCATGTCGAATGGGCCACACACAAAGGCCGCCCCAAACCATTAGGTTGGCCGCAAATTGAGTGTGTCTCGGCCGGAAGTGGCGCCGAGTGGGCGTGGGACTTGGAGCGGGTCTATGCGCAGAGTGTGGACAGAATGGCAGAGAGAATGAGGCGCACAGAATGGAGCACACAGAATGGAGCGCACAGAATGATGGAGCCCTTAGGTGTGGAGAAGGGCTAATGGTTTGTTCATGCAAATTGAGTGGCCGCATTTTGACACTTACAAGTCTCTCTGCATGAAGATGATTGATTGTTTTCGCATGAGAGTTGCCCGCTGAGAGTTGGCACGAGTTCCAAAGGCGCAACTCGAGCCAGAGGAGCCTGTTAAACGCAAGAGTCAACCGCAAATGGAAAGGAAATGCAGTTTGGGGCTCCACTTTGAGCTTGTTGTTTCTCGTTTGGGCGTCAAATGAGCACCAAAGGGTTCGAATTGAACGCTGAATTGAGCGTCAAATGGACTCTGATTGAACTCCGAATGGTGCGAACAAATGGAAATCGATTGCAGTCTGAGAATGAGGCGCCAATGAAGAGCTTTTTGCCGCTTTTTTCTGCTTTTTCCTTCTTCCTCCTGCAGCCTTTTTCCACATTTCTACTTTTTCAGCCTTTCTCTAACCTTAGGGGCGAAGAGAGCAGGCAAAGTAGCAAAGAAGCGAAGAACAAGGAAGCAAAAAAGCGAGAAGAAAAACAAAAAACAAAACGGGCGCTTGTTTTCCTTGGCACTGGCCGAGCGGCAGCTGCTCTTTGGGGTCCGTTTCATGCACTTTCTTGCACTTTCTGGCCGTTTCTTGCAGAGAGAAAGTTGGGCGCAACTGTGGCGGCTTAATAGCGGCCAATTGGGCGCGATTTGGCCGCCCAGTCGGCTAGTATTTAGCGTTGGGAGAAATTTGCAGATTGTTAGCTGGTGCCAAGTGGGCGCCCAAATATCCAAATGCGGCTCACTTTGCAGCAGACGCACAACTTCGCCTGTTCTGGGCAGGCGGCTTTGTTTTGGGCCAGCGGCGGAGATTTATGGCCAACTGGCAGCTGATCGAGCGCGCAACTTCCACTGCTTAGTGCTTAGGACCCTCTTGGACAAGCTCGAGTGATCGGCGGGCCCACTTTGCCACTTTGCCACTTTGCCACTCTGCTACTTTGCTTCTTGGCCGCAACGAGTGGCCGAGAGGGCGATTTGCATAAGTGGCGCCAGTTGTCAGCAATGCAAATGGGCGCCCAAGGGGCTGAAGTGTGTGTGTGTGCAGTGGAGAGCACATACAGTGTGTAGAATGAACGCTCTTGGGCTTTGGGCCGCTTTGTGCACGCGACTCACTGTCATTGGCAGACGCGCGCACGCACAACAGTCTCAAGCGCACTCGAAGGGGCGCGCCTCTGACCTTGGGGGCGGCCGGGCGCCAATCTGCATACACTGCTCGCTGTTTTGACTGCCAACCGCCGCAACCAAATTGACTCCTTCAACTGTCAACGCAACCCCAAGTGCCACTCTGCTGCAAAAGAGGCGCCCTTTATAGGCGAGCATGCGGGCCCTCCTAAGGTTGGGCAAATTGTTTAAAACGCCCACTCGAACGGGGGAACTGGGCCAAGTGGAGGCGGCCTCTTCTGCCTTTTGGTGTCCGCGTGAGGCCCAAAGTGTCAGCTCGGCGTGCCTGTAATTTAAATCACAAGCGAGCCTCGCCGGTGGCCACGCTCCAGTGGCCACTTTTGTTGCAATTCCTGTCGCCCTCTTGCTGCAGAGTGTGTGCGGCTGGTGGGCCGCACACACTCTCTGGCCAGTCAAATCGGCCGGAGAGTGTGTGCAGCGGCTACACTGTGGCCCAGGCGGAGAGCTCATTAGAATTTGGGTCCACGAGGCCAGAGGGAAACTGGGAGGCACATGGGGGCCCTTTGGTGCGGCTTTGGTGGAGCCTTAGTGCAAAGTTTGGCCAAACTGGAGTGGAAAATTTTCAACTCTGCGCGCCAAACACTGGAGACAAGGAGACAAACAAAGCGACACTTGACACTGGGCCCTCTTGGCCAAGCTCGAGTGGCCAAATCTGGCTGCTTGGGGGCCAAAAGTGAGCCAGTGGCCAGTGGCTACTTTTGCTGCTTGGGGGCGACCAGAAGAGAGCAGAGGAGAAGGGCCCTTTGGCCCAATTGGCTGTGCTGTTTGGCGAGCTCCTGGGCGACTTTGAGGGGCGCCTCTTGGGGCGTTGAAATGTGGGCGCCCATTTGAGAGTGTCGTCGGCCAGCTAAGTGGCCATTTTGTGTGCGTCCGATGCAGAAGTTTGCAGGAGTTTCTCCATTGCAAGGCCAATGGAAAAGCGCAATGCAGAAGTGCAGTGGAGAAGTGGCACGTTTTTGCTGCACAGTTGCCGAGTGTTTGTGTGCGCGCGCCAACAAAGCGGCGCATTAGAATTTGTATTATTCTGCAGAATTTGTCACCGCTTCCAGTGCATAGGTCTAATGCGGCTCAGCAGTGGAGCTCTGCAGAGGAGCAATGGAGCAATGGAGCAGGAGTACTGCAGTGCAGCAGTGGGCCAGTGCAGCTGGAGATGAAATAGAGGAAATAAAATAAAATAAAATGAAATAAAATTGATCGATTTGATTATGGGCGCCGAAAGGCGATCGGGCGCCATTCCTCAGGCGCACAAGTGGCCCAAGACCAGTCCAAGACTAGTCCAAGACTGGCCCAAGACTAGTCCAAGACTGGCCCAAGACTCTCTTTCGGGGCGGCCGAGCTTTCGTGTGGGAGCCTGGAAGTGGAGCTGAGCCCAGCCGGAAGACTGTGTGTGCGCCAGCAAACAGGCCAACAAAGTGTCAGGGCTCATTTAACTGGACTTTCTGGCCGTCCAGGAGCGGCGATCAGCCAAGAGGAGGGCGACTCTCATTGGGCCTCTTTGGGGTTCCTTTCGAGAGGGCGCTCATTATAAATTCTCGGCGCAGAATTCTCTGGCTCTGCAGAATTTTCTGCTCCTTTGCTGGCTCCTCCTCTTTGGGCGCCCACTGCTTGCCGCTGTCCAGCCAAGAGGAGCAAGAGAAACGGGCAAGTTTCTCGCTCATTAAGCTCGGCCAAGTTGGAGCAAGGCCGACTTCTCGGCCCAGAGGGCAGCCAAGCTGAGGAGAAAGCAGGCAGAGAGGGTGCTCTTCTGGGCAAAAAGAGAGAGAGAGAGACCACTGCAAAGAAGAAGGGCGGCCTAAATAATTCAATTCAATTATTTGGGTCCGGCGAGTGCGCGTGGCGCAATATTAATGGCGATCGGCAGCAAAGAAGAAGAAGAAGAAGAAGAAGAAGAAGAAGAAGAGGAGGCGCTGGTATTAGTTGTTGTTGTTGTTGTTGCTTTTGGCTCCCTTTTTTTGCCTGGGCTTTTCTTTCGCCCTCAAGAAAGCCCCAAACTGGCCTTCTTCTGGCTGGCTGTTGTGTAATTTTTATTACACAACAGCCGCACACAGTTGCAGGACTTAGCAGAGAGCAAGAGAGCCCACAGGAAGTTGCTTAAAAATGCAACCACTGCAGGCGGCTCGTTTCCGTTAGGCGGATATTCGCCGGGTTCGCAGGAAGTTAGTTGGCCAGTGTGGAGGAAGAAGAAGGAGGAAGAGATATAAAATATTGCCGATTGGCGGGCGAACGTGCGCGTATTAGAATTAGACAGTTAGCAGTTTTGGAGAAGAAGAAGCAGAGAAGAAGAGTGGGAGCAAAAGAAAAAGAGAACAAGAAAAAGAGGGAGAAAGTTGGGCAGAAAGTTGAAGTTTTTGGAAAAGTTCTAAAAGTCTGCCCGAAAACAGTCTCTGGCCGCCCAAAGTAAAGCCTTTTAAGTGTTGTGCTCGCGCATGCTCCACGGGGGCCAATTTGGGCCTTCAAAATGGGCCACCAACGTTGGCCAACTTCTTCGCTCTTTTTGAACTTCCTCCTTTCCACTTTCTCCTCCTTTGCCGCCACTCCTCTGCTCTTACACTTTACATCCACACGGAAACCTAAGGCACACACACACGAGAGCACACACACACACACAAGCAGACCAGCCCACAGCTAAGCTCATTTGTCTTGATTAAGTGGATTTATATAAATAATAGTGGGGTCTTGAAAAAAGTGACTAGACGCGCCGGCGCTGACCAGCAACTGTGTGCAACGGTTGCACTGCACTGTGGCTCTCGCGCTCTCAAGCGCCCAGAGCTGCAGACTAGAGCGGCCAGTTTGGCCGCCGGACGCGCCCACCTGCGCCCACCTGCGCCCACCCAGACCATTAGCTTCAAGAGAGCTTAGCCAAACAATGACGTCGTCTCTCATTATAAACACCCATCCCATAGGTGCCTCGGCGGCCCGCGCTGGGCCTCTCGCGCCCACTGGCGGCCACACACGAGCTCCAACACTGGCCACCAGCTAGCCGCTCGCCAGGCCGCTCATTTGGTGCCTCACTAGCCGTCGCAAACAGTCCAGAGAGGGACGAGTGTGGCCCAAAATACGGTCCAAAAAACAGAGCTGAAAATACAGTTGAAAACACGCGACCACGCCCACTCGGACACCTGCGCCTATAGGGGGCGTGTCGTTTTAAAGTTCGCCAGCGCATTGAGGGAGCGCGTGCGGGTCGGGTTGCGCGCGCGCGCTCTGCGAGTGGGCGCGCCGCCCGGGCCCAAATTTGATTATTTGATCACACGTTATAGGCCTCCTTTCTGGATGGCAGGGGGTCCATTTGTTGTGGGCTCATCTTTGGCCCCTTTAAATTTGGCCCCAGTGTTGAAAAATTCCGCCCGCCCATTTCCATTTGGATTCATTTGGCTGGCTGGCTGAGGGCGAGCGGGCGGCCCGCACGCCCCGCTGCACTGGCGCGCCCGCACTCGCCCGCTCAATCACACTCTTTCGGCTGAGGGGCCACAACTCAGGCAGCATAGCTCGGGCAGCACGACTGAGGCCCCTCGTGGAGGACGGAAGTGGCGCCGCTGACAGACGTCGGCTGAATTGAGTGCGACGGCGGCGGCGGCGATATTATGCGGGCGCCCGTGCGAGTTCCGCGAACTGGCCGCCCGAAACATGGGCCGCATAATATAGATATCGGCCGGCCGGCCGGCAACCATCTTGGACTGGCTTCCGCAAGCCGCACTCTGACCGGCCAGCCAGCCAGAGTTTGGCGCCCGCGAGAGTGGCCAAAAGGACATCTACATCTACATCTCCAGCCAGTGGCGAGTCGTCGCTTTGCATTTAAAGATGCACATTAATTTGAATTGGATTATCATTTTTATTACCATTTCGGCTTGCTACAAAACCGGAGCAGCCCAGCTGAGAGCGCCCGACGATAATAACAAGTGTTCGTCTTGGAACAATATTTCCAGCCGGCCAGACCGAAGCGGCAAAGTGGAGCTGGCAAAGTGGACGGAAAGCGGCCGGCGAGACTCGCAGTTTGAGCTCAGCACTGGCAGTTTGGGCTCAGAGCAGCTTGGGTGCCAGAGACTAGCTCGACTGGCCAAATGGGCCCACTTTGCCGGCCGGCATTGCGCAACTGAGGCGCCACTTGGGCGCTCCTCTAGCTCTTCTGCTTCTGTGCTCTTGTGCTCCTCTAGCTCGGCGGGAAATTAATGTAAATTGATGCAAACGCGGGCCACTTGCGCGCAGCAGCCACTCTCTGCCCACCGGCGGGCTCTATAAGAACGCAGAGAGGCCAGTCTGCGGGCGTGTGTTTGTTGCGGCGCCATGTGCATGCTAATGGCAACTCGTTACTTTGCATAATTAAAACCAGACTCGCCCCATTCGTGCAACCCTAATTGGCCTGCGACCGAAAACAGGCGATTTGCGCCCACTCGCCGCCCGTCTGGCTGGCCAGTGGGCGACAGGCACAGAGAAAAGGGCCGAAAAAAGAGAAACAGAGCCAAAAAACAGAGCCAGAAAACGAGAAGGCCCACTCGTAGCAGCAAAGAGTGGCGCCCCCGCCGAGCGAGCCGCACAAACGGGCCCCAATTAGCGCCGGCTGCAAAGAGTGGGCCTGGAAGTCGGCCTCTGGAAGCGAGCTTGACGTGGAAGCTCGGCGACACGAGTCAGGCGCGTCTCCCGGGGGACTGACCCGCCGAGAGTGGCCCATTGGCTCGGCCGGCGCCACTTCCGCCGCCGCCGCCAGTATGCAATTGGGCGGCCCCAAACAGGTTGCACTTTGCGTTTTTCAGGCGCCCTAGACGCCTCCTGAGACGTCTTGGGCGAGTGGCCCAATCGCGATCGAGCTAGACTCTAATG
>Ga0268247_10000248_pt1 | contig 18964 bp, 19 predicted proteins | sample AgamicOrMae_FD_200245 | JGI IMG/M metagenome (GOLD analysis project Ga0268247, IMG submission 200245) | Agave microbial communities from Guanajuato, Mexico - Or.Ma.e (v2) (version 2) | ecosystem: Host-associated > Plants > Phyllosphere > Phylloplane/Leaf | place: Guanajuato, Mexico | collected...
CCGCGCCGCGCTTCTGATAAAGAATTTGAGAACAGGAAGTGTGCCTATATAAGTGACGTGAATGTATCACTCACTCGCCGTTTCAACTTGTTCGCCAGCGGCCCCACTGCAAAGAGCACACACTTGGGTGCGGGCGCACTACAAGCTCAGGCAGAGGCACAAGCAGAAGCAGAGGCACAAGCAGAGGCACAGACACAAGAACGTGGCAGCAGAGCCTCCCCAGGCAGTGTGCGCCCGCAGGCCCACAGACATGAGGCGCCACTTGCCTCGAGCGGCGCGCGCTCCTTGCGGGCCCACTTAGGCGCGCCAGTGTGCACATTAGCAGAATGAGGGCCGCCCTTCTCTCTCTTCGCCTAGCTCGGCCTCTCTGTGCTCTGCTCTGTGTGTTGTGAGTGGAAAATTTGCACTCACACGCCAACAGGAAGGCGCCACTTCGCTGGCCCTAAGCAGAGGCAGCCCCAAAGGCAAAAGAGGACGCCGCAGAGTGTATCTTGTCGCCCTTGTGTCGCCCTCCTCTGTGCGCGAGTGCGAGTGCGAGTGCGAGTGCGGCCTGGCTGGCCCGCCGCTGCTTGAGGCCGCTAATTCGCACCCTTCAAACTGGGCCCACTTTGCCCTCTTCTTCACTTCACTCCACTCCACTTGGGCGCGCGCCAAATTGTATCAAAGCGCCGCTCCTCAACTAGGACTAGAAACCCACGCTTTGGGCCGCACACTTTGGGCCTGGGCACTTCCGCCAGCCAGTGGGGCTAATTTGAATTGTGTTCCGGCGGCCAAATGGGCGCCCTCGAGTGGCCAAATGGGCCCACTCTTTGGAGAGCAACTCGTCCAAAGTCGGCCAAGTGTTGGCTCGAGCGCGCTGATGTCTGTCTGTGGAGTGTACAGAGTGTACAGAGTGTACACACAGACAGACAGACGGACTCACCTCATTCGGGGGCCCATTTGGCGCGCGGGCTGCATCTTATAGATTATGCAAAGTGTCCGTGCGGAATGCGGGCCGCTCGTTAGAAGCATCAGAGCAGTAAGTCTGCAGTGCAGTCTGTCTGCGGCACTGGAGCACTGGAAGCACTGGAGAAGCACTGGAAGACTGGGGCTCGTGTGCAGAGAGGCGCAAAAAGAGGCGCACTGGCCGATTGATTCGACGTGCATTTGGAGGCGCCGCATTTGGACACTGCGCGGCAAGTTGCACTGTGGCAGCACTGTGGCAGCGCGCGTCTTTTATAGACATTTAGCGACACTTGTTCGCGCGGCCGCCGAATCCAGAAGCGCAGTAGAAGTGCACTGAGAGACTTGCGCCCGTGCTCCAAAGTTCGGCCGCGAGAGACGAGCGTCCCTCGCACACTGCAGCTAGTCTGTCGCACTAAAACTCGCCTTTGCCAGTGCAGTGACAGTCTGTGGCAGTGCAACTTACTACTGCCTAGCAGTGCAGCTTAGGACGCGCTGCCTCCTCTTGGGCGTTTGGCGTTGGGCCTGCGGCTGCGAGTCCATAAAATTGTTCGCAGAGGTGCTCGTCTCTGGCCGCACTCATGGCTCCACTCTCTTGGCTCCACTCTCTTGGCTCAGCCGCAGCAGTCAGTCCTCCTCAGTCAGTCCTCCTCAGTCGCCCAGTTGGCCTGTGTGCCTGCGCTTAGCTTAGCCTGTTTCTGCTCCTTTTTGCTCCTCCTTTTTGCTCCTCCTTTTTCTCCCTCCTCACACGCTCCCACATTGTGTCACTTTTGCACTCCCAAACACAGGCACAAGTCGCCAGTGAACGCGAGTTAAGGCCAAGGAGACTGCTCAGTGTTTGCGCAACGAGCAGCCAGTTCGAGTGTTGGCGAGAGGAGAAAATGGCCGCGCGGGAGAAATATTGCCTCCGAGTTTGACTCTGACGAGTTTGGCTGTGACTCTACCACGTAGAGTCTATCAAGTAGAGTCAACCAAGCAGAGTCTGGCTCAAACTGCGAGCTGGCGCAAAAGGGTTCTCCTCTTGCGGCTGGGCTGCAGCGAGCAGAAGACGCACACACAGTCTTGTGCACACTGCAGCTTTCAGCCAGACGCAAGTGGGCGCGAATCAGCCACACATCAGCCGGCAGCCCTCAGAGCTGCCGTGTGGCGCGAGTGGCGCAAGTGGAGCCAAAAAGGGCGAGACACAAATATAAACACAAACACACACAGTCTGCGCTGGGCCCAAATGGAAGACATTCAATCAACAACTTGTTTTCCTCTCGCCGCAACCGCCGCTTGTTAATTACCATTGTCATTGGCTGCCGACTTTGCACTTGGCAGCCGGCTGACAAGCTGCAAAGACTGCAAACTTTGAGCTTTGAGCTGCAAGTCGAGTCGACAAGCCGCTGGTTAGCTTAGGTCTAGCTTCACTCTAAGCTACACACTAGCTACACACTGGCACTAGCTTGCCGCAGGTGGCCCGCCGGCGTCACTGGGCGGCTTCTCGCCAGTCAGAGGCAGTCAAAGGCCGGCTGGTTGCCGCTCCTTAGGGCTGGCCACCAGCGGCGCGCTTTTGATTAACTGGGCCGAGTGGGAAATATAAATATAAACCATTCATGTTTATGCACAGGCCCAGATTGCCTCCCCTTTGGAGTGCGTCTCTTCGGGGTGGCTAGTCTGTGGGAGGCGAGCTGGCCAAAAGCTGGCCAAAAGCTGGCCAAAAGCTGGCCGAAAGCTGGCCGAAAGCTCGCTGAATTGTGTCCTCCTCGACGCCGCTCGGCAGGAGCTTGAGGCGGCGGTTCGAGTGCGCCTCATATAGTCACAATGTGGCTTCGAATTACGCCGATAATAAGCAGCAGAGGCGACCTGCAGGACGCAGACTAGAGATGCAGAGACGCGCAGCGAGCAGTGCCAGAGACTGTCTCTGGGGCGACCTTTATAGCACTGAATGCACTTGTTCGCGCGCGTCACTCGTTCGCGCAGTGCAGATGTTCGGCCGCCGCGCACACAGTTCTACTCACAGTCTCACTCACACTCGCAGAGAACTATCATGCGCCCAGTTCGCCTCTTGCGCGTCTCTGATGCTGCCACATGCAAGCTGCACTCTAGCACTAGTTCGTTCACTTGCTCTGCACTCACTGGCACACACAGTCTCCACTTCAGTGCAGCCGAAGAGTGGAAACAATGCAGCCGCATTAAGTACATTTTCCTTTCTCGTTTCCCTCTTCTCTTTTTCTCTTCTTTCTCTTCTCTTCCTGCGCCCCTCCCGCAGACTACTGCCTCTGGCAGCCGCCCGGCCGAGTCGCAAACTCGACAGGTGAGCTCATTTAAGCGAGCCAGACGCAGAGCATTAAGCGCCACACAGGCACAGGCAACATAGACGCAAGGCAACACAGAGAGACGCACGGACAACAGACGCACGGGCAAGAGAGGCGCTCGCCTCACTGCGGCATGCAGTGTGTGTGTGTCTGTGTGTGTGTGTGTGTATCCTGCTGCTCGCTCGTTAGTCTGTCTCGCGCCCACAATTCCCAAGCCCAATTGCTGGCCGGGCAACGTTTCATGGTCAGCCAGAGGGCAGCCTCGCTCGCTCCCTTTGGAGGAGGCACAGTGGCAACAGAGTGGCCAGATGGAGTGGCCGATTGCGCGCTCATAGCTCGCTGGGCAAGCTGAGCTTAGGTTGCCTTGCCCAGCGCCTTCTTGGCAAGAATGTTTCCCCGGCTGGCGATCAGAATTAACATAATCTCTCCCGCGCGCTCTCCAGTGTGCACCTGTAGAGCCGGCGAGTGTTTGCCGCCGACTGCGCGCGGCTGGCAGTGAGCGCCGCGTGTGAGCAGTCGACTCGAGCGGAGAGGCCAAATGGAGTGCGCCGAGCGGCTGCAGAGAGTTGCTAGTGGCCAGCGAGTGGTGGCCGCTCGATGCAGTGTTGCCTTTCGGAGCGTCGCGCACCATTGCCGCCAACTAGCGCTTTTAATATCCACCAGTATCAATGGCAATTGGCTGGCCGGGCAAGTGTTGCAAGTGCTGCAAGTGCAAGTTCCAGCGGCGCTTAGCATTGCGCGAACCAGTGGGGAGTGTGTGCGGCGGCGAACTTTGCGCCAGCGAACTTTTTGCCCAGCAGGCGAGAGAGACTGTGAAGGCTGCGAGTGGGCAAAGTTCGCTCGGGGAGTGCTGCGCGCCAACATGCTGCGCTAACAGTCTGCAATAACATTCTGCGATAACCTGCGAACTTGGAGCTGCGAGCTGAATTGAGCTGAGCTGAATTGGAGACTAGAAGCTGAGCTGGCGACTGGAAGCTGCGAGCTGAAAGCAGAAAACACAAAACAGAAATTGGCCAACTGCGAAACGGGCGAAGAGCGCCAATGCTCCATCGGCGAGGCCACAAACTGCGCCCAGCTGGAAGTCGCCGGCGTGCACGCCGCGCCACAGGCACTCTCTGGCCTCCTCTGCTACAAAGTGGCCAGCCCCTGGCAGCGGGGCGCAAAAAGTGGCCACGCAGCGAGCGGCAGCCGACGGAATGGCGCCCGCCGTTTCCAGGTTGTCGGCCGTTCGGAGTTCCCAATTCCTCCAATTGGAGAGCTCAACTGGCCAGAGTGTCTCCAGAGACGAGCTGCGGCTCGGGCGAGTGCGATGCGGCCGCAGACAGACGGCCGCAATGGTGGCCAGCTCAGTTGCGCGCCGGAGAGGCACTTGCGGGCGCAGAATTGTGAACTCGTGTCGCTGGAGGGCGGCCGATTGTGTGCGGCCGATCGAGCGCCGGCCAGTTGCAATGTAGGTGGCCAGCCGGCTTGGGCGTCGTCCAACAATGCGCTAGAGTGGCGCTCCTCTCAGGCAGTGTGGCGTGTGGCCACTGGCACAGCTTGACACGGAGGGCGCGAAGTGGCCGCTTTAGTTTTAATTCCCGCCGGCAAGGATTGCATGCGCCGCACGAGCTCCATGCGGCGCTTCATTATCCGGCGGCGCCTCAGGAGTCTCGCTGGTGAGCTGGTCTCGAGTTCAGCTCAGCTCGACTGAGTTCAGTTCAGGTCAGTTGCAGTCGAGCTAAAAGTGAGCTGAGCTGCAAGTGAGCTGAGTGCGAGCGCAAAGGAAAAAGCGAACAGTGTGAAGAGTGTGAAGAGCTAAGAGCGCGCAGAGCAGAAAGCAGAGCGAACTTGAGGCGCGCTGCTAACTCTTTGGCGTGCGAGCGAACTTTGCAACTTTGGCCAAAGCAGAGCAGAGACTGTGTGAAGTGCTTTGCTTTGACGCTCTGCTTTCTGCGCTCTGCTTTAACGCGCTGCTTTGCCGCCTTCAACCTCGAGTGAGTGCCCTCCGCGTGAAGTGGCCTCTCGAGTGGGGCCAGCAAAGTTGGGTGGCGGCAAAGGAAAAGGCAAAGGCAAAGGAGAGGGGAAAATGATAGAGGAAAGGAAAACAAGCAGCAGGGAAAACAAAACAGAGCCACCCAATCCAAACAACGCGCGCTTATAGATTGGCGCGCGGCTTGTCTGTGGCAGTTGGGGGAGGCCGAGCTGCACGAGGAAACAGGTGAAGTGTGGCCGCAACTGCTCTGTGTCAGCGCAGACAGACGGTCCTTGCGGCCAAAGAGGCGGCCTGAAAGACGCTTGCAAAGGCGCCGCTCGACCTTAGGGGATCTGCTTCCTGTCAGAGTTGGATTTGGCGCGCAACTTGGGCCGCAGACTGTGTGCAGCCCCTCTGGCCACAGTCTTCGGCCAGTCGGCCAGAAGGGTTGTGTTTGGGGGCCCCGCCGATTGGCCGATTGCGTGCCCTTTTGGGGGGCCGCTGGTTGAGTTTTGCTTTGGGCTTTGCGCTTTGGGCGTCCAGCTGGGCAAAGAGAGCGCATTGTGGCGCCTCTCGCTCTCTGTATAAGCGAGTCTCGCTCGGCCCATTCACAAGTGGGAACAGAATGCGTGCCGGCCAGTCTGCTTAGGTCTAGCGCCGAACTGCGCTGGACAGTCTGCGGCCCAGCGAGCGCGGCCCCCTGGGAATGGGCGGCCAATTGCGAGCGGCGGAAGAGCGACCAGTGTGCAGGCCAGTTGGGCGCCCCGTCGAACTGGGCAGGGCGGCGCGTTTGCTGCTTGGCGCGCGCCAGTTGCGCCAGTTGCCCCAGTCGAAAAGGGGAAGGCGCGCGGTCCAAATTGGAGTGCCACGTGCAGAATATGAGCAGCGCGATGACGCGAAAAGAGCAAAAGTGAACGAGCCAGTTCAAGTCCAGAGGGCCAAAGTGAACAGTGAACAGTGAGGACTTTTGCGGCGCGCGTGGTTCATGCTTGGCCCAGTTGCGTTCAGTTGCGTTCAGTTGCCTTCAGTTGCGCCCAGTTGCTGCTGGCAAGAGTGTGTGCTCACTCAGGCCGAGTGAGTGTGCGCCTTTGGGCAAGGCTGCGAGAGTGGCGCGTCCGAGCGAACAGAATTCAGATGGGCCCCAGTCTCTAGTTTGTGCGAGCAAAACTGGCCAACTTTGCCCGTTTTGCCGCTTCACTTTTCTGCGCGCTCGTTCTGCTTTACTTCTGCGCGCTTGTTCTCCTGCGGCACTTCTGCTGCTTCACTTTTCTCTGCGCGCCACTTTTGCTCCACAGGCCACAGTTCGCCCGCATGGAACAGTTCAGCAGCCAGAGACTGTCTGCGCCGCTTTGCTCAGTCGACGTGCCGCTCTGCTTCGGTCGCGCTCTTGCAAATTATTTGAAAAATTCGCCCTCACAAAGCGCAGACTGTCTGCAGTGTGTGCAGTGTACTGTGTGCTGTGTGCACTGTGGGCCCCAAACTCAGGCCCACTCTCGGCCACACGCACAAATCGAATCGCCCTCAGCGCCACTCAAACGCGCCAGACGACCCTCCGACACACAGACGCACAGACAGACACACAGACGCACAGGACGCACAGGACGCGCCCCGCAGGCCGATAATTAGAATGCCGATGATTGCGCTGCGTGGTGGGCGGCCGCGCATCGTCAGACTGGCTCCAGCTCGGCCCAGCTCAGCTCAGCTCAGCGCGGATTCTAATTATACTTGTCGTCTTATGGTTTGGCCGCCCGCTCGCTGCAGGCCCCAAATTGGGCGCCTGCGGTCGCGCGAACAGCCAGCAGTGGCCAGTGAGCAGTGGCCAGTGGGCGGAAGTGGCGCTTGCAGAGGGCGCCCGAGGAGGCCAGTTGCGAGCTGGGGGCGCGTGGCGGGCCAGTTGCGAGCGGCGAGCACGTGGCGGCGCGTGTCTGCGGGCCAGAGACAGTCTGCGGGCCCGCCGAGAGACTGTGTGCGCGGTGGACTGTGTGCCGTAGACTGTGTGCGCGCGAGCCCCAAAGCGAGCGGCGCGTGGCCAAGTGTCACGTGCAGAAATGTGACTTTTGTCTGCTCTTTGCACGTCCGTCTCAGCGCGAGTCTGTGTTTGTCGCTGCGAAGTGATGCGAGCCAAGTTCCAGGTTGTAAGTGAGGCCCAACAACAGGCCTCAACTCATGAACAAAACGGGCAAAAGAGAGACAGTCAGAGGCGCAAGCTGGGGCGCAACTAGACGTATTAGAGGCCGCCAAAAAGCCCCCAAAAAGCCGCCAAAAAGCCGCCAAAAAGGCCAACAAAACGGCGAACAAAACGGCGAATCAATTTTCGCGTGCGCCGAATCATCTGGTTTTCAATTTGCGTCAAGCTCCACTTGCGCTGATCGAGCCGGTCACGTCACCTTGGGCGCTGGTGGCAAGCCACTTTGGCTCGTCCGCCTGGCTTGTGAGCGCGCCAGTTTGGCTGCCGAAGTTGCTCCAGTCTGACTTGTGGGCCGCAGACTGTCTCCGGTGCAAAGTGGCAAAGTGGCGGCCAGTCAGTGGGCAGCAGAAGCAGAAGAGGCCAGAAGCAATAAGAAGCCAGAAGCCAGAGGGCGAGAAGGCCAGAAGACGAGCGGGCGGATTTGGCCTTTGTTTGGTTTGCGCGCAAAGAGAACTGACTTGCGAGCGGAGTTCTGTGCGCGCAGTTTGCTCTCTGCGTTGAAGACTGTAGTTTGCTCTGTGCACTGCAGACTGTGGTTCGCTGTGTGCTGCACTTTGGTGTGCGCGCCGCAGACTGTCTGGCGCGCGCCCGCAGAGCCAAGCCTCTATTTTTTGCCACACACTTTCCGCGCGCTCAACAAAAAGGCTCAAGAAAACGCTCCAAAGGCATCAAATTCAATTAGAATTCCTGGCCCTCAATTTGGCCGCCAGTTTCGATCGACGTTTCCACCATTCGACGTGCTGCTCTTCCTGTTTGCTCTTTGGGCCCGCCACTTATTGGCCTCCGAGCGCAAACGGCAGCTCCTCGAACTCTCCAACTCCTTTGGGCCCTCGTTGCTGCCCAGTTCTACCTCGTCTTGGTTGCTCACAATGCTAACTGGCCACTGAAGAAGAGGCAGAAGAGTGGGAAGAAGAGTGGAAAGCGAAAGGAGTGGATCGATCGGGCGGGCTGCAGTTAAACTTAATGGTCGGCGGGCAGAGATGATTGTCGGCCAAGTTGGGCCAACTTGGATCGACTTGGACCCATTGGGCAGCGTGTCGAGTCGATGAAATGAATTCCTGCCGCCTTGCTTGGTCGCCAAAGAGAGAGAGAGCCAAAGAGAGAGAAAGGGGGGCCCTCTGGCAGACTGGGAGAGACAAACAGGAAGAGACAGTGGCTGGAGTTGCGGGCAGCCACACGCGCAGAATGGCCGCCGTTTGGGCGCAAAAGTGTTGCCCCTTGGCTCCGTCTCTTTCGGAGGGGCAGCAGTGGGGAGATAAAATCAATTGTTTGTCAATGCGAAATGGACACCGGCCGGGCGACAGTGAGCGGCCAATGTTGAACGAGAGACAGTGAGCGGCGCACAGTGAGCGGCGCACAGTGAGCGGGAGGCGCGCACGAGCAGCAGCAGAGGCGCACAGCCAAAGTCGCACAGCTAAGGAGCGTTGAGCGAACTTGGGCAGAAAAGCGCACAGAAAAGCAGAGAAAAGAACAGAAAAGTGCGCAGAGAAGCACAGAAAAGCCGCCCGCTCGCACAGTGCAGATTCAAGGCAGACTGTCTGCATTGAATGTGTGCTGTCTGTGCGCGCGTTGAATGTGCGCCTTCTCGCCCTTAGAAGCCGACAAATATTTGTTGTTCGCGCGCCGCCCAAACAATTTCTCTTCCTCTTCTGCAAACTAGACACAACTGCGAGCGAGCGAGCGAGACAGTGAGAAAGCTGCGAGCAAAAGTGAGGAAGCTGCCAACTGGAAGCTGCAAACTAAAAACTGGCCGCCCAAAAGTGGCCAATTCTGCCACTGCAAAACTGCACACTGTCACACACACACACTGCACAGACGGCCCAAACTGAAGCTTGTTTGGCGGAAGCAGATTGGCCGCCAAAGCAAGCGGCCAACTGGCAACAAGTCGGCCGCAGACTGTCCAGCACAGAGCCAGCACTCGGCAAAGAGGCGCCCAAATCTGGCTCCATTTGTGTGGATGGCGCACCCAAGAGCTGTGTTTCCACGACAACTGGCCCACAACTGGCCCACGTCGCCCAAAGACTGTCCTCCGCAGACTGTCCTCTCGGCCCAGAGCCACTTCAAGCGTGGGCGTGGCTTCGTGTGGGAGACTGTCGTCTGTGGCCAGTGGAGAGAGTCTTTGTTGGGCAGAGGCCAGAAGAGGCCAGAGGAGAGCACAAGAGACGTCAAGCTCGGCCGAGCGTTGCTTGTGCCCCATTCAATGCTTGGTGGGCGGTCGCCGCTCGTCCGTGGCCGCCGCACACAGTCCTCCCCAGGCCGCACACAGTCTCTCCCTCAAGTTGGCCATGACAACCGGAAGGAAGCCAGTGGGCCACCCGCGCGGCCGCCAAGACAATACTCGCTCATTTCATTCCATTCCATTCCATTTCAGCCAAACATTTGCGCCAATTGCTACTCCTCGGGGGGCGTGGCTGCGGGCGCTGATTGGGCGGCGGCTGAGCGACGGCTGAGGAGCGGCAAAAGGAGGGCGGAAATTGAAGGAAATTGAAGGAAATGGGTGGAAATTGGCGCCTTTGAGTGGCGGCAGTGTTTGGCGACATTTGCTGCACTCTTGGGCCAGTCTGTGTCGCTTTGGGCACTCGGCCGATGCTTAGGTGCGGCCGAAGACACACTTGGGCGCAGTTGGCCGGCCGCAACTCTATAGCGGCGTATGTGGCCAATTGGATGCGGGCGGCCACAGTCGTCGGAGCGCGTCGAGCGAGCGCGCGGACGAGCATTGCTTAGGGCGAGCAGAGAAGAGGCAAAGGAGAGGCAAAGAAGAGGCAGAAGAGGCGCCTCCTTTGAGCCTCCTTTGCGCGTCCGTGCAGACTGCTGGCCGCACACTGGCCGGAACGTGATTCCATTGGGCCAAATGGAATCATGTGTCGTGCGGCGAGCGCCAAAGAGCAGCAAAGAGAGCAGTCTGTGCGAGCTGGCAGCTCTTTTTGGGCAGCTCTTGGCTCTTCGCAGGCAGCTCTTCACTGGCAGCTCGCCGGACCTAATGAGCGGCGGCCCACCTGAGCTTAGGTTGAGGCAGAGGCAGAAGCGAGGCTGGCGAATGGGGAGAAAATGGGAAAAATGGCCAAGAGTTGGGCCACTTGCGAGCGTTTGTAAGGCGCTTGATTGTGGCAACTTTGTGTTGGAGACTGGCCCAACAGACTGGGGCTCAAGTGGAAGAAGAAGAAGAGGAAGAAGAAGTGGAAGAAGAGGCTGAGGCAGAACTCAAGAGTCTCCCTCGCAGAGTCAAGCAGGCAGAGCTAAGGAGGCGCAGGGCTAAGCTTCTCGTGCAGAGCAGCAGGTTGCTCTTAGAGTTGGCCAGTGGAGAAGAAGTCGTGCCAGAGGAAGCGCGCAACAAGGAACCAGCCAGAAACTGATGGCGCAAATCAAGCGGATTAAATACTCTTCTTCTGCCTCTTGCTGCCTTCTGGCTGCCAATATGTTGCCTTCGATGCAGCTCCACTCTGTGCAGAGACTGTGTGCAGTTTCGGTCTGTGTGCAGTTTGTGTTCACTTTGAGGGGCAAGTGGGCGCGATTTTGCGCCTAAATTCTGCATGCATTCTCCATCGCAGACAGTCTGTGAAGAACGGCGCTGCAGAGTGTATGCAGCGCAGAGTGAAAATGCAGTGCAGAGTGAGAGAGAATGCAGTGCAGACAGTATGCAGTGCAAGAGAAAAGAGTCTCTCTCTCTCTCTCTCTGGCCAATTCTCATTCTCTTCTGATGCGCCTCCTTTTCGCTCCCAGCTCGTTGGCCATTTTTTGCCAGCCAGCGGCCAGCCTTCCTGCGCTCTTTGAAGGTCACCAGCAGGCCCAAGAGGCAGTCTAAGATGCAGTCTGAGAGCAAACGCTAAGCACTGGCCGCTAATAACCAGCCGCCGGCCACTGGGCGGCACGCAGCTTCTTGTTCCCGCTCTCCAGCGAGGGCCAAATTATTAAATATTTTCCCCCAACGCTGAGAAAACACTTCGCCCAATTGCAGCGCCCGATCGGCCGCCGCTTCTCTTTTTTCCCTCTGAACTGAGCTCTCTTAGGCGGCCGGCTCTCTTGGGCGCGCTCGTGGCCACTCATTAGGCGCGGCGCGCAATCAGTCCGCCGCTCACGGCTAAGCTTTGGCCGCATCACACGGGCGGCCAGCTCGCCACACAAGCGCACACTCACAAGCTCAAGACAAGGGCACACAAGCTCGCACAACAAGCGCCGATCACAGTCCGTCCATCTTTCGCCGGCCAAACTCCCACTATATCGGCAGTCTGTCTGTCTGTCTGTTGCAGAGCATCACACACGGCCAGCTCCAGTGGCGCCCAACGACTCGCAAGACCGAGTTGCCAAGACGCCGCAACTGGACAGAGAGAGAGAGAGAGGCCCGGCCAGATGTTGCTCGGCAGTGGCTCAGCAGTGGAAGAATGCGCTCCTCTGCATTCTGCGCCCATTCTTCCCATCCTTAGCCCCGGGGAATCGGCCAAAGGTGGACCAATTCGCAGCCAGATCGGCCAGTTGCTCGCTCGCTCACTTGGCGGCCGGGCGGAGGGCGCTGAATGGGCGCCAGTGGTGAGCCAGTGCTCGTCCTCTGGCGATTGTCTGCGGCCAGTTGTGTGCGGGCACTCTGCCGCAAGACAAAAGGAGAAGAATTCGCGCTCATTTCTGCCCATTTTGCTGCCCACTTGCGTCTCTTCTTGGACTGAGTTTTGCACAGAGCTGAGCGCAGACAGTCTCTGCTTGCAGTGCGCACTTGCATTCTGGCCCAGAGCTAGTCTGCGGCGCGCGGCACACAAGCAGAGCGAACTGTGCGCGCGGCTGCCAGTCCTCTTCTGCACACAAGCAGCTCTGCAGACAAGGAGCACAGCTCTGTGCGCCGACCAGCACGGCACACAGTCTCCCTTTTCACTGGGACTTCTCCACTCAAAAGGCAGACTGTTTTCACTCGCCACTCCAATTGGGCCCACCGAGCGGCACACGCCCAACGCCAATCCCGAACGCCCCAGCCACCTGAACCTGAGGGGCCACCAGTTGCTCCTTAGTGGCGGCCCAACGGACGCGAAATGAAATTAGAAACTAGAAACGGCCAGCCGAACTGCAGGCCACCTCTGCTCCCCTCAGACTCCCTTCGCTGACTCTCCTCCTCGCTGGAGGCGCGCCCGCCAACCACTGGCCATTTTCGGGGGCCCGCCGGCCTCACCAGCTGGCCTTAGGCGGCCCCAAAACAACAGGCGCCCCTCCTGAAGCAATTCGCGGGGCTCGGCCCATTCAATTTCGGCCACTTGAGGGGCCTTTTCGGCCGCTAATGAGCTGCCTGCAGTGCTCTTTCTCTCGCTCGAAGTCTGCCTTTGCATTTGCAGTCGCTGGCCTTTGCTAGTCCTCAAGTGCTTGGCTTCAAACTCAGACTCAGACTCAGACTCGCCGCCAATTGTCTGCCACAAACTCAGACGCAGCTCTCACTCTTTGGCCCAAAAGTGAGCGAAAATCTCCTTTCGTCCAACAGTTTTGCTCCGAACCAAATGTTTTTCTCCACTTTTTCCTCCTTTTCTGCTCACTCAGCTCCTCCATTCAGCGCTCTCTTCCTCACACAGTTTCCTCCTCTCTCTCACTCTTTCAGGCACGCAAATGGAGCGAAGCGCAATAGTCACTTACCTGTTGAGCCGGTGGGCGATCTGACGTCATCGTGGAGCTGCTTGGTTGCAAGTTGTTCAGTCAGTTTTGCGTTCGAGTTTGGTGAAGTTTGGTTGAGTTTGGGTTCGAAATTTGGTGGAAATTGGTGGAATTTGGCCGCCGAAATTGGTTGATTTTCGTGCATTTTTTGTTTCAGAATAATTCGTTTTTCGTTCAGATAGTTTTCGTTTTGTTTTGTCGATTTTTAGCCGTTTTTTGTGCGTTTTTTGTCAGTTTTGTTTCCATATTTGATTCGTCATTTTCGGGCAAGGAGAGAGGGTCAACAGTTAGTGGGCGTGTCTAGCGAATTCGGGATCTGCGTGTGCATAGCGGCAGGTGGGAGAGCCCGCGGGCTAGTGCGCGCGAGTGGGCGTTTTGCTGTGACCGAAGGCAAAGGAAAACAAAGCAAAACAAGAGAAAAACAAAGCGAAACAAAGTGCAGTGAAGGCTTCAGATATCCCGCAAACTTGAAATATTATCCCAAATTCAGCATGATATTCTCCATCGCCTATCTCACAATTAAATATAGATCAAGATGAAAAAAGAAAACTTGAATCTTGAATGTCAAAGATGACATTGAAGATGAGCGAAAAAGAAAAGTGTTAAATAAAAGTGTGAAATAAAAGTGTTAAATAAGGCGGTGATACTCACATGGCGCTCAGAGGTGGCCGCGTTGCTCGTCTCGGGCGCATAGTGGCCCGAGCTCTGATTGTTGGGCGCCCCATTGGTGTGGCCGTGCTCCAGTTTGACTGACGAGGCCGAGGAGGAGCCCGACGAGGCGGTTAGGTCGCGCAAGTGGTGGTGGTTGTTGTTGTTGCTTGACTCGTACTTGATGCTTGCCGCTGAGTGCTGCTGGTGGAGGTCGGCCTGGTAGTGGGGCATGGCCGCCTGGCCGGCCTGGGCGGCGTAGGCGGCGGCCGCGTGCTGGGCGGCCGCGTACGGGCCCGCGTAGCCCGCCGGCCCATAGGCGCCGTACTGTTGCTGCTGGTGCTGGTTGTGCTGCTGCTGCTGTTGATGGTGCTGCTGTTGCTGCTGCTGCTGGTGGTAGGCGGCCGCCGCTGCTGCTGCCGAGGCGGCGGAAACGGAAACAGCGTCCTGCGCGCCGTACGGGTGACTATTCTGCTGGCTGTTTGGGTGCTGCTGGTGCAGGTGGCCGTTGTTGTTCTGGTCTTGGTGGCCATTTTGGGATGCAACATTTGGGCCAAGTGCTGCCCCCACTGCCGCCGCCCCAGAGCCACTCTTGCCGCCCTCCAGCTTGCCCTCGGCCGCCTGGTGGTTGCTGTTGCTGTTGTGATGGTGGTGGTTGTGGTGGTGGTGGTGGTGGTTGGTGTTTGTGTTTGTGTTGCTGGTGCTGTTGCTTGAGTTGCTAGAGTTGTTTGAGTTTTGGTTCACTGGCGGCCCAGTGGCGCCCATTCCGTTGGCTCCCTGGCCGGCGCTTCCGTTTCGGCTGGCCGAATTGGTGTCTCTGCTCGAGCCGTCGTCCACCACCAAATCGATGGGCAGCTTGCCCTTCAGACAGTTGATGTAGCGTTGGCAGAAGTTGTCGCACAATTGGTGCACCTTCTCCAACTCCAACAGATGAATCCTGAGCATTTGGATCGATTGCAACATGAACTTGTCTATCTCATGGGCCCCGCCACTTAGGGGCAGGTTGCGCAGTCGCGAGTCATTGATGAACGTCTCCACGTCCTCCTTGAACGACTCAGAGCTGCAAATGGCCTCCGAGTGCGAGTCTCTGGGCGAACTGGTGGCCAACTCGCACTTCTGGAACACCATCTGCAACAGGGGATACAGCGGATGGTCGAGGATCATCTGGGTCATCCTTGGGTCTGGGGCCTCCAACATGGCGGCTTCACTTGGTGTTTAATCTTTTTTTCTGCCAACTTTTCTCAATTATTGATTATTGATTATTTTTGTCACTTCTATAAGCTTCGATTTGGCCAACTTGTGGCTAGTTTTCGGCTATTTTTCGGCTATATTTTCCAAATTTCAGCTAAATTTTCCCAAATTTCTCCAAATTCTTCCAACTTCAAACTATTTTCCAACTATTTTCTTCTCTTCCACTCGCCGAGAAGCTCTTCTTTCAAACTCTTTCCTCACTAATTTGCCTCTTCGCCAAAAGGCCCTCCAGAGACAAGCCTCCAGAGCTCTGCTTGTGTCAAGCGGCACTCTCAAACTGGCTCGAACTTGAGGTGTGCTCGAGTTTGGCTCTAAATTTCGCTGGAGATCTACTTGGCAATTAAAAGCTGCCAACTATTGATTTAAATTGATTTAAATTCGGGCTAATTTGCCAAATTGGAACTATTTAACTCTTTACTATTTTGCTTCCACTTGCACACAAGCCTCACACGTCGCCAGTGACACTCTGTGGACGCCTAGAGGCTGGCCATGATATAGAGGAAATTATGATTGATTGGCCTGGGGTTGCATGTCGGCGCTCTCGCACACACACACACACACACACGCGCACAGACACACAGACACACACACAAGACACACACGCAAACTGACAGTCGGACAGACAGACGCGCTGAGGGGGCTCCTTTGAAGTGGTAGACTAGACAACTTGGCTGCCTGTCGGTGGGACTGCTGGGGGAGAGCTAGGCTGATCTAAGGTGATGTGATTTGATGTGTTTTGATCTGATCTGAAGTGAAGTGAAGTGATCTGAAGTGAGCTGCGAGTGATGATGCAGTGCGATGTGTGTTTGTGTGTGCAATCCAATGGGACGCGAGGTGATCTGGTCCGATCAGACTGAAACTCGGCACTGAAGTGAAAAAACGCGCCAAAAGCGCAAGACTCGCCCGCTGGGCCAACAGTGCGCGTCCTTAGCCAAAGAAGTATGCGCGCGCACTCTGCCCGGGCCGCCGCTCACAGTCAGGCCTACAGAGTGCACAGAGTGGGCGCCCTCTCTGCGGGCTCGTTCGCCCTGCGCCCCTCGCATTATGGCCACGCGCGCGGCCTGTAGGCGCGCGGAGCTGGCGCGCCCTGGCGGCGGCGCGCACAACCACTCGACCTGCCAATTGTGACCCGTGTCTCCCTCTTCCGCCGCCCGAGACAAACTGTGTTTGTCTGGAGCCCCACTGGTCAGCGTAAGAGTCCTCTGGTGAAGAAGAAGTTCTTCGTCTTCTTGACGGACCACTTGAGCCGACGAGTTGCCAAAAGATGCCGCAAGTGGTCGCTCGGCCGCCCCGCTCGAAGTCCAATTAGCCTCCGCCGTTGATGGACTGATGTCCATGAATGGCAACAACAACTGGCCACTCTCAGGGGAGGGGCTTGCTGCTAATTGTGGGAGCAACAGGCCACTTTTGATTCAGCCTTTCACGCAAGTGGCACGAAGGCGGCCCGTCTCAAGTGAAACAGTGGCACAGAGAAGCGTCGGCGGAGAGAGAAGCCTCTCTGCTGACCTTTCCTCTCGCATTTCGCCGCCTTGCTTTCCCCCTCGCAACTGGAACACTGAGAGTGAAGTCTGCCGGGCTGGGCCACACACGAGCCGCCCTCTTGGCTCTCAGTGGCCTCTCTCGATTGAGCAATCGACTGCACAGACAAACAGACACACAGACAAAGTTTGTCTGACAGAGCAACGGAGCAGCCCAGCAGAGGCGAGCTGCAGACCTCGTCACGTCCGCCAGGCCCAATTAGAACTCAATGGTCCGTGTCGCGGCCGCTCATCTTTCCAGGACAACCACTTTCCACCCTCCTTCTCGGCTTCTCTGTCCAGCTCTGACGTTGAGGCCACACGCACGCTCGAGTTTTGAAGAAAGACAAACAAAAATGGACGAAAAAGTGGCCAACAAACGCAGACTGAGTGGGCCCGTCGAAACTGTGTCACCGAGTCGCCGTTTGCTCTCACTCTCAGCCGTCTGGGAGCCTTCAGGATCTCGCCACTCGACAGCAAATGCTGCACTTTCTGCGCCATGTCTTGGCGCAGAATCAGGCGCCAGAATCTCGGTCTCAGTTTCCGATGGTCAAAGTGCGGCCCGAGTGGAAGTGGACGCATCGATTTCCATGATCAATAGAAGGCCACCCATGTAGATGTGTGCCCCTAGTCAGCGGCTAACACAACAGTCAAGCTTGCAAATCCACCCGAGTGTCAACTGAGGGCCCGGAAATGCGCCCCCGGAAGGAGCAGACGAGCAGGCTGAGTGGCGGCCAGCGAGCGAGAGAGCGACCGGCGACTGAGTGGCGGAGGGTCCACTTGCTGCTGCGAGTGGTGGTGGCCAGTTGTCTGGTGTTGCAAGACAAGTGTGCGCTTCGAGAAGTGAAGGCAAGTTCGAGCAGCGTGCAGAGTGAAGTGCTGGTGTCTGACCAGTGCGGCCAGTGGCTCGGCGGCAAGACGGCGGCCGCGCTCACCAAGCGAAGCGACCAAGACGCAACAGTTCACAACGCCACAAGTTGGGCCCCGGCCGGAAGGGTGGCCGCCCCGTCGAATGTTGAAGTGCAAGAAGAGACGCCCCCAACGCTCCAGAGGAGAGCTGTCCGACTGGGCGGAAGACCAACTCCAACGAGCGAGCGGCGAGACGCCAGCTACGTGCAGCCGGGCCTCAAGGCAGAGGAGAAGCGGCAGTTGGGCGCTGCGGGTCTGCGGGAAGAGACACGCCCCCCTTGGAGCCCGCGGGAAGTGGCGCGTCTCGCGGCCGCCAACAGCTCCAGCGCGACGTCAGCGCAAACTGCCGGCTGGCAGCCCATCAGAGCGGGCCGGCCGCCCCAACGCGCTAATCTCAACCCTGAGGGCCGCTGGGTTTGGCTGCAGCCCGGCCCCGGCGGGCTGCCACGCCCACCCGGCCTGCTGGCGCCCGCTGAGCCGAGGCCGCCCGGCTGGGACGAGCTCAGGGCGGCCAGCGTGGCGGCGCCGCACGTGCTCGGGGCCCCGCGGGCGCAGTCCCGCAGCGGCCCCGCCCCCAGGGAGCCGCTGGTGCTGAGCCCGCAGCTGTTGGGCCAGCTGTTGCAGCAGCAGCAGCCCACGCCGGCGGCTGCAGACCACCAGCAGGCCCCTCCTCTGGCCGCCAGTCTGCAGTCTGCGCCGCCAACACTTGTGGGCGCCAACACTCCGCCGCCAATCTCAGCGAGCTCTTTTCTCAAGGAGGCCGCTCTCGCCACTCAGAGCTTGGCGGCGCCGGCCGGCGAGCTGGCCAGCCAGGACGGCGCCTCCATGCTGAGCTACTCGCTGGCCACCAAGCGGCAGGCGCCGGACGTCAGCTCGACTTCCTTGCGGCCGGCCGAGTTGCTCGAGCAGCAGCTCGCCGGGCCCAACAACGAGCAGCTGCTGGCCGCCCTGCAGCAGCTGAACATCTTGGGCGCGCCCTCGACAAGCGTCGAGAGTGGCGGCCTCAGCTTGGGCGCAACCGCGAGCAGCCAGCCCGATTCGGCGCTGGTCAGCATGTTCGAGAACCTGTTCAAGGGCATGCTTTCCGCCTCGGCGGCCAGCCTGCAGCAACAGCAACAGCAACCTCAACAGCAACAATCTCAACAACAACAACAGACCACGCCTACACCTCAGCCTAAGGGCGCCCAGTGGCCCCAGCAGCAAGCAGAGACAATTGCCGGTGACCAAGCCACCAGACAGTCCGTGCAGTCGTGGCAGGAAGCTCAGCCGCCGCCTGGGGGGCCGCTCGGCCCATTGGGCGCCCACCAGAAGCTGGCCCACGAGCTGCAGCCGCAACAGAACCACAGACAGACACATTATCTGGCGGTGAACGAGCCGCAGTTCCACGAGCAGTACGCTCCACGAAGGAGACCCACCAAGAAGAGGGCCAAAAAGTCGCCAGGACACTCGCTGGCTGGCCCAGTGGTTAGGGTGCAGAAGAGACCACGCCAGTCGAGTGGGCCCGCCAAGTTCCACCAGCACAACTCGCCCACCGACCTGCAAACGGCGGGCACCATCCACAAGTGGAAGTATCCCTGGCTCTACCAGGACGACGAGGACGAGGAGGAGGGCGAAACGGAGATCAACCTGAGATTCA
>Ga0268247_10000249_pt1 | contig 18874 bp, 20 predicted proteins | sample AgamicOrMae_FD_200245 | JGI IMG/M metagenome (GOLD analysis project Ga0268247, IMG submission 200245) | Agave microbial communities from Guanajuato, Mexico - Or.Ma.e (v2) (version 2) | ecosystem: Host-associated > Plants > Phyllosphere > Phylloplane/Leaf | place: Guanajuato, Mexico | collected...
AGGCTTTTCACCGGCCACGAGCAGCAGAGCGCCCGATGAGCGAGGGCGCCAAATTGGGCCACGCACCAGGCCAGACACTCAGCGGGCCCACTTTGAGGGTGGGATCTCTCAAGCTGCACCTGGACAACAAGCCGAACAGGCCGACAGACAGTCTGCGGCAGTGGTGAGGGTGGCGCCTCTTGCGCAAGCATCGAGGGGCGTCGAGTGGGGGCGCTTGGTGGCGGCTCGTGCTCCTCTTCATGTGTGTGGGCTCAATATTTTTCCAACATTTTCCAGCACACAAGTGGGGCGCGTGAAAGCAATTTAAACATGTTGTAATGTTGCCGCCAGACAGCAGATTGTTCGTGACGAGAGCCGCTTGTTAGCGGAACTCTGTGGGCGCCAGATGAATCAGATCGTGAGCACGTTCTCTGCAAAGAAAGGCTGCAAAGACCGCCAAGACTGCCAAGACTGCAAAGGCTGCAAAGACTAGGAACTGGCCCGCCGGCGCTGAGCGTTGTTGCAGCGGCCACTGTGCGCCAGTTGCAGCCATATGTGTACAATGGCGGAGCTGCAGCGGCGGTCTTGAGGCAAAATTGAATTTAAATACACCAAGGCCAGTTGGTGGGCCCTCAGCCTGGCTTTCTCGGCTTGGCGTCTGGGCGGCGGCCAAGCTGAGAATTTGGGGCGCAATTTGTCTCGTCTTGTGGCAGGACGAGACTTGTGCACGTAGCTGCCCTAAGGAGAAGTGGCCCCGCTTTGAGTGCTGCATCATTTGCACAATAATTGGATAAATGGGCCAGCTGGCAGGAGAGAGGAGGCCTGTCTGTCTGTGTCTGTTTCTGAGGCAGTGGTCGCGCGAGGGAGACAGTGAGCGGCTGAGCAAGGGCGACTTGGGCGGCGTAATTAGTTGGGCCTTGCGGGGAGGAAGTGAAGTTAGGTTGGCGCTTGGGCGAAATAAAACAAATAGTGCGCAGGATAACATCCACTCGGCCAGACAACTCCATCGGCCCTTAGCCCTCAGCTCAGCTCGGCCTGGTGCGCAATGATCGCGCTTGATTAATGGCACCAATGTAGCGCCGGCGTGTGATTGTCCGCTCCTTAGGGCTAGAGGAAAGAGGAAGAGGAGGGGCCTTTTTTGCTCCCTTTTTGCTCTGTTCACAACAAACAATTTGGCCAGCGATGCAGCCAAGCTAGTGGTGCAGCTAAGCAGCTAAGCAGCGGCCAGTCAGGCTTGCTCCTAGTGCACCTAGTGAGTGGCGGCTGAGCGTTGCAGAGGCCGCTTGATTAAGCGAGCGCGCCGACGGGCTCGATCAGGTTGCGGCCCGCCCGAGACAGAGACAGAGACAGAGACTGGGGCTAACTTGGCGCTAGGCTGAGGCTGAGGCTAAGGCTGAGGACGAAACTCAGCCGCTCGAGACAGAGACTAGTGCTAGGGCAGAGTGGCGGATATTTGGCCGCCGACGGAGACAAGGTCTGACAGGGGCGAAATTCGATGCGGGCGTCATCGTTGCATGCGCGTGGGCCACCCGCGCGGCCGGAAGATAAATTGCGTCGGCGCGCGAGCTGGCGCGCCATGGCGAGCCGCCTGGGCCGCCTGGGCCGCCTGGGCCGCGGGCGCCCACCAATCAGCCCTTAGCCTCCGCTGCTTTACTGCTTTGCCGCTCCAATGCTGCACTGCTGGGCCGCCACTGCTGCGCCTCCACTGGCAGCCTGAGGCCGCCCGGCCAGAGAGGACGAGTCACTTTTTGCGCTAATCTCGCGCGCCCAGCCCCCTCGGAGGCGCCGCTGACAGTTCATTAGACAATTAGTGGCGCCAACACGTTGCATCACTCGTCTGGGCCGCCATTCTCCCGCCTCTGCCTCTGCTGCTGTTGCTGCTGCTGAGCCTCCTCCACTGCCAGATACTAGCTAGATACTGGCTAGAGACTAGCTAGAAACTGGCTAGATACTGGCACTGGCCGAGCGGGCGCTCCTCAGGCTGGGCGCTCAGCTGGCGCCGCGCTGGAAATGTTGCGCCGCCACAGCTCAGCCAGCGGGCGCACATCCGCCCGCAGCTCGCCAGCCCCGCCCGCTTCGGACGCGGCCCAGCGCCACTGGGGGGCCATTAAGCGGGAGCTGGACCGCCTTTTGCCTGCCCAAAGGCGCCCCTCTGGACGCCCAAAGCGGCGGCGGCCAGATTTTAGAGCAAACAAAAACAATTGAGGCGAAAACGTCTCTCAAGTCGAGACACAGAAGTTGCCGAGGCACAAGTTGCGCCCGGCCAACCCTTCGTGAAGGCTTCCTCAAGTGGAGGCGACTTTTTCCTCCAAGACTCTCCGGCCAGACACACTTTCTGCTCCCACTCGCTCGCTCGCCGGCCAGTGGAGGCGCCCACTCTGCTGGCTCCACTCTGGCGCCAAGCTAACTGGCCGGCCAACTGGAGCGCCCCACGGACAGTCGACATTTTGAGCCCCCTTTCCGCTTGTTCGCCTCCGGCCAGAGACTGACCGGAGGCTGGCTGGAGACTAGCCAGTAGCTCGCCAGTGGCTGGCCAGTGGCTAGCAGCCAGCAGAAGGGAAAGAGCACAGAGCAGAGAGTTCTCTACTTGTGGGCACACTCTCTACAAGCGCGCTATTTTCCCCCCGGTTGGGCCTGGTTTGGGTGCGGATCTTGGCGAGCAGAAGTGGGCCTGAGGAAAATCGGACAGTCTGTGGAAGGGGACACAGTGGTGCACTGTGCACGCTTCCAGCAGCTCCAAGCCGAGCCGCCGAGCTGCCAAGCGACGCTTTGCACGCCCAAACGTTGGGGAAAAATAACAAGCCAAGTTGTATGGAAATGGATTGCGCCGGAAGTGGCGCGCCGAGTGCGGGCCGCTGGTTGTTGTTGTTGTTGTTTGCGTTTCCTTTGGCGTGCACTTGTTTCCATTCGGGCGGGCGGGCCCGCGCGCACATCTCGCGTGCCCGCGCGGCGGGCGCAGCGGCAGCGAACGCGTGCTCGCGCGCTCCCGCTCGTCGGTGGGCGCGCGCACAGAGGCGAGTTCGGCGGCCCGCGCGCTCCCCCATCTACCAGTGCCAATGGGCCTCTCGGGGACGCCTCGCAGGCCGCCCGCTCGGACTCTTGTCGTTATTTGTCGAGACTGAGTGGCTGGCCGGACGACAGACAGCCGGCCTGGCCGCACACAATGGATTGGCCGAGCGGAGAGAGCGCAGAGAGCGCAAAGAGAGCGAGCAAAAGGCCGCCAATGTGCCGGCCCAAAGAGTGGGCCTTCCGTGCGGCTGGGGACACGAGTGGGCCCATATATAAAGAGGCGCCGAGTGGAAATAAGATTATGATGTTTTATTTTCTCCCAACTTTCATCCTCCAGGGCTAGTCTGCGGCCTCAGCACAGCGGCGGCCCTTGAAAAACAGCCCCACTCGAGCCTCTTCATCTGGGCCCACTTTTGGCCTTTGTCGTCGGTGTCTAGCTCTGGCCAAGACGCTGGCCAGCCAGTCGCCCAGAGGCCGCCCCTCGAGCCTCTCCAGACAGTCGCCGAGACAGCAAGAGGCGGTCTCTGGCGGCGCGAGCTCGCCGCTTTGAGCTCGCCGCTTTGAGCTCGCCGCCTCGAGCTTGGCCCTCGCAGGGACGCTCATTGTTTGGGGGATGTCGTGAAATTTTGATGATGATGATGATGATTGTCATAATGGCCCAGTGTGTGGCCACTCGAGTGCGCCGCCGACCCGCCAACGAGCAGAAACTCCGCCCACTTTGCGCACGCTCCGCGCCACTGCCCGTCCGTCTGGCTGGCTGCCGGCGGGTGGCAGTCGGCCGGCGGCCACCCAAATGGAGCCGGCCAGCACTGAGGGGCAGTGTGCGGCGGACAGTTGCCAGTGGAGGTCGCCGGCGGGCAGTTGAGGGGGGCGCATGATTGCGGCGTGCCAGGCCGCGTGTTGATTTCTGGGTGCGCGCCCAGGAATCAACTGACAGCGAGCGGCCCCAAACTGGACCTGCTGGCGAGCTTGTGGTCCAGCTGGCCAGCTCTATCGAGGCGGCTCCATCGCCTCGAGGAGAAGCGGCGGGCGAGCCTGGGGCGTGACGGGCGGCCAGCTCGTCCTGGTTGTCCGCAGTCTAGGGCCTGGAGCGCAGGCGGCGCGATGCTGCCGCGCGGGACTGCCTGCCGGACGCGCGGCTGTGCGCGTGCGGGCCGGCCGGCCCGCACGCACGCAAGACGCGCACTCGACACTTGGCGCGCGGGCCGCGAACAGACCAACCCACATGCGGGCCGAGTGGGCGCGCCAGAGAGCCCGCAGCACGCGCGCACACTTTGCGCCCGCCGCGGGCAGTCTCTGGCCGGCGGGGCGCCGTTTCTAAAGCGCCACAAGCGGCCCGGCCGGAGCTGCAAACCGGCCAGGCAGTTCTGCAGCTTCTTCTCGTTAAGTTGGGCTTGTGAGGGGCTAAAAATAGTCCAGCTTGCGCCCAGCTTGACCATATGTTTGGGCCGCGCTGTGGGCGCTGCGAGCTGCTGAACCTAACCAGCCGGCCGGCACAATTTTGGCCCCCTTTCGCCTGCCCAAGGGCGCCCTCGTCTCCAGAGAGTGACAAGGGCCGGCCGGGCACAACAAACAAGGCCCTTTGTTGGCTTCTTTGTCTTGGCTCGGGAGCGCCAGTTTGGGCGCCCCCGCGGCTCCACTAATCACTGTCAGTGGCCGGCGAGCAGCGAGGGGCGAGCGGCGAGCAGCGGAGGCGAGTCTGCGGCTTGGCCAAGCTCAGAGGGGCGAGCTTGGGGCGGCGGATGTGCCGAGGCGCTGGACCGAGAGAGCGGCCGAGGGGGACGAGTGGGGCGCTCGAGCTCGGGCTTGGGCCTGGAGCTTCGCTGACACTTTTGCGGCGCGCCTGGGGCTCTGCTCGGCGCCATTTGGGCTGCCGGTGGTTGCCAGCGACTGGCTGCAGACTGTCGCCGGGCCAATTGGGCGCCCCGGTGGCCAAGAGCTCCAAAGAGAGCCATTAAACACAGTCCGCCTGCTCCCCGGGCGCCAATTGGGGCCACTCTTTGCGCCCCAAGTGGCCCAGCTGGCCGCTTGTGGGCCATGAGTAGCATGGCCCACTGCTCATGGCTCATGGCTGGCCGGGCAGTCTGCGTGCAGCTCGCCGCCAGAGCCAGTCTCTAGCCCGATTGGATTGGGCGCTCCGTGCGGCCCGTCGCAGATTTGCATGTTAGCTAATTAAGTCGCCAGTTGGTGGCTGTTTGCAGCTCGGCGGCTCTTTGCACTCGGCTGGCTCACCAAGCTCACCAAGCTCACCAAGCTCACTGTGCTCAGTTCTCGGCTAGCCCTTGTCTCTGGCCCCATGCGGGCTCAATTTATCTTGCCAGCTAATTGATTAGCGCGCCGCTGGATGCTGCTGGTCCTCGCGGCCAGTCTGCAGACAGTGAGCGGGCAGTGAGCGCGCAAAGGAGCACACTTGCCGCGCCTAAGCTGCGGCCGCCGAGCCCGCCCGCTAAGCCGTCGGAGGCGCCGCCAAGATCGTATCGCCAAGAGACCGCGCGGGCGCTCAGCTGGGCCGCCAGTCAATGCTCACTGCCAGACCAATGCTAGACCCTAGCTCGTTTCCAGCTCGCCTGGGCAATGTCCAAATAATTGCCTTCTTGATCGAGACAACACAATTGTGTTGCCGCTCAGACAGCAGCCAAGCCGAGCCAAGACAAGCCAAGCGGCCAGTCAGTTAGCTCGTTTACTCGCTCGCTCGCTGACTCTCTGGCCAGTTCGCTAGCTCGCCAGCTAGCCAGTTCACTAGCCGGCTAGCTCAATGGCCAGCTCGCTAGCAAGCTCGCTAGCAAGCCAAGCCAAGGCCAGGCAGGGCTCCAAAGGGCGCCCAAGTGGCCGCCGGCACGTGTGTAACGCGAGCAGAGCTTAGGGGCGGCGGTTGGCGAGCGCGCGTGCTCGCCGGTGGCAAAGCGATGAGCGCCGCAAACTCGCGCAGACTGGCCGGCTTAGGTTGGGCGAATTAAAAAGCCGGCACACAGTGATTTATTGTGCTTTCTCCACGGGCATTGGGCAACAAGCTGGCCAGCGGCGCCCCCAACTGGCCAGTGCGGCGTTAGGCCATTGCTACGTTGGGCCACTGCGAGCCGCTCTGGGGCGCACTTCCAGGCTGGCCGGTGGGCGAGCCAGTTGGCGAGCTCGTTGGCAAGCTGGCCGCTGAGCTAGCTGGCCACTGAGCTGGCTGGCTGGCCGGACACTTTGGGCTCATTTGGGCGGCAAGCTCATTTGCGCGTGTGACCGAGCTGGCCGCGGGCGAGCTGGCGCAACGCATGTGCACTATGTCACACACAGACAGTGCAGTATTGCTGCACTGTTAGTGCGCTGTTAGTGCACGCGCGCCGCACACAGTCTGCACTTGCCGCACACAGTCTTTGCTGGCCGCTCACTGTGTGCGCCCGCATGCACTCACGCACACACTTTTCAAAACAACTGCACAAACGCCAGGCCAGTCAATATCACGTCGAATGGCCCACGAGCAAGCAATGCGCAAACACACTCGCTCGCTCGCCCCAAGCGCCTTTGTGTCCAGATATGATCTCCATTTGGGCCCACGCCGCGCCACTCCGGCCAATTCCAACGCCATTCCCGCTAACTAGCCAGCAACTAGTCCGCCTCCAGACGCCCCAATGCGCCTCCACTAGCGCCGCCGCCAGACCTAGGGGCTCGCCAGTGGGCGGCAAGGCGCCCGCGCGACCACTGCCAGCGGCCCCCAACAACACACATTCCTCCCCCGAGAGTGTCGCTCTCAATTAACTGGCCGGCCGGTGGAGGCGCGCACATGCAGCGAGCGAGTGGCCGATATTAATCATGACGCTGCTCGCTCCTGTGCACCCGCGCGCGCCTCATCGCCGGCATCGCTTCCTTCCGGCGCCACCGCTCAGTTCGGGCCTTGCCAACGGTCGCGTGCCCACCCTAAGGGCGTCCAGAGGGCCGCCCAAAGAGGCCCCGAACGGCCACCCAGAGGGCCACTTGGCGGCCCAACTGGCGCCCACTTCTCTCTCTCTCTCTCTCTGTCTGTCTCGCCCCCAAGCCGCTCCTTAGGGCGCCCAGTGGAGCCCACTCGCAGCCGCTTCCTCTGGCGCCAGACACCTGCTCGCGTGCCTGATCGGCTGGTGCCACTCGCGCCGCTGCCAAACAGTGCAGCAACTGCGCCTCGCTCAACACGCAGCAGCTCTGTGGGCCGAGCCGGCCCACAAATCTGGCTCGCCGGCCGACCTTTGGCGTGCATTAGGACCCATTTTGCGGCCCTTTTTCGGCCTCTTCTCCTCATCTCCACTCTACTCTTCTCGCTGCTTTCGCTTAGACTGGCTCGCCAACGAGCTGCCTCGAGCAAACGCCGCTCCTCAGGTGTAGGTGCGCGCAGACGCACGCGACACAGAAGTCCCCAACTGGCGCCAGGCTGAAACGAGGCTGCACGGGAGCAGCGTGAGTCTGGCTGCTAGAGACCGTGATCGGCCGCTCGGATGGAGCACCAACCAACCGGCGAGCTCCACTTTCGGGCCCTCTCCACTTGCACTTCCTGCTAATGCACCCAAGTTCGTCCAAGTTGGTCCAACTTCGCCCGAGCTTGTCCCAAACTGATCTCAGTTCACCCCACACTCTCCCGCTTAGATTGGGCCCGGAAAAAGTTATTTTTCAATCCTTCTGCTCGGCGCACTGCTCGGCGCCACTCGACGCCACTCCGGAGGGCGCCCTTTGGAGCCGCCCGCAAGCCTCCAAAGAGTCTCCAGAGCGAAGCCCGGACGGCCCAAGTCGCTCGGTGCGCGCTGAATAATGTCGCCCGCCCGATAATCTGATCCTGGCTCGCTGGGGGGGGGGCCGCAAGCAGCAAGCTCGAGCGGCCAGAGGAGGACTGTTTGTCCGCCCAGACAGACAGACAGACGGACGGACAGGTTGACAGTGGGCGCCCTTAGGAGCTCCAGGGCGCAGCTCATAAGTCGCGCTCGTCGGCAGAGGAAGAGGCACAAGAACAGGCCAGATGCAGACAAGGATAATTCGGCCGGCGTCTCAGGTGCGCTGTCTCGCTCGGCGGCCTCCACCTTAGTTCCAGTGGGGCGACTAGAATTGCCTTCTAGCAAGGCCCTCAAGTCGCTGGGTGTTGCTTTGATGAGGGGCGGAAATTCGAAGAGCAAAGTCAATTACTTGATGGAACTTTGGGCGCCGGTGCTCGCGAGTGGCGCCAGTGGCCTGCCAGTGTGCCAGTGCAGAGCAGAGAAGGCCCTCTGGCCGCCCACACGCCGCTCAGTGGCCGCTCGAATGACAGAGCTTGTTGTTGTTGCCAGCTCTTGGCAACCTCTCTCCTCTCCTCTTCTCGAGCTAAGGTCTGCACGCCGGTGAGCTAGTGTCTGGCGGCTGGCGGCTGGTGGGCGCCCTGGGAGCTCGCCGGCGCCACTCGGAGCTCGCCAGTTCCTCAGTTCCTCAGTTCCTCAACGCCGCCGGCCAGACCAATAATAATCTTGGCCCGGCCATCAGCAAGCTTGGCGAGCCGCCATGCAGAGGCGGGGGGCACGTAGTTGGTGCTGACGTCTCTTGCTTGGGTCTCCTTAGGTCTCCTTGGGCGCCGCGATGACGAGTCTTGGCGGGCCCAGCGCGCACACAAGCTCGGCCAGCTCGCCAAGCTGCACACAGGCTGCACACAAGCAGCACTCTGGCGCCCAAACGGCAGCAACAGCGCCCCAGAGGCGCCCCAAACGATGACAACTTCCAACAAATAGCCCAAGTTAAAGCGGCCGAATAAATGGAACAACAACTGGTGAGCACGCGAGCCAACCGACCACTAGTCCAAAGCCGTCCAGGTGCAAGACTATAGAGCGAAACTCGGTCGGCATCAAATTGAATCGATCGAACGCTCGAACGGCTGACGACGACTCTTTCCCCTTCTACTTCTACTTCTCTGCAACTGCCTCTGCTTCTGCTTCTGCTGGTCCCTGCAACTCGCCTGCAACTTGCCTCCAACTGGCTCCCCTCTCGCCACTCCAGTGCCTCCGCGCGCCTCAAGTGCACAATGCCACACACAGTCTCTGCCAGTCGCACAATACCATCACCTATTTGCCGGCGCTCTTCCGCCGGCGCGCTCGTCTTGCCAACTGGCTGGCTGGCTCTCACTCGCTCGCTTGCTCTATCCAATCAACTTGGTCGCCTTTTAGCCCGAACCAAAGCGGCCCAAATTCGTGCCCACTGGCCCATGAAATCAATTCAAATCCCATGTTCCAGCAACAAAAGTGAGATTCTTTCTCTCTCTCTCTTTCTGCCCGTTATTTGTCTGTCCGTCTATCTGTCTGTCTGTCTGTCTCTCTCGCTATCAGTCTGCCTCTCTTTCTCCCCCAGCCAGTGGGCCCCCCTTTTCGAGTGGGCCCAGTTGCTTCCAGAAGCTGCTTGGCCGGCTTTGTGGCGGCCCCACACAACAAAGCCAGCTCTAAGCATTGGCCCACCATTGGCCAACTTTGGACGCGCACATTCAACTCTCTGTTGCTCTGGGCTGCTTCTCCAGCCGCTCGATCTCCATCCTTCGGGCCCATTCCAATGGCAAAACTCGTAGTTCATTCTCGGCCCCAATTCTTCGGCCGAGAATAAACTGGACGCTCAGCTTCCGCTCTCTAGCTACTCTCTAGCCAATGTCTGGCCAAACTTGCGAGACTCCACTCGCGCTAAAGTTGCCCTAATCTCTGGCCTTTTATGGCCGAATTTGTGCCTCTCCGATGGACTGCCTGCAAGACGCCTGCAAGTCGCCTGCAAGTCGCCTGCAGACCTCAAGCTTGCCCAATCGGCACTCAGGAGACCCAGCACAAGAAGGGCGCAAAGATGGCACAAAAATGGCGCAAAAATGGTTGAATCGCGACGAGAGTTGACCATTTTTGGCCACCCAAGTCGATCCCGAACGACGATCTGCCACTGCAGCCAATCGTCTATCTGTTTGCCCTTATATCTGGCCCCAAAGGGCGCCGATTGGAGCAGTTGGAGCGGCCAACTGCTGATTCAGCCGCCTAATTCGGCCGTTGAATCGGCCGCCCAGCCACTCCTAAGGGTCGGCCTGGCAGTGTCGCGCCAACTCGCCAACTGGCAGCATCCCAAATGGCGCACATGAGCGCCCGTCTGTTTGCTCGGCCCAATCGCGCCGGAAGGCCAGCCAGCAAGGCCGCTCAGTCGCCCAAACGGGCCAGTCGGCCACTTGCCGAGCTGGCAAACATCATGAATCAGGACTTTTCGCCCCCACCAAGCCGGTTGGAGAAAGGCCACTGGCAACTGGCGCACGACTGCGAGCCGCCTCAGCCGGTCAGCTGGCTGGTGGGCGCATCCAGATGGCCACTAACGAGCAGCGGCGCCTCCCCCGAGTGGCGCCTGCTGGATCCAGCAGGGCCGAACTGGGCGCCTGCCGCTCGGCCGGCCGTCAACCGAGGCCAATTATTGGCCCGATCGCACTACGCGCGCAAGGGACCACTCTCTCCCCTCCGCGCCCCAAGCTAAGCCAGACCAGCCCACGTCGCCCGCATCCACGCTGCTGCTCAGCCGCTGGACACTCGCCGCCGGAAGTGGCCGCTGTCCTGGGCCGGCGCGGCCAGAAAGGGCGGACAGGTTGGAGTAATTGATAAATGGCCAGAGCTGCCGGCAGACTGGCCACACCTGCGCTTGGGGCAACACTCGCTCGAGGCCAGTTGATTGAGCCATCAAGCGGGGGGCCCGATTGGGCGCGAGTGGGCCGGCCGCACACACAGACAGACTGTATGGACCGGCGTGTGTCTGTGTGGGGCGCTCTGAAGGGGCCCGCGGCAAAAATGATGGCTGCACTCAGCACCATTAGTATTCCCCCGAGCGCCCCAGCTCAGACGACCTGCCGGCGAGGCGCCCCTCTGGCAAGGCGCTCCTTTGGCAAGGCACCTTCCTAGCATTGTGCGGCGGCCAAGCTGTCGGCCGGCCAGCCACTCGGGCGCTCCCAGAGGGCGTCCTGCCCGGCGCGCCGCCGCCTCGACCAGCTCGGCCGGCGGGCGGCAAACAAGCGGCGGCCTCTTGGTGGCCCGCCGGCGCCAAACACGCCCCGCAAGCAGACAGGTAACATGACGGAACCGCAAATTTGGCAGCCCCGAAATGGAGTGAGCTAATAGTTGTCTGTCACAAGTGGAGGCGAGCCAGTGGGCGAGCCGGTGGGCAAGCTGCTGGGCGAGCTTGTAAGCGGTGGGCAAACGGCAAGCTCGCTCGCCGCCAAACAGCGCAGGAGAGCCGCCCGGCCGAAAGAGGCGGAGGCGAAGATTGTGTATTGGCGGCCCCGCCGGAGCAATACACAATCTCTCTATTTACTCACGCGACCGGAAACGGAAATAACCGAACGCGCCCAACAAATTCGTCTTCCTCCGTTCGGCGCTTGCCGCTTCGAGGCAATCGTTTGGGGCGCAGGCAGGCGGCAAAAGTGGGCGCAGTTAGTGCCCCCACTCGCTCGCTTGCTCGCTTGCTCAATCTCTCGCTTGCTTGCTTGCTCGCCGCTCAATCTCTCATCTTGCCTCTTGGGCAAACAATCTCTCCCCCTTGGCCCTTCTTCAAACTTTATATTTGAGAGCTGTCAGTGGCGAGCAGTGCCACGCTGGAGGCCGCGCTCGAGCCAGGGCGGAGAGGCCGGCTCAAAATAAGAAATCTCTCTCGCTCTATTTAAAGTTGCTGATTTGTTAAGCTGGCCTCCACCATTCACATCAAGCGCGACAAAGCGTCGCCCATCACCGAGCGAGCTCCAGTGGCAGCTCGGCGGTGGCCGTTCGGCTCGGCGTTGATGTGCAATTTCCGATGCCAATCCTTAGGGCCGGCCGGCCAGGCAGCGCGCCCTTAGGAGCCCCCACTGGCACGCAGCTCTCAAGAGTAAGCAGCTCTGAAGTGCAGCAGAGGCCTCCTGCAGGGCCCACAAGCACAAAGGGCGGGCCAATTGTGCTTCTCGTTGGCCGAGCTCGCTGGATGAATAAATGGGCCCACTGTGGAGCCTTGATTCATCATCGTCTCGACGACGAGCTTTCCGAGCCTGCTGGGTGGCCCAGATTTTGGCCAAACACTCAGCCAACCAGTCGAACAATGAGGAGTCTAGCTCCCGCGCGGCCCAAGCTCCTGGTCGACAATCGTCAGAACTTTCGTGTGTCCTCCAAGCTCCTGGTCGAATTTTTCATGGCCGAATCCCCTCCTCTAGCTTACATGTTATTAATATTAATTTCGCCCCTTCGTTTCCGGCGGCCCAATTCTTTTTGGCGCAGATTTTAGCTCGCCGCCCGCGCCTGATCAAGGGGCACACGCTCGCCGCCCGGGGACACTTATCGCTGGTCTGCAGTGCAGCAACGAGTCTTGCCACGTCGTAGTATGAGCCTCATACTACTATGGACGCGTCGCGCGACGCTGCCACCGACCAGTGGCCATCTCCATTCACAGCACCCCTTCCTGGCCAGCCTTCCTGCCCCTGCCCCTCGGCCAGACACTTCAATTCCAATTCTGGCTCGCCGGGGCCAGTTTCGAGGGCCGGAAATGGCGCCTCTTTTTCCCCTCCCCCCCCCCGGCTGGCCATCGATCAAGATTTGTTTATATTCACAGGCGGCTCTCCCGGGGGAGTGAGGCAAATGGGCGGCCGGCAAAGCGGCGAGGTGAATAACGAGCGCCACTGAGACTGAGATTGGGACTGCAACTGTCTCTGCCTCTGGCTGACGTGGTCCAGCCATCGTTCTAGGTCATTGGTTATTCGGCCGCGGACGAAGATCGGAAACAAGCACCTCCTTGTGTATGATGTGGCCAGTCGGCTTGTGGTGGCCAACTTTTGGCTCTTGGTGGTGCGGGCGGCTTGCTTGCTCGCCGGCTTGCTTGCTCACTAGCTTGCTCGCTCGCTGGCCAAATGAATAGATGAATAAGCAGCGAGGCTTGGCCATTTGCGAGTTAACAAACAACATGGCGACAAATAAGCACACACACACACAGACAGACAGAGACTGGTGCCAGTGCCTCCATCACACGCTCTGGCTGACTCCATCTAATGACTGGTGTGTGCTGTCATTGCGGGCGACTTTGGCGGCCAACTGGCGCGCTGTTATCCAAGTAATCTCGGCCGGATCGTTGCCAATACGTCACCAAACATTTGCCGTGGGCCCATCCGAGAGGGGCCAATGTTGGTCGATGGTACACACAGAGAGACACTGCACTTGGGCTTGGGCTCGAGCTGGGAGCTTGGGCCTGCAGACATTGGCCACGAGCTTAGTGCCATTTCGGTCACACGAGCGCACGTAGAGGCCATCTCTTAGCGAAGGAGAACTGGCGGCGGCGCATGGCTAGCTTCGCCCTAATACCTCGCCGAGAGGGCCAGACAGGCAGAGGGAGAGAGAGACAGAGTGGCGCGAGAGGAGAACCTGAGTCGCGCGGGCCCGCGCCAGCTGGAGGCAAATGCAATATAACTTGAGGGACTTTCACATTATCCGATTAACTAGATAGTGGCCAATGAATGCCGGCGCCCAACTGCAGACGCCCGCAACTGCCTCAACCGCCGCCGCCGCCGCCGCCGCCGGGGGCCTAGGTGCTCCATCTTGCAGATGATTTTGTTTCACGTCAGCGCTGGGCCAGAGAATGGCGTCTTGGCTTTGCCTAGGCTGGGCTTGCTATGGTTCCATTCGCCTCCACGTTCACGTTCCTCTTCTCCTTCTCCTCCTTAGGCCTGCCAATCGAACATATAATGTAGGCACATTTCGGGATAACCAATCTACTATAACTAATTCCTCCCTGTTAATGGAAGCCTCCACTAAATCACCATCCATAAAAATGGATATATGAACGTCGACGAGGCGCAACGTATGAGACTCTTAGTCTCAGTGGCTCAGTGGCGCCAACTTTAGGCGTCTCCTGAGCCTCTACGTGCCCGGCCTTCAGGGCGCCGCCGGTGGTGCACATTTGGCTGCCGGTGGTGCACATTTGGCCGCCGGTGCTGCCGGCGCATGTTTGTCTGGCCACATTGTATTAGGATTCTCTGCTGGGACCTCTCTGCCTCTTTTTCGGGTTAGCCGCGCGCCTTTCGAGCCATTTTGCGTCTACATCTGGCGCGACAAAGCGCCACTCTTCCGCCTCGGAACGTGTTGGCCAATGCTTTTACCAGAAAAGCAGCAGTCTAGCGGTCTCGCCACTCGTCTGCACACTGCACACTGCACACTGCACACTGCACACTGGCAAGCCAAAGCCAAAGGCAGGGGCTCCAAGCCCAAGTCTCCTAGGTGGAAGGTCCTTGGGCCGAGGGGGAGACGGCCATTAGTTAGATTTGCTGGCACTTTTTTGTCCCATGCCCAATCTTTGCCACTCCTTCTCTCTCTGGGCCGCTCTATGAACTAACTTGCCAACTCTTTTCTTCTTCTCATACACAAACGACCTTAAAAAGGGCCCACCGTCTAGCCAGTTTCCGTCGGCGGATCTCACGCCGAGCCGACCACAATGGGCCGCGCTGGCACAGATATCTTGACAGCAGCCTCTCGAGAGTGGCGTGCAGCCAAACCGCCGACCGATGTGACCAGTGAGCGCGCTCCTCTGGGGCCTTGGCTGTGTTGTTTTTGGCGCTCGCCCTTGCCCGTCGCCTTTCCTCTGGCGCCCTCTCGCTTGCCGCCAGCGCTAGACAATCCGCGGCCAGCGCTCTCTCTCTCTTCAATCTATTTTCCCCTCCGCGAAACAACAGAGACTCTCCTCGGCCCGTTTTGGTGGCCCTTTCTTCTCTTGCTGCGCCTTTGGTTCGCCTCTTTTCTTCTGCCTTGCCCATTTTTGCTCCCATAGCATGGGGATTGTTTGTTCTTCGCTTCTCGCCGGGCCAGCTCTAGGCCAGAATCAAGCGCCACTATTGAGATTGAGCCTCCAGAGCTGATCCCCAATCTTGGCCCCACCCGATGACTTCCGTTTTAGAGCCACTGAATGTGTGTTCGTGTGTGGAGAAAATCTTGGCAACGTTTGTGGCCCAAGACAGTGGCTCGCGGCGAGCCAAGCGCTAGCTCACACGAGCTAGACCAAAGAGCTTCCCAGCGAGCCCCCAAGGAAGCTCCATTCATTTGGGCCCCTCGCCCGGCCGATCGGCATCTGACAGTTCCCCCCTCCATTGGGCGCTCTTTGGGCTGCCTCAAAACGGCTATTTCTCATACTCCATGTCGATGAATGATGATCCACGCTCGGCACTAACTTGGAGCCCCTGATCCTCGGCGGTCCATTTTTCTCACTCGCGCCCCCCACTACTAATACGGGCGCGCCACTAGACACCGGGGCCACCATTGCGCTGCCAGTCTGCAGGCAATGCGCCTGCAAACTTCAATCTATGCCCAATCCGCGCCCGCTCGCTTCCATTCGTTCCCTTGTTGCCCTCTCGAGAGAAGGGAAAGAAAACCAAAGCCCCGGCCGACAAAACCCTTTCTCTTCTCTCTATTCAAGCATGGACTAAGACCAAATGAACTGTTTGCCCGCTTGCTGCTGAGCGGGGGGATGCAGAGAGCACATAAAGTTTGCCCAATGGCTTGCCCTTAGGATGCACATGTATCACAAATGCACACACACACACACACAAATTATGTGCCCCCTCTCTTTTCTGAACAAATAAATGGCCCAATGCCAAAATTCTCATATACTCCAAGTATCAGATCGGCAAAGATCACACACGCACGGCCCACCACTATTGCGATGCGGTTCGTCGGAATTCTTTTCACATGGCGGCGCACCTACTCTCTTTGAGTTTGTGAAAAAGAATCAAACTTATTCCATTAGCTTTAGCATTCACTGGCCGCTTGCTTTGCTCGCCCTCAAATCAGGTAGCTGCTATCTTGCTGAGGATTGCTCCATGGGACCAGTTGTCCCATGGAGCAATTCTCAGAGCCAAGGCTTTAATTCGGGCAACCACAAATAGTCTGCCCCCCTGCACACATACCAATGTATCTGGAGGAATTTCATTCAAGTGTCAGAGGCGCCTTATCAGGCGCAAAAATGATTCGGCCGGTAAATAATTCCACACTTCTCATGGAACGTCTACTGTTCATCTCGAACTTTGCTCATCTCAACGCCTCACGAGAGGCATCTCGTCTCAAGTAGAGACGAAACACACCAGCTAGCTAGCTTGCCGGCTGGCTGGCTGGCCCCAATTTTCCAAGACACTTTTGAGCAAGTTTCCCCTCCCTCAAAAGTCTCATCGGAGAGAAGAAGACTTTTGAGAGAAGGAATCCCCAAAAACGCCATCATCATTACCATTTCACGGTCGACATCGGAAGATTAGATGAAGATCCGCCAGACGCGCTCTCGGTTATTGGCCGCGAGTTCACTCAAGTGAGTGGGGGCCCAGTTGAGGGATAAAATTGATGATAAAGCCCGCAAGAAGAGTGCTGCTGGGAGTCTTTTGCCAGCTGCTCGCAGCCTAAAGTTGAAGTGTTTCCACTATTTGTCTCTCGTGGGCCCAGTACAAATGTCGATACACATTAGCTGGCACTAATATGTGCGTCTAGCTTTGGCAGCCTCTGCTCTGCCAAACTCTCTCTCTCTCTCTCTCTCTCTCTCTCTCGAGTCGCCCTCCCCAAGTCATAGGCGCCCGCAGCCGTTTGGGGCCGCGATGAAACTACCAATTTGGAGGCTAACAGATTCTGCACGGCATTTCCAGCACAAGCCGCCCGGCTTCATCACAAATGGCCTGCTATTGGCACTCGCCGAGAAGACTTCTTCCTCGCTAACTCGATGGCGGAGCAGAAGACGGACTGGGCGGGCGTGTCTCTCTCTTGGAGGGTTTTGTCATTCGAACATTGCATATGCAAACCCGATAGACTGGTCTTGACGTAAACTGAGAGGCTGGCCCGCAGTCTTGTGCCAAGAGCAAAGAGACACAACAGAGAGAGAGAGGCGTCTCCATTTCAAATTCACGCACAGACGGACATAAACTAGAGATAGCAACTAGCTACGTACAGCTTCATTTGTCGGATTCGTACTCTCCCTTCACTTTGGGGATCTGTTAGACTCACATTACTCCAACATCAGAAACACACACACAAACACAGACACACACACACAGAAGCCAGGTCGACCAGTTTCCACGTCTCCTCACACACACACAAACTGAGGCGCCAGTTCATTTGCTCAGCCTGCAAGTCGTCTGTCATTCAGCCAAGATGCTAACACCCTGGACTAGGGTTCAAACTTGGTTAGTCAGCAATGGTTCCCCAGACTCGCCCAAGAGAAGAGCTCTGCAGTTTTATATATATATATTTAAAATAAATAAATATGCCCGCACACACTTCCAGAAACCCATCGGACTTCGTCATGATCATCGATGGCGATCTGAACTCCTTTGGCGAATGGCATTTTTCGCTCCTTCGGTCTTCTACCATTAGTAGCTCGAATTTTGGAGATTGGGCGAGGAAAACCTTCCGAAGGGGCATTGATAGTTTGCTGCTGGTGTGATTGTGTGGAAATTTCAGCCCACGAGAAGGAGCTTCCATGAACTGGGCTCAAAGTGAGCGGCGGGCTCGCTTCGCGGTGCCAGACTGTCTGCCATGGGCGCGAACAAAAATGACCGAAAATTCCAACCAATCTTATTGTTGGATGGTTGGCGCCCCAGCCCAGTCGTTCCAGTTTGCCACTCACGCCCCTGCACTATCAGGGCCCAGTGGAGGCTCTCCTTTACGCGCGGGCCTCTCTCATGGAAGGCCCCCCCCCCCGCGTCTAACAAGCTGAACCCTACAGCTCTTGTCTTGCTCAATCAACGAGAGAGACAGAGAGAAATGTTGCCTCTTTTCGTCTAACGCGTGCCCAAATGAACTTTAGTAGCTCGCCGCCAACTCGGCCAGATTTTTCGCCTTTTGGCAAACGCGGCCTGCAAGTCTCCAGGGGCAAAAAGAAAGAGATCCCTTAGTTTTCATTCAATCTGAAAGCTCCATCCTAAGCTGGAACAACTATTTCGTCGTAGTCCTATTCCAAATTGTAACAATTCAACAACAACAAAGACTTTCGCGCTTGCATCTCGCTAGAATCCTCCTCTAGGACAGTCGCGCTTAGCGGAAATGGGCGAGCTAACTGCTGCTGCTATCTGGCCTAGAATGAAAACTTTCTTGCAATGGAGAACTGTTTGCTCGCCTCCATTTCAACTGGCATGATGAGCGAGAGGCGCAGATGAGAAACGGATGCAAGTTAGGGCATGAGTTTCGATAGTGATGAAGAGTGTTCATCAGGCCTAATAGAGAGGTCATGGGAACACTGCCATATGAGAGTTAGTCCCCCATGATGCAGTGTTGCTCGCAGCTGGCCGAGGCGCTCAATTCAAGTGCAGGCATACAATCTTTTGCATCACTGAGCCGCTGAGAGGCCGTGTGTGTGTGTGTGTGTGTGTGTGTTTGCAGAAATACACTCGTGTGTTAAATAAATAATCTAACCCATCTTTGCGCCACATTCGAGGGCAGAGATTTTTCTCTCTTTGCTCATGACAGTCCGCCAGCAAACAGGCGCCCCCTCTGATCGCCATAGTGGGCTCCTGGGCGCTCGCTATCTAGGTGCGCAAATAGTGATGGAAAGGTGTGCTGCATTCTCTCTCAACGCCAACCTATGGTAACTGGCGAAATACGAACTAGTTTGACCAGCCAAACTTTTTCGCGCACCGTCTCAGTGTAAGTTGGTTAGCGAGGGGACGTGATTGATGAGCTAAGGGCCATGAAAGGTGCGACTGGCTCACAGCAGTTGAAGCGTCTGTATAATACGCTACTCCAGCGGCCGATAAGGAAGGGGAAACGATCGCGCTCATTCTATGGCACGCGAAAAGGTGGTAAGTTAGCTGAAATGTTGCGCCCCGGCGCCCCGCAATAGTTTCCAGCCATCAAGCGGCATTTGCGCAACGGGGTCGAGCTTGTGAAGCGCACACCATTCTATCCCGCTATATCATGATAGCGGCGAGAGGAAAATT
>Ga0268247_10000251_pt1 | contig 18815 bp, 11 predicted proteins | sample AgamicOrMae_FD_200245 | JGI IMG/M metagenome (GOLD analysis project Ga0268247, IMG submission 200245) | Agave microbial communities from Guanajuato, Mexico - Or.Ma.e (v2) (version 2) | ecosystem: Host-associated > Plants > Phyllosphere > Phylloplane/Leaf | place: Guanajuato, Mexico | collected...
CGGGCGCCACTTCCGCCGGGCCGCCACTCCTTGGGTGCGCCCGCAGCTTGGCGGCCGGCTCCTCTGCAACGCGCCTCGGCCAACTGGTTGCTCTTTGCCCGCCGGGCGCCCAGCAGTTTGGGCTCGCGCGCCGCCACTCTGCCCTGGCCACTCGGCTGCTCACTCGGGCCCGCCGAACTGTTCCTTCCGGCCAACTGTTGTCGTCGCCTCTGCTGGCTAGCCCTAGTCTGTTGCTGCTGCTGCTGCTGCTGCACCGACGACGAGCGCTGCGTGAAGTGGTTCAGCAGCCAGCTCGAGCTGACGCGAATTGAACCAGAAGTTACACCGCCGGAAGTTACACTGCCGCCGGAAGTGCCAGCGCCGCCACTGGCACTCTGCTCGCTGGGCGCCCGCGAGCTCGCCGGCGCCGCCCGCCACATGGCCGCCTGGCCCGTCTCGCCGGCCTCCCACTGGCCGAGCGTGGCCCCTCCGGCCGCCCGCAGACACTTGTGGGCTCCTCTGCCGTTCGCCAGGCCGCAACTCAACTCTCGGCCCACCCACTCGCTCCACTGCTCCGGCTTCGAGTCGGCCCTCGCTCGCTGGCTGGCCCTCGTCTCGTCTCTCTTAAGCTCGCCCCAAACTGGCCCACTCGCCGCCTGAGCCGCCTCCTCGAGGCCCGCGAGCTCGCTCGGCAACTCGGAGGCGGAAAAGGACAACTTCCGGTGCAGCTGGTCCAACAATTTTCTCAATTCTCGCTGCTTCGAGGGGCTCTTGTCTCTGGAGAGTTGCTCTGTTGCTTGTTGCTGTCTCGCTGTTTGTTGAAGTTGCCGCCTTGATGAAAGTTGCTTCAAATTTGTCTGCCTTGAAGCTTGGCCAATCGTCTGCTGGTCTGCCGCAACAACGAACGCTTGGTGGCCCGGATTTTGCTCCTTGAGGCTTGTTTTCGCTGCCGCTAAGGTGCCGTTTTGGGGCCAGAGTTCTGGAGCGCCCACTTGCACTTGCACTTGACTGAGCGATTGGGTCTGAGCGCGCGCTGGAGGCTCCCCTTCCTGCTGGCCGTCTGCTCGAGGCTGCGTGGGACTCTCGAAGGGCGCCCCTTCGGGCTCGTTGGCCACGCAGATGAGGGGCGCGGCCGGACGTTGGGAGGCGCCCGCGTTGAGCTGAGACTGCGCGCCCCCGCAGACAGTCTGCGGTGGTGGGCCGGCCACAAGCCAGCGGCCCGCAGTTTTCGCCGCAAACCACGAGGGGGCGCTGGCCATGCGCGACTGGCGACCTGCACCAGTGGCTCGCCGGCCGCCCAACTCGAGCGCCTCCTCGCGCACCCACACGCCGCCCGGGCCCACATAGACGCCGCTCGCCGCATAGTGTCTAGCTTGCGCTTCCGGCGGCTCCTCCTCGGCGTCTGGCTGCCCATCGGCCACAGTCTCGCCCTCACCGCACCGGTGCAGCTCCACCGCCGACCTGTTCAGCTTGTGGGTGCGCACCCGCACCTGCTGGGGGCGTCCACTTGGCGCCCCTTCCGGCGCCCTTTCCGGCGTCCTGTGTTGGCGCTGGCTGCTGAAGCGGCCGCGCCACAGTCTCCGGCCAGCTACTACACCCTCTTGCTGCCCTCCAGCCAGTTGGTCGCGGCCCACATTTGGGTTGCTCGAGCTCAGTATCCGCAGACGGTCCATGGCCGAGCGGGTGATTTTGCTCATCCGCCTGGTCAAATGGCCCACCTTGCCTCTGAGGAGCGCGCCCACGCCTCTCGTCTGGTGCATGCGGCGCGCCAACTCGGCCTGGTCCTCCGTGCACAGTGACCGCGAACGACTGTTGGCCGCCAGCTGGGCCACCAAGCTCGACTGCTCGCACGACATGCTGTAGGCCGTGAAACTGTGCGCCCTACTGCCCTGCTGCTGCTGCTGCTGCTGCTCTTTTCCCCACGGCGACCCCCCACCCACTTCCGGCGCCCCTTCCGGCCCCAGACGGGCGCTCTCGAACACAAAGTCCATGGGGCTCAGCAGGTGGCGCACACTCAGCTCGGCCGGCGCGCCCAGACTGGCCTTCGAGCTCGCTTCCGGCAGGCGCTTGAGCTCTGGCTTGGACTCCCGTTTGGGCTCCCGCTTGGACTCCTGCTTAGTCTCCGGCTTCGGCTGGCCGCCCGCGCCCGCCCGGAAGGCGACGGCGCGCGGCCCCGCCCCCTCGGCTCGAGCGGGCGGCAGTGATGGCTGAGGATGCGGGCTGGCCGAGCGGAGACTTGGACGGCGGCGCGCGCGACTTCCGCTTCCGGGCTCGCTCTGGGGCGCAGCGTGAGGGTGGCCGGGGGACAGTCTGCGGGGCGAGGAGCTGCACGAGTCGGAGGGCGAGCCGGAGGCGCACTGGGAGGCGCAGCCGCAAGGCCAGAGGCGTCCCGCGGGCGACGAGCGGCCCGAGTTCGAGCTCCACTCGGGCGCGCTCGAGCTCGCCGCCGACGAAAGTGCGCACTCGGACGAGCGGCCACTCGTGCCGCTCGGCCACGAGTTGGCCCCACTCCAGCCGGAAGTGCCGCCGGAAGCCGAGCGGCCCCACGAGGAGCTGGACGGCGCTTCGGAGGAGGCGGCCGAGTGGGCGGAGGAGCAGCAGTTTGGGGTGGCCTCGTGTCGCTTGGCGCCCGCATTTCGGCCGCCCACAAGCAGCTGCCGCTGGCTGGCCGAGGCGCAGGTGCTTCCGGTGAGGCTGTCGCTCGAGAGGGGCGCCGTGGGCGAGCTGTGGGCGCTGCTGGGCGAGCTCGGGCCGCCCGTGCGCGCCGGCAGACTGTCTGCGGGGCGCCCGCTCGAGGCGCCCTCTGGCTGCGCGCACGCCGCACACCAGCTCGCCCGCCGGAACTCGCCGGGCGCCTTGGGGGCGCCCGCAACACTCTGCGCCCGCATCAGGTGCGCGTGCCCCACACACGCCGCACTGGCCAGCTGCACGGCGAGCCACTCGTGCCCCGGCTGACCTGCTCTCGTCCGCCGCTCGCCCACTGCCAAGCTCGCCGGCATCTGAACCCGCAGCCGCCACCTAGACCCTCCCAATGCTTCTCGTCGCCGCCGCCAAACGTCCGCCAGTTTCCACCCACTTCCGGTCCGCTTGCTGCGCTTCCTGGCGGCCGAGCTGAGCTCTCTGCTTGCAGGCCACCCCACGAACTTGAGGCCGACCTCGAGCCTGCAGAAAAGCCGCTCCTTGTCCTCGGCGCTTGTGAGCCCAGTGGACGCGGATTGAGCCAACTGGTCGGCCGGATTGGCCTCCAACCACTGCTCTAAGCTCTCGAGCGGCTGGCTGCTCGTCTCGGCCCGCTCGAGGAGCTTGTCGAGCTCAATTTCGGGCCAATTTGGGTCGCCCTTCTGGCTGGGCGGCTGCAAAAACAGGCCCAACAGCAGTCTCTGCTCCTGTTTTTGCTCTTCCTCTTGCTCTTGATTCTTCTCTTTCGCTCGATAATTCTCTTTCTCTTGCTCTAAACCGGAAGACAGTCCTTCCAATTCGCCCTGATCTCCATCAGTATCGAGCGACGAGGGCGCCAACCGGAGCACAAAGCCGCCTATTTGTTGTTTTTCCGATTGGTTCCGATTGGCGAGCGACGGCCGCTCGTCCGCCAGCTCGCCGCCCGGCCCAGCAACTCTCATCACTTGCACCCAGTGATAAGTGGCGCCCCTCCGCTCGAGCTCGCCCGCCGGGCCCCCATCCTTTGCACTGGGCCCTTCTGCTTGGGTGCGGGCCGGAAGTTGGTGGCAGCTCGCCTCCAGCTGCAGTCTCTGGTGGCGGCGTCTCGAGAGGAGCTGGATGCGGAAGAGGCCGCTCGACGCTCCTTCCGTGTGGCCTGCTGGCGGCTGATGGTCCGCCGGCTCGCTGGCCGCTCCACTGGGCGCCCCAATCGAGTCAGGCCAGCGAGTGGAGGGCTCTTTGGGCTCCTTGGCGATCGTGAAGAGCCCAATTTGCTCGTAGGTCACCCACTGGCAGCAGTGGCCAGCTTCCTGCTCGTCAGTCTTGCCACTTGTGCCGCCCAGCTCCAGTTGCACCTCCACTCTGCTGCTGCGGCTGCTCGTGTCTCGCCGACCACTGTCTCTCGGTCTGCGTCTACAGCTGGCCAGCTTGGTGTAGGCCACCCGCGTGTTCGGCCGCCCATCCTGGTCTCTGTGTATCGCCGATTGCAGTTTGCGACTGGTTCTTGCAAACTGGCCCCAATTAGCGCCCCTCGAGCGGGCCAGCAACGAGGGCGCGCACTCGACACACTTCTGGCCCTCTTCTGCTTCATTGGTGCCAACTGTGGCCAACTTGGACTTCGACTTTGCATTCAGTTGTTCTTCTGCTCCTTGAGGGCAACATATTTCTCTTGCTTCCGCTTCTGCTTCTTCCGCTTCTGCTTCTTCTGCCACCACGTGGCTCGCCTCTGTCTGTTGCTCGTTCGAGCTCGTGAAAGAGCCCGAATGGCGTCCAACTTGCGCCTGCGATTGCACCCACTTGCGAGTCGCCAACTGTCCACTTCTTATCCCTTGCCTCTTCTCTATTAACTGGCGATTTTTCTTTTCTATTGGAAGATTTTTTTCTATAATTTCTGCCCCCTTCTGCTCGCTGAAACTTGCCGCCCCAAACTGATTCCCTTTCGTCTTCGTGCTTGTCCTCGTCTTGCCATTCCCAGTCTCTGACCCGCTTCCACGCCCACACTCGTCGGGCCGACTTGTGTTCGGCTCGCTAATTGGCTCTGCACCACATCCCCCAGCGATTGGAGCGTTCATGTGGCGCTAGAGAACACAGCTAAGCTTTGGCAAAGCAACCGGAAATAGACTGGCCCAGCAACTGGCCGCGCCAGCTCCTCATTAGCAGAGGAAAGGAAACCTTTGCAAAGCTTTGCCCTTATTGCTTGGCCCTCCTTCTGCCTTAGACAACATCAAGCTCAATCAGGCGCTTTTGTTGGCCGCCTTTGTCCACTCGCACGAATTGTGCACGCAAATTCTGGCATTCGACAATCACTGGGCCCCTTCGAGCACCTTCAGGACTAACTGAAAGCGTCGCAAGTTAGAGCACAACAGCTCGACTGGAACAAGCCAAACTGGAGGATCAAGTTCATCCAATTTGGTCACCTTAGGCGCGGGACAGATATTCATTCGTCAATGGTCATGCATCGAGCGGTCTGTGTCTTTCATACTGTGTCTTTTATACACTCTAAAATTACGCACTCATTTCAGTCACCCAAATGGAGATGCCAAGTGGCTGAACTCGAGCAAGTGCTATCTCGATTGCCAATTGTTGTTCACTGTCTCTTGCGGTTCAGCTTTGGTGCAATTTCATCATTCTAATTTTACGCTAGTTGTTCGCCTATTTAGCTTCAGCGCCTTTCACTTGGAGCCCAAAGTTTCATTCATTATCTTCTTCTTTCTCCTATTTTGCCTTCTCCTAATTGCTCGCATCGTTCACTCTAGTCTCTCAATCAGTCCAGCCAAGCGAATGGCCGCAGATTAGCTCTCACTTTTGCAACAAATTTTAGCCGCAACACTTTCGCCACAACGTTTGCCACAAACTCTGGTCGATGTTTGGGTGCTTACATTCGTAAACACATTGGATCAGGCGCTCGAAATGCGAACTGATCGCAAACTCGCGCACTCTTCTCTTCGTTTTCTAAACATTACCAAAGTTTTGAGCCTTTTTTCGGCTAAGTTCTTCCAAAAGAACGCCCAATTCTGTGTCTTTTTGGCAACTTTTTGGCGACTTTTTGCTCCCGCAGACTGCGTGCTGCTTCCCACTTGTTCGCGCCACTTTTGGCCACACTCTTTTGTTCCAGAACAACTCTTGAACCGGCCGAATTTGGGGCCGATTTTTGCAAGAGCTTCTACACTTCTAGCTCTAGACTTTAATTCACTTTTCGCTTTTGTTCAACACTCTCTTTTTGCTCATTATTGTGGGAGAGAAAAAGTTGGCTGGCTTGGAAAAAGAAGCGCCCACAGACTGTGTGTAGTGTTTCTATGACATTGGGCGAGCTGAACTTGGCAAGCTGAACTTGGCGAGCTGAACTGAATTGGGAGAATTGGGCGAGCTAAATAGTTGCTTCCATTAGTCGGCCGGCGAGTGGACGAGCACTAGTTACTAGTGGATGAAAATATGAACATTTAGTCACTGCGTTGTGGTGGCTTGATAAACTGGCCGCCGGAAGAGGAGGATAAGTGGCAACTGTTTTAACTTACTAACGACTCGACTCGCAAACTGGCAGTCGTCCTCTTGACGTGCACCATTTAGACAGACAGACAGACAGGCAGCCAGTTGGAGGGCGGGACAGAGGCGGGAGACGAGGGCTGAGGGCCGAGAGGGAAGGAGCTTTGTGCAGGTGCTTGGGGGCGAGAATCTGGGCGAGTTTGCGCAATCGCAGTCTCTTGCAGTGTTTATCCTTTGCACACACGCAGACTGCAGACTACACACTGCACACTGCACACTGCACACTGCTAGCCACAAGCAGGCCAAACACTGGGGATTATGTGCGCCTTTGTGGGCCCAGTTGGGCTCTCCTTTGCCCAAACGCCTAATCGATACTGAGCAGCGGCCGGCAGAGACCGACTGAGCTCCAGAAGGAGACGCAACTAGAGACTGGCCCCCGGGAAGCAGTTCTTCGCTGGAAGCATTTTGTCCAATTGTGCACGAGCCAGAGAGACCTGCATGTGTGTGTGTGTGTGTGTGCAGGCGACTCAATTGTGCTCCATCTGGCCGGCATCAAGAAATCAAACAAAAAAGCTTCCTTAGGTCGAATTGGTCGGCCGCTGGTCGCATTGACCAGCGGCCGGCCAGCCAGCACGGCGAGCTGGCCACAGCTAGTCTCTAGCTCCTTCTAGAGCTTCTCGTCTGCCGGCCGGCTTGCAGAGAGGAAAAGAACACTGCAGAAGAACAGAGGCAGAAGAGGGAAAGAAGAGCGATAAACAGAGGCAAAAGAAGAGGGAGAGAAGAAGAGGCTCTCGGCTGGCCAAACCATCCGTTAAGCTGGAACGTGCCAGCAACCGTCTGGCGCGCTCTTGCCGGTGAGCGACGAAAGGCCAAGACGGAGCGGCCAAAGTGGAGGAGAGCGCCTGGCCAGAGGGGCAAAAAGGGCCGCAAGGAGCTTGCCAAAAGAGAGAGTCTCTCGTTCTCTCTCTCTCTCTCTTCTTGGTGAGAGATTGACAAGCCTGGAGAAGAGGAGGCGGCGAGGAAACGAGCTGTCTTGCCGATTCAATCAGGCGGCCCCGAGCGACTAAGTGAGCAGTGCAGGGGCGCCACTCGAGCGCCGCCACTGCTAAGGTCTGTCTGTCAGCCGCGCGCGCAGCAGTTCACACAAAGGCCAGCTCGTTAATGTGGCGCCTTGTGTGTCGCTCTGGGCCGGCCCTTAGGTCTATTTTGTGCCCCATTTTGTGCCCTCTTGTCCAGCGAGCGAGCGAGCGCCCAAGACCAGCCGGCCCAATTGGGTTCCGGACGGCCCTTTTTTGCACCGCCGTCCAGCGGGCGACAATGCGCTCTGCTGTTTCCCTCTGGAACGAGCCGCCGCCGCCTTGAGGTCAGCAGAGCGCGCCCATCAAGTGGCGCCCGAGCTCGGCAAGTCCTCAGCAGATGTCTCGCTCATGATCTCTGTCGGCTGACATTGGCCCACCCGCTGGAAACTCAGACGCTCCTCGGCCCAACTCGACCAGAGAGACTGGGCCAAATTACGCAATCAAAGGGGCAGAGGAGCCATCAACAAGAGGGGGCGTGTCTCTCTTTGGTGAAGAAAGGGGCAGATTTTCCAAGTTTTGTGCAGGGGCGAGAAAGAGCCTAGTGCACACTGAAGAGTGCAGTGCAGCGCCGCAGCCAGTCACTAGCTGCTAGTGACTGGCTGCGGCTCGCACACAAACAACAATACGCACTCGCGCGGCCCACTTTTCACTGTGCGCGCCGCACTCAGTCTGCGCCACAGACTGGCGCCCCCGCCCGCCGCAAAGGCACACACAGGCCCCCTTCAGCGGCATTAAAATGGCCCCGCCGGAGATCTTTATCGCGCCTCTATCTGGTCGCTTGGGCCGTCTTGCCAGAGTCGCCTTGCCAGGACTGCCTTGCCTTGGCTGCCTTGCCAGTTGCCACGCTCAGCCGCCAGCACGGCGGGCCCACACTGCATGGCAAATCTTTTCCCCATCAGCTCGCCGGCGCCAAACTAATTAGGCCCCGATTCTATATTTGGCCTTGGGCGAGCGCCTCTCTCGGGAGGCTGGCCAAGTGCAGATGGCGACCAAGGCGCCCACAGACAGGCTGCGGGCGGGCCAGTTGCGCCTTGTGAGGGCCCACCGTGCTCGTGATGGCCGGCCGGCTTTTGGTCAATCTTGATGGAAAAGTAATTGCGCTGAGCGAGACTCGAGCCGGGCCCAAACGGATGGACGAGCAGCGGTTCCTTGGGGCTCAGCGGCGGGCCCTTAGAGCTCAGCTGGGGCCCACTTTGGCGCCCGGCCAGGTGTCTGGGGAGTTCGGTTTTGGGCGCTGGAGGGGCGAAAATGGGAACAAAGCGGCCGGGTTTGGCGCCCGACTGGAATTGATCCGCCAAGGTGGGAAGGTGGCTCGCCGGCTGGAGCGAGTAGAGGTGGTGGCAGGCGAGGGGGAAGCTCGGCAGTAAGAGTGAGAGGGGCCCAGCAACAGCTCGCTGGAGCGTGAATTGGCCGAGCTGGCGACTGGCGACTAGCGACTGGCAAGTGGCAAGAGGCAAGAGGCAGGGGGCGCCCATCGGCCATCGTTTGCCCGTTTTGCTTGGGCCGAGCTCGCCAGTTGCAAATATGTCCCGCCGAGCGAGCGGCAAGCTAGCATTAGGCGAGCACTGGGCGAGCATTGGGCGAGCTGCAAGTGTGCAAGTGGGCAGAGTGAGTAAAGCGCGATGATTGTCATTGTTATTTTTGCCTCTTGTTGTTGTTATTATTGCGCGCGATAGTCTGCGGCCCAAATGTGCACACAGTCTGCAGCACAGTAGTGCACTTCTACACAGTGCAGTGTGCGCTCACTCGCCATAGACATGCATTGGCGCGCCCATTCAATTGGCGAAAAATCCAATTTTCAGCTCACTGACCCCACAGATATGCTGCCAATTTTATTCTATTCATGCCCCCTCGTCTTCCTCTCTCTCTCTCGCCGCAAGAGGAAGCCTCTCGGGCCAAGTTTAGACCAAGTTTAAACGTTCGGCCAGCCTCCTTTTGGCCGCCTGTTCGTCTTAAAATTGCGCCCAATTTCGGCCAGCTGAGCGTCACAAGGCGCCCAGTCAAGAGGAGTTTCTTCTTTGGGCCGAGGAATTGGGCGGCCGCTTATCAAATATGATCAGCACGTCGTCCCAGAGAGTGTCTGTAGAGAGAGAGAGTGTCTATCCAGAGCGTGAAGAATGGCTCCTGAGCGCGAGTTTATTGGCGCTCATTGTGCGTTCTGGAAGTGGAGTCTTGCCAGGCCCCACTTTTAACAACTCGCGGCCGGCCAGACGGGGGCAAACCGTGTCCAATCTGCAAGAGTGTCTGGCCATCTCGTTTGGCTGAATGGGCAATGATTTCAGCTAAGCCAGTTGGGCGAAATCATTGCGAAATTGGAAAAATTGGCCGCGAGAGCAAAGGCCGCCCAGCCCAATGGAAGATCCTGGAAACCCTTTCGGAGCTTATTAGCGGCGACTTGGCCATTTTTGTCGCTCGGCGGCGGAAACGGCGCAAGAAAAATGCTCTCAAGTGAAACGCTATGCTCGCGGCTCCCAATTGGCCGCCCGCACACAGTCTGCAGACTGTCTCTTGCTCACAGAAGCGCCCAAGTTGCCATTATGGTGCCTCCTTGGCTCTTGCGCCTCCGCTTCAAGCTCGAGCGCACGGCCGGCCAGCAGACGAAACTGGCAAGGAATAGAGGAAACTGGCGCCGAGGACTCTCTCTGGCTTGGCAGCCCCTCCAAGTGAGGCGCCCCCACGAAGCTCAGCGGCCCGCAGACTGTCTCTGGCCGTGCTGGACGCAGCAGTGATTTAATTCTCGCACTTCCGGCTGGGCGGAAACCTAGCCGAAGATAACTAGCTTTCCGGAACATTTGGTCCGACGGAGCACACACAGCTTTGCAACGCTTGTTAGACGTCCATTACTCGCGGCGCAGTGGGCGCGCTGAAATTTGTAATTCAGCTTTTGGGCCCAAACGGCGCGCTGTAGACTAGCTAGCCCTAAGCTCTGGAGCTCCGTTGGCTTGTTGGCTTGTTGGCTTGTTGGCGAGCCAGCGAGGCGGCGAGTTGGCGAGCTAGTGAGCTAGTGAGGCGGCGCGCAGACTCAAGCCTTTGGCGAAAGCAGCAAAGACTTGAACAAACACGAAGGCGGCCAGAAGACAGCCTTCTCGACCGAGCTTCTGGCGAGCTTAGCAGACGTGGCCACCTCTCAAGCCGCTTTCTCCCCGCTAGTTCATCGCCAGTTCATCGTCTAATTCATATTCCTGCGCGCTTGTTCTCCTCCTTAGCCTCCGCCTATTTCCAAAGCAGCGCAAATACGCCCACGAAAACACGGCAGCCTCACTGGAGCTGAGTGCATATCGCCGGAAGCAGGAGGAGGAGAACGGTCGGCAGAAGAGGCGGCGAATGAGACGTGAGAGAGACGCTCGTTGCCAGTCGCTAGGGCCCGATAATTAATTAGATGAACGTGCTCGATGGGGCCCAAGTTGCTGTCAACTGTGATCGGGCGGCACGTGAATGGGGCCGCTCATTGTCATTGTGTTGTTCTAATACTAATAATTTCCCCCCCACAAGAAAGAGTTGCCCAGAGCTACTGAAGTACTGCAATTCACTGTGCAATCCAATGCACTGCACTCTGAAGGTTCGTGCACTGCACTGCATTGCTGCACTGCAGCGCGTGGAGAACAATGCGCCAGAGACAAGCACTGGCGGCTTGCAGGACGCACGACGCACACAAGGCGCACAACGCACTCAAGCCGCCCGGCGCATACATGTTATCCTCTTATTAATCTTACGCGCGGCAAGCCGCCCACTTGCTTGAGCCCCCCTCCAAAACCGACTTGCTAGCTGGCCGCCAAACTGACCGCCGGTGTTCCGGTGACACTTGACGAGTTGGCCGCAAGGAGTTTGGCCGAGCACGAGGAACAGAGGCCACCAATTGGCGGGCGAGTCCAAAATGGGAGTGGAAAATTGCCACGGGCCATTGGCGCCCACTTGGCGGCCGCCCCTCCCAGAGACTCTCCTCGGGGGCCCCTCGAGAGCGACGAAAGGGGCGCCTCGGCGAGCTCGTCTGGCCGAATATGAGCGCCGCCTGGCAAAGGCGCTGCAAGGGCCAGTCCAAGAGGTTGGGGCGCCCGACTGGCCGCGGACAGTCACGAGTGGACTTTGGCGCCTCTCTCGCAGTCCAATGCGACGTCTAATGGGAGAACAATTTTTCATTTTCGACCTCCGTCTGTTTGCCCAGCCGAGTTGGGCGCCAAACAAACACAGAGGCACACTTGCCAAAGTTGGAGGCCTCCAGAGCTCTCGAATTGGTGCCCGAGACAGTTGTCGGGGGCCCGTGCATGGCCCAGAGGCGCTGCACTGTGGGCTAGCTAAGGTCTAGCCGCTCGGCAGGCGCCAATTGGGCCGGAAGCTCAGGTCTGGGCGGCGAGCGAGCAAACATTTGGCGCCGGCGAGCAAATTGGGCGCTCTCTTGGGGCGGCTAGACCTTAGCTTGCTCCTTGCCGCTCAGCAAGTTTAAACTCATTGGCCGCTCGTGTGGGACGCCTCAATCTGGCGCAGTGGGGCGCTCAAGGTCGCCCACTTGGACGCCTCTCTGAGCTTTGTGGGGGCGCACCTAAGCTAACGAGCTGAGCGCACTACAGACAGACACTCGAGCTGCGCACTGAGGCCACACGCAGGCCGCCCATTGGCCCCTCTGCGCTGCTGCGGCGGCAACTTATTAGTCGACAAATTGGTCACCTGCGAGCGAGGCCAAGTGGGTTTTCGCTTGGCGAGCTTGGGGTGGGCGAAATCCCGCAAAGCTCGCCGCCAAGCTCGGCGCCAAGCTCGCTCAGACAACAGTCTCAAATGCACGCCAAAGAGGCTTGGACGGCGCGCCGGAAGTGGGCCGCCGGTGCGTGTTGGGGGCGAGTGGGAAGGCTGCAGGAGGGGCGTCATTATTGCGCCCAAGGCCGGAGTGTGGCGGGCAAATAATGACCGTGGGCGGCATTCATGGAGGCGCCCGCATCAGTGTGTGGGATGTGGACTCGCAGCCCCAGTCTGTTGGCAACTCAGGCGATCATTACGGATTGGCGCGCGCGGCTCTGCGGATTTTGCAGCGCCCATGCAGCGTGAATGCGGCGCGAGTGCTGCGTGGATGCCGCGCCGATGCTTAGCTGCGGCTCATCGAGTGCAGTTTTGGGCCGCGCGCACTCGGCCGCTCCCAGTCCATCGCCGGTCTGCGCCTTGCCGCCCACTGTCTGCGTGACTCAAAGTATCTCCGGCCAGCTCGGCCAACAAAATGCACGCTGCCCACTCGGCTCGTCCAGCGAGAGCCTCTTCCGGCCGCAGTTCAGAGCACGCTCGGCCCTGAACTTGGCCACTCGCTGGGCGTCATTATGCGTGCCTGCGAGGCCGGCAAACACTTGTTTGCCCACCAGAAGGGCCCACAAACTGGAGAGACTCTCCATTTCCTGCCTCTCCATTTCTGCCTGGGCCGTCAACGAGCTCTAGTCGGCCGGCCTCCAACTGGGCCAACTGCCCCATCCACCATTGGCCTCACCTGCAGAGTGCTGGCCTCTCTTTTGGGGGCCAGTTTGGCTCCGTGTGCCGCTCTGTGTGCCTCTGTCTCGTGCGCCACAGACAGTGTGTGACGCTCACACACAAAGACAGAGGCTCGCGTGTTTGGCGTCGGGCGGTCGCTGTTTGGCGACTGCGGCCCACTCGGCCCAAGCTTATGACTGGGGCACGAGCGGAATATGTAATTTTCAGAGCTCTCCAGCTCGTTGTTCTTCTGTCAGCGGCCTCCAGTTGGCCGCCGGGAGGAGCCAATCTTGCGGGTTGCCCGAGAGAACCACTTGTTCGAGCTACTCTTGTTCGAGCAAGAGTCCACTCGCCGGAGACAGTGAAGGGCGGCTGGCCAAGTGGGCGACTGGCCAGCACTGTGCGTGTCTGCAAATTTCAACTGCAGCCAGCAAGCTGCCCTGAATGGCGGCTGGCATACAAGGCTGGCTTCTGCACTGTGCGCGTTGGACTTACTCTGTGCGAGTTAACTAAATTTTACACACACTCCGCGATGGGAAAGTGTGCGCGCCGCACACTTGGCGACAAAGCGCAAACTGGCAGGAAAAGCACGCGCGCCACTGCCAGTTGCTCGCACGCAGCAACCTGCTCGCTGCAAACCAATTGGGCCAAAATTCTGCAATTCTATTTGCACTTTTACCCAATTTTACTCTCTCTCTCTTTCGTGCTTCCTGTCTGGCCGCATCTCTGCTTAGCTCTCCACTGCTTAGCTCTCTTCCAGCTAGCTCGCCATTCATCTCGCTCCTCCTTCGAAGCATTAACTCACCTGCAGGCCGAGCGTTGCGGTCCAGTTTCGGGGCCAGTTGCAAAGGCGCGCGTGTGGGCCGGGGGCAACGTTCGCGTGGTTCCATTGGTTGTTGTTGTTTTTCGCCGTTTCGTCGGCGGGCAATTTGGCCCACCATTTGGCCAGCGTTTAGGAGAAGCAAGAAAGAGGGTCAGAGATCGATTTGGGAGATAACTTTAGGCAGTAAGTAATAAGAGGCGCTGGCGGGCGGCAGCTCGCCAACTGTTCCAACTGCTCAAACTGTTCCAACTGCGCCAGTTTAGCAATCGTCTAGCCCGCCAAACGGAAACAGGCGAAGGCGGGCGAGAGGAAAAGGTGAAAGGGAGTGAGGTAAAGAGGAGGAAAAAGGAGGGAAAAAGAGCAAGAGGAAGCGGATGCAAAGTGGAGCGAAGGCTAGAGACTGGCTGGAATGTGTTGGTTTGTTTGTTTGCCAGCCAGCCAGCGAGCCAGCCAGCGAGAGTTGCTCTTTTTTACCTCTCTTTTTCCACCAAATTATCGGCATGTAAATTGAAACTCGTTCCAATCAGCCTGAGAGCTTTGGCCGATATTTAGTCTACCATTAGTGGAAATAGGAGTGCGCCGGCGCCAAGCTAAGCTAAGCTAAGCTGAGCAAAGCAAAGCAAAGCTGAGCTCGGCGAGCCAGAGGTGCTCGCATCAGCCAGCCAGGAGCCAGGAGCCAGGAGCGGCAGGCGACAGAGACACAGACAGAGAGCAGCCTAGAGACTGACAAGGGCAGAAACTTGCAGCTTTGGATTCCATTCCGATCGGCTGCAATTGGGCGTGTGATTTTGCACCAAAGGCACCAAAGGGGCGCCAGCGGCCAGATGGAGGGGAGAAAATCCCCCGTGGAGGCGGCCGCTTTTTCTCGCTTTTTCTCGCTTGTTGGCCCTGAGAAATGCAGAGAAATGCACACTGAGCCGCGTGGAGACTGCGACTCGATGTCATGACAACGGGCCTCTGTTTGCCGCTGCTAGTCTGTCGCGCGCGTGCACTTCTCGCGGCACGCACAAGCAGAGCACAAGCAGCTCTGGATTGTGCACTGGGCGCTGGTCCTCACTGGGCGACTGGCGCCCGCTCGCTCGCCCAACCCCTTGGGCACCAAACTGCGCCCAAGGTGGCGCCCGAGAGTGACTTTGTCGCCCGGCTGATGCGCCTGCAACTGTCTCGCCGTTCCTCATGGTCCAGCTCGCTGCTCCCCATCATCCAGCTCGCGTCTCGAGCAAACAACTTGGACGCCCAAGTCGGCCCAAGTCGGCCCTGGTCTCGCCAGTGGACACCGGGGCAGCTGGTCACGTGTGGCCGCCGGCTGCCAAGCGAGTGTGGCCAGCCAGCGAGCCAGAGCGCCAAACACAAAGGGCCGCCCCTCAGCGCTGCACTGGGCGGCCGCCTGGCGCCGTGGGCGCGTTTCCGGCCAACCAGCCGCACAGGCAGACAGCTGGCAGTCTCGCTGGGCTTCCGCCGAGCTCGCCTCTCCTTCCGCCGGCTGCCCACTGGCCGCCCGCAGGACAGTCCTCCCCGAGCGGCGGCCAGTCCACCATCTCCGAATACTAATGACAGGCGCTTGCAGGCCTTTGCAGACTCTTGCAGACGCCCACTGGCGCCCGCTGGCGCCAACTGACACCCACCTGCGCGTGTGCAGCGCGCGCATCTGGCGGCCTCTCAGAAGACTCAATCGGTTTGTCTCTGCAGTGCGCGTCTTGCCAACTGGCCGTCTTCGCGCTCCACTGGGGCCCAGTTTGTGCACGAGGGCGCAATCGGCCTGGCGACTTCCAGCGGCGATTAAAATTCTCCAATTGGGCCCAAAGTTTTTTCAGCTCAGCCAACTGAAAGCGCCACTCCACCGGCAACAGTCTTCGGCTTGCCTAACTCTTCATTGCGTCTTCCTGCAGACCTTGGCAAGTTTGCTCTTCCTATTGGAGACGAGCAAACTTTCGCCAAGAAGTCGCCCAACTCGCTCAGCTCGCTGAATTCGCTCCCCAATTCGCCGCCAAGCTCAAGCTCGCCAACCCTCGAGCTTGACGGTCGCCAAGCAACCCTTTCATCTGGCCGGAAAACTGGAGGAGCCGCTCGACTGGGCTCCTCCAGTTTCCGGAAGGAGAGCCCAGAAGGAGCCAGGAAGACGCTGGCTACCAAGCGAGAGGCGAGCTCTCTTTTATTGGCGCATTTGCGGGCCAATTTCACGCTCCACCAGAAAGGGCTAATGTCCAGGTGCAGGCATAATGCTGCCCACTTGCAGCCCAGTGGCCCGCGTTGCCTCTTTTCTTTTTTCTCTCTTCTTCTTTCCGCCTCCAAGTGGCTCAGTTGCGCAGGACACAAATCTCTTGGGCAACATTCTCTTGCGAGCATTTTGTTGCCAGTTTTGTCCGAGTGGCCTCAATTGGCTCCAATTGGGCACACTCAGAGCACAAAAACAGAAACAGAAACAGAAACGGACTAGCTCTAGAAGTGCACCTAATTGGGCACACCAATCTCGCACTCTTCTGCAAGTTTTTGCCCACCGCTCAGCCGGTCAAACTTTCTGGCCGCCTTCAATCAGTGTCGAGTTTTCATTTCCGCCGGAAATATCGCCCCCAAACAAGTGAATGGGGCGCGTCATGTCTTCAAATTGATGGAAAACTCTCGTCCAAAAGTAATCCAAACTGGCGGGCCTCAATCGGCGGCGAGCTCTTGCTGCTCAGCTCTGGCGACTGGCCCCAAAAGTGGCCTCGTCGAAAACAATCGCCAATTCCAAATTGCGTCACATCGATTCGCATCCATCGGGCTTGAAGGGCGGCTAAGGTTCATTTATCTCCGCGAGACAGACCGACACGAGGCGGCAATCTATTTCCATTTGTCAGCTGGGCTCTGTTCAGTGCTCAGCGAGCGCCCAACAGCTGACACCTTTCACTCTCAGAGGCTCCTTCTCGCCGAGACCTCGACTGCAGCAGTTCGAGTCTTGTTTCGAGTCTGGCCCACGCGATTCAATTGCGGCCGATGATTGCTTCAGGCGGCCCGAAATCTCAGTTTGAAGCGGAGAGAAGCAGTCTGGAAGGGAGCCAAACACAGTTGTCGGCCGGCCGAAATGGCCGCAGACAGACCTCCCCACCGGCCGGCCTGCATCGAGCCGGAAGGTCTACTTCAGCTGAGGGCGCCTTCGCCCATTGAGCTCGCCAGCGGCCAGGCTTGGCTGCAAAGTAAATTTGCACTGCAGACTCATTCGACTGCACACGACGAAGAGGCCCCACTCGTTAAGGCCCCACTGCCATCGATGCGCCATCTCTCGGCTAGGAATGCGGTTGGGGGAGCTCCCTATTTTGCCACTGGACGGCGAACAGGTGGCGGCAGTGTCGCCTAGCGCCCAGTTGGGCCGAAGATAGTCGCCTCCACGTCAGCGCACAAGTCTTCTGTTCGCAGGCTTTCGAATTGGATCATTGGAAGGGCCGCCCCTAAGTTGGATTGCTGGCAACAAGTGCCTCTAGAGGAAGCCTGGGGCTTGAATTTTGGTTGTTTTCGAATAAAACAATACAAAACTGCCAGCCTTCCTGTCAAACTCGACCACAAAAGTCCCCGAGAATTAGCAGGCTCCTCCGACAAGACACTCAAGCATTCCTCCAGCACACTCTGAGCTTGCATTCCTGCCCGAAGGCGAGCTCAAATGATGGACCATCTTTGGATAGCATTTCTACCCTTTTCATTGGAAGCCAAGAGCAACATAGACGGCCAAACACGTCGACCATTCGAAGCGCATCTTTGACGATTTGATGATGCCTTTAGTCCGTATCAGAAGCCAGCCTGAAGCAGTCCCAGGGGCTACTCTGAAGTGTGGCATGATTGCTTGCACATGTAGGCTAGCAAGCGGGATCGTGCATTGGACGCTTGTTGCTCGAATCGGAGCCTCTTACAGTGCCCCTCTATGTGGCAAGGATGCTGGTTATCGCGGCCAAATGAGCCTGTAGTCCGTATCAAATGCATGCCAGGAGGAGGCTGCAATCCTTGTTTTGGGCCTAGAAACCTGAGAAGAGACACAAATGGGACCCTTCATAGCGTGCACGAGCCCCCTCTTACGCGCTAGCGCACTGTTGCTATCGTGCGCTATTCTGCCATTGAATCCGCAGAACGATTTCTTTCCAAATTCTGAGACGATTTTCACACCTTAATAATCAAGCATCAACATCTTCGCAACCAATCGAGCTAGGCAAAAAATAATCATATCAACATGTTGCAAATTATATCTGCTACATAGACATGCGGTCTGATTGTGCATAATGTGTTTTGCACCGCTCCCAGTTGGGCCTATGCGCTTTCCCATTAGGAAATCCGCAGGCAAATTGTTCGACGAAACGCGAGAAGTTTGCCTGAAATTGTTCGAGTTTCCTGGCACCACCAAAGTCCAAAGAGTCTATCCTCGAACATGGCTTGCTTCCTTGGTACTTGTGAACAAACTCTGCGTTGAATTCTCACTTTCAATAGAGAGACAAGAAGTTAAGCTCGTCTGACTGAGACAATCGACTAGTGCTTTTGGTGCCATAGACAATCACTATGAAGGGGTCAACTAGATCTAAATGGCGAGACCATTTGTCTCCCTGTGGATTTTGTCTACTTGTTTATTTGCAGATGGTCCTGTTTGGCCCGGAAATGGCCAAACAGGAGTATAAATTTCAAGGATTTTGACCGGTCTGGCCGGCCTGACTCAAAGTCCTAGACCACAGCACAGCAGATTGGGCGCCCACATGAGAGACAGTCCCGCTCGAGATGCAAGAGTTTTCTGAGGAGGCAAGTCAGAAAGAGAAAAGGAAAAGAAAAAGCCGGCTCATTTGGGGCTAGAATCAGTGGCGAGCTGAGAAGAAGATTGGTTGAATGAAAGTGGCTCGAATTGGAGTAGGATTTGGGGTGAGATTTGGAGCCATTTGGAATTGGCTTCGCTTAATCGATTGGGCGGAGATTGCGCAATTGGCCACCGCACTGAGACGAGTGTCTTCCAATGGCTGGACTCAATCGCGGACCAATAAGAAGAAGTGAGAAGAGGAAAATTGGGCCCGGGAAATTAAGAGACACACGAGCATTGTGTGACAGTTAAATGTATCCTTTTCTCCTCCCCTTGGATCACATAATGGCCCTGTGGAAATGGTGGCTGTTATTTGCTAACTAGCGAGAGTCTGCGGCCACCCAAGTTGGATTCAGTTTCAATTGGGGGCCCACAAATGGAGCCTAAGCTTTGGTGTGCTTCTGTGAGCTTGTAGGCTAGCAGAGTGCGTGCAGACTTGCAGCGCCATGAGAGACAGAGAGAGTCTGTAACTTTGCACGTGAGCACGCGGGGCCACAACGGAGGAGCTCCGGTGCGTCTTGTCCGACACGCTTCCAGGCGGCCC
>Ga0268247_10000252_pt1 | contig 18788 bp, 15 predicted proteins | sample AgamicOrMae_FD_200245 | JGI IMG/M metagenome (GOLD analysis project Ga0268247, IMG submission 200245) | Agave microbial communities from Guanajuato, Mexico - Or.Ma.e (v2) (version 2) | ecosystem: Host-associated > Plants > Phyllosphere > Phylloplane/Leaf | place: Guanajuato, Mexico | collected...
AAATCTTACACAAGGTAGCGGCGGGCGCCTGAAGGTCCCGGCGTGTGTAACCAGTATAATGGACGAGCGCCTTGCTCCATCTTTCTTGTACAATCGGTGGCCCTGACACCAACTTGCGTTGCAGTCCAAAGCTGCCTGTCGTAGTAGAACACGATCTGGTCAAACCAATGGCGGCCGATAGGCGAGACGATTTCATGCCCCCAGTGTTGCTGAGATCCTGCAACTGGGTCTGCCTATTGTTATTATAAACAAGATTAACAGTTGTAAATAGGGCAGCCGCTGCCAGTAGTGATGGTTTCCAATGCGCGCATTCGTACTCTGGTAAACTAATTTCCATCAAAAATTTAGCTATTGAGTGCATTTTCAAATCACAATGCGCAGCTCGAGAGAAACGCCGCAAAAAAGCTGGCGGAATTGGCCTGCCAAGACTAAAGTCCAGTTTATCCAATATATCTATCTCCATGCGCAATATGTCTCGCCTCGAGTAAACATTCTCAGAGTAAGCTATCAAATCATTAACATCTGGTGGATAGATCTCTTCGTACTTCGAGGCTACTAGTAATGCACCAAGCGCAACTAATTGCACATGACTCTGGTGCTTCACCACTACGATCTCAAAGTAACGGTCTAATATGGATATGGTCATGTACGTCGTCTCTGGGAGAAGCTCAAGCTTACGAGTCAGGTCAACGCACCAGCTAACCAGGCGATGGCGCACCTTTGGTGTGAAAATCTTTTGCTCCTTCAAGAAATCCTCCTTTACCGATTGAACCGTTTCGAGCTCATACATGTATGAGTAAATATCCTTGGCAAGATCACAAACTTGAAAAATAGCATCGCGACTATGTGAGCACGACTTGTCAATGTCTTCAATCTCTTCCTCGACTTCCCTCAATCTAGGAATACGACTAATCACAGTTTGAGATGCGGGAGCTGAGCTCACTGTTACGCTCTCCCGCAACTGTAATACTGGTTCATTCTTCTTAGTCTTCTCTGGTAGATTAATCTTAAGAGTGGGCGGTTTAGGTGGTTGAACATTTGATTTGAGGTCATGATTGGTGATCTTTAGGTCGACAAGTGTCGGGACGTCGTTTTCTGATTGTTTCACATTATTATTTATTTGGGTAGATTTAAACTTTGGTGGCGACGGAGTCTTAGTGGAGGCCTTCTTGAAGGGTAGGTTAAATTCTTGATTTAATGATCTTTTAAGATTAAGATTATTGACGCCAGCGGGAGCGAGTGCCTGGATATTATTAGCCTGAACGTTGGCGGCGTTCTTGTTGATTGAGATACCTCTTGGTCGGTTGGCAAGCATATTGAAAGTTTGATATAGTTAAAACTTAAGGCTATAATAATGAAAGTAGATAAACCATATGATGAGGATGCCTTTTAAATAAAAATGGGATCTGTTTGAGACCCTCGTTGTCGGAATCTGGCTGAATGGTTCTCGAGTGGTCGAGAGGCTGAGAGGTGTAAATTACTGGTGGAGGAGCCTTGAAGACTGAGGAAAGAGTGGATATGGGGAGCTCTTTAATATGCCATCATCGAGCGACGGACGATCAGTTGATTTGAGAGTACACCCAAAGGTAGGGGTAAAATATTCGTTGGTAAACAGGCTGGACCAGAGTTTGGAGTGTGGCGGTGAGAGCCTAGCGCCTGTTGAGTCTGCGTGGTGTTCCTAACCGACGAACGGCGGCCGCCAGAGCGAGCAGTGCGCCAGCGAACCAAAGGGAAAACGGTGGAGCGAACTGCTTGGGTCCAGTGCTGCTTTGGACGGTTAGAAACCGCCGGCCAGATCCCGCGCGTGATGAGCCGACGGCCGCGCTCCGTGTTCGCGTGTTGCTGCGGGCCCGCCCCTGCCAGTGGATGGAAATCATGACGGCCGCGCGAGAGAGAAAGCGCGCGCAATTGTGCGACGCCCGCAATGGCGCCCACCAGCACTCTGGCCGCCGGTTCTCAACGGCAAATCCACGAGCGCGCGACACGCTGCCCTGTTTGTGTTTTGCCACTTCTGGCGCTCTTTAAAGGGCAGATCAGAGAGCCGGAGTATCGGGGATTTTTCTTTGTACGATTGCATTCTGGTTTCCGCAAAGCAGAGGCGTCACAGCCTTCCTCCTTTCGGCCCTCCTGGCAAACAACTATTGCCTTGCAAGAATCTTTCTTTCGCACACACCAAGGACAACCCTGTTGAAAGATACGCGAACAAATTATTATCCAACACAACCAGCCGCAGCAACAACAACAACAACAACAATAATAATAAGCAGAGCAACAGAAGCAACTACAACAACAACCGTCCGACTCCAAACCCACAGATTTGACTGACCTACCGTATTTTATGCTCTCTCTCTCTCTTGGCTCGATCTCAAGATCAGCACTCTATTGACACCGCCATCGTGAGATAAGAAACGGATACTAGTATATAGATCACGAACCACAGAATAACAGGGAAAATGCCTTCGAAACATATCATGTACTCTGATAAATATTACGATGACAAGTACGAGTACAGGCACGTTCAGGTGCCCAATGAACTGGTGAAGTTTGTGCCCAAGGACAAACTGATGACTGAAGAAGAATGGAGGGGACTCGGAGTACAGCAATCACATGGTTGGATACATTATATGATTCATGAACCAGAACCTCATGTACTCCTCTTTAGGAGACCCATACAGGGTAAACCGCCATCGCAAGAGGAACAGTTCAAGATGGAGGAAGAGATTGACGAGTGTACGTGATAAATGTTTTTCCAGTTTGTCCATACAGAGTCTTATGATGCCAAAATATAGTGTGAAAGAAGAGGATTGAATCAAGATGCTTCAAGAGGCGTGGTTAAAACGATGGTGGTTATTGTCAAACTTATGGTATTGATTAGAATTCTGATACCAATAAAAAGATGGTCGATTCATGAGAAGGGGCTCGAGTTTCTATTCTTCGTTTATAAATAAAATCTTTGAGAGAACATAAGGTCCACAAGTGTTCGCGTTGTTTTGATTATTTATCATCGCATATAATGGAAGCTGTTCCTTGTCAGCTGGCTGAGATGAAATTGGCATAGTAGCTTTTGGTGAAGTCGACCATGACATCTTGTGTACACTCTGGTAGCTCGCCAGTTACCATACCCGGGGATCCACTGACAATAGAGAAGCATGGCACTATAGTTCCAGCTGGCAGAATTGTATCATCCGCGATTGCACAACAACTCTTCAAGACACAGTGTCTTCCTATCACACAGTTTTTTCCAATATGAACATAAGAACCAACCGAGACTGCACTGACGATGGAGTTTTCGCCTATGTAAACATGATCATTGATTTGCATACCGAAGAAAGCGTACCCCTTTGGATACCTCTTGAAAGGTGGTCTAATGATGGCCTTGCTACTAATTACACAATGGCGGCCAATTTTGACACTAGCCAAATCGCCTCTAATAACACAGTTTGATTGGATGATTGTTTTGCCGCTCAGCATAATGTTCTGACTACCACATAGGACGGACTGCCGGCAGACCTTGTTGCCTGAGCCTGTGACTATATAATGTGCTGGATTATAATAAACAACCGGGGGATCCATCTGGGATTTGGTTCGTGCTATGGTGGGGCGAGAATCTTGTCAGAGGCTGGAGCAAATGGTGTCCCGTACAGATGTTTGCTCCATCGAGTCGTCCAAAGGGTGAAGTTAATAAATGAGCACCGGGTTCATTTGTATCTAATATTCTCTGTATGATGAGTTGTGATTATCTTCCATAAGTCAAGTGTGAGGATTGTGTTATGATTGTGATAGATGGTGGGCTAGTTTGCAACTGACAACAAGGAGCTCACGTGCGCGCTTGGATCCTTTGTCCAAAGTGAGCACCGTGTTTCGAGACCACCAGAGGCCGCATGCGTATCCCAAAGGCGAGGATTATTATCAAGAACAAATCCTTGCCAGCAAAGCCCCGTGAAAATTGCCCCAATCTCTGGCCGACTCTAAGCTCTATTATCACTCATCACTTGCCCATGGTGTCGTGGATGGTCTTGCTGAGGCCTTCCTCCACACGATGGGCCATTTCGCCAATTGTTCCACGAACGGGCGAACGCCTGAACCCAAGGAAACTGCCATTGGAACCACGTCCCCGGTAAATGAAATAGGCCGAAGCAAGACCGGCCACCAGACAGACGGTCAGGACACGGCGACGGATGCGCCTGTTGCGTCTAAATCTCTGCCTCTCGAGCAGTTCCAGCTCCTCGTCGTTGAGCTCCTCCTCGATGTGGTCGAGGGCCGTCTCGTAGCCAGTTAGAGGCGAGGTCATCCTGAGCAAGAATTCTGGCATCAAACGCTCATACCAGTACAATGTGGCTGCCTCATGGCGGCCTTGATGGTGGCCACGAGCTCGGCGCTGACGATTGAGACAAGTGTTGCCCCCTCGATAGCTGCTTATGGGGGCGTCCTGAGAGTCGAGCTGCCTATTTCGGCCCACCGCCAAATCGGCCATCTCTGGATCCAATCCGTCGGCTACACTAAAGTCGTTCAGACGGTTGCTGTTCCTCCTCATGCCACTGGCCGTTGGTGTGGGCTCACGGCGAGCCCGCAACGAAGACGTACCCGCCGAGACGTTGTAGGTGCGCCCGGCGGCTCCGTTGGCCCTGCTCGTGGCTGACACTCGCAACTCCCTGTCTCTGGGCGGCGAGGAGGCGCCACTTTCCGAGCTGGCAGAGGAGGTGGCCGCCTCGGCCCGTCTAGACCTGCTCCTCGACGAGCCCGAACGTCTGCTGCTCTGGGTGGCCCCACTTCTCCTTGAGGCCGGCCGTCTGCTGCTGGCGGCCAATGGCGACGGACTGGCCGGCGACTCCTGTGCTTCGGTTCGTCTAGCCGCTCTTGAGGACATTGTCTAGCTTGTATTAGCTAACTAACTTAGAACTGGACTAACCTTGACTGGATTCGTTTGGACTAAATTCGATGGTATTCAACAATTATTGGCAACACTCGGAAATTAGCAACACTCAGCGGGAAAGGCAAACTGGCACTTGTCCTGAATGGCGAGTCCGACTGACTGGGCGAAGTGTTTTTATGCAAGGGAGCTGCAAAAGGTGCCAATCCGGACGGAAGATCAAAAGAGGAAGCCTAATTGGAGCTCCAGAAGCCGAGGTGGCGGTCAGACGACGAGGCTCAGGTGTGTTTTGGGTCATTTTTTCCGCTTCCTAAGGGGCGCGAGAGTTTTCTCTTTTTTCCAGCGAAAAAAATTGCACAAAATTGTCTGTGAAAAACCAAAACACGGCCAAAAATCAGCAACATCAAACACAAACAAATTCCATTCACAAAGTTTGGTTCGAAAAAAAGCATCCAAGATCAACAAAAACCATCAAATCAAATATTCCTTTGTGAGCATGAACCCCGCCAGCTCGCGTCTCTTCTGATCTATCCGACGCCAAAGCCAAATGCAATTCCATTGCAACTCCATAGCAATCTTCAGAATTTCCCTCCTTGAAGCTCGAACTTGCCAACTTGCACTCTGAGGGGCCATTTTGGCGAGACTGTGAGAGAAAAAATAGCACTCACCTGTGAGATACTGCCCTCAGAGACAGTATCTCACAGAAGCAGTGTGGTAGAAAAAGATGGATTTCCCTCATTGCGACAGCGTTCAAAGTCCTCAAGTGGATTCCCTGCAGTCAAGGTCCCATTGACTCGCCTTGGCCCCTCGACAGAGTGTCTCTGGAGCCATTGTTTGAGCATTGGCAAGACGCTTTCGGCCAGCGATCAGTGGCCGATTGTTTGTCGTTTTGCAAAGTTTCATTTATTCATCCTGAGCGCAGCCAAACAAACTGGGCCTGAATGGAGGGCGTTTGTTTTCTCTCTTGTTTGCTCTGCCAATGAGCGCAAGAAATTTTTCCCCATCGAGCCTGAGCACCGTTGAGGCTGTGGGTCGGAGGCGACAGAGCTAAGCTGTAGTATAAGATGACTGCAATGCGATCGAGTGCACCTCTCAAGCGAGTGGGTGCGTCAAGGCTGCACTGGAATTGTGTCAATGAGGATGAGAGGCAACATTTTGTTAAACAAAGCAGCCGGAAAATAATTGGCCAAATTGGAAAAATCCGGATGGAGTGGAATCACCCAGAGGGCTGCCCTAAGATGAGATGTGGAACAAAATTAGAAATCTCTCTTTCTTTCCTTATTTCTGCAAGCAAGGCGACACAAGTTCACCTGTTTGAGGGGTGCCACTAAGGCGCAGAGACTGTGTATGGGCGCGAGTGTGGCCCAATAGGATCTCTGGTTGTGTAATTCAATGTGATCTGGTGGCTTGTCTTTGTTGACAATGCAAAATTGACTTGTCTCCTCCAAGTTCAACGGTCTGGACGCGCTGGCAAATAACAAGCGGCGGCAAGATTGCACCATTGTGCCGCTGTCAAGCTCAATTACGAGTGCTCGCAAGTCGCCCAAGTGGACGAGAAATGGAAAGGAGCCAAAGCTGTGCAACTGCAACCCGTTTGGGTGGCCGCTTTTGCCGCTTCATCCCATCGAGTGCACTTTGATCAAAGTTGGCCAGTTTGTGTCTGCCTATCTGTGTTTGTTGGCCAGATTTTGGCCAGATTTTATTATTCTAATCCAACTGGTTTGGAAACAGTTGCCAACTGTTGAGATCGATTCTTGCTCGAGTGTGTTGGGGGACAAAACAAGGGCCAAATTGGACGAGATTGAGACGGTCTGGAATGAATAAAAGCGGCTTGCTTGGCGCAACAGGTCAGCATAGGCAGTCGAGCATCAGTTGTCATCGGACTTAAAGGAAAGGAAAGGAAAGCAGCGAGATAGTTTCACAGTGAGAGCGAGTGGTATGCAGAGTCTTTGGTTAGATTATATTTATTTGTTTCACTCGTTGCAAGCGAGCGTCAGTTTGAGATTGTAGCTGGTGACTGAGAGACTTTAGATCGACTTTGAGGGGCGATTTTGGTTTTGAGAGAAAATATTGCAAGACTGGACAGTTGTGGGCAAAGTTTTGGGCGAGAAAAGCTTCTGGAGGAGTGAAAAAAGGAGGAAAAAGCAAACAGAGAAGAAGAAGAAGAAGACACAAAGTAACGAGCAAGAGTTGGCGGCAAACAAAAAGGGAAGCAGCCAAATAGATTAGGAAGAGTTCTCCTTTATTATTATCATCATCATTTGGGCCGCCCTTTAGAGGAGCCCAAGGGAGAGTGAAATCGGCCACACGCAAGCAGCAGCAGACAGGCTGACTGGTCAAGAGGGGCGTGGAGTGAGTGGAGTCTGAGGAGAAAGAGAAAGATAAACAGAGGAGGATAAACAGTGAAGACAAAATGAAGCCATCAGCAAGTTTGAGGAAGAGGAGCTGCGGTTGCCAAAGAGCAGGGCAAGTGGTGGTGGCCCCCAAAAGGATGCACACCGGCAGAGGAGGAGGAGGAGGAGGCGGATCCCGCGGGATTGGGCCGGAGACTGTGGAGGCAGATGGGCGGTTGGCGAGAGGAAGAAGCAGTGTGGCCCTGTGGAGCCTAAGCAGTGGGGCCCTTTGTGTGCTGGTGCTGGTTGCCTGCGTGCAGCCGCGCACTGCACTGGCAGGCCCGCCGGCCACCAATTCGAGCGCGCCCGTGGGCGCGGCCGCCGCGACGGGAGGGCGTGCGCGCGGGCCCGCCGCCGAACGTCTCCAGACGCAGGCCAGCACCCAGGCCATCCAGCGGGTGACCGAGTGGGCGGGGGCGCCCGCAGTGGGGGGCGTGGCAACGACCGCGGCCCAAAAGACACCAGCCGCCACATCAATCCAGTCGGCGGCCTCCATTGCCAACGCAAAGGTGCACAACGGCGCCCAAGACATGCAACCGCTGGCGGGCCACCATTATGGCAAGTCGCATGGGGGCGGCCACGGCAAGTACTACATGTACGCCGAGTCGCCCAAGAAGGGCTCCTACAAGGCGGGCTTCAAGAGGGGCAACCACAAGCACATGATCGAGCGCAAAGAGTACCAGCACAAGTCGCACGCGGGCGGCTACATGAAGTGGCACAGCAAGAAGGGCAAGGGCTCGCACAAATGGGAGTTTAAGCACCACGACAAAAAGGGCAAGGGCCACCACTACTGAGCTGCCTTTGGGGGAGGGCCTTTGCTCGGCGCTCAGTGTCCAGTGCTTAGTGCTTAGTTCAGGCCAATAAGTCGGAGTCGGTGTGTCGCGGTGCGCTGCCCCTCTGGTGTGGGGCGCGCATATGGCGCGCAGGGCCGAGAAGTGGGCCTCAGGCTGGCCGCCAGCGAGGCCTGAGGGCTGGCCGCGAGTCAGACCTAAGGGCCGGCCAGTGCGGCGGAGTGGCGGCCGGCGGCGCCTCGGATGAAGTTATCAAGTTATCCCGAGGCGGCGGGGCGGAAACGGGACACGCGACGCGCGGGAGGCCGCCAGTCAAGAGTCGCTCTGGGGGCGCTTGTTGAGCGGCGCTTGTTGTGGGCCGCTTGTTGCTGATTGCCGCCATTGAGGAAGCGCCGCGGCGGACCACCAAGCGAGTCGGCGCGCGGCTCTGTGTCATTAGGGGCCAATTTGGGGGCAGCGCCTGGAGGTTGGCCGGCGAGTGAGAGTGCCAGTGGGCCGCTGGGCCGCTGGGCCGCGCTGGGCCAGTGCAGTGCGTGCGGGGCGCTTAGGTGTGCCGCGCGTTGCAGCTAGTCTGCGCCAATTGGGCCGACTGGAAGCCGGCGAACTGTAGACTGCAGTGCGCACTGTGGACTGCAGTCTGCGGGGCCGCACTGCACACTGGCTGCAGCGGCGCGCACTGAACACTGGGGCAAAGAGTGCGCTGAAGACTAGGGCAGAGAAAGCAGTGAAGACTAGGCCAGAGACTGCAGCGACTGAATTGCGCACCGCCTGCAACAGTCCACAAAGAGGCCGCACCAAAGGCACGAGAGCGGCGCCGGAATGCGGCCAGTTGTGCCGCCAGCCCCGCTTATCAGCGCCACAACTGGACAGTGATAACCGATTTGGCGTCCGGCGGGCCACCGGCGACGCGGAATCACGCGCGGCCAGGTGAGCCTCCTGAGAGTCATCTGAGAGGCGCGGGGACGGCCACCGGCGGGGCAGTTGGGCGGACACTCATCGGGAGTGAGCCGAGGCTGACACATGGGCCAATCGCTCATCAAACGGGCGGCCATAAAGAGCCGGCGCTGCTCCTTGGCGGCGGGCCAACAGTGCACCTGTTGGCCTCCTTAGGGCTAGACTTTCGAGCGGCCTTTCGGGCGGCTTTTCGAGCAACTGGCCAGAGGTTGGCGGCGGCGCGACAAAAAGAGTGCCGCCGTTGCGCTTCATAAAACACACGAGCGCGGCCGCCGCTTCCGGCCGGAGGGCGAAAGTGCGCCCGATTGCGCCTGAATGGGCCCATTGTGGCTGCTTGCTGGCCTCTGCTCGGCCGCCAGAGACTGGGATTGGAGCGGGAGGAGGCCCGCAGGAAGGCCGCCAGGAAGAACAAGAGGCGAGGGAGGAGCAAGTGCGCGGCGTTGCGCCAGCGCCGCGCCCACTCGGGCCAGCCGCCAGCCGCCAGCCGGCCAGATGTTAGGGCCGGCCTTGTGTTTAGCGCAGGAAGAGGCGCGCGAGTGGCCGCGCGCCGCAATTAGGCCCAGTCTGCCGGAATTCCTCTAGCTCTGCTCCACTCTGGCCAGCTCTTATCCAGCCTAATCTGAGGCGCGCGCCTCCAACTGCGCGCCGGCAACAGTCCCAAGCGGCTTGCGCAACGCTCGGCGAACCTAAGGGGCTGAGGCGCGAGGGAGCGAACTTGGAGAAGTGGCGCACAGGCTGACGCAACGCAGACTGTGCGCGGCGGACTGTGTGCGGCAGACTGTGTGCGGCGGACTGTGTGCACTGCTTCTTGCAGCGCTCCTCAAGCGGCGCTTTGCACTGCCCGAGGCAACAGAGGCAAAAACAGAGGCAACAACTGGGGCAAGAAGTGAGGCAGCAAGTGAGCCAACTCATGGACTCAACGGCAAGCGAAACAGGCAGAGGCCTGCAAACTCATCAATAGTCGATAACAACACTGCAGTAGGGGCAATAATAACAATAACAATAATAACAATAATAGTAATAATAATATCAGCAGCAGCAGCAGCATAATAAACTAGAGGCGCAAAGGTGAATACAGAGCAGCGCTAATTAGCCCCACTCTCAACTTGTGAGTTCGCTTCTCTTCGCAACCTTCCCAATGCGCATTCTCCTCCCCCGAGACTGTCTTCGCCTCCTCGCGTTTTGGCCAAGCTCCACTCTTGGCCACTCACAAGAGAAACAGACTCGTCCTCTTGAGCCAAAACTCTCCAGTGGCCTTCCTCTGGCTAGAGACAGCCCGCCGCCTTGAATGAGCTCCAGCTGGTCCCAATCGGGCCCATCGAGAGGGGCGAATTCCGATGAACAGTGGGCCGAATTGAGTGCTCATTGCAGTGGGCAACAATATAACAGAGTGTATAACAGATCAGCGACAGCGCGAAACATGGACGAAAACGAAATAATCATCGCTTATTGAGCCACTCGCTCGACCTCCAGCCACTCTCTCTCTCTTGGCCAGCCCAGCAAACGCGGCCCAGCTCGCGGCGCATCCTCACGAGCTCGCCGCTAAGCTGCTAATCTGGCTCGCCAGCCCAGATTAGCTCCCCTTTGCGGGCGGCCCAAAGGTGGCGGGCCGCGCGGGGGCGTGGCCGCACAAGCAGGTGGGCGTGGCAGAGGCCCGCGCGCAGTTCGGCCCAGCGCACAGCTTGGGTTCGGGGCGCTGCTGCGGGCCGAGCGCGCGCACACGAGCGAAGGCAGCGCTGGCCCGCCGCCCGCAGGCAGTGAGCAATGGCCTGGGCGCATTGTGTTGGCCGCGAGCTCGCCGGCGACTGTCTGTGGACTATCTGAGAGGACTCTGTGTGGAAAATCTTGGCAACTTCTTCTCCAATTTCTGCTGCCCCCGAACGATTGCGTAGGTCTATTCGGCGCGGCCATTGCTCGCACGCGGCGCTCGCTTTCCGCCCGGCGCGCCTCTCAACAGGTGAGCGCCGGCCCAGGGCCGCCAACAGGCAGTGGCCCGCGCAAATCGGGCCGAGCTTTCGCCTGGAGCTCGCGCAGGAATTCGGCCTATTAGTCTGAGGGCTAATTTCCTCCCATCTGGTCCAGGCTGGTGGAAAGCGGGCGGCCGACGAGCAGCACTTGTGCGGACGGGCGGCCACTTGCGCGAACTGCCCGCCGCCTTTTCCCACAGCTTGGGCCACACAGTGTTGCGCGGCCAGTGCGGCCAGTGCGGCCAGTGCATGAGTAGGATGAGGAGGAGCCACTTTGGGGTGAAAAATGAAAACATTTAGACCTGAGGGGCACTCGCAGAGAACAATCGGAGTGTCCCGCAGCTAGTCTGCAGCCGAACGGCCAAACGGCGGTCCAATTTCAGCCGCGGGGCGCCCACTCGCCGACCGCAATCGGCGGCTCATTTGCGGAATTGGCCGTTGGAATTCCCCGCCAAATGGAAGCGAGCCGCCCGATCGATGGCCACTGACAGTCTGTAGCTCGCCGCTCGCCGGCCGCCCAAAGGAGGCGCCGCCCGCCACAATGGGCGCCCCACGGACCTGTTGAGAGCCGCCCGCTCGGTCTGGCTCGGCGGCGCATTGTGGGGGCGCTTTCTCGGCCGGGAATGTGCGGGGCCCAAAGGCCGGCCGTTCGAGAGGGCGCGGCACTAGCCGAGGAGGCGCTACACCTAAGGAGGCGCTTTAGCTGAGGAGGCGACTGTGTGCCGCTGAGCGAGCGGCACACAGTCTCCAGTGCGCAGTTCGCACACTGCGAGCGCACACTTCTTGCACGAGCGAGTGTGTCGTACAACGCACACTGACTGCACTGCAAATTGCAGTCTCCAATCGTGGCGCAGCACAAGTGTCAGGCGCTTGTTGTGCGCGCCGAATGGGCGTTCGTGCATTGCTCGAACGAAAGTGCAACTCGCACAGTGCAAGTGTTTGGCCTGCACTCTGCGCGCACTTACACTAAGCATTGTTTGCCAGCCCCATCGGCCCCCAAACAATGGCCTCAAGGGATTCTCCGCGCCCTCAACCAGCCGGGCCCCACTCCTCGGCCGTCTTCATTGAAAATTGGCCTCTTCTCCACACTTCTAACTCTCACCGGCAAGCATTCGTCCCTTAGCACTTAGCGCCAATTCCCATCAACGAGCAGCGCTCTTTGCCGACCAGCAGAAGCAGAGGATTGCTTTCCAGTGTCCAGCATGTTTGGCCGCTCTCTGTCCTTGGGGCCCGTTTGGTGTTTGGTGTTCTGTGCTTGCTGTTTGGTGTTTGGTGTCGCCGGCGACAAGGGCCCCTGGCAGGCTGGCCGCGCGAAAGCAAAGTGTGCAAATGAATGTCGGAATTAACGCTTTCACAAGTCCACTTGGGCCAATTGTGGGCCGGCGCTAGTTGTCGGCCCTCCAGCGGCAGCCAATTGGGCGCAAATTCCGCCGCCGCCGCGCCTCAAGAAGCTCAAGAAGCTCAAGATGCTCAAGATGCTCGCCCCAAAAGGGCCAAAAGTGAGCACTGACCAGGGCGAGAGCAATCTGGCCGCCAGCTCGGCCCCCGCGCGCTCCTCTTCTGTGTCCCTCTCTCTCTCTCTTTTGTCACGGAATTGGGCAGCAAATTTTGTGCCCAATTCGGCTAAGGGGCGGCCCAAATGCGGCCACCAATGGGCCAACTGGCCGCCCATTTCCAGCCGGCCGGCAGCAACAATCACTGCTCCAAGTGCGCTCACTCTCAGCCCAAACTCAGCGCAGACTCTCTCTGGCTCTTTGGCCGCAGACTCTCCTCGGCCGCCCCTCAGCCTGTGGGCCACGCCAACGCCAATGCAAACAAAACTGCTCCTCCCTCGTCGACATTTCCACCAGCAGCCTGTCGGCGACCATTTGGGTCTAGCAGAGGCGAGCAGAAGCCGGCAGGAACTAGCAGAGACTAGCAGAAGCAGCCACAAGCGGCAGTGACTAGCACCGAGCAACTAGCAGCGACAAGCAGAACTCGAACACCGACCGAGCGGCTCTTGTTTCGCGCCGCCCTAATGGTGGTGGCCACTCGCCATTCTCTATTCTCTATTGGCCAACTCGCCGACTCCAAACAGGCGGCCACATTTCACACGTCCCCCCCGAGAGCCAAGCCCAGCCGGCGACAATCTCGCCCACTCGGCCAACCAATGGCCGCCCGCTCGCCATATCGATTGCCGCCCCTCGCGGCCACAATGGCGGCCCACTGGCCACTGTGTGCCCATTGCGGCCAGCAAGGCGCAACACACACAGTCTCCGAGCCGGGCCCACTGAATGCAATGGAGGGGCCATCCGGCCACGGCGGCTACTCGAGTTTCGCCCTCCGCTTCCTCTCGGCGGCGCTCTCTGTGGGCCCGCTAGCGCCTGTATGCAAATAGAGCACAGGAACGGCAGCGGCAGGCGGCAACAACAACAACTTGTACCATTCAGAGAAGGCCACTAAATGAATTGGCTTCCTCTGGGGCGGCCCTTAGCTCTGGCGCGCAGGAGAAGGCCTGTTGCTGGCTGGGCTTCTGTGCGCTGTGCCGCTTTTCTGTGCCTTTTGGGGTTCGTGTGCGCGTTTGGTTCGTGTGCGCGCGGCAGCAGTTCGCCCGCCAGCACTGCACTGGGACAACTCTGTGCCGCCCTGTGCGCTGGCCCACGCTCGCCGCTCGCACATGCGCCGGCACATGCGCTCGCCTCCTGCTGCATTGGTGCGCGGCCCCTCCGCACTGGCCTGGTGACACTGTGCGCGGCGCGTGCACTGGTCTGTGGGGAAAAGTGCAAAAGTGCACTTTTGCCACAATTCGCAACTCGCTCCCACAGAAGCAACGCAGAGGAGCGCGCTCACACTGCTCACTGTACTCACTGTGCTCACTGTGCGCACTCGCTCGCACAGTAGCCCTCTTCTGGTCGCACAGAAACTTACACGCACTCACTCGCACCAAGCAAAACTGGCACCAACTCTCCCGATAACACTCACTGGCACTCGCACTCGCACAAAAGCCGCCGCGCTCCCGGCGGTAAAGTTCAACTTCCGGCGCGACCTTCCTCCTGCTCGCGCGGACCTCCTCCTGCAGGAGGCTGCCGGGGCCGCCCAGCGGGCACACATTCTTGCCGCCTCACGTCCGGCCCGAGCAGCTGCGGCCGCGACCCCGACGCGCCGCAAGAGGTGCACCCCGACAGACAGACTGGGGCAGACTGGGGCGCCCCAGTCGGCCGGCCAGCCCCAGCCTGTCGCCAGCTGCTCGCTCGCAAGCTGCCTCCAATCTCCCCTCGTGGCACTTTTCTCTTCCTTTCCTCTTCTCTCTTTTCGCCTCTCGCCTCTCGCTTCTCGCTTTACGCTCTCACTGCCGCCTGCCCACTGGCCACACCGGGCCGCTGACTGGCGCCAGCTGACTGGTGTCGCGCGAGCATCTTGCACGCTCCCATTGGCCCCGCAGTGCCGGTGGCGCGCCCGCAACGTGCTCCTCCAGCCCCCAACTCAGAAGGGCGCCCACCGGCCGGCCTCGGCGCACGCGGCGCTCAATGGGGCGCACAGGAAGCAGTGGACATCTGCGGCCCGTGCGCGTTCGCCGGCGGCCAACGTGGCGCCGCGGACAGTCCGCGGGCCGCGTGCAACAAGTCGCAAGGAGGCCACTTCCGCGGCGGCCCCTTTGCGCTGGCCGCGCGCACCGAGGAGCGCGCGCCCTCCAGCCAAGTGGACGCGCGAGGCGGCGGGCGCGCCGGAAGCGACGGAAGCGGCCACTTCCTGGCGGCCGGGGGGCGGAAGTGTGGCTTTGGCGGGGCTGCGAGTTGCGAGTTGCGAGTTGTGGCTGGCAACTGTCGTGAGTTTTGGCTGAGCTGCGGCTGAGCTGTGGCACCTGAGCGCGCGTACGACTGGGCCGCGCGTACGACTGGTGCGAACTGGACTGGTGTCGTGCAGCGCGCGGCAAGTGCGCACAGTGTAAGGCGCGAGCATAGCTGAAGCGCGAGCGCGGCCCCAGCGAACTTGGCCGCCTTCTTGCGCACACTAACAAGTGTTGTAAGGCGCAATGGTGCAGCGCAGAGGCGCGCTGCTTGCACAAGCAGCAAGCAGTGAGCACCATCGGCGAACAGTAAGCAGCAAGCACCAGTAGTAAGCACCAGTGGTAAGCACCAGTAGTGAGCACAAACAGTAAGCAGTGAGCAGTAGGCACAAGCAGGGCCCCCAAGGTCGTTTGCTGCGTCCGCCGGCGAGAGAGACTCTGTCCAGGGCAGTGTGTGGCTCTGTTTTGATGACAAAATCAGTGATGCGTCGCAGGTGCCTTTGTGCGCACTCACGCTCATTACTGGGCCGCTCTTCTCGATCTAATTGTGCCCCTCCGAGAGGTTGTCTGCGGCGCTTTGGGGTGGCCGAGTGGCAGTCGTCAGACTGGCCCACTGGCAACGAGGGCCGGCCGCAACGAGCTGGCCAAGCGCAGTGAGTGAGTGAGTGGGCAAGTTTTAACAATGCACACACATAACAGGCGGCCAGTTAATAGTTAATAGGCTGCCCTCGCGAGCACAGCTACTCTCTGGCCGAAAGTGGGCCCGCCAAGTGGAGACTGTTGCGCCTCGTCCACCGCTTGCAGCTCCCCTGTGGCCAGCCAGACGAAACGTCACCAGAGCGACTCTCAGACTGACACACGCGCACGCTAAGGGCCGGCGGGGCGGGAGGCGCGCACTGCGACAAGAGGCAAACAGGAAACGGAAGGCCCGGCGCGTGGCCTATGCTTAGGCTGCGTTGCGAGCTAATGGTGGGGGGCTACTGCGCGCGCCAAGGCCCATTTGGCGGCCAGTTCTTTGCGCAGAAGACTGGCTAGAGACTGGCTCGTGCAGGCGGATGTTAATTGGCATTGTTGGGCGAGCGCGCGCGTCCAAAGAGCGTCCAAAGAGCCTCCTAAGGGCGTCCTAAGGGCGGCCAAACGGCGGCCAGAAGCTGCAGGCGCGCCGCCCAATTACTTGAAATGGCCTCAGAGGCGGATGATGCAACAAGTGGAGGACAAGGAGCGCCGCGCGAGCACTCACGGCGAGCCATAAGGCGCCGCCGTTTGGCTTCAGGCGCGCAGACACAAAGGAGCAAAATGGATCACTTTGCTGGGCCGCCTTTTGGCGCCGGCCGATCGCAATCGAGAGAGCGAGAGAGCGAGAGAGAGATGGCCAGCCGGGCGGCCAAGCCTCTTGACGTGGGCAACAAGTGGTCGCCGGCAGCGCGCACAGACGACTGCTTGTTTTGCGCCGGTGAGCAAGCGAGCGCTGGGCCTGCTCACTGCCACTCCCCGAGGAGCGTCCATTCAAGTGATCGCCAGCAGCAGACACAAGCTCCAGGCACAGGCTGCAGGCTGGCCCTCCAGAGGCGGCCACGAGACACAGTCTCTGCCAGGGGGAACACACACCGGCAGGCATTCTTGCGCGCCCCCATCGGCCGCAAGCGCGTCCAGCTGAGCGCCGATTCGGCCGGCCAAATGCGTTCGCTCGTCTTCATTATCATCGATATCAAAAGTCCATCTCCGCATTCCGATGCGGCGGCCGAGTGGCGGCGCGCTCGCTTTCGCCGATGTCGATTTCGGTAGCTGCAAGCCGAAGCTAAGGGCCCACAGCGCCGGTGGGCCCCGAAAGGGCGCGCGAACTGGGCTTCTGGGGCGGGCGCGCCCCAAGTGCAACCAGCGCGATGCAGGCCCAGTGCTGCGGATAAATCCCCGCCCGCACGCCCATTGCCCCGAGCACCAGAATTGCCCCAAGTGGCGGCCGGCGCCCAGAGCAGGGCGCACATCTTGCGTATGTGTGCAACATGAGTCCCCCAGGCCAGCGCGCTTCTCCTGCTCGGGCGGCACTCTTGGCTCGCCCCCCGCTTGTTGCTGACCATGGTGGAAACACAATGAAAAGTGGCCACGGCGCACGCGCGGACCTTACTGCCGCGTTGCTCGTCCACCAACACTGCCACAGAGAGAGAGGAGCCTGTCCCCGTGTCTGGCTGGCTGGATGGCCACTCGTTCGCAGTCTCTGCTGTCTGTCTGTCTGTCTGTGTGTGATTTGATTGTCCGCTCGGCCAGACTTCCATTCGCCCCAAACAAACCCCCATGAGCGACCAGAGGGAACACATCTAACGCACTCATACGCGCGCACATACACACACGCATGCAGATTCCATTCGCACACACCAACTTTGCACCACTCGCCGCGCTCGCTCTTGAATTTTACGCCTCATTCTCTCTCGCCCAAGATACAAGTACTCAACAAACAAGTGCAACTCTCTATCTCATATCTTCCTCAAGCAGCTCCTCGCCAACAGTTCATACTTACACACACACACACGCAGACACACAAGCCGATCAGAAACAACAACACACTTCTCTTGCAACTCCTTTCATCTTACAATATTTGTTTTACCACAACACAATATACTGCCATTATTTCCTGTTAATAGACCATGCAAAGCGAGACTAGAAATCATCATCTTCACAGCAATTATTCCATTCATCAGAAATAATAGTCACTCAGGCAACAGGGGCACAGAGCCATCTTTTTAACATTTTTCCCAACTACATACATCTTGCCCCCTGGCATAGCCTTGAAACGAATTCAAAAAGAATTATAACTTTATTGTCCAAGTGACAACAAGTGGCAAGAATAAAGGAAAAACAACGATAAGAATTGAAAAACAATCAAACAGTCAAGATTCACTGATAAGACTGCCATTCTAAACAATCCAAAACGTTGACACACTAACATAGTTATCAGCATTATTATACACATTGTCTCATTGTATAAACCTAATTGTGTGTGTGTGTTCGTCTCTCTTTGTGTCTATGTCTTTCTCTATCTCCCGATAGAGATAATGATCAACAGATGCCAAATGTCAAAAAATACAGATTAGCTTATTGCTTTCAATAATTACAACTTCCTAAGGTGTCTCATAATCATCGAGAGGATATTGATCAACGAAAAGGATACTAGCTCTAGAGGCGATAGAGACTTGCATAACATCTCAGTATACAATACCCACCAAAGCCGAGACTGTAAATTGGCTCTGTTCTAATGAGCTCCATTCCAACAGGATCGTAACAATTATGAAAACTAGGAGATTATTGGTCGACAACAATTTGCACTCGACCAATATGGCGAGTTGCTCCAAATTGTTCACATTAATGATCCTCATGACCACAATTGTTATACAACTAAACAGCTCTAGTTCTAGTTATATCGTTAATGCAAAATCTTTTACAAATCCTCATAATGCCACCATCGGTCATACAGATGCTATGGCCCAGATGCAGCCTCAACCAAACAATCAAGGCCACTCACTGTCCTCATTTACAGATAATCAAAGTGATAATAATATTAATAATAATCCAATTACTAGTACACAACAGCTGCAATCAACGACGAATTCACGACCAGAAGCGGCTGCCGTCTCTTCGCCGTCCACCAGTCATTTGAAGCCACCGGTTATTGTTAGCAAGTCAGTAGAGGTTGTTGTTGCTCCTGGAAGTAATGTCACTTTATATTGTTCAGCTCATGGATCTCAGCCAATGACATTCGTTTGGTTTCAAGATGAGAAGAACATAACTGGTAATACGAATAGCTCGAGCACAAGACTGCTAGAAGAGAAACGATATGAGATCTTCGAAGAGATTGGCGAAGATTCTCAGAACATCACAACATCCATATTGTATCTGATGGATCTGAGAATTACAGATACAAGTTTGTTCTTGTGTTGCGTCGACAATCCAGCTGGTTACACTTTCTCCAACTATAGTCTCATTGTTAGTGAATCGGCACAACAGTCTCAGACGCTATCATCCTATTCGACTAATTCATACCAAACAGCAACC
>Ga0268247_10000253_pt1 | contig 18756 bp, 26 predicted proteins | sample AgamicOrMae_FD_200245 | JGI IMG/M metagenome (GOLD analysis project Ga0268247, IMG submission 200245) | Agave microbial communities from Guanajuato, Mexico - Or.Ma.e (v2) (version 2) | ecosystem: Host-associated > Plants > Phyllosphere > Phylloplane/Leaf | place: Guanajuato, Mexico | collected...
ATAACAGCAGCACTTGCCGCCCAACTGGAGCCAAGCCGCAGCGGTGCTCGACTTTGGCTAGACTTTCGACTTTCCAGAGCCAGAGAGAGACTGCTGCTGGCGCCCTGTTGGCTGTAACAAGCGACCACAACAGAACAACAGGTCACACATGAGATGAGCTCGGCTGGTGTTGTTGTGGTTGCACGAGCAGTCAACAGGCGGCCACCAGCAGCACGACGACGACCAGTTGGGGCTTGGAAACTTGGCCGCAGTGTAGCCGAAGAAGCTGGTCTTTCCCAAGCTCGTCAGTAGTTGGTGGTAGTGGAAAAGGAACACAATGGAATAGAGACAGTCTGTGTGTTGTGGCACATCATTGGGCCGCAGCAGGTCTCTTTCAGCAACTTTGGACATTAGAAAATGCGCCTCCTCCTCCTTAGGGCAGTAAGTGTGCAGGATCTTGCAGCTCCCTAATCATAATAGAACATCGGCTTGAAGCATTTTGCATGTTTGCTTAATGGCCTGTTGTTTTTCCTCCACCTCCACTTCTTCCAATTCTTCTTCTCCCCAACTTCTTCTTCTTCTGCCTCCAATTTCCACACAGATACACACACGACGGTCTAGAACTCGGCCGCAAGTAAAGCCGAAACACTCTCCTCCATTTCGGCTGGACTCTATCATTTTGCCCGCTCACAAGCTGCGGCTCATCACCTTTGGGGGGAAAATTTGCGCCTGACGAGCGCACTGGACGACTGGCTCCCTCCTTAGCTTAGCCTCCGGAAAGGTTTTTGTTTTTCTCCTTAGGGCCGAAAGCAGAAAGCCCGAACACTTTGCCGAAGTTGGGCCAGCGGCTCGTGTGACTCTGTGTTGTCCAAGTTGTGCTTTTCAGCTCTCCTTCCGCCGGCCCTCAGCTGCGGCCAGAAAAATAAGCGAGCAGAATCATAAGAATCATAAGAATACGATTTGGCGAACATGCCAGACCCAAGAACCTTGTTGACTCACGACCGTCATGCGTTGGTAATGTGAGAGAGACGATAAAATCCGATATTAGCAGCAGACGGGCGCTGGCCGCTGCTGGTTGCTGCTTGCTGTTCAGTTTCTGGCTAGTTGCTGGCTGCTGGCTGCTGGCTGGCCAGTTGCTGGTGGCGAGTGGCGACGAGGAGGAGAAGAAGGAGAAGGAGAGGAAGCAGAAGAAGGAGAAGAAGGAGGAAAGAGGAGAGGAGAAATGAAGGGATTGAGCTGCGGATGGGCAAGATGGATAGATGGACACGTCGGGCGCGCTCCGGCCGGCCAACGGTGCACAGGCCGGGCACTAATTATCTCTGCGTGCTGGCCGCCAGTCTTCTCATCTGATTATCTGCCTATCTATCTGCCTACCTGTTCTCGCTCGGTCGGAAGTGGAGGGGCTTAGAATGCGGGCCGAGGGAGTGCATCGGCAGCGCGCACTTACACAGTACACGGCCCTCCATCGATTAGGGCGGCGGGCGCGCGCTGGCCCGCCGCCGCTTCGGGCCCAGTGCGCGCAGCCCATTGGAGCGCGCGGCCCGATTCGCTGCCCGCGCGCCGCCCACACGCGCTCGGTCGCGCCCGCGCCACGCCCCCGCCCCTTGCTCACCCCTCTCGAGCCAGAGAGGCGCATTGGGCGGAGGGCGAGCAGTGGCCGGTGGGCAGTGAGCGCTGTTGCGTCGGCCGCTCGTTGTTATTATTATTATTATCGCCCGGCCGGCGCGCCAATGGGCAGGGTGGCGCCAGAGGGAGACTGCACTGGCCGCTTTCACCATTGTAGCGGGCCTTTGTGGGCCGGCTGAGCAAGTGGTCGGCCAGTGAGTCAGGCGGCCAGTGAGTCAGTTGGCCAGTTGGCCGCCGGAAAGGCCGCCTAGTCGAGTGGAGAGTGGCGCTAACAGGCGGCTTTTGTTTGTGAGCCTTGGCGGTTGAGCAGCAGAGGGCAGTGTCGTTGTTTCTCAAGCAATCATTTGATGCAGCGGCTCATTTGGATGCCAGTTTGTTTGATGGACAAGCGAGGCGCGTGGCCCGATGATCAGCAAGCGAGCGAGTGAGTGAGTGGAGGAAGAAGAAGAAGGAGGAGGCAGGTTGCAGTCGGCTGCTGGAAGAAGAACGAGCGGCGGGCAATCTCTGGCGAATTTGAATCACAGGCCCACCGAGACTGGGCTGAGCCTGTCCCAGTCTGGCGGGCCGATTATGAGCCGCAAAGGTGGAGGCGGCGACCATAAAATGGCGCCTGGATGAAGTTTGCATCCGATGACGGCCGATGATGAAGCGGCGTTGTTGCTGTTGGCCACTCGCGGCGTCCAGACAGCGGGCGGGGCGGGCAGCGAGTTTTGAGCTTGGCGAGCTAGGCGAGCTAGTGAGCGGCCGCCTTCAGCTCCGAGCGTCTTGCCATTTCGGCTGCCTTTTGGGCGACGAGCGAGAGTAGAAATGGCGCAAGATTGGGACTGAGACTGAGCTTAGGACTAGAACTGAGCTTGAGCTTAGGACTAGAACTGAGCTTGAGACTAGGACTGGGACTGGGACGCCCAGTCGCACTGGGCTCGCTCTGGCGGCATATAAAATTGCGCCGCTTGTTATTATGGTTATTATTATTATTATTATTATTATTACCATTATGATGATTGTGCGCCTCACTCTTGCTCGCGCGTCTATTCTCGGCCTCGGTCTCGCTCTCAGTCGCGCTCTAAGGCTCAGACTCAGCCTCAGCTCCACTGGCAGCAGCTCCTCAGTCGCCTCATCCCGCAATTTCCATTTCCATTTCCATCTCAACCTCTACAACTTCTACAACCTCTACAACCTCTACACTTTCCACAACTAACTTCTGCACGCACCTGTACCTGCAGCCTTCCAGCCAACGCCAAATTCTGCTTCCTCGTCGGCGTCACTCGAGCGGCCCGACGATCTGGCTCCAAATTGCGCGCTCACTCCGGCCGACTCTGCCCCCTCGGGACTGCCGCCGAGACACACTGCAGTGGGGCGGCCGAGGGGGCGCCGAGTGGTGTCCTCGGGGCGCCCCAAGGAGGCGAGCACGCGGCCCACGAGCTCGAGTGGAGTGGCGCAACAAGTGGCCGAGTTGGAGCTGGAGAGCAGAAACTCTTCAGCTCTGAGGACAACAATGAGTCGTCAGCTTTTCGAGTTTTATCTCACCTGGTCCTTGTTCTCGCCAATTCTGCTGCTTTTCAGGGTGCTGCAAGGCTGCAATCCAGTCGCCAGCGGCGCCAGACCTAAGACCTAAGGGCACGCAATGCACTGCACTGTGCAGTGCCAGTGCAGTGAAATGCAATGGAGTGCAGTGCAGAGAAATCCAATGCAGTCTGTGTTATTGTTGGCCAATGGGGCGGCTTTACAGAGCGCGCACAAAAGGGGCGCGCACTCCACTCAAGCGCAACAGCACTGAGGACTGACAACAACAACAACACTCCACTTGTAATGTATCGCCGCCCGATCGCCAATGCTCCCAGTCTGATGCGGCCACTCTGACCGCAAGCGACGACAAGCAGCCCCAGCCCCAGACACACTCACCAACTCACTAACGAGTTGCTCCTTTCGCTCGGGCCAAGTGCCACTCGCAACGGACCTTCATTGGGCCACACTCTCGAAGGGCCGCCTCTTTTCGCCACTCCACAATTTGTCCTTCAAACAATTCTCGAATCGGAATTGAAATTTGGCCACCATTTGCAGCAGCAGCGGCAGCTTTCTAAGCAGAAGCAAGCTGCAAATGGTTGAGTGTCGAAACGACGAATTGCTCGAATGGTGAAATGGTATTGCACAAGATGCACTCCTCTGGAAAGAGTCTCTCTGTGTGCAAACGGCGGCGCCTTGGCGGCGAGTTGGCGAGCTGCTGCAGCCAGAAATTCATTGGCCAGCCATTGCATTGCCCTGCAGCCTCTTTGAGGCAAGTCTGAGCACGCGGCCCAGCGAGAAACACCATTTCAGAGAAGGCAGACAGTTGGCGGCGGTCGCAAGCTCGTCTCGTGTCTCAGTGGCCAAGTGTCAGCCTCTGTCTCTGTCTCTGTCTCTGTCTGTGTGGCGTCACATTTGCAGCACTGGCAAAGTCAGCGGTTAGCCACTGTGTTTGTGTGCAGCAGCAGAGGCTGTCTCGAGTTCCTTTCTGAGGGCTGCTTTTTAGCGAGAAACAATCGATCGTGCCAGCGGATTCCATTGAACTTGGACACTTTACGATCTGGCGCACAATTCATTTGCACTCTGAATTTGCGGCAAGGTTGCCAAGAGCAACTTATGCCCAACTGTTTGGCATCAGTCGGCGGGCCTCTGTCTGTGTGAGCAGGAGGCTCACAGGCAGACGCTGAAGCAAACTAGAATGAGAAAGAGCCTCCAGAGAGTGTCTCTCTCTCGCTCTCACAAGATAGACAAACGGGGCTGCTTGTGACGCGCTGTGTGTGATGATGTCATTATGATACAACAACTCGGCCAGCAGAGGACAAGCGCCGGATGGGCCGCGGACAGTCTGGCGGCCGCTAATGGCCTGTGTCGGCGGCTTTGCGGCGGCCAGAGAGTGTGTGTGGTGGAGTGTATGTGTGTTTGCTGTCCGTGGGCTCACTTTGTTGCCACTTGTTGCTCTTCGGGGTGGGCTCTTTGCGGCTCGCGTCCGCCCGGCGTGGGCTCCTTAGGACTGGCCGTGGAGCTGGGCCGCACACTGCACGCTGCTCACTATCCGCCAAAAGTAAGGTGATAAATTTCTGTACAAGGCGGCGCACAAATGTAACCCTATTTCTGACGCGCAATGCACACTGCACACCGCAGACAGTCTCCCGCACACTGACGCACACTCGCAGGCCCCAATGCAGAGCGGCACGACTGCGCCCGATTTGCAACAAACGATACGCAACAGGTGCCAGCTGCCCGCTGGCTGTCTCGCCGCAAATCCAGCTTGGAGTTTGAACAAAAAGATCCGAGAAGAGCGGAGGACTGTCTCCGGGGTGTTCCCGCTTTCATTGTGTCTCCTGCGCTGGTTACACTTGCCTTTATTATTATCATTTCTTTGCGGGCCGCTTGCCAAGACGAAGTGCACTCTTGGACTGCACACTTTGGACACTGTCTGTCGCTCTTAGGCGGCACGAGTGTGGAGCTAGACTGTGTTCAGAGAGTCTCCCTGGCGAGTGGAAAGAGTGGAGTCTCCATAGAGAGAGACAGTCTCTAGTCTCTAGTCTCTAGTCTCCAGTCTCCAGTCTGCTGAGCGTGCAATTGGGCGCGAGCGAGCCAAATCCAATTGGATCGGCCCGCTCGCCTGCGTGTCGTCAAAGGGGAGCACTTGGCCACCGAGCGACTCACTTCACTTGTCTTGTCAGCCTTTGGCCAGCACACAAAGGACGCCTCAGTGACACACACTGAGCGAGCGCGGCAGACAGTCTTCCTTTGGCCAGCCAGCCAGTGACTGTTTGGCGCACTTACACTGCTTGTTAGTTGGTCTCGGCGAGCCAAACAGGAAGAGAGCGGAAATCACGAGTTTAATTGGGCTCGCTGGAACTGGATGTGGAACTGGAATTGGAATTGGAATTGGAATTGGAATTGGAATTGGAATTGGAGGCATCTGCTTTGTGCGCCCACTCGGCGGGCCCACAAAAGAGCGCCGGTGGCCTTTCACTGGAGCTAAGGATGTTTTGAGGCGAGTCTTCCTCAAGTCTTGAGTGGCCATTCAGCCGGCAGTTGGCCGCTTCAGTTTGCAGTTTCTTGTTGCAGACTAGTGTCTCTGGTAGAGAAAGCAGAAAAGGCAGAGCTGCTGGATCTGAAAGGAGAGAAAAGGAAGAGTTTTCACTCGAGCAAAAGAGACGCTTGGGAGCTCCACTGGAGAGTGTATATGTAAACCTAAAGGCTGGGCGGACAAAGAAGATCACACAGAGACCCAGAAGAGCGGCCAGAGGGGAGCTTTGGAGTGTTGGGCCAGAGAGTGTGTTTGGGAGCAGTGAAAGTGCGTTTTGTGCACTCGCTCAGCTTGTTGTTGTTGAGGAGAAAGTGTTACAAAATGTGCATTTGCTTCGCGGCGGGAGAGAAAAAATGGACGCGAAAGGCGCCATTTCCAAAGAGCAGCTTCGGAGTGGAAGCGGCAAGCCTTCGCACTGGAAGCGCCGCACCTAAGGGCCGAGGGAGAGAGCTCTCTAAACAAGACATCACTCACTCGGCCGGCATGGAAAGCATAGAAAAGGGGCAAAAAATGGTGGAGCAGGCAACCACTTTCGCCTCTAATGCAGCGGGCGGATGGCAAGCGGTGAAACTCTTTCGAGCTCCAAGCTTCCAGCTCCTCAAATGGCTCAAAGTTGGAAAGCTGGAAAGCTGGAAAGTTGGAAAGCTTCAACTGCTGGCAACTGGAAAGTGGAGCCAAAGTGGAAAGAGAGAACTCAAACTCAAGCTCGTTCGTCACCGTCAATTTGACCTAAAGCGCCATGGGAAAGGCTAGAGGCGAGCCTTTGGCAGCGCGGCCAAGGAAACAATTTCGACCTAAGGGCTAAACGCGCGCCAGCTAGACGCCACTTGCTGGCCGCTCGGCTGGCACTCAAACTCAGACTCGCTTCCACGCTGCTCCTCCAAACTTCCACTCGGCCCACAGACTCCCACTGGGCCGTTGGAGTGGCCAATTTGGCCAATTGGACCTGTTCCTCACTCTGCAGCCCAATCGATTCGAAGCAGACTCGCCCACTCGCCGCCAGCCGGCCGCCTCGCCCTCTTGGCAGCCAGTCCTTAGCTCTGGCTCGTCGGGCAGCTCGCCCATTCGACTGGCACGCGCCGACCTGCTCCGAACGCCCCCCGGAAGCGCCCGGGGCCCCCGGAAGTGGCGGCCTGACGAGCGGCTGGCTGGCGAGAAGCTGGGGCCCCTGGAGGTTGGAGCTGGAGGGCGCGCCTGTGGGGGAGGCTTAACTAGACTGTAACTAGATACAGTCTGTAAGTTATGGACGCCGGTAGCTCAGGCCGAGCAGAGAGGGCAGCTTGGCAGGCGAGCGGCGAGCTTGGCGAGCTCGAGTGGCTCGCGCACGACAAGGCCGCCCGGTGGGCTGCGTGCGGGCGGGGCTAGTCTTCGGCCGGCGTCGTGCGGTGCGAGCGCGCGTTCGAGTTGGCGCTCGTGCAGCACAGCGCGCAGTGCGGAATACAGTCTGTAGTGCACGGTGTGCGTCAAAAGTACGGTTACATTTTCGCATAGCGCTGCACGGAAATTTGTCACCATACTTTTGGCGTATGGTGCACAGTGCGGCATACAGTCTGCAGTGCACGCTCTCAGCGCCTGTCGCCTGTTGCCCCTCGGCCACTCGTTGCCCTTTGTCTCGGCGGACGATCGTTCAATTTGGGCACTCAATTTCGCGCCGTCCGAATATCAAGCTCGAACATGAAGCTCGCGGCAACTCTCAGCAGCCCGCACGACCCGCCGCCACTCAGCCCCCTCCAAAGGCCGCTCTTCCGGCAGCCACTCCACTCAGGCCAAAAATTGGCACCTTGGCGTCCAAAATCAACAGTCTCTCGCGGGCCACTTCCGGCCCGAGTGGCTCTACGTGCAACGCGGCCCGAGCTAAGGCTCGTCCGTCGTCCTCGTCTTCTTCTCCTCTCGGCTGCCAGTTCACGCCGGCCGCAAACAATGCGTCGCGGCGGCCTAACTCTGCTCGCCCTCCAGCTTTCCAGCTCGAGTTCGGCGCCAAGCTCGGCCGCAAGCTCCGCTCGGCGAGCTTAGCGGAGCATGTAATGGACGGCTGCCTGCGGTCGGCGCGCTGAGAGCAGCCCGAGAAACTGGACCAGAAGGCGAGCTTCCAGAGCGGCGCCGACCTCGCTCGAAATCCTAATCGGCCGCATCCCAATCCCAATCTCGAGCTCGGCCCAAACGACCAAACGACCAAAGCCCAATCTCAATCCCAATTCCAATCCCAATCCAGAGCCCGAACGCCAATCCCAAGCCCAGTTGCAGTTCCGCAATGCCGGCCCGCAAGCCGCCAAATCCGGTCCCATGTTGCGCCGCCGGCTCCAGTGCGCGACACACAGTCGCCCGCCAGGCCCTCACTTTGCCGCTCAGGCGTCTCTCACGCACCTGGCCGAGCTGCAGACTGGCCACTGTGTTGAGCTGGAGCGCCCGAATGACACTCGAGAGTGGCCGCAACTGGGCCGAGGTGCCCTTTTCACGGTCCACCCGCTCATTGTTGTCCGGCGGCCTTGCTCCTCCTGGACGCGTGCCCGCAAATTGATGGCTCAATCCATTGTCTTGGGCCGGCGAGTTGGACGCGCCGTTGGTCCAAAAAGCTCGCCTGTGAGCCGCAAGTGAGCCTCACGGTGAGGCCGCCCGTCTCGCTCCAATACTAGTCTGCAGTCTGCAGGGCGACGCTCGGCCGGCCGCAGACAGTGTGCAGTGCGCGACAAAAGTAAGGTTACATTTTTGCGCAGTTTCGGATAGAAATTTGTTATCTTACTTTTGGCCCTTGTGTGCGGCTGTAAATGTAACCCTGCAGCAGTGGCCAGCCGCTCGTCACTGGGCAACAACAAAGGCGCGCAACAATGGCCGGCCGGCGTGAGCCGACCGCTAACAAGATGCAAAAAGATGCAAAGAGATGCAAAGCGGCCCAATGAGATGCAAACGTCTCACTCGCCTCGAGCGAGAGGAACTCTTTCAAATTGGCATGTGGAAAATCTGCCAGCAACTTGGAAACTTGGCAACTTGGCTACTTGGCCGCTCCCCAACCAAAGCTTGAGCTTGAGCTTCAGATTCAGATTCAGCTTCAGCTTCAGCTTGAGAGCTTCAAAGAGAGACGCTGCTCCAGATTGTTAGTGGCCCACTTGGCCGCTCGCTCGCCAGTTACCGCTAATTCCCGGCGGCCAATCTGGCTCCTTTATTCTTTATTCTTCACTCGGCCATCCAATATCCCTTTATTCTGCCAACTTAACGAGCCGCCAAGCAGTTTCAGCATTCTCACCAGCTCCACCGATGCACCGATGCTTCAATGATGCACTGCTTCAATGATGCTCTGCTGGCCAATGGCAAGCTCCCGGACATCCCACACACACTCCCAGCGGCTGCGCTCATCACTCGCGGCCGCCGATAGACTGTGCTCGGCGCCCAGTTGGCCAATCGGGCGGAGGAGGGCCAGTCGTGCCGGTTGCAAAGTGGCCATTTGTCAGCCATCAGCAGCTGGCCGCCCGATCGGCCTGCTCGCACGGGCGACCGCCGGCGGCTCCTCCAGCGCCAGGCACGCCCCTCGGCAAGACGGCCAACTGGCCAGACTGGCTCGACTAGCAGTGTTGGACGGCGAGCTGGCAAGCCAGCAAGCCAGCAAGCTAGCGAGCTGGCGAGCTGGCGAGCGCGGCCGAGAAGGGTCGGTGGCTGGCGAGATGTCGATGGAGAAAAGATGATAATCAAATTTGGCCGGCGAGCTCTTTTCGGGCGCCGATTTGCAGCGGAAATGCGGCAGAAGTGCGGCAGACTTGCTTGGAAGGGAAATATTTGCAGCCCAAGCGGAGGGGCAGCCGCGGGAGGCGGGCGGGAGAGTCGCCCTCTCGAGCGAGACAGGCCGGCCGAGACGAGGCAAGACATTAGGCAAATCTGGAGCCACGCGCGGCCGCTCTGCAGTGGCCGGTTGGCTGTGCGAGCGTGCGAGCTTCATCTAAGCGCGCGGCGCACAGTGCGCACAGTGGCCCTAAGCTGCGTGTACCATTCTGTGCGCGCTGTGCGCGAGTTGTGCGCGTTGTGTGATTCCTGTGCGTTTTCCGCAACTTCTGTGCGGCACAGCGCCGCGCTCGCCAAACAAACGACTCAGAGCCACGCCACTCGCAGAAGCGCCAACTGGACCGAGCGGCCAACTCAACAGGTCGCCTTCTGGCCGATCTCGTTTCCTCCGTCCGGCTTCTGGCCAACTTTGGGCCACTTTTCGCTGGCAAAAGTCAAGGCGACTGCGAGCAGTGGTGAGCAGTGAGCGCTGGGCTGCCAGTGGCCAGCATTGCACGAGCACGATCGGCCAACGAATGAAATGGCGATGAAATGGCCTCGCCAAGCCTCGAGGACAGACGCTGGCTGACTGGGGCGGCCAGTTTGGAGGAAGAAGAGGAGATAGAAGGAGGCAAAAATGAGCAAGAGCAGGAGCGAAAAGCGGGCCAGGGCGAGCAAAACGAGCATCAAAACGGTCATTCAATAAATTTGGCCGCCAAACACAATCATCGGAGCGCAACTTGGCGCAAGTTGGGCAAAGAAAAACTCTCCGCTTCTTGTGCTTGTTGTGAGCAACTTTTGGCCGCTTTTAATTCGGCTATTCCCCGATTTTATTCCAACGCCACAGAGAGCTCGGTGGCGCCGGCGGCGCTCCCAATGGGCTTCCCAATGGGCGCCGGTCACAGTGTGCGGCTTTGCATTGCAGAGCAAAGCAAAGGAAAGCAAAGCAAAGCAAAGCAAAGCAAAGCACTGCAATGCATTTTTCCATTGCATTTTCGCATTGCTTTTCTCTGCAGTCCGCAGACTGTGATCGGCCCAAAGCAGAGAGGCAAAGCGCAAGCACAGTGTGCTCGTGCCTGAGGTGCTTGCGCGCGAGCTGCTTGCGTGCATCTCAATTAATGGAAACTCGCACCGTTCGCAGGCCGGCCCTTAGGTGTGCCGTGCACTTGGCGCGCTCGCCCGATTGCGTTGGGCCAATTCGGGCGAGCTGGCGAGCAGGCGGCCACAGGCGACCACTTGCCGCCTCTGCAGGGCCATTTGTTATCGCGGCAAATGCCAAACGTTCGGCTGCCGCAAATCGGTCGCAAATTGGAGCTCGGCAATGGTGCGAGAAAGGCAACTGGCCGCTCCAGTTCCAGTCGCCGGCACTTGGAAGCTAAGCACCCGCTTAGACCACCGCCAAAGGACGCGCGTGCACCACATTCGGATGAGCCGCCGCAGACAGTGTGCACTTCCGGCGCCGACTCATCAGCAAGGCACGCAACGCTAAGGCGCCACAGAGCCAGTGTGAGGGCGCAGCTAAGGGCCGGGGCGGCGTGAGGATGAGATGTGGCCGCAAGTATGGCATTTTCTTACGGGTTTTTGCAGTCTTGCTGCGCCGGAAAGAGCCAAATTTGCCGAGTTTGGCGCAAAGAATTGGGGAAGAATTCGAGGAGCCAACTTTGGAGCCACTGGAGACTAGATGAAACTGTTGGTCGCCAGGGAATGTCTATTCACCGTCCGATGACAGTCTCCAGCGAGCCGGCAGAAGAACGCGCACGCAACAGGCCTGCTGTGCGCGCTCACTGTTGCTTGGCCATAGCCCAGTGCGCACATTGCGCCAATTTGTGCGCCTCGAGGAAAGCGATCCAATTTGGCCGCCCTAAGCTCTGGCTTTGGAGAGGCCACTCAAAAGGTTCAGCTCAGGCCGAGCGCCCTCAGCCTTCAGCCCTCAGCTCAGAACAGAGCCAACGAGCCGCATCCTTTGCGGCCGCCGCCGCCAATGGAGCGGCTCGAGCTCGGCCTGGCGAGCTCGCCGAACGCGCCCGAACTGTGGCGCCCTAAGCTCGAGGGCGCCATTGGAGCCAGTGGAGAAATTGCAGGAGTTGCAGACTAGCTTGGGGAGAAAGTGGTCCCGATTTGCGAGCTGAGGATTTGTGCATTTCTCTGCATTTCTCTGCATTCTCTGTGCATTTCTCTGTGCATTCTAAGGGCCGGCTGGCCTGCTTGCCCATGGGGAACGGCAAATGGCCGGTTACTTTGTTGCTCGGCGCTAATTTACTTAGTTAGACGGCGGCTAAGGAGCGGCAAAGTGGCGAAACAAGAGCGGCAAGAGAAACAAGAACAACAACAACAAAGACGCCAGCCACAAGCGCCGCTTTGGCTGCCAAATTGCTTGGCTGCCGCAAGTGAAGCTGCACACAACAACTGCAAATAACTGCCAGCAACTCTTGCAACACACTCTCTCTCTCTCTCAGATCTCAAATCTCCAATCGATCCATTTGGGAATCCTCAGCTCTGTCGACGCTCGGCTTTCTCCACGCTTAGCTCTGGCCGAGACTGAGCTCTGTCTGAGGCTAAACTCGGCCGATCGAGCGCTTGCCATTTGCATGGAGCGAGCGCAATTGCGAGCCCACTTTTGCCCTCGGCTCATTTGCAGCAGCGAGCTCCAAACGAGCTCGGTGACACAAATACCGCTCGGCCGATCAATGTTCAGGTGCCACAGGCTCACTTTCGGCTCCAGTTTCCTCCCAAATGGGCCTTTCGCTTTGGCCACACCAAAGGCAAAGGCCGAAGGGAGCCCAGGGCGAAAGGGAAAGTCTGTTGGATTTGTCTAGCTCGTTCGGAGGGCTCCCCCTCGGGAGCCTTAGGGCGAAATGGGGGCGCTTAATCTGGAGGAAAGTCAAGAGATAAAAGTGGAGCCAAATGGAGGCAAATGGTGGCGGCAACAAAGTAGCAGTAGTCTGATACACTGATAAGAGACGGGCGACACTTGTTGCTCGTCTGCCTTCTGGGCCAATGGGCAGCAGAGCAGCGCCGCACGCCAATGCTTAGCTGCACTGCACTGCAGCCCATTGGAATAGTGCACTGGAATAGTGCGTTGGAATAGTGCAGTGCAGGCCAATGCAGCAGTGCAGTGTGCAGTGAAATGCATTACAGTCTGTCCCATTGGAATAGTGCATTGGAATGGCACACTGCATTTGGTCGCTTGCGGCAAACACGCGGCCCAAGTGAAAAGTTGCTAACAAATTATTCAAAACTCAAATGGACAAGTGAAACGCCATTTAATGAGCCCAAATACCCTCATATTTGGCCAGCTTCTTCTCTGCCTTTTCCTCCTCCTCTTCAGCTAGAGAAATCTCTTTTTTTTATCCGCCTTGTTGGCTCCCTTCCGTCCAGCTCGTCCTCCCTTTGGGCAGCCTGTGGGCAAACTGCAAAGCTAGTCTCTGGCCGAAAAGTAGAAGCAAAGCCCAAACTGGCCCACTGGCTCAGCTCGCCGCCATCGAGCTGAGCGCCATTTCAACAAGACCACTTGGCGCCGCTGCAAAGGAGCTGGTTGCAGGGGAAACGATTATGGAAAAGGAGCCAGCAATGGCCACTCGCTTGCTCTCCGCTGCCTTCAATGCAGCTCAATGGGCAGACATCCGAATGTGCCACTGGCCACTCAGCGTGCTTGTGAGTGGCTTGACTCAACCGCTTGAATGGGAACAAATGGGAGCGCTGTTGTATCCATGCAGTGCTATAATTAAGATCATTATGATGATTGTAATGTGCGAGCATGGAATGTGCTCGCGAGTGTGATATTTATTTTCTTGTTGTTGGCCCTCGTCTTGAGTGGCCGTCTCGAGCTTGGGGGCTGCTCGAGGCTGGCTCGTTGAGACCAGCTTTTTGAGACTAGCTTTTTGAGACTAGCTTGTTGAGACTAGCTCTTTGAGAGGCAGTCTGAAAGAGGGCGACGAGAAAGGGCCGAAAAGGGCGCCCACTTGTGCGGCTGCAAGAGGGCAGCTCTGCGAGGAAGCATTGGGCGCGCCCTCGCAGACTGTGTGCGGCAGTGGCGCGCTCAAATCTGCAGTGAGCATTTTCCATTTTCCATTTTCCACTCTGCATTCTGCGGGCTTCCAACACTTGCAGATTGTTGTTGTTGTAGTCTAGGTGCAAGTAAAGTGGGCGACGTTTGTTGCCGTTGTTGTCTTTGTCGAGCTGAACGGACGAGCGGAAATCATCGAAAGTCTTTCCGCCTCTTTGGCCTGCAAAGAGCTTGCTGGCCTTTCTGGCTGGCGGCTTGCACCCAGGCCAACAAGTGGCACTTGGCGCCGCGGGAGCTGAAGTGGCCCTTCTGCAGAGTGTCGTGGGCGCCCACTCGCAATTTGCTCCACTCAAGTGCCGTCGAAACAAGTGCTGGCCGAGTGACAGAGGCCGACTGGCAGAGGGCGACACGCACGCACGCGCACCAGCGCCCCAACCAGCCGCCAGAGACAGTGGCCCGCATGAGTGTCTGCGCTGAGAGCTTGGAGGTTGAGCAGTGTTTTTCTTAACAGTGTTTTCCTGGACAGTCTTCGTCCTTAGGGCAAGGACTGTCCACAATGCGAGCTCGCCTCTTTGGGGGCGAAATTTGCGAAAGTTTTGAGAAAAGTTTGCGGAAGTTTGCAGAAATTTGGGAGAGAAATTTGCAGAAATTTGGAAAAATTTGCAAAAATTTTGCCCAATTTTTCGCAAATTACGCCTCACTTTTCCCACAAAAACAACCTCCACCAACTCACCGCCGTCCAGACCAGAGACAAGCCTCCTCGCTGCTCGTCCCCGCCGCTCTGCCTCCACGCTGCCTCCTGTTCCGCCCGCCAAGCTGGCCAGCATTAAAGCCGCGCGCCGCCAAGACCCATTTGGCCAGAAAACAGTGTAGAGGAGCGATGAATTGTTCGCCTGGGCCGCTCATTTGCGTGGCGCTGGCGGCTGCTAATCGGCGCCTTTTGGGTCGCCTTTGTTTTGGCCGGCCGGCCAGAACAGCTGTGCACTGGCCGCCTGCGAGCTGTCCATTTGGGTGGAAAAGGAAAAGGAAAAGGCGAGGAAAAGAGCCAAAGGCAGAGCTTGAGGCAGAGCTCCGGCGAGACCTAAGGAGCACACAGAGAGCCAAACAGTGTCTCTGGCAGTCAGAGAGCCAAAGAGCCAAAAGAATGAAACAAGTTGTTGTAAATTTCTTTATCTCCCCTTGTCTTATTATTGCGCTCTGCTCGCGGCCGAAGTGGCCAATCAAGCCACTTCGGCCGCAGCGAGACAGCAGAACAATTTGGCTTCCACTTGTTGCTCCCTTTCCACTTCTCTCTTTCCACTTCTGCCTTTCCACCCTTGTCTCTCCACTGCTTTCCAACAAAGGACACACTGTCCTCGCGGGCCACACAGTTCGAGCGCGCAAGTAACACTTTTCTCCTCCTCAATGCTCAACGCTCAATGCCCAATTCTAAATTCTAAATCCTCAACCCAAAAGCTGCTGGAAATTTGCCACTTGCGCCGCTCACTGTCTCACTCTCTCACTCAGTCACAAGCTCCCAAGCTTAGGACCACCGGCTTGCCAATTGTGTGTGGCCACACACAATTGGCGCCCAGTTCGCCAATGCGGCCCGCTAACAAGCAACGGCCCACCAACTCTGCCCCACAGCTCCTCAAGCGAAAGTCAATGCCCATCCGGCGCCTCTCTGGCTTCTCCCTCAGCAGAGACTGACGGCTCCTTCGAACTGCTAGCTAGTTCTGGGGACTACTAGCTGCGGACTGCAAGCTGCAAGCTGCAAAGTGCACACTGCCAGCTGATGGCCACCACCACACAGACCCATTTGGAGCTAGCCAAAGGAAAACAGAGTGCAGCTTCAACGAGCAGCAATGCCGTCCCGCTGCCACGGGGAGCCAAGATGCGGATGCAAATGGGCCAGCAGTTAGACAGAAGCATGGAGAGAGAGAAGCTGAGAAAAAGCTTAGAGAACGCAAGGAGCTAAATATTTGACAAGGAGGAGCACTTTTTTAAGCTTAAATGGCCATTTGCGTGCCATTAAGTGTCTCAGTTTAAATTGTCGGCCATACAGAACGAGCTCTGTAGCACCACAGAGACAGAGAGAGAGAGAGAGAAACCCTCAAGACAGAAACAAAGTCTCACTAAGACAGATTTATGATCGAGCTTTTTTGTTATTTATTTTTCTTCTCTCTGTCTAATTGTTGTCCTCCGTGTCCATCTGTAAGTGTGTTTCCTCGGTGTAAGTGTATCTAAGTGTGTCTGTGTGTAATTGTGTGTGTGTATGCCTCCCTATGCGCTCTCCTTGGCCAGCCGCTACTGCTGCCGCTGCTGCTGCTTGTTAGACTGTCTAAATTGGGCCGAGTTCGGGCCTGGAAAGGAGAATAGTGCTCACGCTCAAAGGGGGGCGTGGAATTTCCATTTTAGAGGATGCTCAAAAAGAATGCCCGCTCGTATCAGAGGCGTGTTGTGTCTGTTTGTCTTGTGTCCAGGTCTATGCGGCGCAGGTTCCCTCTGCTCCAGAGTACCTTTGTTGTCGATGTTTGTTCGTTTTCTCGTTCTTCATGCTCTTTTTGGTAACTTTTGTTCTCCAAAGAGTCCACGCCAAGCAGCCTTCGTTTCCGCTCGTCGAAACTGTTCGGGCCCGAGTTTGATGATGAGGCACTTCCAAGGGTCGTCCCTCGATTTCAAAGCATGTTGGAGGAGCCCTGCAACCTACTGCAACGCTGTCAAGTATAAGATAAAATTTGCTTGCATTTTGCTCAGTTGAAACTTGCAATTTCCGAGTCCAATTTCATCCACAATCGATTTGGGTCGATCATGTCGATCATGTCGTTCAAAAAGGATGCGCCTGTGTCTCTTCAAGTTGGAATTCTCAAGTTCTGCTGGTCCCAGTCGATGGAAAAAGCTTGCTAGGTGCTAATTGGGGTGAAAAAAAATAGCTCCAGCAGTCATCAGAAGATTCCCGACGAGTGGCCGCCCGGCGGCTGGCGCACCCTCACCACTGGCTGCTGACGCTCGCCCGGATTCTCAATTATCTCTCCAGTTATTGGATTGCGTCTCAGCACTGGAATGGTCTTCTTTGGGGTTCTGGTGGCGTCTTGTTGCTGCTGTTGCTGTTGGAGCAATTGGTGCTGCTTCTGTTGCTGAATCATTTGCTGCTGCTGCTGCTGGCCCATCGCCGGCACGCTGGTTGGCTGGAAGGCGTCCCCGACCAGTGAGGAGGCCGATGACTGTTGCTGGCCGCCAGCTAAACTAGAGCCCACACTGCCGCTGGGCGACACTTGGCCCCCGGCGACAAGTTGCTGCTGCTGCTGCTGCTGCTTGACAACTCCGTCCACTGGGGTTTGGTTAGACGAGGCGATCGACTGTTGGTCGGTCTCGATATGGATCCTTGAGGAGGCCACATCGCTGCCCGCTTGCGACGAGGCCGACGAGTATCCGCCGGCCTGCTCGCTGCGGCCAAATATGTCGGCAGATTGGCCACCGGGCGGCTGAATGACTCTGAATTGCGATGGATTAGGTATGGGGGAAAGAATGAGAATAAATTGGTTAGCTTCAGGGGGAGGATTTTCTAGATGAGGTTGAAGATCTGACGCGGAAGCTCTACTGCGGAATGGGCGTAACGCGCGGGAAGGCCACTACTCAGTGCCCTCGCGGGCTAATCTAGTTGGGCGGAAACACGGGCGGTGCCCCCACGCGTTGCCCGACTGACGCGCGGGCCGCCGCCTCGTGCCCCTATGCGCCGCACTGAGACTGGGGCCAAAAGATTGTCCCCGTGCGATGGGGCAGAACACAAGAACTCAGACAGACTCTTGACGAGCCCCGCAGAAGCACGGGCGACCTCTGAGTGGTGCTGATGAGACGGAGGGGGACCAGTTGGTGGCCGGCCACTCACCTCTTGCCGCGGCCCACTTTGTCCAACTCGACGTGGCGGTAGTTGTAGACGGATGGCATCTTGAATTGGTCTTGTGTCGTCTGCTTTTGCTCGGTGTCAATTTGATTGATGCAACCTGAACCCACTTGCTGCCTTCTATCTTCCCTCTCCGGAAATCAGGCTGGCCCCTCTTGCTTGGTCAGCTGTCTGGCTGGCTCGCTGGTCAAATGGATGATCGCTTGGTGAATTGGAGACGCTTGAACTGGAAAATCTCTATGTTTCTCGATCGGTTGCTACTCTTGTTTTCGTCGTCGTTGTGCGTTACAACGGATGCTCCGAATGTGAAGAGAGTTCTCGTGTGAGCGAAAGTTGGCCACACTCGGGAGATCTAGCGACTGCTCGCGATCGTAAAATATCAGCAGACGCGGCACCCTGAAAATGTTTTCCCTTTTTTCCTCCTCTTTCTCCTCAAACCTACTACTCTCTGCCTCCTCCTCTTCTTGCTTGAAACTGCGCCTGAGCACTCAACTACTCGATCAAACTGGCGACTGGCTGTCCAACAAGCACCATACTACCACTAACAACTGGGCTCCCATGAGTGTGTTTGTGTGTGCGCCAGCCAGCCTCGCAACAACGCTGCCCTGCTCGTGTCGCCGCCGATGGTCAGAGAGCCAAAAGGCGGTGGCTGTCCCTTGTTTTGGCCGCTGCTCCTTCGCTCGATGCTCAGTTGAGAACCCCGTCAGTCAGAGTATGTCTATCTGGTTATTGTATTGCCTCCTCACTGCTTCCCCTCCGGTTCCGCCAGCTCTGCCCGCCAGAGCAGTCCGCCTCGGGCCGGGCCCGCCGCTGCCAGTCCAGTCCAGGCCTGGGTTTGGCCAGGCGCATGCCCGAGCCAACAAGCACGAAGGCTGCTCAAAGTGGCAGCTCGGCCACGCAATGGTCCACTTCAGCTCCAGGCCGGCCGGCGTGCGCCGCTGCAAGCGAATGGGCGTGTCACCGGACGGGCACTCAGCCCGATTCGGCAGCTGCGCATTCGTCCGCGGGGGCGAAATTAAAACACCGCTCCCAGACTACCACCAGAACAACAACACTGCAACCATTTGGGCACACTCTCTTGACTAGCCCAGTCACCATCAGCACCGCCGCCACCAGCAAAAGCAGACAACAACAACTACCAACTCTGAGTGCCCGATGGGCGGGGTCAATAGAGGTGGTTGCGGCGGTGGCCAGTTCTATGCGCCGCGCACCGCCGCCACCGACGCTCACGCACATGGACAGGTCGATGACTCATCGCAGCGCCGGTCCACCCTGGCGCCATCTTATGTAACCCTGGCTAACTAATTCCCCATTGGCTCAATAATAATCACAACCTAATCACCTGGCTACACCCATGGACTTAGAATAACTCCATGGGTTTCAACCTATTCTTCTCATCATTCTTGCTGACATTTTTTCCCTTGTTCTTGTTGTTCCGAAACTCCGCAACACCAACATCTCCCTCGCGTC
>Ga0268247_10000254_pt1 | contig 18621 bp, 16 predicted proteins | sample AgamicOrMae_FD_200245 | JGI IMG/M metagenome (GOLD analysis project Ga0268247, IMG submission 200245) | Agave microbial communities from Guanajuato, Mexico - Or.Ma.e (v2) (version 2) | ecosystem: Host-associated > Plants > Phyllosphere > Phylloplane/Leaf | place: Guanajuato, Mexico | collected...
TAACCAGCGACACACAGAGGGCAGCAAAGTGTGCTCTTTGGGCCACTTTTGCATCTGGAAAATGCTCAAAAGAAGGCTCCTTCGAGCAGACTGTGTGCACAAGTCCAAGTGCGGCCCTGAATGTTGGATCTGCTTGGCTTGATCTTTTTATTTTTCCATTTCCACTTTTGCCAAAACTATCACGACCATTTGGGGCCGGCTTAAGTGGAGTTTGGAGCGCCCACTTGGGATTGAAGTCTGAGTTTGGGATTGGAGTTTCAGTTTGGAGTTTGAGGAAATCGAAATGGAATTGGAATTGGAATTGGAATTGGGATGAAAAATTGGCCAATCGAAATATTGCGCCACAAGAAGAAGAGGTGGTTCTTCTTGTGGTTGCGCAAACAAGAAGAATGGGGCTCGCCCAAGGCAAGAAAGAGGGTCAGGAATTGGAGTGAGAGAAGGTAAAAATTATGGACATTTATCAAGATTTTTCCCTTGCCCATCGGCCAATTGAATGGACCAATGGCACTGGTGCACTGCTCATTGTGTGCGCTGAGAAGACAGTGCGCATCTGCATTGTGCATTGGCCGCAGACTAGGGCAAACGGCGAAGGAGTGTTGTGCGCGCAACACAAGCTCCTACACACAGTATCTGATGCACACACTCACGACGTTCGGCTGCACGCAAATGATCGCGGCCGCAATTCTTCGCCATTTCTTTGTTGTTTGATTTTATAGGAATTGCCATTTTCCTCTTTTACAATTTTTCCTCTGGCCTAGCTCAGCTCAGCTCTGGGACCATGCGCGACGGGCCGGCCACAATTGACATGCGACCAGCAGACGGGGGGGAATTTATTTTCCCTCATTTTTCCTTTATCTTCCTCCATTTTCCCTCATTTTTCCTTCATCCTCCACAAGTGGCCGGCCGTTGTTTTGCTCGAGCGTTGCTCTAGCTGCTTTTGCGCGCTCAAAACTGAAAAGTGGGAAGGCAAACGCAGACAAGCTGTCCGAGTTTGCGGCCAGAGCGGCGCAGGACAGTCCAGGGCAGCCGAAGGGCAGCAAAACGGCCGCCGACGCCTGTCTCTGGCGGGGCAAATAGGCGGCGACTGGGCCGGCCGTTTGGAAATTTGATTGTTCGCCTACGCAACAAGTGCGCCTTGGGACCATCAGCGTGGCCAACGAGCCTCTCCAGGACCATCAGCGGCCCTCCGTCAAGCTGGAGAGCCATTTGCATGGGGCGTCTGGCTTGCGGCTGCTCGATGGAAGTAAGAAGGCTGCTTTTGGGCAGGGGAGGACTGTAGACGAGGGCAGGCAGCTCCTCTTGGGGCGTAATTGTCTGGCTTCGAGCCTCCCTTTTGGCCGCGCTTTTCGCCTATCAAATATCGCCTATCAAATTTGAGCCGCGTGTGCAAATAGCCGGCGGCCATTGTGTGCGCCCGCATCTCTGCGGCACCTGCACAGCTTTTGAGTGCAGCAATGCGCAATGTCCAATGGGCGTTCAGCGATCAGTGTTCGCCGCACTGCGCGGCTGAGCTGCAGTGCTGCCGTGCTGCTGAGCTGGCGTGCTACAGTCTGTAGTCTGCAGGCCGCGCGCAATAGTCTTCCAGCAGAGCCAGTTCGCCGCACACAAACCGCGCCACCCCCAAGCTGAAGTGCACCTTTGCCGCACTTCAGCTTGATGCACTCGCGGCCAGTCCTAAGCGTCGGCGCGCTTTGTCACTGCGCCCCACTGGCCGCCATTAGCGGTCGCCCTAATGGTCGCCACCGGCCAGCCCACTCGCCGCCGCCGCCACTGGCCAGCCCGTCCACAGCCGCGGCCGAGCTGCACCCCGAGACGCGCCCTCTGGCCCGGGGCGCTAACGAGCACCAAAGGGCGCCCGGCCGCCAATTAGTGGCCTATACGCGGCTGGCCATCGGCGGCTAATTGGGCGCTGGCCAGACTGCCGGGCGAGAGTCTGGGCGGCGCCCGCTGGGCCGCCAGTGCTTAGCTGGAGGCCGGGCGCCAAGCCGGCAATTTGGGCCGACGCCTAAGCGCGCGCGTGGCCCTGCGGCGTCGCTCGGTGGCCATGGCACCGCAGGCTCAATGGCTCCCAATTGCCCACTGGGACGCCACTCGCGCGGCACGTGCGCCCGCCGGAAGCTGATCTGCGGCCGCGTCGAGCAACTAGGCGCAACTGAGCGCAAGTAGAAGCAACTAGGCGCAATTTGAGCCAAGCAGAAGCAACTGGAAGCAAGTGGCACTTGGCGCCGAGTGGCTGCCAAGTGGTTGCCACGCCCCCGCTGTGAAAAATTGATTGGGCGGCGCGAGGGGAGCGCGCGCGTAGGGCCATAAGTCACGCAATTATCCCATCGGGCGGCGACTGGCAGGCGCCCATAAGCGGCGGGCCTCAACAAGTCCCGTTAGGCTGCAGTTATCGCTCTTCTGTTCTTAGGATTGGAGCCTCAGAGGTGACCTCAGGGCGAACGTTCGAGGAGGAACTCGAGCTGGTTTGGAGAGCATTTCGAGCTCTTTTTGGGAGCAACTCGAGCTCGTTGCGGCGCCGCTTCAGCGGGCAGCCGGCAGCTGGTCTTTGGGTGAAGCCGCTTTGGTGTTGGGCTGCTTGTGCGCTTCTCTCGCAGCGCACAAGCAGCCCGGCGCGTCCTCGTCGCTCGTTCACTCGCGCGTCTGCAGACAGTCCGATGCCGCCGCGTGCAACGCTCGGCGACACTCGAGCGGCGCACTCCTCGCGGCCGCACAACAAATTTGCGGCTAATTATAAGGTTCGATGTCTTCTTCTTCTTCGTCTTCTTCCTGCCGCGCGGCCCCTAAGCGTGGACCGTTGGGCCCGACGCTTGGGGCAAACTGCGCGGCCCACTCTCTGCAGCCAGCAGCCAGCCAGCGACAACTGGCCCCCCTTTGGGCCAACCGCCCCGAGCAGACCAGCCCCACCGACTGGCCGCCCGGCGCCTCCAAATTGATTCGGCCGGCGCGCAAACTGGCCCCAAGTGGCCGCAGTTGGACCCTCGCACGCTCGCCAACAGCCAACAGCCGCACACAGTCCCCGCCGGGCAGCTGGCCGGCCGCCCTGAGCACCGGCGCGCCTATAACAGTCTGCGGGCGGCCCTAAGGTCGAGTCGGGCCGCGCAACCAGGCCGAGCGGCGTCCCTGCTCGGCCGCCGTCGTGTGAAAGGCGCCCGAGTTGGCGGCCAACGCGGACAGTCTCAAATTGGATTCCCTCGCCAAGTTTGCGCTTGTTCTCAGCCGGCGAGTGACTGGAAGAGAGTCACTGGAAGAGAGTCACTGGAAGAGAGTCACTTGAAGAGAGTGGCTGCAAGAGACTAGCCGCCAGAGACTAGCCGCCAGCTTGGAGGGCTGAGAACTGGAGAACTCCGCGCAAGTGTATACAACTGTGTAGACTGTGCAGACTGTATACAACTGTCTACAATTGTGTACAACTGTGTGCAAGGCCCTTTGGCTCCTAAGGAGCGAGCCAAAAGGGCGCAAAGTGGCCCAAAGCGGCGCGACAAAAGCGCCTCCAGCCACTCTTGTGGGCGCTCTGTCGCAAAGCTGCCGAAGGGCGCCAGTTGCGAGAGACTGACTCGCATGAGGCTCACTCGGCGCGCCTGAGAACCTTCCCGCTGGCTTCTCACCGGCCGCTTGGCAGTCTGTCAATTGGAAGGCTCACTGACGCGCCCTAATGAGCGCCAGTCTCGCGCCGACAAACAGTCAGAGCGAGCCGCTCTCATGGGCGCTGAGCTGCTCTCGAGTGGCTCCAATTTGGCCACTCGAGCTCCAGTTTCGGAGCTCGAGTTTTCAGACTTTGAAACTGCAAAGTCGAGCTAAGGCTGCAAAGTCGAGCTGAGGCTGCAAAAAGAAGCTCCAAACAGAAGCGCCCAGTGCTGAGGGGCTGCAACAGGTGTGCCTAAGGTGGTTTGGGCGAGTCTGCGTGGCGCGCAGAGTGGCTTCTGTGGGAGCCTTGTTGTTTTTGGGCGCAGTTTTGGGCGGAAAATGGAGCGAAATGTGAGCGCAGCAAAGCTGAGCTTGAGTGGCCGCCCAAGTGGAGCTGAGGCAGCGCGCGTCTGCAGAGCGACCGAATCCCGCGCAGCAAAGACTGTGTGCGGCGCAGTGAGCGAGCAGCTCGCACACGGCTTATAGGCGGCCGCGAGCTCTTTGTTTGGGCTGCTCAGCTTGGCCCGCAGACAGTCGGCGGGCAGACAGTCGGCGGGCAGACAGTCGGCGGGCAGAGTGCGGCCAGAGGTGAGCTCTGCACTGGTTGCTGCTGCAAACAATGGTCGGCTGACTCACTCAGACTCGCCGTCTGGACAGGAAGCGCGGCCGGCGGGGGCAAAATGAGGGAAAGAGGTGGGCAAGCATTTGTTTGGCAGCCAGAGACCACTGGCAACTCTGGCTGGCCGCGCGGACACCTCGAGACAATTAAGTCGCCCAGTGGGCAGGTGCTGCTCAGGGGCGGCTTTTGGAAAGAAGTTTGCAGAAGTTTGGGCCAATTTGAGATGGTGAAACTTGAGCGAACTGTTCGCCCAAGTTGCAGCAAAAGGCAAACAAGAACAAAAGCGCCACAGATCAAGGCAAACAGCCAGCGATTGTGTCTGCTCAGAGCGCAGAAGGGCCGAAAGGGCGGCCTTTTTGCACTCTTTGGGCAGCTTTTTGCACTCTTTGAGCAACTTTCGGGCAACTTTTGGGCGGCACGAGCGCGCAGAACAAACAGAGGGCGGCTTTGATGTTTTGGGCAAACGTTTCCTTTTTCGCGAGCTGAAAGGTGATTCTGCGGCCAGAGCTCAAATGCACCTCGTGTGCCGCGAAAATGTGCATGCGTTTCGTATGCAAACAGGCGAGAACTGGACCTTAGGTGGAGGCGCGCGAGGTGGCCGAGCGGGCGCCTTTTTTGGCGGCCAGGCGACTCTTTGCTTTCTGCCATATTTTTGCAGGCTTTCTGCCGGCTTTCTGCACGCCACGGAGGCTAGTCTGCGGCCCAGAGAGCTAATAATGCGGAAGATAATGGAGAAAAAGGGAGCCCAAAGGGAGCAGAAAATGATTTCAAAGGCATTAGGCTGCCTTTGAGTGCCTAATGAGTGTCTCTGTGTCTCTCTTTTTGGGCCGCCAGAGGAGAGAGTTGGCCAAGGTTTAGGTTTAGGTTGAGCTTGAGGTTGAGGTTGGGGCAAATGGCGGCAAAATGGGCCGAAATTAGAGACGAAACTGCAGTTTAGCGTTTGCCAAATTTGCGTGTGCTAATTGATCGGCCGCGAAGAAGAAGAACAGTGGCCGGCGCCAAGTGGGCGTGGTGGGCGCCAAGGCTGAGCCGCGCGGGGGGCGTGTGCGAGTGCGACTGTTGGTAGCTCTTAGGGCTAGCCTCTTCTTTTGGACTGTTTCGCTGTTCGTATTCTGCGTATTTTCTTCGTATTTTCTTTGGTGAGCAAGAAAAGGAAGAAAAGTTCACTCCGGACAGTCTGAAATGGGCCTGAAGAGGCCGAAGACACTCTGGAGTGGCCGATTGGAGCCAAAAAGGCCAAGCAAAAAGGCCAAGTGGGCAGACAGTTCTCAGAGAGACAGAGAGGAAACTGAAACCAGAGCGTGAAAGTGAGTGCGACGAAGAGCGAAAGCAGGTCGGCGGGGAACAAGTGGCAAAAAAGGCCAAGAAAGGGGCCCACTTGTTCGGCGGCTCCGATTTCAGCGCCCGGGAGGTCGAGGGCGACAATCGGCGGGCCCTAAGCGCAAGTGGGCGGGCGCGTCACAGGCGAACAGTTCGCGCCGAGTGGGCGCAGTCGAGCGGACGGCGAACGAGCGCTGAGCATTGAGCATTGGGCATTGAGCATTGAGCGGCCAGAGACTGCTGCTGGTTCGCGCGCAGCCCAAGTGCTCAGAGGCCGCAGACTGGGACGCGCAGTGGGCCCCTTGGACGCGCTCTGATCTGATCTGCGCTGCGCTGCTCGGCTTGTCTCGGACGCGCCGCCCCTCAGCTCAAGCCTGATCCCTAGCCCAGTGCCGCGACACGATAATAAGCGGGTTCGCGCAGCTCGCTCGCGGCCAATTGTCGGCCGAACGGCGGCGCTGCTCTGACGGCGCCCAATCAATCGGGGGCGCACATCAATCGGCCAGACGAGGGCCGCCCGCAGACGCGCCTCTCTGGCCCACTTCTGCCAACCTCTGCGAGTTGGAGCTTCACTCGGGCCTCTGCTCGTCTGGTACTACTAGCCAGCCGGCCGACTGTCCAAGACGAGCTATGGTAGCCATCTCTGAGGGGCGCCAGTGGCCGAATTTGGTCAAATTTGGCCACTTTCGCAGCTTCCGGCCGCCTGTGGGCGCTCCTGGTCGCCCGCAGGACAGTCCAACAGAGCGCTGTGACGCACCGGGAAGCAGCCCCTTAAATGAGGGCGGCCAACTCTTTGGCGGCGACCCTTAGCGCTAATTGTTGCGCGGCCCACAGGGAACAGAAGCGCGAGGGGGCGGGGCTGCGGGCGGGACGTGCGCCTGCGCGTTGGGCGTGCGGTGCGCGCGCACGCCCACCTCTGCGGCCCACTGTCTGCGGCGCTGCCCCTTTCGCAGACAGTCTCTGGGCGGCGCGCACGCAGAGAGCCACTTTTGACTCTTGCCGCCTTCTGCTCTCTGCCTTCTGCCTTCTGCTTTCTGCTTTCTGCTTTCTGCTTTCGGTTGACGTGCGGCAGCAGCGCACTAATGCTCGCAGTGTGCTTGTGATATTCGCACAGCAGAAGCAGCAGCGCGACACACTCTCTAAGCGGACCTTCACAAGAGCGCGCTGAGCAGTAACACTGCGCCCACTGGCAACCAGCGGCGCCCACTCACCAAGCCACCAGCAAGCCCATTCAGCCCACCATTGAGCCCACCACCATTTTGGCCACCAACACTCAGCCATTGGCCATTGGCCAGCAGGTTCCACTTGGGCGCTCAGTTCCATTCAGCGCGGCCAGCCAGACACAAGAGAGCGCCGAGCAACCAAGTGCCACACTTTTCATTGAGCGCCGAGCGAGCCTGATTGAGGTCCAGGGCCACCCAGCGGGCCAGCGAGAGGCCGAGAGGTCAGTTCGAGCGAGAGACTAGAGCTAGAGACTTGAGTTAGACACATCACTTAGAGACAGTTAGCGGCAGACACTTGCGAGCCTCGCCGAGCAGAGACAGTCGCCCGCAGCGAGCCCCAAGCAAGACAGTTGCGGGCAGCAAGCAGGGCCATGCACCAGAGCCACCAGTTGGGCGCGGCCTCGGCCGCAGCCTCGTCGTACCAGCAGCACCAGAGTCAGCAGCAGGCTCAGCTCCAGCAGGCCGGCCAGTACCAGACGCAGCAGTTCTACGGCCAGTCCCACTCTCTAGCTCAGCAGCACGAGCAGCTCGAGCAGCACCACTTTGCCCACCACCAGCAACACTCTCAGCTGCAACAACACTCCCAAGCTCAAGCTCACTCGCACCAGCAGCACCAGCACCAGCAGCTGCCCTTCTACCAGCAGACCCAGCAACTGGCCCACGAGCACCAGTTGTGGCACCAGTTGGGCGGCGAGCTGGCCGCCCAACACAGTCTCAACCCTCACCAGCAGCACCAGCAGCAGCAGCAGCAAGGCGTCAACCAGCAGCAGCAACACCTGAACCTGAACCTGAACCTCAGCCAGCAGCACCACTTCCGGCCCGCAGCGTCGCCCCCGCAAGCTTACCAGCAGCAGCAGCAGCAGCAGGCGGCCAGCAGCCAGCACTACTTTCAGGCCATGCTCCAGCAGCACGGCTCGAGCGGCGCCTCCACGGGCAGCAACTCGGCCTCCTCGCCCTCGACCACCTCGAGCTCGGGCGGCCAGCCCAGCGAGGTGAGCGCCATCGACCAGCTGCACCAGTTCGCCATGTCGGCGGCAGCGGCGGCCGCAGTGTACGCGCCCCACCAGGCACAGTCTGCGGGCCCGCAACCCGACCAGTTCTACCCGCACCACCAGCAGCACCAGCAGCAGCAGCACCTTCAGCTGCACCAGCAGCACCTGCACCAGCAACTGGGGCCGCAGACAGTCCTCGGCGGCGGCGGCTTGAGTGTAACAGGCCAGCTGAACGGAGTTCTCGGCCAGCAGGCGGAGGGCCAGCCCGCGGGACACGCCCACGCGCAGGCGGCGCCCGGCGCGCGGCGGCAGTCGGCGGCCGCGAAGCGCAGGGCTGCGCTGGCCAACGGGCAGCAGGCGGCGAGCAGGACGGCGGGGGCGCCGCCGGCGACAGTGGTCGGCGGGGCCGCCAAGGCGGGCGGACAGCAGGCGGGCGGGCGGGCGGGCGCGGGGGCGGGGCCGGCGGGCTCGGCCAGCAGCAGGTCGCAGCGGCGGTACGCGGGCCGCGCGAGTTGTGATTGTCCCAATTGTGTTAACCAGCCGGCGGAGAATGGCCCTGCGAGTGCGGGCGGACCCGCAGCGAACGGACAGGTGGTGGGCGGGGCGACCGCGAAGCGCCTGATGCACGTGTGCCACCATGCGGGCTGCGGGAAGGAGTACGAGAAAACGTCGCACCTGCGGGCCCACCTGCGCTGGCACACCAGCGAACGAATGTCCGCCTGCCGCCACACAGACTGCGGCATGCGCTTCAGCCGCACCGACGAACTCAGACGCCACATGCGCACGCACCACCCGAGCGCGGCGGCGGTCACGCCCACCAGCCAGGCGGGTAGGCGGGGCGCGGCCGCCGCCCGACCGAGCGCGACCGGCGCTCTGGGCGGCCCGCTGGTTGCGGCCAGTGGGCCGGTGGCGGCGGCGGCCTCCAGCACGGGCTGAGCAGCGGCCGAGGACAGTCTGGGGGCGGTCCAGGAGCGGCTCATGTGCGGCGGGAGCCGCCGGAAGGCCCATTAGAAGGCGCACGAAGGTTCTAGTCATGGAGAGGAGGGGCGCCATTGTTTGGGTGAAATAAAGGAGCACTAGTTGTTGTTGATGTGCGGCGAGATGTCGGCCAGACGTCCGACGGGCCCAGAGCGGCGCACAGACCCGCAGACAGTATTTAGAGTTGCTGTTGTTCCTGTTCGCAAATTGTTATCCCATTAAGCTCGGAGATCGCCCGAATCAGTTTCCGATTTTTGAGTCAAACGCAGCCAAATTTGGCCAAATTTCACCTCGCTTATGACCACACATAAGCCGCAGTCTGCGGCCACTTGTTGCCGGCGAGCGAGCTCCTCTTCTTAGCAGTCGCCTTGCTGACAGTGAGCTGCCCTCAGATCAGAGCAACAAGTGTGCGCTACTCTTTGTCTTGGCGGCGCTCGAGTGTTGGCGGCCGCTTGACCTTGCGTCTGTTGGCAAGTTGTTGGCCAGTGGTTGGCCAGTTGGCGGCCGCCGCGAAGGAGACGCGCCCAAGCAGCTCGGCCGGGCGAGCCAAGGCCAGAGAGCGGCGCTTAGGACTGTCGGCGAGCAGCCCTAAGCGTCGGCGCAGCGCTCGTCATTGCGGGCGGAGAGGCGGCGCTTTCTTGTGCGCGCGCTCGCAATTCGCCCACAATGCGGCCCAACCTAAGGGCAGGCGCGCACACGCAACTTCTGCCCCACTCGCACTCGCAGACTGCCACCTGTTTGCCTGTTGTTGTGCGCGCTCTCTGTGCTCTTCTCTGCGCGCTTTCTGCCCTGCTTTGTGTGCGCTTGCTATGCACTGCCAAACGGGCGCCACTTGCCACTCGCCACTTGCCGCTCGCCACTTGTGGCTCATGATAATTGGCCCGGCCGGGCGCCAAACGGGCGGCGCACAAGAGGCTGAAATTGATATGCAAAGTCGTGGAGGATCCTTGTCGATCTGGCTCCAAGTTGCGCGTCCACAGTAGCAAGCCGCTGCTAACAGGCCAATTGATTTTGCCAACCGCCAGCAGTCAACTCGCCAGCCCAACGAGCAGCCAACTGCAACCGCCAACTGCAACCAACTAGCTCAACGAGCCAGCCCCACACTCAAGGATGTCCAATGGTGCGCCTTGTGGCAGCTAGACACAGACACACAAGGCCTGCTGCTTGTGGCGCGGCCCAGTGCACCTGTTTGCGCTCAATCAGTTCAATTTGCATTGGAGGGCCAGTTGAGTGGAGTGCGCGCTGTTTTGTGCAATTGCTTTGTCAACTTGGCCTTCCGTTTGCGGCCTCCTTCCAGTGCTGCTCTGTCACACCACAGGCCGCCAATGACAGTCTGCGCTTGGTGTCTCTGTTGGCGGCTTGCTTTTAGCCAGCCGGTTGGTTTGCCTGCAAGCCGCTGGAAGAGGCTCGAGTGCGTCGCTTGCACAGGCCAATTTGCGCCCAATCTGCAGCCGTTTCACTTTTGCCCCTCGCAGACAGTCTGGGGGCGGGCGCAGCACACGCACACGATCAAAAATACGCCGTAAGTAAGGTGATAAATTTCTGTGCGGCGCTGAGCAAACATGTAACCGTATTTTTGACGCGGCCTGCACAGCACCTAAGCGCAGGCCATTGCGCTGGGCATTGGGCGGCCCGCAGACGCGCCTCAAAGTGCGCTCCTGCTCTGGACAGTCTGCGGGCTTGTTGGGCCGGCTTCTCGGCGGACTTGTCTGAGAGAGTGGAGGGAAAAAACGGAAGACAAAATGGCCAGAGAATTGGCCCAGCTAAGCGAGGGAGAAATTCCAGCCACTTGGAGGGGCTGAGAGGGCGCAAAAGAGCTGGAAAAGGAGGCTTTTCCTGTTGCCTTTGGGAAAGGCGACCACAAGGAGCCTTGCGTGACATTAATCGTTATAAATCGATGTCTGCCTCTTGATATTTCAATTTGGTCGCACAATTCGGGCAAATTGTTCCAGATTGAGCCAGACTCAGTTGTTAACGCTTTGTTTTTGAGAAAAGCGGCCCCTCTACAATGGTGGCTCACATGAGGCATTAGTGTTTTCAGTCCTTTTTTGTCCTTTTGTCTCCTTTTCCTCCGCCCAATTTGCTCTCAAATTTGGCCAACTTTTTATCTCCTTTCCACCGGCGCCTCAAGTGAAACACGAACCGCGCTCGCAAACAATCAATTAATCATCCTTGTGGGCCGCAAACTGCGCCCACTTGGCCCCTCCAGTGGCGGCCTCTGCCCACCGGCCGAGCAGTGCAAGAGAGTGTTGTTTTATTAATTCGTTTATTCTTTTCTGGTGTCCTTTGTGTGTTTCTGTGGCGCAACATTCGCCCGGAAGCTCGTCTCTGGTATTGTTTTTCCATATTTCTTTTTCCATATCATTCCGGCGCCACAAAGCGCTTTGTGGCGCTCTATTTGTTGTTGTTTGCCTCTATTTTGGGGCAACTATTTTCGCTTTCCTTAGCAAAACAAGCGCCACCTCAGGGCAGGTCGAGGAGGGCGCCCTCGAGAGTGTCGAAGAGAGACTGCGGCGGATTGAGACTGACGCAAGTCTGCTCGGCGAGCAGTTGTCCTCCGGGCGAGCTCGAGTACATGATGTAGAAGTTGCACATTTCGTCTGCCCCAGTTTGCCCAATTTGCACTGTGCGCGTGCTGTTGTTGTGGAACTCGCAGGCGGCGTACACTTTGTCGCCCGTGCGCAGCGTCACATTGGGGCTGCTGACAGGGTAAAACATTTGCGCCTTTTGGGGATCGCCCACCCCGATCAGCTGGGCTCGGTCCTCCTCCTCCTCTTCTGGCCGCAGCTGGAGCAGCTCCTCCTCCTCAAACGAGGGCCCAATGCTCCTCTGGGAAGCCAAGCTGCTCGGTCCGATTTTTGCCCCCATCACTTTGGTGCCAAACTTGTGCGTGTGCACGCGGAACCCAAAGGGGCGCAGCTCGATCGGCGGCTCGCCAGCCTGCCCAATTTGGCACCAGATCTCGTGCTTGCTCCTGCCCGGCGGCACCTCGCCCGCCGAGCTCAGCACCAGCACCCCAGCTCGCCGCTCCACCGGCCTGTCCGACTCTTGGGTGCCGCTGCTCAGCTGCAGCTCAAGGCCAGAGTTGTCCGTCAGCTGGGCCGAGTGCATGAAGGGGCCGTGGTGGCCGTAGTGGATCTGGAGCACCAGGAAGTTGACGCTCGACCGCCGGCCGCCCACCTCGAAGCCCACCCCTGGAGGCAGCTGCAAGGGTGGCGCGTCCATGGCCCACGCGTACAGGATCTGGCCGCCGCCTTGGGGCGCGCAAACAGGTCCCCTCTCGAAGCTGCTCTCCCAAGACTGATGCTGCTGGTCTGCGTCTTCCTCTGGGCCACCACTCGCCTGGTGCATGGAGCTGCAGTCCCACACGAAGTTGGGCGAGTCCCGCTGGAAGATGCCGGCCATCTCGCAGCCATACACTAGCATGTGATGCACTCGGTTCGCCTCAGACTTGGGCTCGAAGCCAACCACATACTGGGCCTCGTCGGAGGCCAGTCGGTGCGCCATGCACAGGTACTGCTCCCCGTGGTCCGGCCTGATGTCCGGCATTCTGATGGAAATCTTCGACAGACCATTGCCCGCAAGAGACTGTCCTCCTCTTTCAGCTCCCGGCCACTTGCTCGTTCCAGTCGACTGCTCGACTTTGCTTCCGGGCCCGAAGCCAAACAGACTGGCCTCCACAGTCTCGAGCCAGTTCTCCAAGCTTAGCAGAACCAGCAGCAACACCAGTTGGCTCGCTCTGAGTCCTAGTTGTCTCATTGGGGCCATTCTTGACGTCCTCTGGTTTCAGACTTGATCTTAATATTGAATTGAACTTTATTCAGTCCAATTGAGTTTAACTTCGGCTCCTTTGCAGTTTTTCCTTCAGCTTTTTTCCTTTCCTCCACACGTGTCCTCGAAAGCAATAACTCTGCTCTATGACGAATCTCGATAACTCAACTTGCTTTATGCTAGCTTTAACCCTTATTTGTTTTATCGTAATCCTTCGTTCGTGTTTTATCCTTTGGTTCTGTTTGTCCTTTTCTCTTCCTTCCTGATTCACTTTCGCTCACTCTTATTGACTAGTTTTCTCACCTTGCTTCTGCTCTACTGATTCTCCTAGTTTCTCCTCGTTTATCGTTTATGCTATAGATATCTCCTGATCGAGAGGTGAAATTTATCTCCTCCAGCCGGTCAAATTTCTATATACTACCATCAATAAATTCTACCATTATCATTCGCCAAGCAATAAATCCCAACCTGCGTTCCAGTCTTCTCCTCCAACAAGGCTCCTTCGATGGATTTTTTATATCATCTGATGGATTTTATCTTCCTCTAGATCTCCTCCGATTCTGCACTATGCACCCTCAAGGGGCAATCCTGCAGCTGCCATTGAGCTCGATGCTGATCGAGCAATATCTGATCAATGTTTTGGCCCAATTTCTTCGCCTCTCTGGCTCTCTCGCCTAGTTTGCATTGGAGAGCTCTTTCACGCGCTCATCTGCCAGTTGACCCTGGACATTGAGCAAGTTGTCCATGCAAAACACTTTCTCCTCAATGCAGGCCAGTCTGTCGCCCCTATGCACTGGTGGCGCACAGGTGAGTTTAGGGGGGCCAATTCATGAGAGGGACAAGCTATGCTGGCCGCTGAGCAGGGTCTTCGCATGTGCGTGGGTGGCCACAGCTAGACTCATGCCTAAAAGATTGGCACATAAGAACATCCCAGTGTGAAAGTGCCCATATGGTGCACCATTCAGGCAGAGAGTTGAGCTTGCGCAAAATGATCGAGACGAAGCGCTTCCTTGTTTTTTCCTCTCTTCATGACACCCAAAGTCCCAAAGAAAAACTTCGCCCGCAATTTTCAGCTTAGCTCGCTCGCCACAATGTAGGCCGATGAGGAGAAAAAGAGAAAGACAAACAAGTAGAGAGAGTTTGCGTTTTTATTTATTCATCAATTCATGGAAATTCTCAAACATCGGCCCATCAGAATCGAGTGATTATGTATGAACTCACTCAATAGATACGATCGCAGTTACTATGATTCTAATACTAGGTAACCCTTATCCTTAATTCGTCAAAGCACCATTGACAAGTTCACTCAATCTGATGGGATCATGATGATGATGATTATGATTATGATGTTGAGGGTGATGATTATGATAATGATGGTGAGGCCAAGGTATCCCATGCATCTCTAACTCATGCCATCTCTCCCATTTGCCTGCTCTGCTGGTCTTTCTATTATGTGTCTTTGGTTTCTGAGCTTGAGTTTATATATAAATACATTCCTAAAATACTGATTATTAAGATTGGGATCTATCATCATATCAACACACACATGTTTCCTCCTATGTAAAAATCTTGTGAATTTTGACGAGAATGGTCTATACTGATTCTGTTCTGTCCTCATTGTTCTCTTCGCATAACCAAATCCAACACACGATGGATTTGGTATACTTTCATTATGACGATTTTACCATTACCATCGGCATGGGAGAGCATTATACCGATCATCATGGACAATTTGATTTCCCCTAATTTTCTGAGGTCTTGATTGAGTCTTGACAACGGAGTGATTTCCTTTCATGCCACTGGTTCTGTAGAGATAAATATAGCAGTCCTGAGGCTCTATTTTCGCCCGCTTTTCTTGGGCGATATATGTAAACATAAATGCGTTACTGAGGCCAAATGTTACTATCATTCGAGGCTATAGATTGTGGGGCGAAGCTTGAATGGATCTTGAGTACTGGCACAATTCAGGCACAGAGTATCAGCAAGACTCGTCTTTCGGTCACTTTCATGGCCAAGCTGGAATCTGTTTCTCTATGGCGTCTCGGTCCTTCTGAGTTTGGTCACGGGCAACCATCAGAGTGTGTGCATAGCCACAAGAGACATGAGTCACATAAATGCCGTCAAGGGTCCTTACTTCTTGAGGTATGGCCGATGATTTGTTCTTTCCCTCGCCATAACCAAGCTCACCATAAGTTGGACTTGGGCCCCAACTGATGCATGAGTCCTCAGCTAAAACTACGATGGACTTGTATGCGCAAGAGACATCCCGGATGCGCCAACCACATAAATCTTGGACGTTCTTTGGGTACATGGTTGCCTCGCCAGATGATTTGTTCTGGCCCCAAAAATATAATAAACCATTATTATCTAAGGCCATTGAATGAGTTGCGCCGGCAAATACTCGCGAGCAACCTCGACCGGAACTGGGCGGCGCGTCAAACAATTTTATGCTCCTAGGGACGAGTTCATTCTTGGTTTCGCTATGGCCTAACCTGTGGTATCCGCCAAAGCCCCATGAGAAACAACGGCCCTTCTTATCAACTGCCAATGTGTGATTTGTTCCACAGGCTACATCAACAATTCGAACATCATCAACCGGCGATACATGTCCTTCACGAGATTTTTCAATATAAGCGAGAATTCTTCTAGGCTGATATTCACAATGGAAAGCATATTTGTTTCCTGAGGTAAAGTATTTACCCTCTGAGTTGTGGCCCAGTTGGCCATGCTCCGGATGTCCGAATGAGTACAATCTGCCGTCCTCGTCAACAATCATGCTGAACTCGCCACCACATGCCATCTTGACCACACGTTTACCACCGAAGGCTATACGCTGTGGTGTGGCGATATACTGTACGGACTGTTGATTGGTACCACACTGTCCCATCTTGTTATCTCCGCAAGCATATACGACACCTTCTGCTGTCAAGAAGAGAGTGTGAGATCTACCACAAGCAGCGTCTACAATATCTAGATTCTTAAGGGCTTCGATTACTGTTGGAGTCACACGAGTGGTTGTATCACCAAGTCCGAGTTGGCCTTTGTCGTTACGACCAAATGACATGGTGACACCATCTTCTGTAACAATAATGGCATGGACTGCATTACAACCGCCAAAAATTCCCTTCACTCGTAAGGGCTTTCCGGATTTGTCAAGGACCACCCTGTGAGGACCCCAGAGATTCCTAGCTCCAGGTACTTCTACATTCTTTTTGGCATTCTTTGGTGTATCTTTACGACCAGTCATATCCCAATTAGCACTACCACAGATCAATAATGTCCCCTCAGTCGATTCTTCAGCCTCTTTATCCTCCTCATCTGTGGCCTCGGTTTTGCTTGTGGCATCCTCTTGTGGTTTGCTTTTGTCTTCACCGTTCGTTGTTGCTGAAGGTGCTGAATCATTCTTCTTCTCACCATTCTCTTGGACAATTTCATCTTTCTTAACATCTCCGTTAGCTGCATCTGCCTTAACCTCGGTGCTGGAATTATTCAGTTCATGCTTAGTTTTCTCCTCAGGAGTCAACTCGGATTTCTCTTGTTCATCTTTGATGACATCTTTTTTCATTTTTTTATGGACTTCCTCATTCTGGTCCCCATCTCTCTTGGTTTGAGGCGCCATTGTTTTTGATTATCTAATTTCTGAGTGAGCTTAGATTCGAGACTAAGAGATTGATTGAGAAAGTGATTCTTTGTAGGGGAGAACTAATTGATATTGATATTGATGTTATTTGGCTAATGACAATCGATTAATAATTATGTCGCCTAAGTTATAGAACGAGAATGTCAAATCCTAGAAATTTGTTAATTTGGAGAACGGTTGAGCCTAGAAGATGGTTACAAACTTAAAGGAATAGGACAATGATAGGGATCTTTCTTTTTTGTGAGTTGTTATCGAGAACTAATAATACTTTGAATGTATCATGAGGTAATTTACTGGATAGCGGTGGGGTGGTCGTGGTGATGATCCTAGTCTAATATAATACCCTGAGTAGGGATGGGCTTTTCCGACTTCGAAGCGCGTAGTTTTCTGCATAAGAGTATCGGATGGAAAGGTTCCAAGTGGCAAACAATGACCACAAACACGAAACCAAGTGGAGCGCAATTCACAGCGTTCGACGATGTGAGAAAAACGCGGGATGCGCGCATGTTGAGATGTCTAAATCTCCGTTTCAATATAAAGCAACATTTTTAAATAATCGACGGCTTCATGATAAACTGATGCGTCAAGCAACTTGAACCCGAATCTCGAGACTATCCAGGTTCGACCACAGGTTAATCTTCATCCCACATCAACCTAATCTTGTTCGTTTCTCAGGTACCGTCGGCGCCCCATTGTGGCGCGTTATTAGGGTACACTGGGTTTATTAGGCGGCCGCTGAAGATTCATGGAAGAGCGGACAACAAGACCTTCTCAGGATTGTCTGGATCAATACAAATACAAGGATAGAATCAGAGGGTGATCGAAACAATGGAGATATTCAAGTTGTTTGAGTCAACAATGGCTGACCTTCAGCCAGGCCATAATATTAAACATTTAAGACGTGATCAATTGTTAGACAACTATGAGGCTAGTGCTAAAACGCTCGAGACTCTCGTACGTGCAAAAGAAAACGAGATTGCTTACAGGAAAGATCTCATCAAGATGCTCGAGGAATCCAAGAGTGTTTATGATTCTAAACTAGCCCAAGCTAAGCAAGACTACCAGGCGTTGAAGACCAACGTACCAAAAGCAATAGATTTCAAATCTATCGGCAGATTGGACCCAAGCATACTTAACGAACGCTCAACTACGCCGCCTATGCCACCACCTCCATCTCCACCTGCAGCCCCTAAGGGTAGCCAGCCAACTACACAGACTGTGTCGCCCTTTCAACCACCCGCCATATCTCCATCAACATCAAACAATCACCATCAGTTCTTAGCCCCAAATCCTGCCCCTCCTCAACCCCAGATGCCGCCCATGTTGAATACAGGCCAGCCCCCAGGAACATCTGCTATACCAACCTTGATATCAAACCCCACGAATCAAATGCACTGGACTCCAAACTCTTCGCAATCATCATCAAGGAGCGTGGATATGGATATTTCGTTCCCTGTGCCCCAAGACAATCATGAGAATCGCAGCAGTCTCGATAGAAGATTGTCAGAGTTTCTGAAAACTTTTCCAAACATCTCTCAGGCTGGCCTAGTTCCCCCTTCGAATATCGATACGACAAAACCGCCTCCTGGCTATTATACCCAACAGACACCACAAGCGCCACCAGCGCCTGGATTGATGCATCAGCCTCCGCTACCGCCACCACCGACATCCCACCATATCAATCAGCCGCACCAGCATCATCTACAGCATAACCATCAGCATTCTTCCCGGCGCTGATCATTAAACTAGATTGAGCACTAGATTGTGCTCGAAAGCGTGATATTGAAATGAGAACCGAATGCGAGCAGGGTGATGTCTTGTCAGGACAATGGAGCCTTCGCAAGCTAGCATTGAACGAGATAAGAGAGATGCAACAACAAGTAGGCCTACTCGAGAAGACCTCCGGTATGGGGTGGTTTTATGCAAGAAAGCAAAAGCTGAAAGAGTCTATACAAATCTTTGAGGCTTGTGTTCTCGCCGATTGAAAACCACGGTTGCAATGGAGATTTTCCTTTTCAAGGGCAATAGATTGGGTTAGAAAAGAGATGACACAGGATATGCACTTTTAGCCAGCAAGCTACTACAGGCTATATCCCAGTTGTAAGAAATTAAACTGGACAAGCACTCATTCAGAATATGCCTGCAGGGCTAGCTCCTCTGTGGGTCTGTTTGGCTCGACAAAGGTGAAAAAGGAGGGCGGAGTCTGTAGGCCATTTGGAATCTACTCATTTGAGTGTTGGTAGAAGAAGAGCTCGACCATCGGTCCAGCAATGACAAACTCACTAAAAGACTGATGTAAAGTATTGGCAAAATTCTTTTTTATATTCTTGCAGCGAGCGAGCGAGCGAGGGATCATTATCATGAAGGGAAGAGAGAAGAGGAATGTAGTTACGATTCCAGTCGGTTAGACTGTGTGTGTATGCGTGTGATCCAAACTCCGCCTCCAAAGAT
>Ga0268247_10000255_pt1 | contig 18583 bp, 16 predicted proteins | sample AgamicOrMae_FD_200245 | JGI IMG/M metagenome (GOLD analysis project Ga0268247, IMG submission 200245) | Agave microbial communities from Guanajuato, Mexico - Or.Ma.e (v2) (version 2) | ecosystem: Host-associated > Plants > Phyllosphere > Phylloplane/Leaf | place: Guanajuato, Mexico | collected...
GCTAACATACTTGATAGAAATTGACCTCAGAGTGATCGAGTATGCTTTACGGAACGGTATTTGCCGTAGCTGGCTAACAATAGTTGCCATGATCTAAGGAAGCCGGATCATCTTGGAAACAAAACTGACATGAGACCACATGGCGCGGTGCATGTTTGTCAGCAAATTCCTGGGCAGCTCCCCCACGCTGAGACGCCAGTTTAGCACGAGTATTTGTCTTGGGGGTCGCGCGGAGGAGGAAAGTCGCGCAGCAAACGCAACCCTCCTGATTCAGGTGTCATCTTCAGCGGTCATATAAATCTAGGAAGATGATGTTATTCCTCTATAGACCCAAGCTGATTGCGTAACACTACTCATGAGAATTTCTTTTCGATAGGAACAATTTTCTTGGCAACAATTATTCGTAAATTTATATTTCGGCCCAAGATGTCTTCTGTTAGCTGTTGTTTTGACAAGCTGGCTTGTCTCCTGACCACGGATGAGAACTTCATTAAACTGAAAGACTATTATAACAATCATGGTAAACAATTGAACATGAGAAAGATGTTTGCCGACGATCCGGAACGTGCCCAGAAGTATCATGTGAAATTGGAGAAAGCCGAAAAGAATTTCACCCTATTGTTTGACTACTCTAAGAACATAATCAACGATGAGGTGATGAAGATCTTACTTGACCTAGCTCGAACTAGAGGTGTAGAGGAGAAACGACATGCGATGGTAACTGGGGCAAAGATTAACTTCACAGAGAACCGCGCGGTTCTTCATGTAGCCTTGAGAAATCGTGCCAACAGGCCCATTATGGTGGACGGCAAGGACGTTATGCCCGAGGTGAATCGTGTTCTCGACAAGATGAAGCATTTTTGTGATAGGGTCATCAGTGGTGACTGGAAAGGATGGACTGGTAAGACTATCACAGATGTCGTAAACATAGGTATTGGTGGCTCTGATCTTGGGCCGGTCATGGTTACTGAGGCATTGAAGCCCTACCAGAAAGGGCCCAATGTACACTTTGTTTCAAATATAGATGGGACACACTTGGCTACAGTTCTCAAGAAGCTGAATCCCGAAACAACCCTATTCATAGTTGCATCAAAGACTTTTACGACCCAAGAAACAATCACTAATGCAACCTCTGCCCGCGATTGGTTTCTCGAGTCTGCCAAAGAAAAAGCTCATGTTTCCAAGCACTTCGTGGCGCTTTCCACTAATCTGGCCAAAGTTAAAGAATTCGGCATATCGCCTGATTCAATATTCGAATTTTGGGACTGGGTCGGTGGCCGCTACTCATTATGGTCCGCAATTGGATTAAGCATAGCGGTACATATTGGGTTCGAGAATTTTGTTAATCTTCTCGAGGGAGCTCACTATATGGATGGACACTTCTATCACGCCCCTCTCGAGCGTAACGTCCCTGTCCTGATGGCTTTGCTGGGAATTTGGTATATCAATTGTTTCCAGGCGGAAACTCATGCAATTCTTCCCTACGACCAATATTTGCACCGTTTCGCCGCCTATTTCCAACAGGGAGACATGGAATCGAATGGAAAGTACGTAACTGGCTCGGGAGACAAGGTTGACTACGCCACTGGGCCCATTGTTTGGGGTGAGCCAGGTACGAATGGGCAGCACGCTTTCTACCAGTTGATCCACCAAGGAACTCGGCTGATACCTGCCGATTTTATAGCGCCAGTTCATACACAAAACCCCATCAGTAAAGGACTGCATCATACTATTCTTTTGGCCAACTTTCTAGCCCAAACTGAAGCATTGATGCGCGGCAAGACCGAGTCAGAGGCCAGGAAAGAGTTGGAGGCCAAGGGTGGCATGGACAAGGAGTCAATCGAGAAGCTAGTTCCACACAAGGTGTTCCAAGGAAACAGGCCAACAAACTCAATTATGGTGCGCAAACTGGACCCATTCACTTTGGGAGCACTGGTCGCTGCTTACGAGCACAAGATATTTGTTCAGGGCGCCATTTGGGCAATCAACTCGTACGATCAATGGGGAGTTGAGTTGGGCAAGGAATTGGCCAAGGCTATTGAGCCAGAGTTGAAGTCTTCGGGAAGCATTAGCTCGCACGATTCCTCGACCAATATGCTGATTAATTTCATCAAGTCCACCAAGTGAAGAGTCATTGGTTACTTCAAGGGCGTCATTGTTACCGTTGCACTTTCAACGCCGTTGCCACTGCCTCAATAGCGGGCCGACGAGGAGTGCAAGCGCCATGGTGGGGCAAAGATCAAGCAGGTGGATTTAGAGCAATCGGTGCAGATTTTCAAACACTGGGGCGCATATGTTATCATAGAATATTTTCCTTATATTAGAATGAACTTTTTTAAACCAAATTTTCCGCCTGCATGACCAGACCTCTGGGCTGCTGAATCCCCCTAAGAAGGAGGACAAATATTTGTGGGTGCGCAGTTTCAGGTGCGAGCGCAGGACTATTAGTGGTCCATTTCTGGCATTTGGTCATCTGAGTTGTTTTCATAGCTGCTGCTGCTGCTGCTGCTGAGGCTTTGTTGTCGATCAATCAGCTGCGGGCCAAAAAGTAGACCTGCTCTCTCGGTGTGCAGGTTTGCCTAGAAAGTGAACAGCTTATTATTCTCCTAAGCATTGGAGCCAGGAAAATATGAGCCAAGTAGATCTGAAGTGAGAGATAATACCAATAGTGCATGAGCTGCTGGCCAGGGCGCACTTGTTGTTCCCTTGCGGGTGCATCCATTTTGGCTCGTCTCCTTCGTTCAGCCTTGGAGGGCGACCAAGTGTCTGAGAGCGAGCTTCTGAGCGACAACGCGAGGGGCCAAGAATTGTGCCACTTTGCGTTTCAGATTTGGCCGCTAAACTAGGCAACTTGTTGGCTCTAGGCAGAAGCAGAGTGGAGCAGGAGGAAAGAAGAGGAGCCAGTGAGCTTTGAGAGCTGCTGGTGCTGGTGGGCTGAGAGAAGGACGGGAAAAGAGAGGAGGAAAATCCGGCGCGAATTTGTTACTTGTTGTTCTTGCTTTTGTTAATTCGACAGCCAGTTAATCTCTGGCTGTCGATCAGTCAAAAAAGGGAGCCAAAAGCAGAGAGGGAGAGAGGGAGAGGCCGTTGAATCTTTGTGCTACTCTTGGCCCTTATCTGTGCTTGAAATCTGGCACTTTCCTTCTTCTCCTCTTTTCTAAACTCTCAGTTCAAACTCCAGTAACAAGTTTAGCATTTAATCGCAACACAATTGGACCAATTTGGGTTGCTTCTTCACCTGGCTGTTCAAGTTTTCTCCCAATGAGATGCAAGAGGAGACCAGGCCGGCCGAGTTGAGAGGGGCAGCAGCACGCCCGCCGCCGATCCTCACGATTGTTTCAGCAGTCCTTGCTGGCTCTCTCTCTCCCTCTCAGCCTCCAATTGGTTGTTGAGTAAACAAAGATTAATAATTTATCCAAAACTCTTCTCCCTCTTCGGGGGAAACAAAGTGGCAAGAAATGGCTGCGAAAATTGGGTGCAACATTTGGCCCATTTGGTGCCAAATGTGCTCCAAAGTTCCTCCAGCGCCAGTTTGTAATTTAATAATTTCAGCTGTATACAATCTATAACTACTCGCCTCTACTGCTCTATTGGTCTAAATCAAGACCAATTCTCACCAATTGGCATAGTTGAGAGGCGTCTCTCATAAGCATTGGTGGTCGAGAGTTGGCCCTTTCCAAGAGAGGCCCAAGAGGATAGCAGCTGGGCTGCATTCCTTATTGTGGCTGGGCTCACACTTGGGCTCGGAATCCGGCCTGATGGAGCCGCACAGTTGCCCCCTCGGTGGATTCTTTATTGAAATCCAATTGAGTCCAATCGAGTGAATGGGCGGAAAAAGTGGAGTGGTAATTAGTTGGTCGTGTTAAGTAAATAGTCACTTTGGAAAATCTCAATTGGATTGAGCTGTGAGGGCTGGAATTTGCGGGCTGGAAAATGCATTCAAGCCTGCCTGTGTTGGCCTGGCAGCCAATCGCAAGGCCCTGTGTGCTGTGTGCAGTTGGAGGGCGCGCGCACAGTGCAATGGGCACGCAACAAGTCGCACTGCAAGCGGCCCATACACTGTGTCTGGCACAGCACAGGGCGGCCCTTTGGAATGCCCATTCATTGGCGGCCACTTGTCTGTTGCAGGTGCAGCCGCTCCCGTGCTGCTTGGGAGCCATTTTGTTTGATTGTTGCCAGAAGAATGAACTGAGCCGAGACGAGCATCAATGGTGGAGCTTTCGAGAGGGGCGCACATTGACGGGGAGCGAGCGAGGAAGGCGCACAAATATTAGAACAAATCAGCTTGAAACATCCGCCTAAATGGCGGCCGCAAAGAATGCTTATCGCCCTAAGAATCCCCAAAGCGCGACGCCCGCAAGTCTGGCTGATCGGGCAGACAGTCTGCGGCCGATGACGCAATCTTTCTGCCGCCTTTCCACCACCATTCAGTCAACAGTTTTCAAATGGACAACTAGTTGTGGTGGCACCAACTCGCTGCCAGAGACAAGCTCAGCCCCAGCGCACTCGCCCTCTTGGCGTCTCCTTGCAGCTCGCTTATAGGCGTTGAACTGTTCGCCACTCGTGCTCGTCTGGCGAGCCGTAAAATTGTTCGCACTCGCGAGCAGCAGTTTGTTGTGTGGGCGCCTGTTGTTGTTATCGGCTGGATTTTCGAGCTAGTCGTGCGCCTTGGAGCTGGCGAGCCGGCGAGTGTAACGCCCTGTTTCCATGTCGCCCCGCTGGCCAGTTGATTTTCATATTCCGATACTTTTCACTGAATTGATTCCCCCCTCTGTTCTCCTCCCCAAATTTGGCCTCTCTCTCTCTCTAGAGTGTCTGTCGTGTGCTTGGCTCTAATGCTGTGGTTTGGCTGCAATTTGTGCTTTCGTAGTGCGCGCCAAACCAATTAAGTGCCAATTGAAATTCCGCTGGAGGCGAACCAGTGAGTGAGTGAGTGAGTGAGTGCCACTTTGTGTGTGTGTGTGCCAATCAGCAGAGCAGCAAATCGACTGTCAATTTGCCCCTTCGGCTAACTGTGGGTTCTAATTGCTGGCAAATAGCGCACAAAGAGCCCACTCGAGAGCTAAGGTTTGGCACAAATTTCATCCCACTTTTGCGCCCGCCCGCCAGCCAAGTCCAAAAGTTGTGCTCTGTGGGCCTCTCGTGCGCTCGAGGGGGCACCTTTTGTGTGGGCGAGCCCTAAGCGCAGGCCATGCTGCAGCGCACAAACACAGCTGCCCTGCACGTTGCTGCAGCCGCGCACTCTGCTCCAAATTTGGACCACAACAACAACAAATCGGACCGCAAAATCATTACCACTCAATTTTCTAACCCGCAAATCGCTGCCCTTAGGCCAACGGCTGGCCCAAACGGACAACACCAATGCTCGGGAACAGGTAAACAAGGGCCGGGGGTGAGCGGGAGACGTGCTGCTGCGGCGGGCGCGGTCCTGATAAGCTAAGGTTGTTCCCTTTTTCGCCCACGACCTGACAAAAGGATTGTCTCTCGGGAGAGGCAAGAAGAAGAAGAAGAAGAAGTGCTAATTTCTCCTGCCACTGCTGGCCCATGCACCTCTCTCTCTCTCTCTTGGATGCCAAATTGGAGCAAAATATGAGAGAGGAATAGGGCAGCTCAAGTGGCCACAGACTGAGCCTTGAAGGAGGGGGAAATTCCTGGCCAAGAGCAACAATTAAACTCGACTCCACTCCGCTGGGCCACTCGTCATTTGCTCACCTTCGAGCTGCTGCTGCTGGTGGCTTTTTGGCACTTTTTTGTGGCCAAAATTCTTGGCCAAATATTTTCGGGGGACAAAAAAGTGGCTCTGCTCCTTCGTTTGGGCTCCTTTGGGGGCACCAAAACAGACGAACCTAAGGGAGGGGCGACCCTGGTTGGCCAAAGCGCTGGTTGGCAGAAATTGTTGGGGGTGACAAATGATGGAGAATTATTGGAGAATTATTCTCCAATAATTCGAGGTTAAAATAATCACAACAATAGTAATAATAATAATAAGTGATGATCAAAGGATGATAAGGGCCGTTTGGCTGCAGTGGTTGCCTGCAGCAGACTGCGTTCAGTGCACTGTGCACAGTGTTCACCTTTGTGTTGACACTTGGCTTGTTTTCGCCTCCACGCGCTGGCCCATGCACCACAGTCTAGGACGCGCCCCAGTGTGCAGCACAGGCCAGCCGGTCCGCAACGCACTGGGGCCGCTTGGTGCGCACCTAAGTGGCGGTGGAAGTTGCAGTGTTTTGGCGTCAACTTAAAGTCCGACAACTTTTTTCGAGAGAGTCTCTTCTCGTTGGGGCCACTTTTTTCCCTCCTTATCACCAGATTTAACATGAAACATCACGAAAAAGGCCCCACTCGACTGAACTGGCGAACGCAAAGCAATCGGCGCTCATGATTGACACATAAAAACAACATCAACGAGTCCCTTTTCGAGGGCTACAAAGCGTCGTGCACATCGATGGAGCTTGTCCAATTTTTTGATTATTTGCGACTCAATCGAATCAAAACTACACGCCTGCCCGCGATTCCAATCGCCCATTGTCGCCCATTGAGAGGCAGATGCTGGCTCTTTACGCTCTCTATTGGAAGGGGAGCCTTGCGGAGGAAGAGGAGCCGGCAAATTGGGAGGGGGCACATTTTAAGACGGAGCACCAATTTGCTCCGCTCACAGTTATAGACTAGCGAGTGTTGATTTTCATTGGGGCACAACTTTTCCAAATAATGCCCGAGGCCGAAAGTGTGCTTTTCCCATCAGAGCAGAGCGGCCGCAGACAGTCTCTGGCAACCCAACTGGCTAACGAGACTTTGGACAGGCTGCTTTGGAGGGCGAGAAAAGTGGGCGTTAAGTGGCGAGAGGCAACACGCGTCCCTGGCCAAAGCCACTCTCTTGAAAGCTCTCCAGCAACTCTCTCAAGTTGTCTCTGGCCCCTTTCAGGGGGGCTCGAAACGTGCTCCAGTGACAAGGATGGATTGGAGGGCGGCCAAATGGCAGAAAATGTGGCCAACAAAGATGCATGCGACCAGTAATAAGATCAATCAATTTGCTCGCCCCGATTTGTCGCCCCTCCCTCGTTTGGACCATTCTAACGATCAAATCAACCCAACTTGGCTCCCCTTCCGGTGGCCAACTTGAGTGGGCCTTTGGTGGCCTGTATTTTGAAGCCGGTAACCAGTGGCTGGGATGGGGCCAAGCGTAGCAAAACAAGCAAAACAAGCAGCTTTCTGGGCAGCCCTTAGCTCGAGTGGTGCACGGGCCCAGTGCGCGCAGTGCGTTTGGTGCGCGAAACGAACCAATTTGCGTGCACCAGTTTTGGACCAGGCGCGCCAATTGCGCGCGCAGCTCTCGTTAGCGCGCGGGATTCGAGCTGCGCCCAGCCGAACGGCCACACGTTTGCCCTAGCCCTTAGCTCTCGGGGGCGCCCAAAGGCAAGCACGGTAATAGGCTAGTTAGGGCCGGCAAACGGCCGCCCGGAGCCAGATTCAAGTCTGTGCCGCTCGCTTGCCGGTCGGCCAAGCGGTTGGCCCAGCTCGCTCGGGGCCCTCCGTGACGTTGGCGCGGGTCGCCAAAGCTCGAGGCTGGACCCAAGACAATGGGCCGCCGGTGGCTCGCTAGCCGGCGCGTCTGGCGGAGCGGGTCTAGCCAGGAGGGCCAGACCCGCTCTGTGGGCCGCCCACAGGCCGGACGCGGCGCCTGGAGAAGCTGGCCGCTCGGCGCGGGCGCCCAAAGGGTTCCTGGGAGGCGAGGGCGCCCTAACGAGAGCTGGGCTAGGCCCGGGCCGAGTGGGCCGAGTGGGCCAAGGAGAACAAATTGAGTTAATGAGTTCGGGCCGGCCGCGCGTGGGGAGCCCTCTAACTGGCCCTATAAAAAGCGGGCGGGCGGGCGGCGCGCGGAGGAGTGTGTGCGGCGCGGAGTGCAGCCTGCAGGCTGCGGACTGTGTGCGGGGCTCAGACTGTGTGCCGCGTGCCGCAGTTCATAGGCTATGGCCTGGAGAGCGCGCGCACTGCAGTCTGCAGTGGAATGGCTGCGCTGGGGCAGAAGCGCGCACTGCGCAGACTCGAGCGGCCGAGCGGCAATCTGCGGCCAACTATTGGCCTATTTGGGCCAACTGGCCGAGCGGCCAGAGGCGGCGAGTTGCGGCCCAGCGGAAGGGGCGCGCCTTGTTGCGGGCGGCCGGGCGGCATTCGGCAGCTGAGCCTCGGGCAGAAGAGATCTCGCGGACGCGCAAGACACAAGCACACCCTTTTAATCGGCAGCCCTCGAACAACAACCCTCAAGCAAAAGCGGAAGCAGCAAGACAAGCACCAGCTAGACAAATGCTCGCCCCCTGGCCACTAGAGGCCCGCACAATCAGCCAAGCAGCAAGACCAACTTGGGGCCCCCAGCGAGCGAGCGAGTGGCAAGCGAGCGCAACAAGAGCCGACGCGCGCCTCCAGATGGAGTGCGGCCAGCAACAGTCTGAGGCGACCAACTTGTGCCAGCAGGCGGCCGCCGGCGGCCTGCAGGCGGCCCTAAGTGTGGCCAGACAGTCTCAGTCGCAGACGCAACTCGAGGGGCGCCCAAACGGGACCAGCAGCCCTCTGGAGCGGCTGGCCGAGCGGCGCGACTTGATCCAGTGCGCCGAGTCGCAGGCCCACTTCCGGCAGGCCCAGGCGGAAGTGGCGGCCGGCGAGCAGCAGAAGTTGGCCGCCAAAGAGAAGGAGAAGCGCAGACACAGGTAAGTGGTAACATCTGCCCTTGCTTTTCACTTGGGTTTGTCGTGGCCACTCGCAGCTAATGGTTGGCGAGCACGCGTTTCCCTTTAAAGAAAACTCAATAGTTCACCTTGAGAGCGGGCCCTAAGGTGCGAGGTGGGCGCATAGCTGGCAGTGTACTGAGCGCTCGCATTGTGCTATGCGCCCACCACACACAGCACAGACTGTGGGCCGCGAAAGGAGTTAATTAATTTCGAGTGGGCGCGGCGGCGCGCGGGTGGTCGCGCGGCTGGGCGGCTGCGGGCGCCTCGGCCTAATTAGGCGGCACGCGAGCCACTCGCGGCCCAGAGTGAGCAGAAAAAGGGAAAGCAGCCTACCCTAGTCGCTAGATAGCTGAGCGGCGGCCATTAATTGGGCGCGCTCAAATTGGTCTAACTACGCCCAATTTGTGTGTGCAGCTCGCGCGCGCGCGCCAACCAGAAACTAGCTAAGGCTCGAAAAGCCTTAGCCAAATCTAAGCTCGAACGAACGCGCTCAGGCCGAAACAAACTAACAAGCGCCCATTTGTTGCCAAAAACAACAACAATTACCCGCTCATGAATAAAATCCAACTGGAACTCGCCGCGAACACTCTGCGCCCGCATTCTTGCGCCCCCATTTGGCGCCCTTCGAATGGGTGAAAAACGGGCAAAAACGGCCGAAATCTCGACGAAAATTGGCCAAACTATCCATGTTGTGCATCTCAACGTATTCCTGGCCTCCAACTCTTGCAAAATGACCCAAAAATGCACTGAAAATGCGCACAAATTGCGCCCAAAACCGAAAACCGCAACCAACTCAAACCCAAACGAGCGCAGCAGCAGCAGGACCATCTTCACCAGCTTCCAGGTCAAGGAGCTCGAGGAATCCTTCAACCGCGCTCACTACCCCCAAGTGCACGAGCGCAAAGAGTTGTCCGAAAAGATTGCACTTCCGGTGGACAGAATTCAGGTAAGTTTTGCGGTGTTTGCATTCTTTGGCTAAGGTCTGGCCTTGTTTTTGCTGCTTCAAGATCTGCTGTTCAAAAGTGGGCCCAAATTGCGGCCCTTAGCTCCGTTTGGTGCCGATCTTGGTGGCTGCCGATTCGTGCTTGGCGTCACAGTGGCGAGTTCTCAGCGAGAGTTCGACGGAATTCACCAAAGTTCAACCACATTTCAATCAATTTGGCCACTCTAAAGGCCAGCGCGCGCTTATAGGCGCGCCGCAAGTCGGCCCTTCTGCGGCCGGCGGCAGTCTCTCGCGCGCGAGCTCTGCAGCTCAGTCATGCCGATAACTTGGGGCCAGTGCTTGGTGGTTGATGTTTGGGCTAGATTCTCGATGTTTGGGAAATATTTGGCGACAAATATTCGCCCAATATTGTATCCCACACACAGGCTGCAGCTTGTTACCGAGGCTAGTTCCCATGATGGTCATGCTCTGGCGGGCTCGTGCCCGAGTTCGGCCCCCTTTTGGACCTAGTTATATGCGAATTGTTTCGCCCATTGAAATTGGGGGATGGAAAGAGTCTAAAATGATTGATCAAAAGGTTGCGATTGTGTGCAAATTGCGAGTGTGACTGTGATTTTGAGCAGTGGTTTTGACCCCAGTGAGCTAGTCTGTAGCGGACTCACTGCACTGCAGTCTGCAGCCCATAGACTGTGTGCGGCGCAAGTGTGGCCCAGCAGAGCGGCCGCCGCTTCGTGTGTGCGAATGGAGCTTGCAGTGAACGCGTGTGCGTGCCAATTATTTAGAATCGCGCGCCAAACAAAACGCGTGCGCATTAATCAGCTCATTTGCGCGAGCCCACTTTTCTCAGCCTTTGGCGCCCCGATTGGGCCCCAAAGGAAGGAGTGCGCTCGAGTGGGGGCCACACTCTTTGCGTAATTGATTTCGATTGAATCCAATTGTTGTCGGCAAGAGACAACAACAAACGAATTGCGTTAATTTGCGGCTCCACGGCCAGAGAGCGGACCCCGCAAACGCCCACCGGCCGCCCTCCAAGCTGCCCACTTTTGGGGCCCGCCGATGTGTGTCGGCCGCCGCTGGAGAGCCGGTGAGCCTCCCAGAGGCAGTCCTCAGCTCTCTGGCAGCCTCTGCTCGGTTTCTGGCGGCCCAGAGGCCGAGCAGAGGCCACCCAATCGGCGCTCTATTGGCGCCACTCCCAAAATTCTCATATGTGTTTAGACGTTATTGTTCTGGCGAGGGGCGGACGAGCATCGTGTTGCTGGGTGCGCGTGGTGGAAATTTATGGTCATTTATCATTTGGGTTGGCGGCCGGCGAGCGTCGAGCGGCGAGGGCGAAGAAAGGGGCGCAATTGGGCCCGGCGCTGACGATGATCGAGCCGCTTTGGCGGCCGCTTTGTGCAGTGCGCGGGATTGGGTCTGGCTGCAGACCAAGTGCAGAGTGCGGCCCGCAGACGAGCATTGGCTTCTGCGGGTTCGTCCTTAGGTTGAAGGCTGAAGGCGCGCACACTGCAGGCTGCCGACTGCACTCTGCAGGCAGGCAAACGGCGGACGAGCAAAGATGAACAACTAATAATGAGACCAATTTCGGCAGTCGCTTTTGGACAAATGTTTGGCTTGCCGCACGCGACACTTGCCAATAAACTGGACGCCTTCGAGGTGCGCTTCCTGCTCCTGCTCAGTGCCCGCCGCTCGAAGGGCGAGCACCAGCAGAACGGCCCCCAGAGGCGCCAGAGGGGCGCCAAACGGGCACTTCCCGCTCCTAATCGTCCCCATTTGGCGCCCTGCCAACACTCAGCCCAGTCGCCACCGGGCCCCAAGCAGCGGCGGGCCCCAAGCAGCGACCGCAATTTAATCCACTCGCCTCAAGTCCGCCCACTTGGGCGCGCTGACTTCTCGCTGATCGCTTCCTGTCGCCCCTTGTCGCCGGCAATAAAGTCGCCCCGGCCGAACACAAACGCGCCGCCTCTAATCCCCATTTAGCTGCTGGCCTTGTGCTCAGGAGTGCACAGTCGCCTGTGGGCCTTGCTCGGCTCCTGAGGCCTCCTCTTGCCGCTCCAGTGGGTCGGCGGAACTGCGCCGGGCCAACAATGGAGTGGCTCTGGCAGCGGAAGGGCGCCCGCCAAAGACTGGCTGCGGCGCTTGCGGCGCTCCTTCTTCTTGGCCGATTGTTCGCCTTCTGAGGCAGTTTGTTGTCGCGCTTGTTCTCTTTGATGAAAAAGGAACCTCCCCTCTCGTGCAACTAATTGACTTGATTGCAATGCGAAATGACGCCTCTAACAGCCCGGCGAATAATTGCCACCAAATTGCCACCCAATTGCCGCCACCACCAATCCACAGGTCTGGTTCCAGAATCGCAGGGCCAAATGGAGGAAGACGGAAAAGTGTTGGGGAAACAGCACCATCATGGCCCAATACGGCCTCTACGGGGCAATAGTGCGCCACTCGTTGTCGATGCCCGAAGTGTTGACGCGCACCACGCAGCAGCGGGCGGCCGCGACCGCCGCCGCCCAGAACGAAGCGCAGCTGGCGGGCCGCGCGGCCCCGCCCACCTCCGAGCCGAGCGGGTCGCCCGACCCGAAGCGCGCAGAAACAAGCTCGCCCAGCTCTCAGGAGCGCCTTCGGGCGCACCAATCGAGCCGCCAGGCCGACCTGGAGCCAAGCTCGAGCGGCCACTCCACCGACGTGGACACTCTCTGCCAACAGGGGCCCGCCTGGCTGCTGGGCATGCACATGAAGAGCCTGGAAATAAGTGGGCGTGTCGACAAGCTTCTCGATAACCAGGCCGATAGCGAGCGGCCTGGCGGCGCCCAGAGGCTGGCGGGCGACTCGTCGGGCTCGGCAGGTGAGGCGGCGGCAGCGAGCAGCGAGCTGAGAGAGTCCACGGCGAGCCCCAAGAAGCGGCCGCCCGCGAACAAGGAGGCCTCCATCTTCATGAGCGTGAACCGGATGTTGGAGAACGAGAAACAGGCCAGCCTGGAGCCGGCCGCCCAACTGGCCACCCAGGCCGACAGCTCGAGCAGGCCGCCCGGCGACAGTGGCGGGCGGCCTCAGGGGCAGCCGAGCTCGCGGGGGGCGCGCCGCCCGGAGGACAGTGAGCGGGAGTCGAGGCAGCAGCAGCCGGCGGCGGCGGCGGTGGCCGCCCGGAAGCGGCTCAGCAAGGCGGCCGCCCAGCGGCTGGCCGAGATCAGACAGCGCCAACTGGAGGCGGCGGAGGCGCAGGAGCGCCACCGGCAGCACCACGAGCAGCAGCAGCACCACGAGCAGGCGCTCGCCGCCCGCTGGACCACCGCCGTCTCCTCCACCTCGGACGGATGTTCGGCCACTTCCGGCGGCCAGGGGCCCCACTTCGAGGGGGGCCGCGCCGCCGAGTGTCCCCCGGGGCTGGCCGAGCCCCACCGGCAGCAGTTCAACCCGTTCGCGCCCACCGGGGGAGCCCTGGGCTGCGGCGCGCTGGCCGCCTCCACTCACGCGGGCCCGTTCCACGCGGGGGGCGGGGCGGTCCGCGCGGGCCCGTTCGACGCGCACGCACTGAGCGCGCAGCCGCCCGCCTGCGCGCTCTACCCGCAGCAGAGGGGCGCGCCGCCCGTGCCCGCCACGCCTCCCGCGGGCAGCGCCCTCGAACAGATGATAGCGCCTTACTTGGCGGCGGCCGCGGCGGCAGCGGCAGCCGCCGCCTCCTCCCAGACGGCGCCCATCGCGGGCCAGCAACCCGCGGGGGGCGTGGCGGGCGCTGGCCAGCAGTGGTGGGCCTCGGCGGCGGCCCCGCCCCTGCACCCGCTGCACCCCGCCCACCCGATGCACACGCAGCCCGACGGCCTGCTGGGCCCCTTCGGAGGCTGCCCCAGCGCGCCCCCCGCCCACTTCTACGACAACCCGTCGCCCCCGGAGGCCGCCATGCAGCCCGCCTTCAGCCAGCAGCAGGCCCAGCAGCTGCTGATGGCCGCCATCGGACACCAAAGGGTGCACCAGCGCGCTCTACCTCCGGCGCCGCCGCCGCCCGACGGCTCGCCCGCCGCCGCCGCCGCCGCCAACCACTGGCTCAACGAGTGGATGCAGCGCTACATGATGGCCCAGGCGCGCGAGCAACTCCAGATGCACCAACAGCAGCAGCAGCAGCAGCAGCAGACGCCCATCAAGCGGCCCCTCGACGAGCAGCGCCACCAGCAGGCCAAGCGGCGCAGACCAGCCGCCAAGCTGGAGCCCTCAAGTTGCGCTTCCGGCAGCGCCTCGGCCGCGCTCCAAAGCGAGCACCAAGGCCGCACGGCGAACAACTTCAAGAATGTGGCCAGTCTCAGCGGAATGGACGAGCCGCAGCAGCAGCAGCGCCGCCACCGACACCTTAGGGCCGGCCAGCGGCCAGCCTTGGAGCTCGCCGGCGACGAGGACAGTCGCCACTTCGTCGACGTGGGCGGCAGCCGCCCCTCCAGCGAGCCCAACCACTCAAGTGGCCTCCCCGACCCCTCAGACTCCGACCAGGACGACGAGCTTGGGCCCTAACGACTTCCGGTCCCACTTCCGGCCCCTTTCGGGCTCGCCGGCGCGATGGGGCCGGCCCTAAGGGCAGCAATAGGGAATAAAGCGTTGCTCATATAGGCGAGCGAGCGAGCTTATCAGCGGTCGAGCTTCTTCCGTTTCTGTAACTACGTTTCTGTGGCGCCTTAGCCACGCTGCCTTTTGGGCGACTTTTCGGCCTCCTTTTCGAGCCTCTGCTTTGCGTCTCTCGACGCCTCTTCAGACTGTCTGCGGCGAAGTGGCTCTCCGGTTCCATTTAGCCTCTTCGAGTTTGGCCCCCAGAAGTTCGCTGGAAATTTGTTCGCCACTTTGGAGCCTTGTCGTTTCCTGCGTGCTCCATTTCCTGCGCGCTGTGGGCGCCTCCTCCCAAAGTCACACACAAGAGCTGCTCGAGTGTCAGGCCAAACTCAATCGACTATCGATCTTTTGCCACTTGACTTGTTTTTATTCGTTTAAAAATGATCCATTTGCTTGTTTTGATGCTCGTTTGTAGCAATGTGCCATGTCTCGAGCGGCCGGCCTAAGAGCCGCCCCCTTCTCGTGCTTTTCGGGCAGTCAACAATATGATTTATGGGCTCCTCTTGGGCCGCTCGAGTGGAGGCTGCTTGGCGCAACAACAGCCAAGAGGCCCCAAGCGGCGCCCACTGGAGACAGTGAGCGGCAAAATTGGCAATTGTGCAGATTGGATTTGCGGCCGTTGCAAAAGTTGCGCCCCTTTGCACTGTGCAACTTAGCTGCGCTTTGGCGCCGCCCACGCGCGCCTAATGGACATTGCCCCGGCCAAGCCTAAGCTCTGTGGCCGCAATCTGGCCCCACGCGCCGCTGGCTACAAGCTGGGGCCCGTCTCACACAGACACAGTGACTGGCTAAACGCGCAAGAAGCCCCTCCAGTAATCTAATAAATTGTGACAAAAGGATTGCTCTGCTGAAATGCGCGCCCGGCCGCTTGGCCCAACTTAATGGGCCAAGCAAACTGGAAATCCATTACACCATCTCTCTAACTCCTCAAGGCTCCTCACTCCGACACACAACAAGCCACAAAGAGGCTTGTTGTGTGCCCACACATGCTCAAAGGGGCAGCCCCAAAACCACTTGTGAACCAATAAATGTCGTCGCTGCGGCTTGGCCGCTTGGGGCCCTTTGCTGCTGTTGTTGTTTTCATTCAACTCTGTTTGCGCCCCAACGCCGCCCACTTAATGGCCACTTTGAATTAGATCTGAATCTGCTTGCCGCTGGACGAGCCAGACCCACTCTTCACTCGTTGCTCTTCACTGGGGCCAGTTGGGCGCTACTCAGTGATGCGTGTTTCGCGTGCGCCCCCACCAGAGTCAGTCTGCGCCCTCTTCTTGTCGCCCTTTTCTCGCTTTGCCTCCAACGCGAAAGGCCCAAACAGCCAAAACGGTCCAGCAAAACTCTCACAAGTCATTACGAGCACTCCTCGTGAAAGCACACTGCTCCTCAGACGCTCCCAAGTTGCCAGATTTCCCCCTCTGCCAATCCTCCTCCATTGTCCATCCTCCAATGACCATCGGTTACTGTCCACTGGCCGCCGACTAACTTAATTAGGAAACTCAATGCGGCCCACAGACTGATTGCCATTTGCGGCCCAACACCATTCATAAGCGGCCACTAACTTTTAAATCGGCCTATCATCAGCCTCAACTGGATCCTCCACTCAAATGGGACAGCCAAAGAGATTGCCAACTGCCACTGGTCCATTTCCGACCAGAATACCAGACGCAAATCTATTGGCAAGCTATGAGCAACCTAAAGGCTCTGAAATTCTCCATTAGCATTGTCCTTCCTTTGAATCAAATTTCAAACGCTGATTAGGATTGATCGTTTAGGATTAATCGTTGATTGTTTGCTGAGCTGTCAGGCTCACAGGCTGGGCTGTTGTGTCCAATGAGAATGAACTGTATCCGAATACAGTTGGAATCCTTGAAGAGGCATCATCTAGCGAAAGGCTGAGCAAGAGAGACACAATCTTGGGGAGTGAGCTTGTGAATAAAGTGCTCAACTCGGCCTACTTAGAACTGCTCGAGTGGGACCCCCAAACGCAAAAACTGTACCCTGAAACTCTACTATTCGACGAGGCAACATTTAGATCTCTTGGAGAGCAATATAAAGTTTTGCTAACTGCATCTAGTATCCTGCTGACAACCTGATCTAGACCCGAAGCATCAGCAGAAAAAGTTCCCGTCCAAAGTTCCACCGCCTATCAATATACCACTAGGTTTGAACTGCCTTACGGATGAAATCACAATAACGATGGCTCAATTAGTAAAGATAGTAAGATATAATAGGAGGGTTTTTCTAGAACATTATCAGGATATAATTGTCAAACTTGTCGCCAAGACGATATAGCAAATAAATTTAACTCCAAATGGACAATCTCTTCCTTTCGTGCATAGCCACAAAGGTCGTCTTCATCCCTCGCTTTCGATAAATGGGGTTTAGTCGGATTTTCTGGCTCGGCTTACTCTCAAATCGTCTTTCCAAGCTCGGTTTTGATCAAGGTTTGAAATTATCGTCTCTTTAAGTTATCAAAGCGGTCTGAATCAAAACGAATGGTCAGAACTTTACTGTGGGCAAATAGCCGGCACTTTATCAACTTTCTGGAAGACGTCGCTGGTCGTTAGTCTACGGAATCAGGACTTTTTTTTAGGCAATGAGTCCCATGATGGCGCGGATGCCTAGGAATTGGCATTGTATATGGAACTCGAGTTTGAAGGGAAGCTCGACCAAGTGTCTATGGTAGAAACCGTCGTAAATTTCCAACTTTCTGCCACTAATATTGAAGCGTATCAATTCCTTGACATGTGGAACGATTACGCATAGCCTGGTGCCACCGAGGACAGAGACAGTTAGTGGACAGCCACGAAGACTGCCTGTTGGAAGACCTGGTTCTACATAGTCTGTATCCTTCAGAACCTCAAACCTTTCCTCTGGCTCGAAATTGGGACAAATTCCATGATCATGGTCGAAATATTCCTCAAGATTTGAGTGGGCAATCCTGGCAATGAAGAGCTTTTGAAGCCTCGAGTTCCACCTCACCGGCGGCGCGTCCTTCACTGCAATCTCTGCATTGATGACAAGGTTTCTGGGATTGTCCTTAGATCGAAAAAGGTCGCTGTTGACAACCGGAAGCGGAACACACACCCTCATTGGTTGGGGCAAAAATCGTTTGAGGATCTCCATATCCCTTTGGAATCTTGGATGAGCCGTGGCCGATTTGTCCTTGATAAAGTTTATGTAGAGCACTCTGCGTGTGTTTTTGTCCTTGTATTTGGCGCAAAACCATTTCTCCCCATCGAGAAAGGGGTCAATCATTTTGAGAGAACTTGAGAAATGATAAAATAGTCTGGCTTTGGGGCGATGTGAACAGCTCGTTGTTACGGTTTTCTAGCTGGAGGAATCTTAACTAGACTAGCTCCGAGTCTGCCTTGTTTGGGAATGATGGCGAGAGACTGAAGTTCGAACGATAACTCCAAATGAGAGAGCTCTTGAGGGTTATCGTTTTGTTTTTCAGAGACTGGATTCCATGACAGACAGTCCCGACAGAAGCAAAGAGACCGAAAATTGTCAGCTCGGCGCCCAGACGAGCTTAGGCCCTAAGCCTTAGGGTGACTGGCAAGTTGCCAGTGGCAAGTACCCACTTGTTGATCTTAAGGGCCAGTGGAAGTTGGCGCGAGATGCGGGCGATGAAATATAAGCGCCCAGACGGTCGAGGCGCTAATCGAAGAGACACTCGCCGGCGCCAACCAACAGTAGATCATGCAGCGTGAGAACCAGCCGAGCGGCCCCCCAACTTGTGGGATAGACTTGTGGCTTTGGTGCTCTTTACCCAGACGAGATCAGATTGAAAATCGCACCAGTTGTTTACCAAATCCCGCTCGACGGCTGAATTTGACAAAATTGCTTCAGTGGAACTCTAGCCGCACTCTGGCTCGAATGATTCTGCCACTCGACCAACAAGGTCGTGCGGCAGCACGACCTGGTTGAGGGAAGCAGCTTGCCATGGCTAGCACGTGTTCCGCTGGGAGCCCTCCCAATCACGCTCCCTCAAGAGGAACACCACCAAAACAGCGCCAGATTGATCTCGCCCATCCCGCATACTTGGCCTCAGAGTCCAGTGCCTGGACTGCGTTAAAGGATGAAATCTGGCATCCAGTCGGAACTGAAGAGGCCTCATTGGACTAGGTTGATACCAGCACCAGTGCTAAAGGATGATTTGAGAGAAATGTTCGTTCTCGACGATTACTTCCAGGGCCTAACGGAAGGCTGTCACTTTAAATTCGATAGGAGGAAAGTGAGGACGTGGCACTATATACGAGTTTCTTGACGCAACAGCCACATTGCAATGGCTGCAGTTAGACCTTCTGAGTTTCTCAATCGCATTTGGATG
>Ga0268247_10000258_pt1 | contig 18509 bp, 16 predicted proteins | sample AgamicOrMae_FD_200245 | JGI IMG/M metagenome (GOLD analysis project Ga0268247, IMG submission 200245) | Agave microbial communities from Guanajuato, Mexico - Or.Ma.e (v2) (version 2) | ecosystem: Host-associated > Plants > Phyllosphere > Phylloplane/Leaf | place: Guanajuato, Mexico | collected...
ACTTGCACTTGGGGCCACAACTGGGCCCGAAAGACCATCTCTCAAGTGGCGGCCGCCATTTCGACGGCTCCTTAAACTGGGCCGCGCGGGCTGGAGCCAACGAGGTGGGCCGAGGCGGACCCGCCAGACAGACTGCCTCTTTGTCGTGCGGCCAAGAGCATCTCTTGCTCCTTGTCGAGGCGCCCGCAGCTGCTCTCTGGCGGCCCAAGTAAATTGGTGCCCAAACAGGCAAACCGGTGAGGCCAGATGGAAAGAGGCGCCCCCAAGGCGGCCCCTCCCAGCAAACCTCGGCCTTCCGCCCGGCGCGGCGACGAGCAATTTCTCGCGAACCCAAATGGAAATGGAAATGGAGGCGCGCGATGAGGAAGGAAGAGGAGGAGCAGAAATGGAAATAGAAATAAAAGTGGAAATAGAAATGGGCCGCCAAGACTGAGGAATGGGCGCTCTTAGCAGTGGGCCAATGGGGGCCAAGTGCGAGCAACAAACAGGCACTCAACACTGCTGCTAGCTCGCCGCTAGCTTGCCAACCGGCCACTGTCTCAGGCGGGCGACACTCGAGCCAGGGCCCAAGGGGCGAGCTGCAGAGTAGGCCCGGCCGTGTCAGCTTGGCTTAGGGCGGCTTAGTCGAGCTTGGCCGGCCGCTGGGCGGAAGTGGAGGGGAAGAGGAAGTGGAAGTGGAAGTTGAGAAGGAGGAAGAGGAAGATGGCAAACACTTACCGTGACGAAGGCTTGTATTTGTTGTTGTTGGAAAAAGTGTTCGCGCGTTATGAGCATCCAAAAGCGAACAAACTTGATGACACGCCTCTTTTTGGCAACCAAATATTGGTCGTCTAATTGTGTTTGCTTGTGAGCAGTTGAGCTTATGTTGTTTTTAGTTGAATTTTTCAACGGGCCACTTCCGTCTAATGTTTGGGGCCCATTCTTGTGCAACGGGCCAGCGGTGCTTGGCTGCGGCTGCTGCTGCTTGATGGCTTGGCATTGGTACTGTTTCAGCAGTTCGTTGCACAAGTTTCCGGTGGGCATGAAAATTTTGTGCGTCAAAATGAAGTCTTTTCGTCCCAATTCGATGCCCCAATTCGATGGTGCAAGGTCGAGTTTGGCCGCCCGAAGCAAAGGATGGATATTTTGCAAGTTTTGTCCGTTTTCAGTTCCGTCCAGTTCAGTTCAGTTCAGTTCAGTTTCGGCCAACATTCGGTCAGCATTTGGTTAGTTCCTTTTGTCTAGACAGTGTCTTTGGATGGCCAGTTCGTGCCAGTTGCGAGGCCAGAAAAGAGGAGAAAAGAGCCGCTCGCGAAATAAGATCGACTGGAATAAGTCGAGCTCGCCAACTGCAGACAGACAGCTGTCCAGTGGGGCAACAATGGGCCCCAACTGGACACTGAGAATAGTTGCAAGAGTTGGCCAAAAGTTCTGTGAAAGTTTTGTGAAAGTTGGCCAAAAGTTGGCTAAGAGTTGGCCGAAAGTTGACTGAAAGTTGGCCCAGTTGGCCCAGTTGACCACCCACAAAGCCGGCGAGGAAATTGGGGAGCAAATATTTTGAGAAAGCGAGTCTGGCGAAATGTGCTCCCCTTTTGTGGGCCCTTTTGGAGCCCGTTTTGACGTTCGCAACGCGCATTGTCTGCCGACTTTTGGGGCGGCCAAATAAAACTGCAAATGAGCAGCGGTTGGCCCGGAAGAGCCGCTGTAAAAAGTCGCCACGCAGCAAGACTGTGGCCCCACAGGCCGCTGCTTGGCCGCTCCTTAGCATTCAAATCTCGTCCTCTTCTCCTCCCCTTTCGGCACCTTTTTCCCCCCTTTTCCAACTTTTGCCTCAACAATTCGAGCGCCCACTTTTCAGCCATCCACACCACTCGACTTTCCACTGTCTTCTTGCAAGCAGGAGGGGGAAAAAGGGCACAAAAATAAGAAGAAAACAAGACCGGCCCAGTTCTCTTCCTTTACGTCCATGCTTCTTGTCGTTTGATCTCCCCAGGCCACGCCTACTCTTTGGGGCCGCCTCTTTTTGAAGGTCGAGCCGGAAGTGAGAGGCGCCGAGGTAGAGCTAGAGGAAGAGAGAGAGGTGGATAGATAGAAGAGGAGCTAGAGTCCTCGGAGAAGACTTACCCTCGAGATAGTTGTCCCCATTGAACTGGCACAGAGTGGCCACCTGGTCGTGCTGGAAGAGGGCCGCCTTGTTGAGTCTAAGTGCAGCTGTGGGGGTGTGGCCGTCGAGACGAGTCTCGAGCAGGTGTTCTGCGAGTTTGGATTGTGTTTGGTCCGATTTTAGCAGAGTTTTTGTCCAATTTTAGCCGAGTTTTTTGCCGTTTTTGGCCGATTTGTCGTCGTTTGCGGGTTACATTTGGAAGGAGGGTTGATTAAAGTTGTAGTGTGCGCAATCGGGGCCCTTTTGGAGCAGTCTAGGCAGCAGAGATAGTCGTCGGGGCGTCTTGTGGCGTGTTCGTCGCAGGGCGGCCCAAATGAACAGGTGGCGCCGTTTCCGCGCGCAGAGTCGTGTGGAAAACAAAGCACGGCTGCCGGTGGGTAATTTCATTCCTGCGCCCACGGAAAGGCCGCCTGTCAGTGTCGATTGTCATCCCGGCGGCCCGCAGTCTAGGGTTACAGGAAGCGGCGGGCGGAGAGAGCGAGCTAAGAAGCGGCCCGGTTATTTATGGGCCTCAAGCAGAGGCGCCCAAGCTGAGGGCCACCCAGAGCGCCGGCTGGTCGTCCTTTGGGCGGCCGGCTGCTCGGCGCTGGTTCGCTGCTGGCTCGGCGGGCGCAAATCGATCATAAGCATCGATCAATTTTCATGAACTCCGGCCAGCCGGCCGGCCGCCCGCTGGCAACATGTCGACTTATCCGCCAGCTCGCCATCGGGCAGCCCCCCGGCGGCTGCTCCTCGGCGCCCCCGCTCACTCCGGCCCGCACAATCAGGCGCCGGCAGCCCCCGCCCATCCATCAGGCCGGCCGCCAGCTGCCGCCACCTCGGGCACCCCGAATCCGGGCGACACTCGAGCGACTTCCGGCCAGCGCGTGGGCGTGGCGTGGGCGTGGCGGGGATGCGGCGGAAGGGGCGCGAAATTGGCCGCGAGGGTGCAAAGGGGCGCAGTGTAAGGCGCCCACTGTAGACTGTATACTGTAGACTGCACACTGCAGAGTGCAGATTAGCCAGTGTAGAGGATTGACTGCAGAGAGTGCAGACTGTGTGCGGGGCACGTCGCGAGAAGGGAGTCTGCACTGCCCCAGAAGGCGCACTGCAGACTGTGCACTGCAGAGGCGCCGAGCGTGCGCCCAATGCGACAATGCCCAAAAGGACAAAAGTGTGATATAATAATGGAAATGTTTCGCCCTCTACTCACCCAGCATCTTTTCAGCCGTGCCCGCCATCACCATGTACTTGAGCACGGCCGCCTGCGGTTGCAGCAGTTGTTGCTGGCCGGCGAGCGAGCCCGCATTCTGCTGGCCAGTTTGTGCCATTGCGGCCTGCGCGTGTGTGCCCGAGTTGGAGACTGGCGCCCCATCCGTTTCGCTGGCTCGCTCGCCAGTCGTCTGCTGGCCCGCCTCCAAGCTGGCCAGCTCGCCGGCGGAAGCGCCCAGCTCGAGCGGCGCAGACTGGCCGCCCGGCTGTGGGCTGGCTGGCGGCTCGCGCGTGGCCACCTTCTGCAGGATGAGCACCTCCTTGCCTGTGGTTTCGCATGGAAATTGGCGGATTAGTTTTCAGTTTTTAGCTTTTTAGCTTAGGGTTTAGCTTTAGCTTTAGTTAGAGGGAAGCTTCCGGGCGCTTAGGGCGGCCCGCATGCTGCAGCGCTGCCGCATTGCCGCCGCATTGCAGCCGCAGTGGCGCCGCGAAAGCGCCCATTCCATAGGATACTTGCCGTGCTCCTTCAGGCGCACCGTGTTGGCCTCGACGTCGCGCAAAATGGTGTTGAAGTTGTGCTTGTCGACGCGCAAGAAGTAACAGTTCGGCTCGTTGGTCACTATGGTTGCCGCTCGAGGGGCGTCATTCACGAGGGCCAGTTTGCCAAAGTCGTCGCCCTCGTGCAGCGTGCACACAACGCCCTTGCCCACGATGACCACATTGACCGAGCCGCGCAAAATGATGTACCACGAGTGGCCAGCGTCGCCCTGGTTGAAGATCACCGTGTTCTGCTTTGGGTGGTGCTCGCTCTGCACGCAGGCAGACAGTTGCTTCTTCACCGTGTTCGTCAAATGGCCCAGCGCCTTGAGATGTTGCAGCTCCTCGAAGACCATGTCTATCTCGTCGCACGAGCGCTCATTGGGCCGCTTCGACAAGATCAAGCGGAAACAGGCGTCTGGCGTCAGCTTGGCCACCACCTTGAGCGCCCACCAGAGCGACTCGCGCGCCGCCTCCAACTGCGCCTGGCTGGGCGTGGGGGCGCTTGTATGTGCGCTTGTGGGCGCCGCTCCTAAGGACTGGTCGGGAGTGTGGGAGGAATTCCTGCCAGAAGTGGGCTGCTCGTCGAAGCAGAACCTGTAGAACGCGCAGGAGTCGTCGCAGAACTGGCACAGCTTGTCTGCCGCGCCCAAACTCTCGGGCTGCTCTTGCTGCCAAGGCAGCGCCACCAAGACGCCCTGCTCGAGCAGCACCTGCCACATGCTGACGGCCTGCAGACGAGAGCCCACGAAGCGGCCGGCCGCCTGCTGGTTCTGTGGGGGCCCCAGTTCCTGGCGCGCCAAACCGAGCAGCCAGTCGACCATTTGGCGGCCCACCAGCGAGCGCGCCAGCCGCACGGGCTCCACGTGGGCGGCCGCTTGCTGCAGATCACTGCTGGCGCCCTCGGCCAGCCAGCTGGAGCTCGCCGACGAGCCGCTGGAGCCGCCGGCCGCCCGGAAGCTGGCGCTCTGCGGCCGCTGCCTTGGGCCCTGCTCCGAGCTCGAGCTGCTCTTGGGGCGCCGCTCGGAGGCGCCTCCAGTGGTGTGCGCCACGCCCAGGGCGCCGCCCACGCTGCTGGCCGAGCCGCGCATGAACGACGAGGCCACGTAGCTGGCCACCTTGCGGCCCGCCGCCTGCGTCTTCGTGCCCAGACTGGACGCCTGCGCGGGCAACTGCTGCTGCTGCTGCGGCGCCCCAGCCGCGCCCGCACTCTGGCCGCTCGCCGCCGCCCCCCAGGCCTCCTGCTGGCCGCCACTTCCGCTGCCGCCGCCTCCACTTCCGGCGCGGCCCTGAAGCTGCGCGCTTGTCGTGCTGGCTCGTGTGCGGCTGTTCAGACTGTCGCGCTGGCGCAAACGCTCGTCCGCCAGCTGGCCGGGGCTCACCAGCCGGTCGTGCACCAGGCCCGCGGCGAGCAGGAGGGCGCGCAACACCCAGCCGGCGCGCACCAACTGGCGCGCCAACTCGCGACTGTCCGCCTCCAAACTCTCCAGCCCAGTCAACTCCTCCATCTCGGCCCCAAGCTCACCCTCCGCGTCCTCCTCATCGCCCCCTCTCGCGCCCAAATGCGCCCCCAGCTCGGCCTCCGCGCCCACTTCCGGTTCCACTTCCGGTCTCGCCTTTTCGGCCGCTTGGAGTTGGGCTGTACGCGTCTCTTGCGGCAGACAGCTGCCCGTCGGGGTCACCTGTTGGCGCGCGCCAGTTTTTCCGAGCTCGCCGGCCCGGCTCGGCTCGCGGCCGCCTCCACGGCTCGCTTCCGGTTTGGGCGCCGGCTCGGCCGCGGGCGACTGCTGGCGGCCCTTGAGAGTGGCTGCAGTCTGAGTCTGCGCGTGGGCCTGCCGCTCGTTGTCGCCCGTCCACTGGCCGCCCGCGGCCACCGACTGGCGCCGGCCGAGCGGCTGCTGCAGCCGGCCGGAAGTGGCCCCGAGCGCCTCCCTTGGTCTCGGCTCGGGCGCCAGACTGAGGCGGCGTCTGAGGCTGGCGGCGGCGTGGGCGGCCGCCTGTGCTTGAGCTTGGGCCTGCGAGAGAGACTGGCCCAGAGGACTGGTGGAGCTCAGACGGCGGACGCCCAAAGCTCGTCGCTGGCCGGACAACTGTTGCTGCTGCTGCTGGCCCGGCTGGTTCATGGTGGTCAGCGAGTTGGCGCGCGACCCCAGCGAGCTGGCGAAAAAGGGCGTCGAGTCAGTGTCGCTGGCAAGCTGCGACTGTTCCTCGAGAATTTCCTGGAAGTCTGCCCGGCGCACCCGCAACAAGGTGCACTCCTCGTTGGTCACCACGCTCACACTGTGCAGCTTGCCAGGCTTCACCGTCGCCCCAAAGGTGCTGCCCACCCCCAAGGTGCACACCGTCACCCCATCCTGAGCAGTCACAGATTGCAGTCCACATTTTGTTCCAGATTTTGTCCCATTTTTGTTGGTTCCATTTCCGGTTTCGGTTTCCGTTCGGTTGTTTATCAATTGGTAATTGTTTTCCGGTTGGTTGTTGTTTTCGTCCAATTCAGTTTGGGTCCAATTTAGTTCGTTTGAGCAATTTTTTAAAGAAGATTTTCCATCGCACTTCCTGTTAGTCGCACTCTGGCAAGCTGGCTGGCCCAAGTGGCTCTTGAAGGAGCTCAGACGGGCGAAGGAGATGGAGCGCAGCTTCCGCCAAAGCTTCCAGTTGTTCTGGCAAAAGTCGCCCTCGCCGCACACACTCTCTGGGCCCCTTTGGGCGCCCACCAAACAGGCGGCCTCCAAATGGCCCAAGTGCACACTCTGCTCGCCCACAGACACGCCGCTGCCTCTACGCAAGTTGACAAACTTCTTGGCCAAAATCTCCGCCCCAATTGGCTGGTCCAAGTTCAGAAAAGTGTCCGTCCAATCGAGATGGTCAAACAGGTGGGCGCTCGAGATCAGTTTGCCCGCCAAGCTTCTGTTCGTTTGGGCCCAGTCGTTCACCTCGTAGAAACCGGTGCGCTTTTTGCCCTGCAAAGCTTGGAGCAAATTCTGGGAACTCGATAACAAGTGGGCGAACATTTGTCTCTGGAACTCTGTCAGCTGATTGGGCGGCCGGCTTTTTGTATGTCTCTCCTTGTTTAAGAGTATCTCCTCCGCTGCTAGTCTCTAATTCCGCCACTCCTACTCTCTAATTTGGCCCCTCCTAGTCTCTAATTCTGCCTAGTCTCCACTAGTTCGACCTTGGCTCGGCTAGCTTGGCTCGGCTAGCTTGGCTCGGCTGGCTTGGCTCGAACCTCGAACCTCGAGCAGCTCTCAGGCCGAGTCTTGATCTCGGCCAGACTGGCTCTCGTCTGGCTCACTTGGCGTGCCTCTTTGGCTCGCTTGTCTCTGGCTGACTTCAAGTCTTGGCTGGCTGGCAAGTCTTGCCGCTTGGCTTCCAGTTGCCCGTCTGCTGCTGTCCAAGTGAATGGCGGCGGCCCAGCAATAAGATAAATTAAGTAGCACCATGTGACAAAATACGAGGGGGCCACTTATTATTGGGGAATAAATGTTGCCCTTCAAAGATAAAGATCATCAGGGCTCATGGTAGATGGCCTGAGATGAGATGTAATCTGGGGCCCAAAATAGTGTGTGTGTGTGCTCGAAGAAATAGAGGCACGAGGGCGGAGAGGCGGCAGCTAGAGGGGCAAAAGGAGGAGGTAATAAAGAGTTATTGTTCATGACTGGCCTATTTGGTTGGCGCTCTCTCTCTCTCTCTTCTTGTCGACTGCTCATTAGGGAAAAGAAGAGAAGAGAAGAGAAAAGAAGAGGAGGCAAAACAAGTTCATTTGTGTGTGCCCGTTTTGGCAGCGCGGAAAACGTGTGTGCGCTCGAGTGTGCAGCAGCAGCGAGCACACACTGCACCACTGCCACTGCGCTGCACACTAGGAGCCAAAACTGCATGACATTGGGCGGCACTGCGTTGGACTGTATGCGATTGCACTGCACTGCATTGCACTGCACACCTGTACGAGTGCGGCCGCTCGCAGCAGCCACACGATGACGAGCCCTCAGCCTCAGAGCTCCGCCCCCTCGCGTCTGAGCCACAGGCGCCCCTCGCTCGCCACACTTCATCCTCGCTGAGCCAGGTGAGACATACTCAAACAGACAGACACACAGACAGACACACAGACAGAAAGACAGACATACAGACAGACTAGCACACTGGCACAGCTGCTCCTCTGCTTAGCTGTTTGGATACTATTTTCGACGTGCCAGATGGGCGGCCTGATGTTGTTGTTGTTGCTGGCTAAGAGCGAACAGCTGAGCCACCGGCTGAGCTGCTCTCGGGCGGCCTTGGGCCAGAGAGAGAGACGCCCCGGAGCTAAGCGGCGGCCAGTTGGCGCAGGCTGCTGGCAAGCTGCGGCCGCCAAGCTGCAAGTGGCCGCTTGCAGTTGCCCTTTTTGCCAGTGGGCCGCCCTCAAGCTGCCGGAGCTGCTCTCTGGCTACTCTCTAGCTCTGCCAGCACTGAGGAACACTCTCAATGCGCCGAATTGGGCCCAATTGTGCGGCTCTGTGGGCGAAAGCAGATTAAGAATCAGTGCAGCGGCAGGAAACACTATTAGACTCACCTTTTCGTTGGCCAACAATTGGGCCTCGCCCGCCGCTTTTGGGGCGCCAGTTGGGCCCCTTTGCTGCTGCGAGGGGCACACCTTGACGTCGACGGAGCCCTCGAGGAGGGCGTACCAATTTATGGCGTCGTCTCCCTGGCGGAAGACTGTTTGTGTGTGTTGTTTGAGTGAGCGTGTTTGCCAGTGGGGCCGAGCGCGATCCAGACACCGAGCAGAGACAGTATTTAGCGTGGGCCCGAATGGAATTGTGTGCGCGTGTTTGTGTGTGCCAGTGTGCCAGTGAACAAGTGCGAGTGAACAAGTGCGAGTGCGAGTAAAGAGCGTTAATGTGTGTGCGCTGAGGAGGCGCCAGTGTGTGCGTGCGGCCACTGCTCAGGGCCGACCCTAAGGAGCGACGCTCGCTGTGTGTGTGTGTGCATTAGGAGGAGAAGATTTATCAGTTCGATTGGATTAGCTGTGCCCAAGCTTGGCGCCCCCAAGCTCCACTTCTGGCCAGCTCCACCCACTCGGACGACTCGCTGGCCGCCAGCTGGCTCGTTTGTTGGCCCGCCGGCGCACAATTGGCACAGTGGCCGTTGAGTAAGTGCCATCATTAAGTTAGCCAGCCGGCCGTCTCCTTGACAAGTTCACGTCCACGAAGGATCCACAGCCGCGCGCCGGAAGTGGCCACGTGCCAAGCTGAGCGAGCTGAGCTAGCTGGGCGAATTGGGCCAGCTGGGCGGGCTTTCTCTGGGCTGGAAGGTGGGCCGCGAGGAGGAGCAAATGGGCGGCCAAGATAGAGGGCGAGAGGAATGAGACGACGGCCCAGAGAACAACAGGAAGGAGTGTGTGCGGCTGCGGCGGCGGCGAATAAATTGACAGAGGAGACGACGAGGGGGCGGAAGTGGGCAAAAATTGACGAGACGCCAGCGCAGTGCAGTGGGCGGACAGGCGGCCAGTGGAGAGAGCGGAGAGGGTGGACAGGCTGGTGGTCGGCGGCGGTTGGGCGCTGGCAATTCCGTGCTTGGGTCTACGAAGCTTGGGCTAAGGTCTGGGCGCGGGCGGCACGCACGAGCGCGCCACTTGGGGGCCAGTTTGCGGGCAGACAGGCGGCCAATTGGGGCCCAGTTCGAGAGGGACGTCGCTAGTTGGGGGCGAGTGAAGTGGGCCACTTGGAAATCTTGTCGACGACTCAGCTCACGCTCGTCTGGCGTGTGCATTGTGCATTGTGTATTCTGCGCCGTGTAATATGCAGCCTGCGGCGTGCAGTGTGCGGCCAGTCCCAGTCTGCGGCGCACACAAGCACGGCGGCCGCAAACACGCACACGGCGCATCTCAATCACCAGCGAGCCACCACCACCAGCAGACCATGCAAATCCGCCCACAGTCTCCAGCCTCCAGCCTCCAGACTCGGGCGCCAAATCCGAATTAAGAACTAAAGCCGCCCTCGCCCAGCTCAGCGCCAAGCCCACTGGTCCACTTGGGCGGCCCAAAGTGGCCCGCAAGTGGCCGGAACTGGGCCCACCAACTAGCTGAGGGGCAGGCGCCTCTTTGCACGCAGCCCCCTCGCTGCTGAGTGGCCCGTTTTGGGCTCGCGCCAAGCCCCAATGAGTGGGCAGAGTGGGCAAAATTGATCCCAGTTGCCAGCGAGTGTTGATTAAGCTCATTTTCTCCAAACTGGCCAGACCTTAGCTCGCGCAAACTCGCTCAAAGTTGTCCAAACTCGCGTAAACTTGCTCAAACGAGCCCCAAATACAAAGCTCCGGCTGCAAACCTCGAGCTGCGGGCCCCAAATTGCAAACGGCGAGCCGCAGACTTGCCCAAGTTCAGCTCTAAACGGCGCTTCCCAGACCTAAGATTTGGATTTTGCGCGTCCGAAGCGCGAAATCCAAACCCGACAGACAAGCGCGAGCAGGCCCCAAAGACGCGAAGACGCGAAGACACTCAGCTGGCGTTGGGCGGCCCACGAGCGCCAATGATCGGCCCTCCTCTACTGCTCGCTCGCTGCCCCCAATCATCTTGGCGGCCGCCAGTTCGCCGGAACTGGTGGGCGTGTCTCGGGGAGCAGAGCTCTCTGCGTGGGGCCGGATGCGGGCGACACAATTGGGCCGCCAAGCTGAGTGGCGAGCGGGCGGAATTTGGGGGCCAGCTTGGCGGCCGGAGTGCTGGTATCATGTTGCGGTTTGCTTTCCAGAGGGAGCCCGTAACTGTCTGGCGGCGGCGAGCTGGCTGGCGCAGTGGCGCGCGCGACCAACGCACGCTCACCTTCCTGCGCTCAGACACGCGTCGCCCAATTCGATTTCGGGCGCTCCACTGGGCCCACTTGGACGGCCTCTGACCCGGCGCGAGTGGACGGCCGGCGGACGAGCTGCAGACGAGCTGCGGACGAGCGTTGGGCGGCGGACGAGCGGCGGCAGCCGTTGCGGCGGGCGCGCGCAAAATCGATTAAAATCGATCGGCCGACGAGCTGGCGGCCGCATCAATGGGCGGCCGGCGCTTCTGGCCGAGCGGGGAGCTCGAGTTTGGCCAAATTTGCGCACCATCGCGGCGAGCGGAGGGCGCCTCGTGTCGCGCTGGGGCTCCTGGCGGCCGATGCGCACCAGCGGCGCCGCTCCTAATCCGCCGCCAGCCACGACAATGGACCCCACTCGATCAGGTGGGCCGCTGGCTGGCTGCTCGGCGGCCGCTCGCCAGTTGGTGGGCATTTTTTGACCCCCATTCGCGGCACGAGATCCGCCTGGCGAGACGCGCATCGAGCTGAGAAGAGGGCGCCTCTGCCAGTTGGTGGGACCATCTCCGGCGGCTTTGTTTGTGGCGGCTCGTTTGCGGGTGCACAGTTGTGCAGTGCACAGTGCACAGTGTGCAGTGTGCAGGCGAGCAGCGCGCAGAGAGACAGTCTGCGGCAGAGACAGCCTCTGTGTGCGTGGGCCGCCCGTTGCAGCAGGCAAGTGCACGCGAACTGCTGCACAAAATAGAGACAGACTGCGGCCCGCGCGCACCAACTGGGCGCCCAACTGCACACGAGCAGGGCCCCAGTTGGGCGCCAGCGCCGCAAGAGACTGTCTCTGGCCGCTGGCCGACTATCAAAAGTTGGCCAGCCCGCGATCATATCAGCCGGCCGGCCGGCCGCTGATGGATTTTCTGGCTCAAAAATCCGCACTACTCGCCTTCTGAGCGAAACCAAAATGACAACATTAAGCGCAAACAGCAACAACAAAAACAACAACAACAACAATGGAAAAGCAACCCAAAAGGAAGCCCACGGGGGAGCAGCAACGGCTGGCCAGCACAAAGGATACTTTTACGACTCGGCGGCCAGCGAGCCGCTCGGTGGGCCAGCCGCGGCGGACGATCCAGCGGCCTGAAAGAGTGCGGGACGAGCTGGCCAAACGGCGGAAGGGGCGCCGCGTGGGCTGGCAAGCGCGCAGAGACTAGGACTTGCTCGGAAGCACAAAGCAGAGGCACAAGTGGAACTAGAGACTAGGGCGACCGCCCTGGCCAGACTGCATTTCCCGTTTCAATGCCAATCGGGCTGGAGCGGGCGCTAAGCGTTTGCGGATTGGGCGCCGCTTGTTTGTGCCACTGGCACTCTCGCGCACAGTCTCTCACAGCGCAGGTAACAGCGGGCTCCAATTTGGAGCTAATGAAATTGAGCGGCGCCCCAAAGTCGCCGCATCGCCCGAGTTTGGGCCACCAAGAAGGGAAATTGGCCCCCTTCTGGCCGGACGCTTCGGGCGCCGCTCGAGTTTGGGGCTCCAGTTTGGCTTGGCCGCGGAGATGGCGGCCGGATAGGGGCAGAGACTGGCTCTGGGAAGACTGTTTCTGCCACCAAGCGCAGTGGAGGCGCGCCAGTGGAGCGAGTCGGAGAGGCTCAACGATGGGCCAGCAGCTCGAACGGGCGAAACAGAGAGAGAGAGAGAGAGAAATGCAAAAGAAACCGAAAAGAAATGGACCCTAATGAGTTGTGCATTAGAGCTAGTCTGTGTTTGCTCGGCCCGCAGGCGCACACTTGAACAGATACACTCGGCCGGCGAGCATTGGGCCGCTCTGATTAAAGCGGCTCGATGCTCAGTTCTGCGCCGGCCAACTTCCGGACCACACGCCGCGGGGGAGCCCGCACGCAAACACACCACAGCAACACACACACACAACGGTGGCGCCCAAATGGAGCCCGCCCAACGCGCTGCGTCCGGCTCGGCTCGGCTCGGCTCGGCTCGACTCGGCTGGCGGCCGGCCGGCAGGAAAGTGGCGACTAATTATTATTGCTGGCACGTCTCCATGGGCGCCCCAAGCTCGCCAGCTCCTCCAACTCAAACCCACTCAGCGCCCTTCCAGCGAGCGAGCCGCCCAGTCCAGTCCAGCTCAGTCTCCGTGCTTCCAGGCCGGGGGCGTGGCGCCTGGCCAGACCTAAGGGTGGGCGCCGGCTTCTCTGCCTCTCTCACTGGGGGCTCACTTTTGGCCGCCGCCCAGTGCGTGTGTGCAGTCTACGTGACGCCGGCCAGACCGGTATTCAAATTTGTTGCCAAAGGGGGGCGGAATTCCCCAAAAGCCGCCCCCACTGCCAATTGGGACGCCTGCTTTGCATCGCTGGGCCCGAGGGAGCCGCCAAGAGGCCCACCGGAAAGAGCTCGGAAGGAGCTCGGAAGCTAACAGGCGGCGGCAATACAGCTTGACAGCTTTGGCGGCCGACGCCAACGAGCCGTCTTGCCACCAAGGAGCTGCCTTTCGGCCGATGAACAAGTGGAAGCGGAAAAGGAAAAGGAAGTGGAGAAGGAGGATGAGTGGAAAATGGAAAAGGAATCCGAAGTGTCGGCGATTTGGAGTGGCCGATTGCAGTCGGTGGACGAAGGAGGAATGCATCGAATTGAAGGCAAGGAAACACTTTGCCAGTTGATCCGACGGCGCCAAAGGTGCCCCTCGGAAATTGGGCCGAAAAGTGGGCCAAATTGTGGGCCGAAACTGTGGGCCAAAAGTGAGCTCGCCAGTGCAGCTGGTCTTGCTTCAGTATGGCGACATTGGAGCCGATCACGAGCCAATTCGGGTTGCTGGCCAGCTCGCATTTGGGAGGTCGCCGAGGTGGCAATTTGGCCAGCCAAACAATGGAGAGTCTCCCCCTACGCAAGACTCTCTTCCGCCGCCCCTCTTGGAGCGCCGCCCTGAGACTGGCACGCCCCCATTCAGAAGTCCGCCAGGGGGGAGTGTCGGCGGCCAGCAGTTTGAGGCGAGCTCGGCACGTGAGCTGGGCCCACGCTCGGCTGATCCCTCGCTGGTGTGTCCATTTGTGTGGCCGCATTGTGAGCTCCTGCACTTGGGTGGTCCACTGCCACTGGGCGACTGCCGCTGGACGACCACTACTGTTCCTCTACAGCTAGGCCACGCTCACCGGAGGGCGCCCCTCGGTGGGCCTGCGAGTTGCAAGTCGACGAGGCAAAACAGCAAATGGGCGGGGGAGGAAAAGAGAAAAAGGGGGGGGGAAGGGGGAAAAAAGAGGCAAAGGAGAAAAGATGAGCGAGGGAGAAAAATGGCCAAAGAGGAAAGGGCGCTCCAGTGGAGCCAGAGGATGGCCATTTAATGGAGCCTCGTCCCACTTCAATTCATCACGTGCCCACCAAGATCAGGTGCCCCTCTCCTGCGGACAGGCCCATTTGGTCGCCCTTTAAGCCCCCGCAACTGCGCACTTCCTGTCCCCTCGGAGTGGAGCACACTGTCATGGCCAAGGGGCGCCGATGACGAAATCTTGGCCTCCCCGAAGGCGTGCACGTGCTGCGGCTTTCAGCTAAGAGTAGTGGGCGCCAAAAGTGGACGGGAAAAAGAGGCGACTTTGAGGGCGAGAAAGTAAGCCAGTCCAAGAGAGTTAGAGAGTAGGACAGAGAGAGAGAGGGATAAGGGACAGACTTTTATCCTAAGGGGCAGAAAGGGGCCACTCTGGGACACCACAGTACCACTCACCCATGACTCCCTTGTCGATTCGTTCCACAAAGGCGTAGGCACACAGGCTTCTGATTAGGCTCGGCTGCAACTTCCGGAACGCCTCCAGGGCCATCAGCCGATTGAACACGAGCTCGCACCGGTCGGCCAGGGGGCCCTGTTGTCTGGTTCTCAGTTGGAGTTGTTGCATTTGCTGTTGTTGTTGCTGAATTTGTTGTTGTTGTTGTTGTTGTTGTTGCATTAGTTGTTGCTTTGGAGGCAATTTTTCGCCGCCCGGGCACAGTGGTGGGCCGGCAACCGTCGACTGACAGTTGCCGGCCTGGAGTTGCTTGTCGGCGAGCTCGCCGGGCGGCCAGCGCGCCAGCTCGGCCTCTGAGGAGCCGCACTCGAGCTGCATGGGGCCGCACGTGCCGGAAGTCTTGCCAGTTTGAATGGAAACGGTGGACGAGCTCTGCTTGTGTTGCTGTTGTTGCTGTTGCTGTTGCTGTTGAGCGTAGAGGTGCGAAGTTTGGTATCCACTTGCGCTGGCCAGCGACTCCTGCCGATTGGGACTGGCCGCGAGGCGCATCTGGGCCAGTTGCAGCTGGTTCAGCTGCAGCTGCTGCTCCAGGAAGTGGCCCACGCCGGCCGCTGCTCCACTGGACGCGCCTCCAGAGGCAGAGGCAGAGACAGAGGCCGCCGCCGCCGCCGAGCTAGCCGCTGCAGTGGGCGAGCTCGTCTGCATGGTCTGCGCGTTGCAGGCCGCCAGGTGCTCGTGGCCGCCGGGGCCCAAGTGGTCGGGGCCGCTGGTCATGGAAGGGGCCGAGTTGCGGCCACTCTTGTGGCCAACAATGGACTCTGGCCGCTCAATTGTCTCGCCTCCTCAGCTCTCAGTCTGTCTCTGTCTTTGGCTGCACACCACTGTCCTCGGGCTGTGCCAAGCGGGCACACTTTGTCTCGCTCTCGCTCTGGCCGGGCCCCAAACGAGTGGCCGCCCGCTCGCATCTTTCTCCCTTCCGCTCGGGCTCTCAGTGGGCGGCCCAATTGAGCGAGCGGCTGTCCCACTTGCTGCAAACTTGCTCTCAAGGGCGCCACTCTCTCACACAAGAGCGCTCCTCCTCCTCTTCTTCTCAAGCTAAGGTTCCCGCTCAGCCGGCGAGCTTCTTCACTGAGCCTGCTGGCCACCAGCTACTAGCTACTAGCTGCCGGCCCCGAGCTAAACAAGGCCCCTGGCTAGGCGAAAGTCAAAGAGTTTGCCGCTCGCACTCGTCCGCTCGCTGGCCAGCCATTAAAACACCGGCCCACACACACTCTAAGCAAACGGCAAACACTGGCCCCTCGCTCGCAGACACTTGTTCGGCTTCCGCTCCACTCCGCTCAAATCGGCACCATTTGCTCTTTCCGATCGAGCTCGGCCGCACACTGACTGGAGTGCGGCTTGTGGCTGCTTGCGGGTGCTTGTGGGTGCTTGTGGCGCCCATTGGCAAGCCAACAAGGAGCCCCAAATGCGCACATGCACACCCACTTTGAGGCCACACAAAAGCCAGTGACAGTGGCGCATCCTCACCCCTGGCGCCTGCGCCATGGGTCTAGCCGCAGACTCGCTCGCTGGCTGGCCTCTCCAGTGCTAGTCTGCACTGCAAAGTCCGCACTGCAAAGTCTGCAGCAAACTCTGTCCAAGTTTGCCAAAGTTTGCCCAACTCTCTCCCAGTCTGGCCAACTCGAACTCCAACACCCAAGGACACCTGGCTCGGCCTAATGGTGGCACATTAACCTCCCCCCTAAGCTCCCATTTCACCTGGTTGGCCGGCGTTGCAATTCTGGTTCCGTTCAAGAGGAGACAGTCTCCAGGAAGATAACCTACAAGCCTCCCTCAGTGACACTTCATTCACCAAACATTGTCCCCAAGGAGAACGGGAGCTTGCAGGAAGTGGAAGATAAAAGACTGCCTGGTGTTGCTTTGCGTGCAATTGGCAATCATTTTCTCCGGCTCAATTTATTTCCCTTGCCTGAAAGCTGTCGAGCGAGCTTGATGGCGGCTGGCTAGCTAAGTCTCGTTTGTATGCACGTTTGTAAACCACGCATGTATTAGACCTTAGTGGGCGGTTTGTTTGTTGGTCGGTTGGCTCTCTCGACTGTCTGTGGTGAATATTGGACCGCAAAAGAGAGAGAGAGAGAAGGACAGTTTAGAGGAGGAAATCTGCCCCAAACACGAACACACATCGATCCAATGGGGGTGGGGGCCAAAAAGCAGCATTGAAAATGTCTAAACTCTGTTTGTGATGGCTGTCTGTGTGTGTGTGTGTGTGCATGGGAAATTGCTCCCCAGACATTAGTATGCGCCTAATCTGTTTGGACAAGGCGAAAAGGCGGCCCAAATGCTCACTTGGTGGTGTGCTTGCTCCATCCAGTTCCAAGTTCCCGGGGCGATCATTTTGCAAATGATGCGACAAATGGCTGGAGAAAAATATGGCCTCTTCCTTAGGGCGTCTTTTGTGTGTGTTCATTCAACTTATTTGGGGCCACCATTTGGCGCCTTTGGGCATTGGAATTGACTGGCCTCGCATTTCGACCAAAACAACGAGGGTGTCTTTTATTTTTTATTTTCCAATTCTCTCTCCTCTTCTCTTTGAACTGAGCTCTTTACAATGAGCTTTTAAGAGAGAGTTGAACCATAGTACAGACAAAGACTGAGGAAAAGAGATCTGAGAATAAGGAGCAGCTCAGAGGAAATCAGCATCTTTTCTCCAGAAAGATGATCATCGGAAAGAAAATGGGCCACCAGTTGAAAGGAGAGCAGCGCTACACAAGCATTAGGCAGCTGTTCAAATTTGAACTATTTCTCATCAAATTATTTGGCGGCTTCATGTTTGACATCAACATTTATGTGGCCACCATTTATAGGATACTTGCGGTGATTATATTCCGCTATTTCCATTCTGGATATCACGACATTATGCACAAGGTTATCTTCAGCTCGGTGCTCAAATCGTCAACGCAAAATGTTCGCGTATTTTGGCTCACCTTCTTTGTGGCTTGGTACAGCACCAACATTTGCACAATTATCACCGGAATTCTTCACCAGAACTTGTTCCTCATCCTTTTGAGCAAGAAGCTCGACAAAAAGCACCTGAAGGCTGACCTTTTGGACGAGCTTGAGCGCACTCCAATGGGCGACCAATTTGCGTCCAATTTTAGCAACTCGCCAGAGACAAGCCAAAGGAACACCCAGCCAAGCAGGTGCTCAAACTGTTTCTCGCCGCTGGCCGATCCTAAGGGCACGCCAATTTCGGCAATATCCACCCACTCGTCTGGCTTGACACTTTCGGCAAGCTCGTCGGCCGCACTGGACAGCTCGAGCAGTCGAGCTGGCGAGGGCGCCTTTCGGGATGGCTCCAGACGAGTGGACGCCCTGTTTGGGTCTAGTATCAGGCGATTCATTGACGAGAAGAATGAGAAACTGTTGAAATTTCAGCGCGAACAACGAGCGCTAATAATGAACAATGCCGACTTGGTGTTCCACCCATTTGGCAGGGAAATCGCCCGGCGCCATATGGTGAAAGCGCTGATTGCAATCTACGTCCTAGTCTCTAGCTTCATCATCCTGCTCAACGTGGAGCTCGCCCCCAAGGGCACTCTTCTGGGCGCCGGCCGGCCACTCCATCATAGACACTCGAGCGTCGACTTGGACATCATCAAACGAGCAATGGAGGCAAATGGGAGCCAGCAAGACAATGGGGGTCCATTCATTTGGTACGGCATTGCCTTAACCAACTGGACGAGCGCCGATTCTAAGCTGCAATCGAAGGGAGGAAATCTTTCCTCCTTTATCACCGGAACCAATTGGTTCAAGATGGTCAGAGAGACAGAGCTCAGCAGGGGGAACATCATCAAGCTTAGCTTGTGGACCGCTGGAATGGCTGTGAAGTTTCTCACACACTTGGTGATGCAACTGCTGGCCATTAGCCAGACGTATGGGCAAGTGTTTGTCACTTGGATGATAACCTCAGTGCTCACCGACATGCTGGCCAGGTCGCTGAAGCGGCTCGAGACGAAGAGGAAACCGGGAAATCTCGGCCAGGAGAGGGCGGCCTATTCTAATTTGTGCCCTAATTGCCGCTCATCGTTGGCCAACAACAATAACAACAACAACAACAACAACAACAACAACGGCAAATCGAACAACAAATTCAACAACAAAAAAAACAA
>Ga0268247_10000261_pt1 | contig 18442 bp, 20 predicted proteins | sample AgamicOrMae_FD_200245 | JGI IMG/M metagenome (GOLD analysis project Ga0268247, IMG submission 200245) | Agave microbial communities from Guanajuato, Mexico - Or.Ma.e (v2) (version 2) | ecosystem: Host-associated > Plants > Phyllosphere > Phylloplane/Leaf | place: Guanajuato, Mexico | collected...
TTCTGCACCCAGAACAGCGTCTCGGTTGAGCTTATCGCCATGGCTGAGAAGCTGGGCGCGGTGACCTACATCGACGCGCCGATTGGTACCACTTTTGCTCAGGCTCTGGCGGGGCGTGGCCCGGAAGTCGCCATTAACTTCAACACCAGCTCCGACCGCGTCCGTCTGTGCTACCCGCACGTCAAGGTGTACGACGCGGCCACCAACAGCGAACGGCTGGAGCCGCTGAGCCAGCGTGCTGCAGGTCTGCGTGCCAAAGTCGACCTGGACAAGGGCTACTGGTGGTCGTCCTCCAACCAGGAAATTCTGGGTATCACCGGCGTGGAGCGCCAGCTGTCGGCAATGATTGACGACCCGCAGAGCGAGGTGAACCTGCTCAACGAACAGGGCATCACCACGGTCTTCAGCAGCTACGGCAGCGGCCTGCGTCTGTGGGGCAACCGTATGGCGGCATGGCCAACGGTCACCCATATGCGCAACTTTGAGAACGTTCGCCGCACCGGTGATGTTATCAACGAGTCCCTGCGTTACTTCAGCCAGCAGTACATCGACATGCCGATTACCCAGGCGCTGATTGATGCGCTGACGGAGTCGGTCAACGCCTACGGTCGCAAGCTGATTGGCGACGGTGCGCTGCTGGGCTTCAGCTGCTGGTTTGATCCGGCCCGCAACGAAGAGACGGAGCTTGCCGCCGGTCACCTGTTGCTGAGCTACAAATACACGCCGCCACCTCCGCTGGAGCGACTGACGTTTGAGACCGAGATCACCTCGGAATACCTGTTAACCCTGAAGGGGAATAGCTGATGGCAAAGATTGAGATCAACCGCATCACGAATGCCAACATCTACCTGGATGGCGCTAACCTGCTGGGTCGGGCCGAGGAGGTCAAACTCCCGGATGTCTCCATGACCATGCAGGAGCATAAGGCGCTGGGGATGGTGGGCAAAGTGGAACTCCCGGCAGGCTTCGACAAGCTTGAGGGCGAGATCAAGTGGAACAGCTTTTACCGCGACGCGATGCTGTCTGCTGCGAACCCGTATAAGTCGCTGGCGCTGCAGTGTCGCTCCAGCGTCCAGCGCTACAGTTCGCAGGGGCTGATTGACGAAATTCCGCTGGTCACCTTCCTGACGATCATGTTCAAGAAGAACCCGCTGGGGACGTTCAAACAGCACGAGAACGCCGAGTTCTCCAGTAGCTTCACCTGCACGTACATCAAGCAGGTACTGGATGGTGAAGAGCTGCTGGAGCTGGACTATCTGGCCAACATCTTCCGCGTCGGCGGCGTTGACCAGTTGACCGACTACCGTATCAATATCGGGGGGTAATATGGTGGTACCCAAAGTTGAGCGCAAAACGATAGACGACCCGGTAGCGTCGCTGAATTATCAGACCCACCACTTTCCGGGCACCAAGCTGACCATTGCTGTTGCACTGATGCCGGATGGCTTTATGGTCAGCAGTGGATTCAGCGCCACGGCGCATCCGGGGTTGTTCGATGAAGAGACCGGCAGGAAGGTGGCCATAGCTAAAGCGCAGCACAATTCGACTGAAGCGCTGTGGCAGTTTGAGGGATACAGGCTGAAGTCCCAGCTGGCATCGGGTAACCACGATGACCGTTGAGATCGAAGATAAAGGCGGGAACTGTGGTTCGATTGGCATGGGAAATGGCACCTGGTTTACCATTCTTGATATTCCGGGGGTGGAAAACCTTTTTAATACCCAGAAAACCAATGACCCGATTGACTGCACCCGCTCTAAAGCACGGAAGCTGGCTGACCTGATTGAGGCATGGGAGCCACCTGACCACTGGTTCACCGGCATCGGTAAATCCGAAGGAAAGGCGCTTCTCATCGCCTTCCTGCTTAACTGCAAAGGCTTTCGCACTCACTGATACCAAAGGAGCTTCGGCCCCTTTCTTCTTAATCCCCTTTAATATCTGTCAGTCCCACCACCGGACATACTGCTCTGAACTTACACAGGAGCACGATCATGTCACAAACCCAATCCGATACTTTTAAGCTGTCCTACCCCTTCACCACAGCTGCTGGCACCAGAGTTGAGCAGGTCGAACTGAAACGCCTGACGGTCAAAGACCTGAAACAGGTGCGCAAAATCAGCAAAGACCCGGCTGACTGGGACGAACCGCTGATTGCCCGCAGTACCGGTATTCTCCCGGAAGACCTCGATAACATGGATCTTGCTGACTACATGGAGCTGCAGAAACGATTTCAGCAAGTCACTGGGCTGGGTAAGAGCGACAAAAACGCTGATGCAGGCGCAGGGGCTGCTGGCGAGGTGGTTTAGATTTCAGCCGGGGGAGATTGATGCCCTCGATACTGACGATCTGGAGATGTGGCTGGAGCAGGCTGAAGAGCAAATCAAAAGCGAGTTCGGCGACAATCAGTAACTCCTCATCACTTAACAGCCGCCACACGCGGCTGTTCTACATGCCTCTCAGACACTTTCCTTCCGTTTTTCCGCTTTCAGAGGATAACCACCGTGGCCAGTGAATTTTCAGTCGGCGTCATTATTGGCGGCATTGTCGGGAGCAGCTTCCGCTCAGCCGTCAGTGGCACCCGACGCGCCCTAGATTCCCTGGGTGATACATCGCGCCGCCTGCAGGAACGCCAGAATGCCTTAACCCGTGCAACTGAACGTTATGGCCAGTTAGGCTCTTCCCGGATGCAGCGGCTCAACAGCGAACTGCTGCGCGTAAGTCGCACAATGGAGCAAATCGAGCGCCAGCAGCGCCGTCTGTCAGCGGTTTCGGCCACCAGTGATGCGTTGAAGGCTAACCGCATGGCGCTCTATGGCCAGGGCGCAGAAACCTATGCCATCGGCAGAACGTTGGGCGCACCGGTCATGGCCTCGGTCAAACAATATGCCTCGTTTGAATCCCAGCTACGCGATATCAGTGTCACCGGTGATCTGGATTCAAGGCAGGAACAGGCCATCGGTACTGCCATTCGTCGGGCATCCCTGCAGGTCAATCAGCTCCAGGAATCTCTGTTGGGCGGCGTGGGTCAACTGGTTGCCGATGGCATGAATCCGCAGCAGGCAGCGACCTTTGCCGGGATGCTCGGTAAAGCGGCCACGGCCACCAAAGCGGATATGACTGACCTCGCAAAAATGACCTACGCCTTTAGCGATGCGCTGAAAATTACCGATGCCAAAGAGCTGGAGCAGGCGTTTGGGATTGCGGCAACCGGGGCCAAGCTAGGCTCGTTTGAGCTGAAGGATATGGCGAAAGCGTTACCCGGTATGGCCAAAGCCTTCGCTGCACGTGGTATTTACGGCAAAGACGCTATAACCCAGATCGTCGCCAGTCTGGAAGTGGGTAAAGGCAGCGGCTCAGCGGAAGAGGCCGTCACCAATATGTCAAACTGGCTGGCGGCAATGGGACGCGGAGATACCACGCAGAAATACGCTAAGGCTGGCGTGGATTACCAGGGATCAATGCAAAATTATGTAGCCCAGGGGTTCTCTCAATATGAAGCCTCCCTGATGATTGCCAACCGGTTTATCGACGGTAAAGGCAAGGCATTTGTGCAGCAATGGAAAGCGGCAGGCTCAAGAGGCGATCAGGAAGGCCAGCAGAAGCTGATGGAGTCCTTCGGACTGGCGGAAGTCTTTACCGATATCCAGACCGTGAACCATCTGCTGTCTATGCGTCAGGGCTGGGATAAGTACCAATCTAACAAGCAGGAAATGAACACTCCCTCTGCAATGTCTACGCTGGACAAGGATGCAGCGAAACAAAATGATACGCTCGAAGGACGTTGGCGCAGAACGCAGATTGGGTTTAACGACTCGGCCATTAGCATCGGAGAATCATTACGTCCGGCGTTGATCCAACTGGGGGAAACATTCATCCCCTTAATGAACAGCGTTGGAAAATGGATAGCGGCTAATCCGCAACTCGTGAGCGGCACAATTCAAGTGATTGGCGCATTACTTGCGTTCAAGATGGCAACCATCGGCCTCAAGCTCGGGCTGAATCTCCTTATTTCACCTTTCGTCAACGTCTGGAAAAATGCCGTGCTCCTGCGGGTCAACTGGCTTCGCCTGACACTCGCGCTGGGTGAAGGCGGCAAACTTCGGTGGCTGGTGACCGGATTTAGCGCCGTCGCCAGAGGAGCCAGAACACTGGGTGGCGTGCTCTCCGGGGGACTGGTTCGCGGAATTATGATCGCCGGTCGTGCCGTTATCTGGATTGGGCGGGCACTGCTGATGAATCCCATTGGTCTTGCCATCACCGCCGTCGCGGCGGCGGCTTATCTTATTTATCGTAACTGGGGGGCTGTCAGCAGTTGGTTCAAACAGCGCTGGGCTGACATTAAAGAGGCTTTTAACGGCGGTATCGTGGGGATTGGTAAGCTGCTGATTAACTGGTCGCCGGTTGGTCTGCTCTATAAAGCCTTTGCGGCTGCGCTGAAATATCTCGGCGTTGATCTGCCCGCGAAGTTCACTGACTTCGGTGGCCATCTTATCGACGGGCTGATAAACGGCATCAAAAACAAATGGGAGTCGCTCAAAACCACCGTCACAGATATGGGCGACAGTGTCGGCGGCTGGTTCAAGGAAAAGCTGGGCATTCATTCGCCGAGCCGTGTGTTTATAGGCTTTGGTGACAACATCGCGCAGGGTGCCGCTATCGGCCTGCAGCGCACCACACCGCTTGCTGCACTGGCCGGGCAGCGTCTGGCTACCGAAATGACACCGGATGTTCCCCGTATCCCGTCGCCGGAAATCATGGCTGCGGGATATTCAGGTCGTGGCGCAGTTGCAACTGGCGGTGGAACATCTGGCGGTATTAAGGTCAGCTTTAATCCTCAGTTTTTCCTCAATGGCAAAGAAACCGCAGCGCCAGCCGGGTTGACCGGCGCACTGAATATGAGCCTGCATGAACTGGAGAAAATGCTGGAACGTCTGCTGGCTCAGAAACAACGTCGGGGGTACGAATAATGTTTGCGGTACTGGGTGATATTGAGTTTGAACTGATTACCTACTGGGACGGCTTTGATGCCACTTTCGGTGTCGATTATGCCGAACATGCCCGCATCGAGGGTAAGCCCGGCCTGCAGTTCGTCGGCGATAAGCTGGACGAAATCCAGATAAGCCTGGTCTTCCATCAGCATTATTGTGTGCCCGACGTGGAGCTGGCGAGACTGAGAACGGCCATGAAAGCCCATCAGGCGCTGGCGCTGGTTTTCGGCAACGGTGACTATCGCGGCTGGTTCGTGATTACCGACGTGACCGCGACCAGCGAGCAGACCGACAGCACCGGCAACGTGCTGGCCGTGAATGCCACCGCGTCTCTCCGTGAGTACATTGGCGACCCGAAAAACCCGCTGCAGCCGCCTGCAATACGCACGCAGGTACCCGGCGTCGGGGCGGTCTCCGGTGCCGTTCCTTCGCCCTCCGGGGTGGCGCAGTACGTTCGCGACGGCGTCAACTATGCCAAACAGGCGCAGTCTGTCCTCCAGACCACCATCAGCGCCGTTCGGGTGGCGCAGAAAATGAAGGATAACCCCGCCGTTGCACTGACCCGCGTGCCGGGACTGATGAGCGGGCTGGGCAACGTATCCGGGGCGTTAGGCCAGAGCGTTCCGGCGTTTAATGCACTCTCTGAATCCATGCCTGATGCCATCAGTCTGGCCAGAGCCACCAGTGATGCGGCCACGTATGTCCAACAGGCGCAGTCTTCGCTGAGCGGCGTGGACGGCAGCAATATCGCGGCAGCGCTGGATGCTGTTTCCGGGCAGCTCAACTCCGCCAGCACCACGTTCACCCGGATGTCGCCGGGGCTAAGCACCATGGCAGCTAAAATTCTGGCGAGGAGTGTGTGATGTTTCTTGAACATGTCACCCGTGACGGAGAGCGCTGGGACTCTCTGGCATGGCAGTACTACGGCGACCCACTGGGCTATCCCCGGATAATTGCCGCCAATCCGCACGTGGCCATTACGCCGGTGCTGCCCTCCGGGCTGTTGTTACTGATCCCGGTTATCGAGGCTGAAGAAGCCACCACAGAAGAGGATATTGCCCCATGGCTGAGATAAACAGCACTGCACAGGCCGCATCAGCGTTAACCGGCGTCAGCGATGTTCTGAGTCCGGTATTCACTCTGTGGTATCTGCAGAAGAACATCACCACCGATATCGCCCCCTATGTCACCCGCGTAACCTACCGCGATAACATCAAAAGCGAGTCCGATACCATTGAGGTGGAGCTGGACGACACCGATGGCCGCTGGCTGGATAAGTGGTATCCGGGCAAGGGTGACACGCTGACGCTGAAAATGGGTTATCAGGGCGAGAAGCTGCTGTCCTGTGGTACGTTCTCGATAGACGAGATCGAGGTGAGTTCGCCCGCGTCCGTTGTCGCTATCCGGGGCGTGGCCACGTCGGTCAACAACGCCCTGCGGACAAAATCCAGTCGTGGTTTCGAGAGCACCACGCTGGCGGCCATCGCCGGGCGGATTGCCAAAAAGCATCAGCTGAAGCTGGTTGGCAGTATTGAGTCCATCAAAATTGACCGCGTTACACAGTATGCTGAAACGGACGTGGGCTTCCTGCATCGACTGGCCAGCGAGTATGGTTATGCCGTAAAAGTGGTCAGCGACCAGCTGATTTTCTCTCATCTGGCCACGCTGCGCGGTCAGGAGCCGGTAAAACAGTTGAAGCCACAGGATGTGGCCAGTTTTTCTCTGCGTGACACCATCAACCGCGTCTACAAATCCGCGAAGGTAAAACACCAGAAGAGCAGCGATAAAAAGCTGATCGCCTACGAGGTTGCCGGTGGCACCAGTGAAAGCGATAAACAGGTCAAACTGGCAAAAGTCACCAGCGCTGATTCACTGAAGGTTAACAGCCGCGTCAGCGACCCGGACAGCGCCCGGATTAAAGCGGATTCGGCGCTGGCCAGGCATAACGAATATCAGCAGAACGGCTCCCTGACGCTGATGGGGACACCTCAACTGACAGCAGGCAACAAAATTGAACTGGCGGGTTTTGGTCAGTTATCCGGGCCGTGGCTGATAACCACTGCCCGCCATGCGTTTGACCGTAACAGCGGCTACATCACAGAACTGGAAGTGGCACGAGGGCCAGTCACGCAGGGCAAGGCGAAAAAAGGTAAAAAGACCGGCAAGAGCCAGACACTGACCGTCTACAAATACGATGGCACCACATCCACGGTAATAAAGGGAGATAAGTAATGTCTGTTGTCACCCGTCAGGTCGGCACGGTCAGCGCCGTTGATGCCGACAAGGTTCAGGCCCGCGTTCGTCTGCCTGAGTGCGATAACCTGCGCACTAACTGGCTTAACGTGCTGCAGCGCAACGCCCAGGATAACAAGGATTACTGGCTCCCTGACGTGGGGGAGCAGGTTGAGGTGCTGCTCGATGCCAACGGCGAGGATGGTGTCATTCTGGGGGCGGTGTACTCAGACGTCGATAAACCGCCGTTCAGCGACAAAAACGTCCGGGGCACGAAATACGCGGATGGCGCAGAGTTCAGCTATAACCGTGCGACCCATACGCTGACGGTCAAAGGCGGTATCGAGCGCGTAGTAATCGAGGTTGCGGTAGGTATCACCCTGAAGGGGAAAACCATTGATTTGACCGCTGACACCACCACGGTGAACGGCGACCTTGAAATCAACGGCAATGCCCACTCAACAGGCAGCATGCTGTCTGATGGCCAGAACTCTAATCACCACTCCCACTGACCTTCTTAAACGCCTTTAATATCGGCGTTCCCGCACAGGGGCAATACTGCCCTCATGAAAACAACCTCAGTATTCTGGCAACCGGCCCTGCAGGCTCCCGGCGAAATCGTCCGGGGGCTGGATGATATCTGGCAGGCCATTCAAATCATCCTGCGAACTCCTCGTGGTAGCGACCCGCATCGCCCGGAGTTCGGCAGCAATCTGCACCTTTATATCGACTGGCCTGTTAACCGGGCCATTCCGCATGTGGTGCGCGAATCCGTCGATGCCATCCGCCGCTGGGAGCCTCGCTGCCAGCTTATGTCGGTTAAACCCGCCGTCGACGGCGAACATCTTACGCTCCGGGTGAGCTGGAAAGGCTCTGACGGACAGCCCCGGACTCAGGAGTTGCTATGGCGCTGACAGAACCCGATTTTATTGAACGCGATGCCGACAAAATCACAGCTGAAATGATTGCTCAGTACGAAGCCGCAACCGGCAAGACGCTGTACCCCGCTCAGGCTGAGCGCCTGTTGATTGACCTGTGGGCATACCGCGAAATGCTGGTCAGGGTGGCAGCACAAGAAGCGGCCAGACAGAATCTGGTCGCCTTTGCCCGTGAGCCGATGATTGATTACCTCGGTGAACTGGTCGGTGTATACCGTCTTGCCGCGCAGCCTGCCACCACCACGCTCCAGTTCTCCGTGGATGAGGCGCTGGCCATTGATGTGCTGATCCCGGCTGGTACCCGCGTCAGCGCTTCCGACAGCATTATTTTTGCCACCGATACGGACGTGGTACTGAAAGCCGGATTGCTGCTGGTCAATGCCACGGCCACCTGTACCGAACCGGGAGCCGCTGGCAACGGCTGGCAACCTGCACAGGTCAGTCAGTTGCTCGATGAGATCGATAACGTCGACCTGCAGGTGACCAATCTGGCGGCCAGTTCTGGCGGTTCTGAGCAGGAAGACAATGACAGGCTCCGCGAGCGTATCAAACTTGCCCCGGAGTCATTCACTAACGCCGGAAGCCGTATGGCATACCGCTTTCATGCCATGCAGGCCCATCCCAACATTGTCGATGTTGCCGTGCTTTCCCCGGTTCCCGGCACCGTAGAGCTGTATCCGCTGCTCAGCACCGGTCTGCCGGACGACAGCATCCTCACGCTGGTAGAGAGTTTCTGCTCGGACGAAAAAGTCAGGCCACTTACTGATACCGTGCGGGCTAAAACACCTGTGCAGGTGGATTACGCCATTGAAGCCAATATCACGATCTACCGCGACCAGGATGCCAACTCGGTAAAGGACAACGCTAACAGTGCCATTCAGAACTGGGTGGCATCCCGTACCGCCACGCTGGGGCGCGATATTGTTCCCAGCCAGATTATCAGCGTGCTGTCCGTCTCCGGGGTATATCAGGTCGAACTGGTGACACCGGCACTGCGGGTGGTGGTAGAAAACGAATGGGCAAACTGCACCGCAATTACTCTCAACATGACCGGAGTATCCGATGGCTGAACCGCTACAACTTCCGCCGCCGCTTGAGGGTGATATCAGCCTCAGAACGCTGGGAAGACTGGCCGGGCGGCTGGATAACATCGACCTGAGCGTACTGATGGTCTATCTCGTCGATATCGTCGACAGTTCCGCGCTGCCATGGCTGGGCGAGCAGTTCTCACTGTTCGGCGATGGCTGGGAGCTGGCGGAATCGGACGATGTACGCCGCATGCTTATCAAATCCGCCATCGAGCTGCACCGCTTCAAAGGGACGCCGTGGTCAATCCGGGAAATTATCCGCCGTTTCGGCTTCGGCGAAGTGGATCTGATTGAAGGCACTGGCCAGATTGGCTACGACGGCAAACACACCTACAACGGGCTTTTCGTCCATGGCGATGCGGAAGCCTGGGCGGTTTATCGCGTCATCCTTCAACAGCCCATCACTAACGATCAGGCGGCGCTGTTACGCCAGACGCTCGCTGCTTTTGCTCCGGCCCGCTGCCATCTGGCGAGCCTGGAGTATCAGTCTGTCGCCATTCGCTACAACAACACCGTCAACTATGACGGCAGCTATAACCACGGGAGCAGTTAATTATGGCAAACCTACCTGAAACCCCGCAGTGGGAAGACGGCATCTACCAGATTGAGGTCTCTGACCCCGTTCTGGGGGGGCCTGACGGGATATCTAACCGGCAGGCTAAACAGCTGGCAAGCCGCACGTCATACCTGAAACAACAGGTTGAAAAAGGCGGTTCAGACCTTGCGAAACACATCGCGGCAGCTGACCCGCACACGCAGTACGCGCCGAAGGCCAGCCCGACATTTACCGGCACGCCAACAGCGCCTACGCCTGCAAATAGCGATAACAGCAAGAAGCTGGCGACGACGGAGTTTGTGGCCAAAGCACTTGCGGCACTTGCAGGCAGCGCCCCTGAGACGCTGGATACACTCAAAGAGCTGGCGGATGCCCTTGGCAACGATCCAAACTTTGCAACCACGGTACTGAACAGGCTGGCGGAGAAGCTGGCCAAAGACCAGAACGGCGCTGATATTCCTGACCCGGCGCTCTTTGTCAAAAACCTTGGTTTAGGGGAAGGCTCCGCGTTGCCGGTTGGCGTTCCCATTCCGTGGCCGTCAGCAACACCCCCTACGGGATGGCTCAAGTGCAACGGAGCCGCGTTCACAGCCACCCAGTACCCCAGACTGGCACTGGCCTATCCGGCGCTGAAACTTCCAGATTTGCGTGGGGAGTTTATCCGGGGCTGGGATGATGGACGTGGCGTTGATACTGGGCGAGAATTGCTCTCATCTCAGGGGGATGCAATCAGGAATATTACAGGTAAGTTTCTCGGATATGACTATAACAGTGACTCCAAAGCGTCGTGGGGCGGGGCATTCAGTTATCTGTCATCTGCTGGCAGTACAAGTAGCGCTGGCGTGACCGGAGGGGAAGTTGTGACCACGTTTGATGCGTCTCTGGTTGTCCCTACAGCGGGAGATAATCGCCCCAGAAACATTGCCTTTAACTATATTGTGAGGGCTGCATAATGGACAATGCACTGTTGAATCATGATTTGATTGCGATCACCACAGGGAATATCGCGGTCTACAACTTTGATGGTGAGACACGGGAATATCTTTCATCTTCTGTTGAGTATCTTGCAGTGGGTGTGGGCGTTCCGGCCAACTCCTCTGTCGAAGTACCGCCTGAAGTCCGCACAGATTATGCCATTTGTCGCACTCAGGATTTAACTGCGTGGGAGTACGTACCTGACCATCGGGGAAAAACGGTATATAACATCCACTCCGGCGTGGCTGTTATGGTTTCAAACCTGGGCGACTATCCGGCAGATACCACTCTTCTGGCCCCCGGTACACCCTACGATATATGGAACGGTACGGCATGGGTGACCGATACCGATAAAAAACATGCAGCAGATGTTGAAGCGGCTGAACATCAAAAAGCAGTACTGACAGAGGACGCCAGGACAAACATCAGTCTCTGGCAGACCGAGTTACAACTGGGTGTCATCAGTAATGAAGATAAAGCCAGCCTGATTAACTGGCTGGCTTATATCAGGGAGTTGCAAACACTGGATACAAATGAGGCACCCGATATCAGCTGGCCTGTGCCTCCGGCTTAACCGGCCAGGTAACGTCAGGAGCCGTCGAAATATCGACGGCTTTCACTTCTGATTTATAAGCCATCCATGCTGAAAGTTTAGTTTTATCACTCTCACTTATATCACCCAGCATCAACGCCACTCTCCAGTCAGATGTTATGTCATCCACTTCAGAAAGCAGCCGCAGCCGCCGTTCCGCGGCGTATTCAATATCGGCCTTGCGCTTCGCTACTGAGTCGGTCACCCACTTTTGTCCATCCCATATATCGTAGGGTGTCGCGGGTGCTTCAGGGGTTGAATCCGGGGGGTAATCCCCCAGCTCACTGATGATAACTGGTTTCCCGTTTTCCTTACGGTAGACCGTTTCACCCCGATAATCGGCAACATACTCCCATGCTGAAATATCAGCTGTTCTGCAGATAGCGAATCCCCCTTTAACATCCAGAGGGACATCAATACAGGAATGTGCCGGAAGTCCGACCCCAACGGCAACATACTCGACGGAAGATGAACGATATTCACGGGTGGAACCATCGAAGTTATAAACGGTAATTTCACCGGCAACGACAGCGATCATCTCGTCGTTAAATTCTGCTACTGCCATTATGCTGCTCTCACAATGTAGTTAAAGGCAATGTTGCGCGGGCGTGTTTCATTTCCACCTCTGCTACCTGTAGTGATAACAGAATCATATGATGAATTATCGCCACCCGATGGAGTCCAGTAATTTTGCCCAGCACCTCCGTTCATATAAAGCTCATGATTATGCTCTCTGAAATTATCTTCCTGCATAGTTAATAATGCGCGCCCGTTGTCAACCCCCCTTGCATCATCCCAGCCCCGGATAAACTCCCCACGCAAATCTGGAAGTTTCAGCGCCGGATAGGCCAGTGCCAGTCTGGGGTACTGGGTGGCTGTGAACGCGGCTCCGTTGCACTTGAGCCATCCCGTAGGGGGTGTTGCTGACGGCCACGGAATGGGAACGCCAACCGGCAACGCGGAGCCTTCCCCTAAACCAAGGTTTTTGGAAAAGCAGTTACACATAGCGAAATCTGTAAAAATCCTCCCACCGCAACATAGAGGAGGAGAATTGATGGCCGTCATTGGTTATATCCGCGTATCAACAATCGACCAGAACAGCGATTTACAGCGTAATGCACTCACAAGCGCAAACTGTGACCGCATTTTTGAAGACCGTATGAGCGGAAAAGTTGCCAGCCGTCCCGGACTGAAACGCGCTTTAAAGTGCGTTAATAGCGGAGACACCCTGGTCGTGTGGAAACTGGACAGGCTGGGGCGCAGCGTTAAGAACCTGATCGCACTGATATCAGAGTTACATGAACGCGGTGCCCACTTCCGCTCTTTAACAGACAGTATTGATACCAGCACTGCCATGGGGCGTTTCTTTTTTCATGTGATGTCGGCACTGGCGGAGATGGAACGTGAACTGATCGTCGAACGAACACTGGCCGGGCTGGCAGCAGCCAGAGCACAGGGACGCATAGGTGGAAGACCCAACGCATTAAAGCCGCATGAGCGGGAACAGATTGGGCGGCTATTGGCTAAGGGGCATACCCGCCAGCGGCTGGCTATTATCTACGGGGTGGGGTTATCGACGCTCTACCGGTATTTTCCGGTAGATGGTCAGAGGAAGGATAACGCAGTAGGATTGTAATTCTTTTGCGAATATTGAAACGCCGCAGCGATGCCATTTATCTCACGGAAATGGGCGCATTTATCGCGCGGCGCATCAACTGGTGTAAAACAGACCGTCGACCTGACGGTTCAGCAGCCCCTGAATCAGCTCCAGTTCACGCTTGCGATCGTCGCCGGCATCACCCAGCAGCATCACATGGCCGTGGTTGAGCGACTCCTGAAGCAGCATATGCGCCATGGAAGCGACGAAGGGGTTATTGATATTGGGCACCACCAGACCAAACGTTTTGGTATTCCCTGACGCCAGGGCACGCGCGGCGGCATTCGGGCGATAGCCGGTCTGCTCTATTGCCGCCAGTACCCGTTGCCGGGTCGCGTCCGCAACCGGACGCGGGCCATTATTGATGACATAACTCACCACAGCGACGGAGGTCCCGGCAGCTTTAGCAACGTCACTCCGCGTCACGGCGGTTTTCACCTGTTTCGCCACTTCCCCTTCCTCACTTAACGTGCACTGCCTTTAGCATAGCCTGTTTCAGATAGCGTCCTCTGGCAGGTTAAGGTCGCGCCCACGTGTTTCCGGTGCCACAAACGTAGTCAGGAAACCAATCGTGGCCATCACGGAAAAATAGACGGCGATCGACCACCAGTGTCCGGTATAAGAGAGCATGGCCGCCGCAACTAACGGGGCGGTGCCGCCTGAAATAATAGAACCCAGCTCTTTCGCGACCGCCATCTTGGTATAACGGTGATTCACGCCGAACATCTCCACGCCCCAGGCCGCCTGTACGCCAAAGATGCCCAGAGAAGCCAGCGCCATGCCGACCACAATCACCGGAATCACGATGGCCGGTTCACGCGTATCCAGCAGGGTAAAAGCAGGCCAGGCATAGATCATCAGCAGCAGGCAGAACATGCGATAAACCACACGGCGACCAAAACGGTCAGACAGCCAGCCTGCAAACGGAATAATCAGGAACCCCAGCAATGAGGCGATAAACACCGCCGTGGTGGGCACGGATTTATCTACCATCAGCACCTTGGCGACATAGCCCACAATAAAGCCCTGGGCCAGATAAGAGGGGCCGTTTTCACCGATGCGCAGCCCGACCATTGTCCAGAAGGCACGTGTGCGCTGAAAGAACGGGCGTCTATCCGCTTCAGAACGATGCGCGGCAATCACCTGGGCGCGCGTTTCGGCAAGCTCTGCTTTCTTACGCTCGAATACCGGTGTTTCACGCAGATTACGACGGATCCACAAGGCCACCAGAGCGATCACCGCACTGCTCAGGAACGGAATGCGCCATCCCGACTCCAGCAGACTCTGCTTGTCCATTTGCACCACCAGCAGCTAGACCAGCGAGGCCAGCAACGTGCCGCTGTTAGAGCCGAGTGCAATGACCGATGACACCAGGCCACGGCGCCTGACCGGTGCATATTCACCCAGCATAACGGTTCCGCCTGAGAGTTCGGCGCCCGCCCCAAAGCCCTGACTGAAGCGTAACAGCACCAGGCAGGCCGGCGCCCAGATGCCAATCGAAGCATAGCTGGGAATCAGCCCAATCAACGTGGTGGAGGCGCCCATCAGGATAATGGTGGTGACCATGACGACCTTGCGGCCTTTACGATCGCCCAGCCAGCCGAAAAACAGGGCACCGATCGGACGGGCAATAAACCCAACGGACCAGGTGGCAAAGCTGGCAAGCAGTGCCATCGCGGGCGTTTGTTCGGGGAAAAAGACATCACCAAAAATGATGCCCGCAGCTAGGACATAGAGCGCAAAATCTGCATACTCCATTGCCGTGCCTAACCAACAGGAAACCGTAGCGCGCCAAAAATCTTTGCGGCCGGCTGAGGTGTTAAACCGCTCATCTGCGGCGGAGGTAGAAGGCAGTGATGCCTGTGTCGTAACGGAGTGCTGTGCCGTCATAAACGCTGTCCCTTGAAAATATGCAGATAGATAAATGCCATTCCGAGAGACAATTCCCTGACTGTAAGCAGAAGAATCGCTCTGGTGGCGACATTCAGTTGGCTAACCATGATGAAAGGAAAGTTAAAAGATTCCCTGGTGTTGGAATCCGCAGTATCGCGAGCTTCGCCGCTGTATTTTTCAGCGGTCGTATAAGTCTGGCGAATGTAACTTGTTCCTCGATCGGCCTACCGTGCATCGGGCACCGAGAGCAATCACTGGAAGCCAGTTTATCTACGCGCGTAGATAAATCAATAGCACTTGAGAAAATTTGTTAGATTTTCTTTAGTATCAAGCTGCATCAGATGCTATTTTTAACGCAAAATCAGAGAGTTAATTGTAACCTGACGCGCAAAAAAACAGCATAACGCTAGACCCGGTTCACTTTTCTTTTATCATTAAGCCAAACTGGCCGTCAGAACCTTCCATCAGATGCTGTTGTCGCATACTGGTGTGACTGCTAAATGACAACGCACCACGTTTGTATCGCGTACAGTCGCGCAGAGCCCTGTCCGCACCTGACCTGGAGGACGCTGTTTACACGTTATGACCATTATCCTGATGCGACACGGCAAACCCGCCCACCCTTTTGCCCGCCGTTTGAGTGCGCAGGGCATGGCGGACTGGTGCGAAGCCTATGATCTTTCGCTGGTCAGCGATGGGCCGCCTGAACGCAGCATCAATATCGCGCGCAACGCCGCGGTTGTCGTCTGCAGTCCGTTACCCCGCGCCCACTCCTCGCTGGCGCACCTGGGGCTGCGCCCCCATCATGTCGATGCGCTGTTCAGTGAAGTCGGCATTCCGCTACTGCGGGCCGATCGCCTTCAGTTACCCACCTTTGTCTGGCAGGCCATTCTGCGTGCGATGTGGTTGTGTGGTTACGCGGGCGAGACCGAATCACTACAACATGCGCGCGCACGGGCGTCGCGCGCCGCAGAAAGGCTGATCGCCTTATCGGAGAAAGGCACGGTTTTATTGCTGGGTCACGGCATTATGAACAAAATGATTGCCCGCGAACTGCGTAAGCGTGGCTGGCAGGCCGAAAAGCATGCCAGCAGCCGTCACTGGAGTTCCGCGATTTATCATCGCCCGTTTATTTAATCGATCTGGAAGTAGCTCAGCGTTTCATAACCCGCGCCCACTTCTGCGGTCATCACCACGGTCTGGCGCATCAAATCAATCACGCTTAACGTCTTATTGTCATCATGCGTGATCAGCAGCTTTTTTTTGTCCGGGCTGAAACAGCCATCGAGCGGTTGTCCAGCCAGCGTGATTCGCCCCAGCGGATTAAGCAACTCGTCAAACAGCGTCACAGTCGGCTCCTGATCACCCATTGCCATAAGGTAGTCCCCGTCCGGACTAAAGCGCACTTTCTGGCAGGGATGCTGATGATCGGGCAAAGCCAGCCGCTGGCGGATACGATGACTCTGGCGATCCACCACATACAGCAAGGGCGCATCGGCGGCGCTGGCGATCAGGTAGGGATGTTTGGGGGAAGCTGTCAGACCCGAAACGGGGCCCGGCATAAGCACCGTATCAATGACGCGCCCTTCCGCCTCACAGAGATCCACCACGGTGATAGTGGCGTCCTGCTCGTTGTCGGTAAATAATTTGCGGCCGCTCGGAGAGAGCGTCAGGCGATGGGTATTATCCAGCGGAATGGGAATGGTCTTTTCAACACGATGCGTCTGCGGGTCGATCACCACGACGGCCGTTGGATTCTCGCAACACAAATAGACTTTGCCATCCCGCCCTAACTGACCGCTGTGGGGCGCTTTAGACGGCGACAGATCAATGTAGTCGGTAATTTCCCGCCGTCGAAGATCAATTACGGCGACTTTGTGCCCGGGATGCGGGAGTTCACTTCGCATCGCATCGCCGTACAAGGGCAAAAAAGCTTTTCCCCAGGGCGCAAGCATCAGCAGTTCATGCAGCCGCGTCGGAATCACGTCCACGGCCTGGCTGACGGCAAACGTGTCGGGATCGAGAAACAGCGCACGGCGGGTTTGTCTGTCGATCGCCAGTAATCCTCGAGAGTCAAACGACATGGCATCTCCTTTATCATCGGTAAGCTTAAAGCGTAGACAAGGGTTATCGGGCTGCGTACACCTGAGAATTGATAAAATATGCTAAATAATTTTTTTATCCCGATTTAGCCTGTATCCCTTTGACAGCTTCACAGTGTATCGGTTTTTTTTGAAGTTAAATGTTCAGCATGACGACAGACTCAGTTTGTCATAAACAAATAAACCATTAGCGTGAATAAATATTTATTTTTGTTTCCGGCTGAGCGTTATTTCCGTTTTATCCTAAAGTGTTTATCAGGCATAGCGAATGACTACATTGTGTTCTATTAAATAATCCGGCGTGGTTGATTTCGCCTGTTTAAAACGTCGTTGCCACATGCCATCGTCACATCACCCGGCAAGACGAATAAGCATTGCAGTACAGCGATGTCTGCTTTTATAGCGGTTCAGATACAGGCTGGCAGTTAAGCACGTTATTTCGACGACCGGCATAAAACACAATAACCAAAATAACAGGTGAAATATGACTTCGCATCGCCGTTCTTTGCTTCCGCTCTGGCGCCATTGGGAAAAACTCGCCTTCACCAGCCGTATGCTGCTGACGATGAAACAGCACCGTGCCCTCAGTGCGCCAGAATATGATCCTGGCCTTGAACACGATGTGGAACTGACCGCGGTGCCTAAGTCACTGCCTGCCATTGCCAGAACGGTCTGGCTCTATTGGCCTGGCGAACGGTTACCTGCCTCTGTCGCCTTAACAATTCGCAAACTTCGTCGCGATAATCCGGATCATGATGTTCATCTGGTGACTCCGCAAACGCTGAGTCATTGGCTGCCTGAGTTGCAGTTTATCTCTTCAGATCTGACGCAGGCGCTGAAAAACGACATCATCCGGCTGGAACTACTGCTCCGTTATGGCGGCATCAGCATTGATTGTCATACCTTACTGTTTGAAGATCTGACGTGGATACATCAGGCCCACAGCCTCAGCCCCAGGGATTTGATCGGCTATTACCGCCAGGAATCCACCTGTCATTCACTCAGGCCGGTAATTGATACCAGCGTTCTCGCCGCGCCCGTCCAAAACCCGTTTATCCGGGAATGGCTCAAACAACTGGCACCGGTAAAATATGTCGGTATGCATAACTATCTGCTGGAGTTAAAGAAACGCAGTGACTTCCCTGCGCTGAGACAAAACCTCAGCCATCCTGACAGTGAGCTGCCGTCGCTGGCCCACCAGCTGGCGATGGACGAACATCGTCGGGTCAATTTCTTTTTGCGTAAAGCCGAAGCGAGCGCCGGGTATTATCACAGGGTTGATGCCGGTAACAGCAGGGCGTTTGTCCGCTGTGTTTTATTCCAACAACGTCCTCTGACGCCTCCTCCGGTGATCAAACTGAGTGCCCGCGAACGCACACATCTTGATTTCAACCTTAAGCTGCGCTTTTACAATCGCTCCAGC
>Ga0268247_10000262_pt1 | contig 18428 bp, 23 predicted proteins | sample AgamicOrMae_FD_200245 | JGI IMG/M metagenome (GOLD analysis project Ga0268247, IMG submission 200245) | Agave microbial communities from Guanajuato, Mexico - Or.Ma.e (v2) (version 2) | ecosystem: Host-associated > Plants > Phyllosphere > Phylloplane/Leaf | place: Guanajuato, Mexico | collected...
CCGTCGAATAAGCCCAATCATGACAGTTTTCTAACTCATTCGTTCCGAACCTCTAACTTGTTACAAACCACAGCCAACTAGATTTAGTAAGACAAGAAAGCTCAGAGGACACGTGAGTCACGGTCACGGTCGTATCGGAAAGCACCGTAAGCATCCCGGTGGTAGGGGTAACGCTGGTGGCCAGCACCATCACCGAATCAACTTCGACAAGTATCACCCAGGTTACTTCGGTAAGGTTGGTATGAGAACATTTCACAAAAGACCACACACATTGAAGTCTCACTGTCCAGCGATTAATGTGGAGAGATTGTGGTCGTTGTTGAGTGAAAAAACAATGAAGAAGTTGGAAAACAAGGAGAACGAAGGCAAGGCGCCAGTTCTCGACTTGACAAAAAAAGGCTACTTCAAGGTTCTGGGCAAAGGTGTGCTACCTTCCAAGCCACTGATAGTGAAGGCAAGGTTTTTCAGCGCTAGAGCGGAGAAGAAGATCAAGGAGGCTGGTGGCGCTTGCGTCCTGACGGCCTAAATTAATAAACATGTATGCATCCAAAGATATTTGCTTATTCAGGCCTGGATATGAGTACTTCGGATAATTCAGTTTACTATCACGAGCCAAAGGTGGCGCTCCAGAGGCAGGAGACTGTAGACTCTAAGAGAGTGCCGGACTGTCACCCATGTCAGTTCCAGGAAGGGGCGGGCACTCGAGAGCATATGGTAATTTGCTTGCACTTGTTCTGGCAGTTGCGCACCTAGACTGAGTTCAGTGCACTGCTTTGACTAATAGCATCAAATCCACTTTTGTCCAATGGCTGCGGCATTGGACCATTTCCATGCATTGAGTGGTCGAGTGGTTGGCCGCCAGTAGAGGAGTAGTTGGGCGGCCTTTGCTGGCGGCAGCCAAGTGGAAGACGATTGAACGCGTGGTGAATTTTAATTCCTACCTCCCTGGCGTGTTGTGGAACAGAGTTTGGTAGTTAGGAAGCGTGAAAGTGTACCATTTGAGAGGGCCAAGGAATGGCTGTTGTCATCGTTTTCGTCGCTATCGCATTGGACTTGGGTGTCCGCTGGGAGCAGGTCCAAGTGGTCGTCCAAGTGGCACAGACCTGCACTCAATTCCATGAGGCTCCACTAGACTGGGGTGGCGAGTAGTGGCGACTAGTGGCGGACGTGCCAGTGTTCCAGTGTCCAGCCTTGGGCGCCAAGTGGCCAGTTGGGGCCAGTTGAATTGGCCTCTGGTGCCTTAGGTGGGCCAGTCGGCTGGGGCAGTCTGTCGGCGATGATTTGGCCTCAGTGGGCCTCTTTCCGATTGTGGCGGCGACCTCACAACAGAGTAGAGGCGGCCGAGTCAGAGGAGGAAAGAGGCCGAGTTAGAAAGGCAAGCGGGAGCTTGTTTCTCGCTCGAGGCTAGTGAAATATTTCCGATTGGGCGAGCACATTTGGGCGAAACAGTTTAACACAGTTTGCCTTGCATTCATTTATGTTGCTGGCCTTTTATTGTTTCAATTGGCACTGCTCCATGCCCGCCAGTCTGTGTGTGTTTTGGGCACTAAAGAAACTGGCCGGCCGTGTATCTGTGGATATTGGCCATTTTGCTCTCCCAATTTGGCTCACCTATGCTCTAGCTTTTGGCCCGTTGTTTTTGCTCGTGGTTGTTCCTCGGGACCAGTGCTCAGGACCAATCGGCCGGTGTCCAGGACGAGGCAGAGCCAAAGAAGTGGCCCTCCACTTCTTTCAGCTTCCAACGACAGGACACCCTCAGGGCCGTTTAATGGTTTTGGGTGTATTTTTTTCCTGGCCCTATTGTGACATCATGAGTCACAATAAATCACCGGCCAGTTTGCGTGACGCAACTGGGCGGCTGGAGCGCGACAACATTTTTCCCCCTCGCCTTTTGGCTTCGACTAGAGTGTATGGCCCCAGACTTTGGGGCCACAGACTAGCACTAGTCAGCAGTTTGGTTGCCCACTTTGGCACTTGGGCGCCAATCGAGAGCCACCGGACCACTGCGGCCACAGAGCAGAGCAAGGGAGAAATTTTCCAATTTTCCGCTCCCGAAGGCCCACAGCAAAGCTTTCTCTTCCATCGACTGTGTCCCCTAAGTGCTGGGCTCTTTTGGGCCTCTTTTGGACCTTTTCCAAGTCTCGCTTGGACTCACCAAAGGCTGGTCTCTGGGCGGCCCAAAACTATAAACTATCGAGCGGCCGGCCGTTAGGCGCGCGCGGACAGTCGCCCGCAAACTGCAGGCCCAACGAGGACTGTCCCCCCCGCAGACTGTGTGCGGCGGCCAGAAGTTCGCGCGCAACACCAACTCGCGCTCGGGAACAACGCCCGCATAATCATAAACAATTGGGATGACAAATTTCCTGCAAAAGACCACCACCACCACTCCCAGTCTGCCGCCCACTAGGTTCCACCAAGTGTTTGACTGTTGGTGTGGGCGCCATTTCCGGCCAGACTGCGGCCAGTGAAGCGGCTGCAACATTTGGCCACAGCCGCCCACACTCGGCGGCTTTGGGCACGAGTGTGGCTGGGCTCGAGTGTTGCTCGCGAGATGACCACACGAACCACTAGATTGACCTTAATCCTTGTCCACCGCCGTCGCTTGTTCGCTGCTCCATTGGGCCACTTCATTGGGCGCTGACAGGCCACTCGAGCCACTTGAAGACGCCAGTTGCACAACTGGAGGGCGATAATCTGGCCTCTTGTGTTGCATGCAATTAGCGCCTCCAAATGGGGCCCAAATTGGCGCCACACTGCAGGCGAGGAAGTGGCGCGTGTCGTGCTTATTCTACATTGCACATTGTACATTCTACTTTGTGCTTTGTGCTTTGTGCTTTGTGCTTTGTGCTTTGTGCTTTGTGCTTTGTGCTTTGTGGGAGCTCAGGCGGCCCTTGTTTAAGACTAGGGCTGCCGACGTGCTCGCTCAGGCTGGCGGCCCTTTGCGTCAGCCGACGAGGCGCCCATTTCGTCGCCGGCCTCTCCACTTGCGAGCACTCGGCGAGCGCTCGGGCCAGACGCCGCCCACGAGTGGAGCTGCGTGGCCCACGCAGCTCGAGGGCCGCCAGCAGACACGCGTGATTGCGGCGCGCCGCCTGACTAGCTGCGGGCCAATTGCGCAACGGAACCTCAGCTCGGCTCAGGTGGTCGAAATGGCGGCAATAAAAAGGAGTGAAAGGAGAAAAAAGGAGAAAACACGGGCCAGGTAGTTGCACATGGATGTGCACAGAGAAGCCTCGGTGAGTTTATTTCTCTTTCTTTTTCTTTTTCTCTGTCTCTCTCTCTCTCTCTCTGTCTCTCTCTCTCTCTCGCATGCTGCTCTATGGCTCTATGCTCGCTTTCTGTTCCCTTGATGTGCGCTGCTAAGCACACAGTGTGCTCCATGCACGCGCTCCCTTGTATTGCACGCAGCCGGTGAAAGTTCTCCGCCCAATCTTGGCCCGCCTGACGAACGGACGCTGACAACTGGCCCGCATTGGTGAGAGTTCGCCGAAACTCGCTCGAGTTTGCTCAAATTTGCCCAAGTTCGCTAAAACTCGCTCGGGTTTACTGCATCGAGTTTACCTCAACTCGCCAAAGTTCGTTGAAATTCGCCAAAGTTCGCCCGCAAGTTCGCCCAAAACTCGCCCTTTGCGTCCGCACTCTGCCGCCCATTGCACGCTAGTGGCCGACCAGAGCTCGTGGGTGAAAGGCGACACCAGTTTTCGGCAACTCAGTGCGGACTGCGCCCCACCGCCTTGGCCGCCGCGCCTCCAGGCAGCCGTTGATGGTCTGAGCTGAGGCCCACTGCGCACTGGCGCACCCCGAGGCTCAGGGCGCCGTTGGCGTCGAAGCATGAGGCCGGCTGGAGCTGGGGCTGGACACCTGTGGGGGTGGCGAGCGGGCGGAAGGCGGTCTGCAGCTCGGGGCGGCCCGCGTCCAGCGCCGGCGAGATGAGCGAGATGGAGGCCGAGGAGGCGAAGCTGCAGGGCGAGGGGGCGGGCGAGCTGGAGCGGGAGCGCGAGCGGGACTGTTGTGAGCCGGCGCTCGAGCAGGACGAGCGGGACGACGAGGACGACGAGGACGAGTCGAACGAGCGTCGGGCAGATGCGGGCGACCCCGCCCCCCTCTGCGCGCGGGTCTGGCCGTCGGGCGTGCGCGTCTCGAGCAGCCGGAGGGCGGCCGAGGCGGCCGCCGAGTGGCTCTGGGCGCAGGAGACGGCCGGGCGCCCACTCGCCGCCGACTCCAACTGGACTGGGGGCGGCGTGGGGCCGGCGGACGCACTTACGCGCGTGCCCGCCCCCGCGCTCTGGAGGTGGGCGGGGCCGGTGTGTCCCGCCGATGCGTGGATCGAATCGTGGTGGCGGCGCAGGTCGACCTTGCGCTGAAAGGAGCGCAGGCACTGGTCGCACGAGTAGGGCTTGTAGCCGGTGTGCTTGCGGGTGTGCGTGATCAGGTTCGAGGACTGGCTGAAGGACTTGCCGCACACGGCGCACTGGTGCGGCTTCTCGCCCGTGTGAATATAGGTGTGCTTCTTCATGTCCGACTTCTGGTGGAAGCGCTTGTGGCAGTAGGGGCAGGGGTAGGGCCTGGTGTCCGAGTGGATGAGCAGGTGGGTGGACAGTGTGGAGGAGCGCTTGAAGGACTTGCCGCACTGTCTGCAGAGGAACGAGCGTTGCTGGCCCGTGTTTCCTGTGTTTGTGGTACTTCCTGTATTTCCGGTGCTTCCGCTGTTTCCGGTGGTGCCACTTTGGCCGCCCTGAACGCTCTGGACGCCCTGTTGAGCCTGGCCAGCCGGCCGCTTGCTCGCAGCAATCCCGGTTTCTTGCCGCCCCAGACTGCCCGCCGCGCCACACCCTCCCGGCCCGCTGGCCACGCCCACCACGTCGAGCAGGCCCGTGTGTTCGGGCTCGCCGAGGACTGTCTCGGGCTCCGAGTCGGCGCGCTTTGGGTCAACTCGGGCAGCCACGCCCCCCTTGAGCAGCAGACCTGCGGGACTGTTCGCCGCCGCCGCTGGACTCGCGCTGAAGTGGCGTCCAAGCGGGTGGGCGTGGCGCCCGAGCTGCTCAGCAGAAGACAGTTCGGGCGAACCCGCCCCGCGCAAACCCGGGTGGGCGTGGCAGGCGGGAAGAGGCCCCGCCGGCTTGAGGCCGGCCGCGAAGGGGTTCTGCTGGTGGCGCTGGGCCATGGCGGCGGCGGCGGCCACCTGGAGGAGGTGGCGGGCGAAGGGCGACTCGTGCACGGAGGGCGGCGTCTGTTGCTGCTGCTGGGCGAGGGCGGCGAGCTGCTGCTGGCGCTGGGCCAAGTGCTGCGAGGCCAGACAGTTGTGCTGCTGCTGCTGCATAGAGGCCAGGCCGTGGCGGAGCCCTTCGCGCAGGAGGCTCTGCTGGAGGAAGTGCTGCGCCTGGTCGGCCGCCGGCCAAGTTGGCGGCGAGCGCGGCGGCCGGCTAGTGAGGGGCTCTGGGCCGAGCGGCGACTGTCCCGCGGACACTCTGCTCTGGAGCAGCAGGTTTGGGTTGGCGAAGGCGGCGGACTGCTGCTGCTGCTGGTGGAGCAGGGCGAGCGGGTGGCCGAGTGGCGCCGAGGCGGCCAGGGCGGCGAGCGCGGCCAGCTGCTGGTGATGCTGCTGGGCCGCGTGGTCGCCCGTCGGCTCGTCGGTGGCGCCCAGCGAGTTGGTGGCGCTCTCGAGCAGCGCCTGTTGCTGCTGGAAGTGCTGCTGCTGCTGCAGGTAAGCGCCCGCCGGGCCCAAAGGGTGTGCGCCGAAGGGGCCAGGCGGCGCCAGCGGGCCTCTGTGTTCGGCGGCGAACTGGAGCTGCTGTTGCAGCTGGAACTGCTGCTGCTGCTGATGCTGCTGTTGTTGCTGGGCGAAAAACTCAGCCGCCAACCTCAGTGCTGCCTCGAAACTGCCCGCCGGCGGACAGCCCGCCACGCCCACTCGACTCGCGCACGCTGGCCCGCCGCCGGGAGGCTCGCCTGTGGCTGGCTGGGGCCCGACGAGAGGCAGTCCCGCGAGGCCGAGGTGGCTTGTGGGCGGGGCACCGTTCGAGCCCGCGGCCACGGACAGGTCGGTCATGGCGGCCAACTGAGGCCCGCGACACTTATAGGCGCAGCTGCAGGCCCGCCGCTCGGCTGGCACCCGCTCGACTGTGTCTGGCTGACTGGTGGGCTGGTCTCTGGCTCAGCTTGGGGCTCGCCAGTCTGTGTGTGACTTTCAGATTTTCTAGCTTTCTTCAGTGTTTCTTCAAAATCCAGAATTTTCTGGATTTTTAGAATAAATCTTTGGGGGTAATCTGATAATTGCCTCTAATAATTTTTTCGCTCTGATTGGTGGCCCGAATTGGTGCTATATCCTAGTTAACGCTCGCTGGAAGCTTGCTTGCTGGAGCTTGACTCTTGCTCGCCGCTTGGCTGGTGGAGATTTCTATCAGTCTTCGATTGGCTCGCTGTGTTCGCTTGGTGACTTTTTTTCACTCGCCGATTTGGTCCCAAATTGGTGCGCTCCTATGCAGCGGCCTGGAAGAAGAGTGCATGGTTTCCCTGCCCTTAGGTTGCTGGCTCGACTGAACTTGGATGTGGGCAGAGCAAGTGATTCCTGTGTTGCTCGTAGTTTAATATTGCAGAAGAATATTAAATTATGTATAAATATATCTTCTCCTCGTTCGTTCACCACACTTAGTTCCAATAGGTGATAATTCTAATAACTAATACACTGACTCGTGGGCCAAAAGTTCGCTGTGCGCGGCTGGCTGTCTGAGGCCCGTGTTGTGTGCGTGCTTTTTCCAGATTTCGCAAACTATTGTGATAGGCCCTGCAAAGACTAGTGGTCGCGAGTTGTGCGCGAAAAATGAGCGAAAAGTGGTGCAGATTTGCGGCCAGATGCGGGCGTCTACAGCCTCTCTTTCTGGGCTCGAGTTTGCGCTGCTTGGGCTTTGGATTGGGATTGAGGTTGGGCTTTGGCTTTGGAGCGAATTGAAAGAAACGCGATAATAGCGATTTTGGGACGACGATGCGCGCGCGCGCCGCTCCGCTCGAGGGGCCAGGCCGAGAGATTTTGGACGCGCAGCCATATCTGTGCACAAATTGCGCACAAATCTCCTTCCAGCTCTGAAGCAATGCGTCTACTTTGCGACGCAATCTCGTTCGCCGGCCCCGCGCGGACACAGTGCGCGCGCGCATCCCGCCCTCTAGCACCGCCCGCATAACCCGCGCGACTTTCGCTCCCGCATTCGCTCACTAGTGTTCTCTGGCCTAGAGAGTGCCTCTCACAGGCTCCCTTTCGCAATCTCCCCTTCCCCCTCCCTGTTTCCCCCTCTCGCCCCAATCTCGCGCCCGCAACTCTGCGCCCGAACTTCGCCCCAAGTGTCACCCGCGCGGCCCGCAGCCACGCCCCCGCACTGTGTCGGGCCCAGCCGGCGGCGGCAATCTGGCAACGGCCAGAATGGCTGCGAGATTGGGCGCTGGGCGACCCAAGCGGCCCTCAATCGACGGCGCTCGATCCGCACCAACAGGCAGCCGGACGGGCAGGTGCTGCTAGGTGCACGCTGCAGGCAAGCTGCGGCCAGACACACACACAAACACGGGCCCCAAGTGCGCGCGTCAATTGATATTTGGCCGCTGCCGCCACTGTCTGGCCGCTCTGTTGGCAGGCAGTTTGCCGAAAGGGCTCTCGAAGCTGAGGGCGCTCATGAGCGTTCGGCGTGGCTGCTTGTTTATACACGTATATATCTCTGTCTGGCGGGCTTGTTGTTCGGCTGAATTAAGTCCGCGGGGCTGAGCTGCGCGCGGAGGCCGCTCTTGTGTGTGTGTGGGGGCGTCTCTTTGCTGGCCCACTCAGCCGAGCGAGACGGGGAAACACTGGCGCCAGATGCTGACTCGGCGGCGCGAGGACACCACTTGGGCCACTCTGGATTTCTCTGCAGTCGAAGAGAAGCCTGCCAGAGGCAGTCTCTGGCCCAAGCTGGACGAGAGATCGCAGTTCGGCCCACAGAATGGCAGCCGCAGAGATACTTCTGCACGGCAAAGGTGCGGGGGACGAATTCTTCATTGTTATCAGCGTCAATTGATCAATTAATAATCGGCGATTGATGAGCGCCAGTGGGCCGGATTGCGAGCGTGAGTGTGGCGTGCAATTCTGGCAGTGGGCGCCCGTTTGGACGGGCGAGAGTGCGGCAGAGGGAAGCTCGTTTGTTGCCCTTTGCTGCCGGTTGTTGCGGTTTGCTGTCGTTTGCCGCCGTTTGACGTTGTTTACCGCGAACTTGTGATCCTCAGCGGCCCGCAACAATGGGCCAGCAGTAGTGTGCTGTTTGCGCGCGCCATTGGCCGATGGGCCTTTGCTCGAGTTGCGCCTGTTTGTCTGGCCGGGCGACGCACACTGTCAGACTGTATCTAGCAGACTGTATCAAGCGGGCTGCTCGGCGCGACGCACAGCTGGCGCTCGTCGGCTTGTTTGTTCACCTGTACGATTGGGGCGCGCGCGAGACGAGCGCACGAAGAGGCACGAGGAGACACTTGTCTGCGCTGTGCCCTTATGTTCTGCCCGCACGATCATTCGCCGCACACAGTCTGCCGCGCACAGTCTGCCGCACACAGTCCGCCGCACACGGTCTGCTGGATACAGTCTGCTGCACGCAGTTCCCCCCGCACACAGTTCGTCGCACTTGCGGGTTAGCGTGCGGGCGAACCGTCGAGCTGCGGGCTTGGCGAACTCTTTTGCGCGCGGCAGCCACAGGCCCGCGCAACCCGCCCACTCGGAGGCTGCGGGAGGCCAGGCCCGCAGTTTGGGGCGCCCCCGAGGCCGCTTTATAGGGGAAATTCTGTCGCGCTCGGTGCGAGCAGCTCGGTGGCTGCCGTCGAAGAGCAGAGAGCAGGCGGAGAGCAGAGAGCAGGACGGCCTGCTGGCAGTGGTGGGCCGGCTCAGACGGGAGAAAATTAAATTTCGCCGCTCGGCCCGCGCCGACTGGGCCGAGTCAAGTGGCCGACGACAATGCTCGGCCAACAACAATACTGCTGACGTTTATTTGATTCGGCCCAGTGTGCGCCCGGCGAGCTCTCGGCCGGACGCAGATTGTGTGCGCGGCCAGACGGCCCTGCGAGTCGCCCAATCTTGTCGCTGGCTCGCCGCTGGACCACGAGCTGGCCCCCAGAGTGCCCCGAGCGCTGCCAGAGGGCTCAGTTTCGGGCTGGCAAACGTGCTCGACGCCACGGGCAATGGTTGTCATCGGGCGCCCAATTGGGGCGCGTAATTCGAGCGCGCCGCGTCGCTAGGCAGCTCGCAGCTTTGCGCCTATATGTGCGCGCACTTGCAGGGCCGCGCAACAATCTCCCCGCCGGGCTGGGCCCAATTGTCTGGACAAATCTCGAGCTATAAAGGAGAGATTTGGGCCCCTTTTGGCGAGGCGGCGGCAGCTCAGGACCACTGAGAGCCCACCGACTCGGAGGACGCTCTCTCGGGCCCCAAGAGCACTTAACTTATGAGTTCGCCGGGGGGCCACACGCGCCCCACTCCTCGACAGAAGGCCACCAATCCCAAGGCCTGTCGCCCGGCCGGATCCGACTGAGTGCGCCACTTCCGGCGCGGCCACGTGTCAGAAGGGCGGGCGAGCGTGTCGAGTGGTGTAGTTGGGCCGCAGGAGGTGGCGCGCCCAAATAATGCCGCGTAATGATTGTCAATCATCATCTTATTATCGCCCGCAGCGCGCGGCCAATCATTAGAGTGCCCGCTGGGCCGCGTGAGAGTGGGGCCGCGCCCGCAGACTAGCGTGTGCACGGTGTGCATCAAAAATAGGGTTACATTTGTGGGCAGCATCGCACAGAACTTTGTCACCTTACTTTTGGCGGATAGTGCACAGCAGAGGGCGCAGTTCGGCGCTGGAGCAGTGCGGCCGCGCACACGCCTCTCTGCTCAGTGCGGGCCTGCGGCCGGCGCGGCGAAGTTCGTTCGGTAGCGCACAATGGGCTTTTTCCCCCATTTCCCGACCCCCGCGGGCGCTGCAGTGCTTAGAAGAGGAGCCCGCGCGGACAGGAGGGGGCGCCGCAAACAAATTGACTTTTCGTCTCCTCTGTTTGCGCCCAGCTCTCCTGTTTGCCCGTCCAGCCACCTTCCCACTGGGCTGGTCTCGGCCGACTTTGAGTCGAGGCAAAAAACAGCTCGCAAGCCGCCCAGAAGCAATCCTCAACCAATTGCCCCGCTCGCTTTTTCCCCCACCTCGCGGGCCACTATCTCGCACACAAGCAGGGCCGCCGCCACGCAAACAACGGAAGTGTTTGTTTGTCTTCTTGTCAGTCTCATTTATTCCTCGCCCATGGATTCTTTATTCTTTTTTGCAATATTGTTTTCCCAAACGAGAGACGGCGAGCTGAAGCTGAAGGGCGGGAAAAAAAGGAGAGCAAAACTGGGCGACTGCTCAAATTGAATCTAATTTCATGCCAGCTCCATGGAAAAACTCGACCTCAACGGCGCCAAACACAGTCTCTCTTTAGTTTCGCCCACTTGGCTCATCGTTTTTCGCTCAACAACCAATTTCGATTGGATTCGGCGGCCAACTTTTTGCTTAGCTTGCCTGTGTGTGTGTGGGGCCAAAGTGGCGTCAAACAACAACACGAGCTCAGCCAGTGTGTGCGCGTGTGACGCAGCTCTCTGGCCGCTCAGAGGCGAAACAAAGTGGAGGAAAAGGAGCCGAAATGGGAATGGAAATGGAGAAGTGAAAATATGGAGCTCGAAGTGAAACAATGAGAAGAAGGGGCGGCAGATGAATGGAGTGGAACACGAAAAGGAGCTAAGGAGCAAAGGTGAAACCCGAATGGCGAATGCAATAATAACAACTCAATTGGGCGCATTGTTTTGCGTGCGCCAAACTCTGTGCGCCAAACTGTGCGCAACGAACACTGCGCCTCCACAGCAAAGGCGCACACTTTGCCGCAATTCGCTGCCGCTCGTCTGCCGCGCTCTGCAGGGCCGCACCTTAGCTCCACTGGCAGGATTCTGCAGCAATCATTCTGAGGCAAGAACTCTGCAGCCAAAAGGCAACTCGCACACAGGTCTGGACTCGCCTCGCTGGGCCCCAAAGCAAATTAATTATCCGCCGGCTCGTCTCACCGCCCATCTGACGGTGCAGACACCGTGCGGCGGGCGAGCAGCGAGCGGGCGGCCAGAGCTGTGCACGTGCAGCTCGTCTCGTGCCACACACAGTCCTGCGTCGCCGGCTCAACGTTGGCCGGAATAAAACCGATCAATAAACAGATAAATAAATAATTTTAAACGCTTGGCCAGCGCAGATCTCGGCCAGACCCAAGCAGCTCTGGGCCCACCTCGTGATCTCTGTTTGCAGACGGACAACACCAGCCCAGCAGCCCAGAATCTGGCCCCACGCTCAAGGGCGGCCCTAATCCACAGGCGCACGCCAAACGCCGCCCGCCACGCCCCTCAAGTGGGCCCACAATCCACCTGAAGACCCGGCGGCTGCTCCTCCACGCTGCTGCTCGAGGCTCTGTGCGCCCGCCCCGCACCTAAGCTCCGGGACACACAGAGCGGCCGGTGACAAGCGTGAGAGCTGGCCCACTTGGGCGCCGGCGCCGCCCAGCATCAAGTGGTTCCGGCGGCGCTCCAGAGGCGCGTGTCGCCGCAGCTCGTTCTCCTAATCCAGTGCCGGATGCCGAGTGGGCGCATTCAGTGCACACGGTGCTAAGTGGCCGCCGGCGAGCAGTGGGCGGCCATTGGAGGGCCAATGCGAGGCGATTGGCGCGCGACCTAAGGGCGAGCTAAGGGCCGGGCGCGCAAGTGTGCAACTCGCCGGCGCGCACGTTTGGCTGCGGCAGAAGTGCGGCGGGAAAAGTGCGGCGGACAAACTGCGGCCAGCGAATTGTGGCCAGCGAATTGTGGCCAGCGAACAAACCAAGCGAGAGAGACACAATTCGCTGGCCCACTTGCGCACACTTGCCCAAATGAACTGCCGACCAGTGTCTGCGGGCCGACCAGTGCCCAACACAAATCACTCCTTCTGCTTCGCTTGCGCCGCACTTGGAAACCGGCCGACGCAGTGCCCGTAGCAAAGTGCACACTATGAGAAGTATACACTGTGTATATTTAACACACTATACTGTATATACTGCATACTGTATTAAAGCCCGAAACAACTCTCTATAAATGAGAGCCGCGATGGAGCCGCGGCCGCCCCCTGGCAGGCAAATCTTGGCCCCTTTTGATGGATCGTGCGCCCCCTCAGTGCTCGTCTTAGCGCTCCCATATGCCCAAGCGTCTGCCCAGTGCAATGCAGTGCTGCTAAACTGGCGCCCGCTAGTTCTCGGCGCGCAAATTGGCCGCGCGTGTCCGCTCCGGGCGTGAACACGCGCCCCAAGCCAGCGGGCCGCTTGATAATCATGTTAATGATCCAAATCGGCGCCCAAATCTATTCCCCGGCCGCCAGAGGGGCGCAAGTGGGGTGCTGAGCGCGAGCGAGCGAGAAAGAGAGTCTCCCTCGCTAGAAAGAGAGAGACTACTGCTCTCTGTCTTCCGCCTTCTGGCCTATTCTCCACCCTCCTCGCTCACTCCAATGAGCCTCAGTGCTCAGTCTCTTCTGCCCACTGCACTCTGGGCAGAATGGACTGAGCCCCCTGGCCACTCCCTCTGGTTTGCGGTTAAATTGGCGCCGCGAGGGCAACTTGTTCGGGCTTATGGGCCCGTGTTGTTCCGGCGCTTGTTTGCTGCTCACTTGGGCCAAGATTAAGATTGATAACTTGAGCTTTTTGGCCTCGGGCTGCTCGTTTTTTGGCCCTCCAGTGCGGCAGGGCCAATGTTTCAATTGGCCAATTGCTTATAGTTCAAAGGCGCGCGCCACTTGTTTGTTTTGTTTTTTCCACTTTTTCCCCCCCTTTTCGCCCCCTTTTTCGCCCCCCTTTTCGTCCCACTTTCGCCCCTTTTCCCGCACTGCGCGCGCCGCGCTGGTGCCAAATTCGCCCAAGTTCGCTCGGCCCAAACATTCGCTGGGCCCAAAAGTTCGCTCGCCCAATGGGACCTAGTCTGCGGCCCGCGCCCACTCCCACCCGCCGGCGCTCGTGTCTCGGCCCGCAGTCCCGCAGCAGTGAGGCCAGCGAGGCGCCACCATTGCGGGTCAGCCGAATGAGCCTAATTCAATTAGGCGGCCGGCGCAAAATTTACACCGACCAGGAGGGGGCGCAAAACAACAACAGTCATTTACCACTAGAGATTTGGCCCCACTCTCTTCGTAAGTCCGAGCAACCGCAACAACACTTGTGCAACCCAAAGGTTGGCGGCCTCTTGGCCCCTTGCTCTCTTTGGGCGCTCTTTGGGGCCAGTGGCCGGCGGAAGTGGCGGCCAAGTAGAATGAAATGAGCAGGCGACTGGGGCAAGTTGTTGTGCAATTTTAACGCTTCATCTGTTCTCGCTTAACACGCTTGGGCATGGCGCGCCCTCAGAGCTTACGGCGCTCGTTCCGCTCTGCTCTGCTTTGCTTTACCGCGCCTTTACTGCGCCTTTGCTGTGCCTTTACTCTGCCTTTACTATGCATCCGCCGGCCCTAGTCTCTGGTCCTGCTTGGCCCCAGAAGAAGAGAGTTTTGCGCTGCACTTGTAACAGTTGGCCCAGTTGAATAACAGTATTATTAATAATAATATAAACTGGCCAAATGTTGAAATGGCAATCAAATGAACCCGAATGGGCCAGTTGCGCCCACTTTGCCCCCTCTGAATGCCGGCGTTCAATTTATTGTCCGCCCTTGTCTTCCTCTTCGTGCACCTCCTCCTCGTGCTCTGCCTGAGCCAGTCTGGTCGCGCCAGTCCCGCAGACTAGCAACCAGCCACTAGCCACCAGCCACACAAACGCAAGACTTGCGCCCGCCAGCTGGCTTCTATCGCCCGGCCAGCATCTGGCCGGCCGCCCTCAAAACGCCGCCCTCTAATGGGCCATGATTTATTCACTCGTTTGTCTTCAATCTTCGCCCCTCTTTGCCCCTTTCGCCCAATTGGCCGCCTCCCAATTAGGAATAGTCTGCATCACTCCTCGCAGACTGGCCGCCGCCAACCAGAGGCCCTCGTCTGGGGGGACCTGCGCCCACCAGACTTAGCCTAGCAGACCCAAACTCAGGCCGAGCTGCCACTCGAGCCAAATTGGTTCCGATTGGCGGGCCAAACTCGCGCCCAGACGTGCAGAATTCAGCCTTTGGCCGCGCCCCCTTTTGAAGCAGCCCCATGCCCACTTGCTGGCGGGGTGCGCGGCCACCAACTGGCAAGAACTCACTCTGTTCTCCTGTTTCTTGGTGTCTGTGGGCGCCCGCGGGCCGCCCACCGGAGACTGTCGCTAGGCAGGAGGGGCCGAAAGAGGAGGAGACTAAGGCCGGAGAGTTGGGGGCCGATCGGATCAGTTGTCGTGGCGCTGCCAGTGGTCAGGTTGTCTGCCGCTGGGGCCGCGTGGGCGCAGTGCACAGGCACACAGGCCACACGGGCGGCCAAATCTGATCTGTGGGCTCTTTTGTCGGGCCGGCTGGGCTCGCGTGGCATGCAAATAATCATAAAATAATCGTGCTCGGCACGTGGTTATCTGGTCCCCCCGCTGACTGTCGCCCGCCGCTGCACTCTGGCAGGCCCGCCACCATTAGTCACCAAAGTGGGCTCATTGTGCCACTGCTTGTCTCTCCTGCCTCTCTGTTTGTGTGCGCTGAACCACTCGAACAATGTGTGCCCATAATTTTGCGCCACTTTGCTCTCCCTTTTTCCTGAATTTGCTGCTCCTTTTGCCTTCTCTGTTTTCTCCTCCCAAATGCCACTCCAAACGCAGATCTCCAAGCGAAACGGGACACACTCCCCAAAGTGCCACCGCCGCCGCGCTGACATTTCCGCCGCCCAACCTGTGCACTGGGCCGCCGCCTGTGGCCCCAGCTGAAAGCTAATCATCGGGCCCTCATTACGCGGCTCTTCCTTGGCAGTGCGCGCGCCCCCTCCCAAGCACAGGTGCTCCTATGCGCCCGACCGACTGGGGCAAACACTGCGCCAGCCACACAAATGAAGCTCACTGGCGGCACAGTGGCGGCAGCAATCTCATTTTTCGCCCATTTTTCGCCCAACTCTCCCCCTGTTGTTGTCAGCGCTGATTTGAATGAACGCACGAGCACAAACACACTTGCCAGCCCATGGCAACGCGCCCGCCCACTTTCTCTTTTGTTGCTACCAAATTTGCTCGCTCCCAATTTTGCCTCACCCTCACCCTAAGCTTGTCTGCCTCTGTCTGTGCCCACCGCCAACCCCACAGATTCCCCTCCACTTCGCCTCACAACCATTCTCGGCTCCTCCGCCCTCGCTAGACCTCCTCCTCGAGCACCTGTGCTTCTCTCACTCTAGAGATTGGCCACAAATTGCGCCCACCACTGCCCCTCACCCGCACACCGTCCCACTCGACTCCTTCTCCCCACTCACTGCCCACGGCCGGCCCATGGCGAACCCTTGGGCGCCCAATGGAGCGCTAGAGGTCCATTGGGGCCGCCAGAGCGCAACTGGCCACGCCGGACCCTCACTCAATCATAGCTGCCAATGAAAAAGTCAATCTCTCAATTCCTCTCCCCCTCCAAAGGTGCTCGGCGCTGATGGTTGGCAGCCGCACAGGAAGTGGTCACGTACTCGTGCGGCTTTCTCTAAAAGCCACTTCCATAAATGCAACCATCTACTACTCGCTTGAAGGGCCGCTGTTTTGTAGTTGCTCAAGAGTGCGCGTGGTGTGTTGTGATTGCCACCGTGTGCTGCGCCACTTGGGGCCACTTCTTCATCGTTTGGGCCCACAAATAATCTGCTGCAGCAGCGAATTTTCACCAGTCCTCAAAGTGCGCGCCTCGCAAGTTCGCTAAAGTTCGCTCCAACGTGTTCGCCTAATACTCAACGCTGATTTATTGGCCCAACGAACTGACGAGCCAGCAAACAACTGGCCAACTAGCGAACTAGCGAACTTGCGCGCGAGTGGATTTGCAAGCCAACGAACAACTGGCGAAGCAGTGGAAAAGGCTGTGGAAAAAACAAGATTGCGAAAGAGGCAGCGAATCTTGTGGGCCAAATGATGCAAACGCACGTCGCTATTTCGCAACTCGCAACTCTCCGACAGTTCGCTGGCCCGCATCTGAGGCGCGCGAACAACTGGCAGCATTAGGACAGTCTGCCTCTACACTGTAGAGTCTGCAGTTGCTTCTGCACACTCTTTGCGGGCCGAATATTGGCACCAACCAAAATTCGCTGGCTAAACCCGCATCAGCTGCTCCACGGGGACGAATTCTGCCGGCTCGCACCAGGCCAGTCTTGCAAGCATTTGGCACTGCTTGTTGCGTGCAAATCTCAGTGGGCCGCACGACCTCGAGCTGAGCGCGGCACGCGCCTGTTGCGCCCCAACTTCATGCAGACGGTGGCTGGCGCGTGCCCAAATGCGGGCTGTGTTCGCCCACTCGAAGACGTGAGCCCCAGTCTCTGGCGCCCCTCGGAGTCACCTTTGCTCCTCCGCGCGGGCTGCTTCTGGCGCTGGTTCGCCCACTCGAGACTGGCTGCTCATCGCGCTCGCTTGACCTTTGGCCGCGAAGGTGCGCGTGCCCAAATTGTCGCTCGTCGTCTGCAGTTTGGCCTCTGCAGTGGCAGCCATCTTTGCCACCGAACCGAAGGACTGAGGGCGCGCGCTACCAGGACGACAAAGATGCCGCCTAAATGGAGGCAGGCCCGCAGCGGATCTCAAATCAATGAGCGCGCCCGACAGCTGACACGCGGCGGCACGCGCCCAACTAGCGCCACCAAACTGCACCACCACCACCACCTCCCCAGACCAGCTGTGGTCCCAGTAGTAGTCATCAGTGCTCCCGATCACTCTTGCTCAACCTCAAACCGCGACATTTTCCCTTCCCATTGTGCTGCACGTGAGCCAGTCAGCTAGTAGCCCACCAGCTTCCCCATTGCTAGTTTGCCAAAATTATCTCGCCCACAAGGCAACATATTGTAGCGCCGCCCGATTAGAAGATAATGATTGCCCCAGTCCGTTGGGCACTGATCGAAATCGATCAGGCTGCCATCGGGCTGCCACCAGTTCCTCTGCCTCCTTCCCCTGCCCATGAGAACGATTTTTCAGCCAACGCTACTTTGCCATTGACGTGGCCCTATTTTTGGATATTCCAACACTAGAGCTTCCCCACAGACAAGCCCGCGCCCTTTGCAGCCTTCGAAACAGGATCATAATGCGATCTCTATAACAACAAAACAACAACACCCACCTCTTGCGCCGTCAAAGTCTTTTCAAACGCTCGCTAACATTTGGTCCAGAGCCAAATGATTCTGCCCCACTGCGTTTCCCTGACGCTAGGTCTATTGGTCATAGGCCCCTTTCTTGCCCCCTCTCTTAGCAAGGAACAGCCCGAGACCAAGCAGGCTGATGTTGACGGGGAGGAGCTCACGAAACGCCAGTGCAATGGTAAGCTTGACTTCAAGACGATTGCCGAGTTCCGGCGATTTGTCGAAAAATTGGGTCTTCTCGAGAGCTCTGTGAAGGCGAGCCACACACCCTCGGGGCCCAAAATGCTCGCCACCCTATTGGCCCGAAGGGACGACGATGACGAACAGTCGTCAATCGTGAAAATGAAGTGCCTTGAAAAATCCCAAAAGGAGGCCTTACACGAGCTGGACCAGCTCATAGCTCATTATGATAAGAAGAGGCCCTGCAAGACTAGTGAAATAGCAAAGCTCGAACAGTTTGCGCTCAGACACCTGCTAAACAATACTAGATCTATAACAATGCGCTTCTTCACTCTATTCGGTGTGAACATTGCGCTCAAATGTAAACTCAATCTTCTCGCGCACCTCAAACAGGCTGACTCTGAGGTAGACCAGCTAGATTTCATCTACTCCATTGCCTCGCCAACTGGCTGGAATATTCTCATAAACGAGTACGCAAAAAAGAACATGAAATTTGGCTCCTCAACACACCAGGAGAGCCAGCTGATCAATAAGATCGCAAAACTCGTTCCAGGTTTATCGGAAGTTGAAGATCTAGATTATCTCAACTTCAACCATCCCTTGAACGATCCCAAAAGGATGCACGACATTTTGGTTGAAAATGACGGGGTCGAATTGGGCCAGTACGATCTGGAAACAGACGGGGGAAAGTGGCACACTAAGGTAGTCGAGTCGCTAAAAAAGGTTATCGAGTCGTGCAGAAATCTAGATCAATTCTATGTGAATTCTTTAATCTCTTTGGCTCGCTTGAAAGAATTAGGACTATTAGTTGAATATTTGGGCGAAATTCACGAACGTAGCGCCACGTTACACAAGTGGCTTGCGGCCACTAGCTTCTGTCAATTGATGGTTCGGGTTGAAGTCCTGGACGAACCAAATTCTGATAACACATCCAGCATCAAGCTTAGCATAATGCATGATGATAAGAAGTTCCATCTCCAACATAGACGTAAACTTTATTCCTATGTGGC
>Ga0268247_10000264_pt1 | contig 18342 bp, 25 predicted proteins | sample AgamicOrMae_FD_200245 | JGI IMG/M metagenome (GOLD analysis project Ga0268247, IMG submission 200245) | Agave microbial communities from Guanajuato, Mexico - Or.Ma.e (v2) (version 2) | ecosystem: Host-associated > Plants > Phyllosphere > Phylloplane/Leaf | place: Guanajuato, Mexico | collected...
CACTAGTCTCTTCCTATAATTTGCTCTATCTGCTATTCCGTTCAGATGCCACCAACGAGAAACGGGGCTTCAATGCCACCCATTCGACGAGTAAGTATCGAGGTCTAAATTTCAAGTGGCGTTTATTGAGTGGCTGCTGCCAGAGAGTGTCTGTAGAGGAGCTGCAATAAGCAGCCTCAGCTCTGCCGACTGGTTTCGAGAGACAGAGACAGAGAGAGAGAGGTAGCGAGACAGAGGCAGGAATTCACAAGGAAGAAAGGGGATCCTTCAGCAGTCGACGGGGTTGCAGGATAATGAGCGGGCCCAATGATGAAGCGAGACGGATTACTTTGGGCCCGCGTAATGTGCTTTGCGCTTTGGGCCCGCAGACAGCCCGTTGCAGTATAACGATGATAATAATAATACTGCCAGAGTGATTGATTGACACTCACTAACACCGTTCGAGTTCTTTCCCTTGGGCTCGCTGCTAGCACAAATGGGCCAATGTTTGCATCTCATTATCTGCAATTTTTGCCCGAAAACCAACCAAGACCCAGGCTGGCCTGTCTGCTGCGCTCCAGCTAGTCTCTCTCCACTTTGTCTCTAGCTCATCTCAAGTTGCTCTCCAGCCGAAAGGCACTCCAAGTGGCACACTAACTAATTCTCATCTCCGCAAACCAAACGGAGCTCCTTCCATCTGGTCGCCGTCCAACTGTGGCCAAAAATACCCTGTCACTCTCAAAACGGATGAAATGATCACGCGCTCCAATATCGATCATCGTGACAATGGATGATGTCCATTCCATTGGATGGCCTGGCCAACCATTTGCTGCCCGCCAACAACCACTGGCCATCGCTTGCTGCCCATTTGTCCCATTTGCCCATTGGCCCATTGGATACAGTTTGCGGCGGCAGATTGGCGGCCAATGTGAACCAAAATGGGCTCATCCTGTCCCATCCCTCATTCGATGGGAGCACACATTACAACAGAAATGAGGATTGCGAATGGATAATCGAGGCAGCGGAGAATCAGCGCATCAGAATCGAGTTCAGCTTCTTCTCGCTTGAGACGGACGCCAATTGTAATTATGACCAAACGGTAGTTTATGACGGATTTGATGAATCGGCCACACAATTGGCCAGACTATGCGGCAACGATGTAGGTATTTCACCGTTTTTCCTTCCTCCTTTTTCCTCTTCCTCTCGGAATAACTCTCTCTCTCTCTCTCTCTCTGACAGGAAGAACTCTTTACTCTTGCACCAACTCGGCGCCAACTTCCTTCTTCTTCTTCTTCTTCTTATTTCACTCTTGGCCAGCTTTCAGACAGACGCCAGATTAAAGATCGCGCCGCCAATGCTCTTTCCTCTGATTGATGGCAAGTCGGCGTGTGTGCAGCTAGTGAATGGTGCTGGTGGTGGACATGATGTTGAAATGTGCAATTGTGCAATTGTGGAAACGTAAAAATGTGGCCAAATGCCACTCCTTGGCACTGGCAAGCATACAAACACACACAAACTGACCATGTCCATCTCAATCAATGTCATGCAATCGCCAGATTCCCAAAGGCCAGCTCAAGTACACTTCGAGCGGCGAGTCCATGCTGATTGTGTTCAAGAGCGACGATTCGATTAATAGCAAGGGCTTCTCATTGGTGTACACGGCCTTTGAGGTGAACGAGGAGGAAACAATTGCAATCACAATTCCACAACAACAACAACAACAACAACAACTAGCACAACAAATTCAACCGCAAATCCAACAACAACAGACCGATACAAAACGCGCGCAATCCACTTGAGGAGTTTAGCTCAAAGTAAATGGCCGCCATAAATCATGAAGCCTGCCGCCCCTTAGATGTAAACCTTATCTCAGATTATGCCCACTGGAGCACTCGGTCAGAGACTAGCACCAGCCGGAGCTCGTAAAAAAGAAGCGCCTATTATTATTATTATTACTATTATTATTATTGGTACTATAACTATTACTGCTATTATTACTATGATCGAAATGAGAATTATGATTATCATCATTATACCATAGTGTGAGCCTTGCCACGAGACAAGGGCGATAGAGACTGACAGCTCCAGGCTAAGAGATGGGAAAAAAAAATAGAAGGGCAGCCAAATTGAGTGCCGGCAACAGTTCGCGGCGCCACTACACACACACACACAGACACACACGATTGAAAATAGCAATATATTATATAATATATTAGACATTTAGTGAGAGACAGCTTTCAGTCAGTGGCTTTTCTGGCGATGGACCATTGGCTTGGAGTGTTTGTTTTGGTTGGTTAATTTATGGCACAGGTGTGTGCACGTGAGCTTAGGTGCGCCTCTCTGTTTGCTCTCCTCTTCTTGGCCTTGTTTCAGGGCCTTGCTCTGCTGCTTTGCTACTCGGCCTCCTGAAGGCTTAAGTTGCAAAACTCTCACCCCAAACAAACAACTACATTTGCTCCGAGCCTCAAGAGTCCACTTGGCCACTTACTTATCTGGTGGCGCCGTCAGATTGCCCATTCCATGCAGCTCGTTTGCGGGCGCCATCGGTGGTTATTGTTGTTGCCTGTTGCATGAGGGAGAGAGAGGCCGCCAGGAGGGGGAGAGAACTGATGAGGACGCCCATCATTAGGACGAGTGAATGGGGGAACCTAATGGACCAGACGGACTGTCTGATTGGTGCCAAGTTTCATGAGCTTGATCACGTTTGGACAGTCATCAGACTCGCTCCAAGTCGTGCTCTGGAAAAGGCCCGATTGGACCACGCGTGTCTCCCACTGTCAGACACTAATTGATTCGATACTCTCTGATTTGGCCAGTGTTTCCAGCCATTCACACAACCTGCTTGGCTTTTGGCAGCCATTTGATGGCGTGATTGTCGACTCTTAGCATCCTAAGGCATCCTAAGGCTCGCCCAGACGGACGAGTGTCGATTGGCCGCGAAGGCGCCATGGAGAAAGGAGAAAGGAGCCAAAACAGGTGGTTGCAAGTTGCAATCTTCGATTTCGGGCCAAGTGGCCGGCGATGAACAACAGTTGGTTGGTTGGTGTTTGGCGAGCAGCGCCAAGCATCTGCGATTGAAGGAAGAACACTCGGCTGGCAAGCTAAGAGAATGGCGGCGCCGAATGTGAGGGGCAGAAAATGCGATAGCAAATAAAGAATAGAGAAGCATTGGGAGTGGAAATCTAATTGACTGCAACAGGCACAAAGGGGAGCCCATCCGATGGACTGTCTGCCTACAGACATTGTTGTGTATGCACTTGCGGCGGTGTGAATCTCCCATTCCCATGCAGAGGCATTGCAAGAGGCGAGCTCCACAAACAGACACAGCATTAGGGCCGCCCTTTGGCTCCTTTTGGGCCGCATTCGCACGCTGACCACCGGAAATTGGCTCAGCTCAATCGGCCGAGGAGCAAAGACGAAGCTTTGGGCCGAGGCTGAGCAGTGGTGGCCAATTTGTGGGCCTAATTTGGAGGCTCGAGAGTGGCTTGAGAGTAGGATGGGAGGAGAGGAGAAGCTGAAATGGAAGCGTCGTCCCAAATGGAGGGATTACATTTGTAAATGCTTTGCTGCGAGTTGTTTCATGGTGCCAGTTGATTCATATTGTTTGGGCCGCGAGTTTCGAGCTCGCAAAATGGCCCGAGGAGACAGGCCTAAGGTTGAGGGCTGGTTGCCCTTGTGATGCATGGCAGTGTTTAGTGAAGGCATTTAGCGTGCAAGTGGCCAGTGGAGGTCTGGCCGTTGGAGAGTTAGCTGACTGACAGAGCTTTCTCAGTTAGCTTGTGACTAGTGCCGGTCTGTGTTGCTGGCTAGCGCTGATTCTTGCCGAGTGATTGATGCTTCAGCGAAGCCAATGTGTTTAGTCTTGTCGAGCTTATTGCCTTTGCATTTGTGATTGATTTGTGTCAGAGACAAAATTGAGCAGCGGGCAATTGGAGGGCCATGGTGCAAAGTTGTGCGCAGTTGCGTGCTGAGAAAAGAGCTCAAGAAAAGGGAAGAGAAACCAGAAGTCGAGGGGGAAAAATGGTGCACACAAATGAATGAGCAACTCGTCCGTTTCAGCAGCTCTCTGGAAAGCTTTTAGAAGCGAGCTCCTCTCAAAAGAGAAGTGAAGGTCTTCTCTTCTGAGAAGACCTTTCAGTTTTGGGGAGCAGTCAAGTGAGTGAGTCAAGTTTGACTCACTCAGCGAGCACTGTGCACAATGAACGGCAAGCTAACGAGCAAAAGGGGCTACTCTCTCAAGAGAGAATGGCTGCCAATCGGTTGAGCTGAACGCGTCTAAGCTGGCCAATGAGTGGAGGCAAAAGGGAGAGAGTTTGCCTCCTTGCCTTGGCAATTGGCTAGCTCTCATGGGCGAGAGACTGTCTGCCGTCTTGGTGGTTTGTTTTTTCTCTTTTCCTCCTATTCATCTCTCTCTCTCTCATTTTTCCACTGATCCGGCCAGCTGGTGGCAGTTTATCATCGATTATGTGCCGCTTTTTCACCGGCGAGAATCCTTCAAACAGCTGTCAGCTGGGCGGCAAAATGGGAGCTCATGATGTTTTTCTCTGCCTCTTTCCAGGAGGATTCCCCCCAGGCCAAAGCTGAGCTGTGTTGCTGCCCATTTGCCTGCACTTGACAAGTTCCCGGCGAGCCAGAGGCAGACTTCTCTGCATCCAGTGGAAGTGGATGCAGAGAAGTGTGAGTGGAGGAGTAGAGGTAGAAAATTCAAGTTAGAAGTGGAAGTGGAGGGAAAAGAGTGGGCAAGAGAGCGAGCATTTGGGGCGAGCTCGAAGCTTTGGGCCAACAATCGACTAGTCCTAATGGTGGCCACCATTTGGCGCCGATCGAGATGTTGCGCGCGCCTCAACATTGCGGCCTGCTGCAAAGAGCGATGCGCCGAGCACAATGATTGAGTGGATTGGCCAGCTTGTTTGCGCGCTCACTTTGTGCTCGGCCACTTTGCGGCCGAAGTGAGAAACTGACTGATGTGTTAATGAATAAAAGAAGAGCAAGAAGAATGATATGCAAGCAACGTTTTGCAACCAGTTTACTTCTCTTCTTCTCCTCCAGCTTTCTTCTTTATCCTCGAGCGCAGGATTTCTTCCTCTCTCTCTCTCTGCCCTCCAGATTAACACTTTGCGGCCCGACGGCACTCATCTTTGGGCCGCTCTTTCGGGAGCCTCAAAGTCGCCGGAACTTTCGGGCAGAGAGACGTGCTGCCACTTAGCTCTCGGGCCACGAGCAGCCACCCTTTGCAGGGGCCAAGCGGCGGAAGTGAGGCCTCTGCGGGCAAAAGCGAGAGCAGAGGGCGTGCTCCGGCCACTGGTGGGCCCAAAGAGTGTGTAACCTGGCACTTGGGTGGGTTCGAGTCGAGCTCCGGTGATGCAAGTCGACTGGAGGCAGTCCCGGAAGACAAGTGGCTGGTTGGCCGCTGGCAGTTGTGCGGTGTTTCTCCTCGGCCGTGTTTTTCACAGATTATTATTATCATTGTTATCAAGGCCGAGCTGGAAATGGAGCCGCCCGCGTCGGAAGGGCGACGTGGGGGCGATCACTTGGAGTTTGGAGGAAGACAAATTGCACTGGACAAATTATGATCATTCCCATAGACTCCCCATAGACTTCCCATAGGGTCGCGTGGAAGTGGGCCGCGCACAGAGAGCACAGTGCACAGACAGAGTGCAGTGTAGTGCAGTGCAGTGCACTATTAGCCATTGGACTGAGCGCGCTCTGCAGAAGCAGCGTGAACACTGCCCATAGAGACTGTGTGTAAGTGAGTGCACACTAGAGGCCAGCCGATGGCTATCATCTTTCTAATCATCATTTTATCCTCCTCCTCCTTGTCCCACTCGTGCCCTTCCTGCTCGGCGGACAACCATTGGGCCCACTAAGTGTTCCATTCGGATCCATTAGACAATCTTGGCACGACAAACGAGTTGCCGAACAAGGAGAAGGACAGCCCAAACTCTGAGTGGTCGGCTGGCTGGCTGCGACTGTCTGGCCAAAAGAGCCAGTCACCATCGAGCTCGAGTTGTCTCTATATAGTTGCGAGGGGGGAAAGTGTTGCGACTATTTATCAAAAACAGGAGAAGCTTTGGCTCGGCTTTGGCCAAGGAGCCCAAGCTTCAAGAGGAAGAGGAAGAGGGGGGGGGGGCGAAAAAGTGGTCAAAAGGGCGAGTGGGATGATTTAAAAGAGATAGTTTGTGATTTACGAGCTGCAGCAATTGGCCCTCTGGCGCTTCCAAGTGGGCTAGCTGAGTGGGCCGGCTGAGAGTGGGGCCAGTGGCCTGTGGCATTTTGCGAGATTGGGCGAGCTAGAGATTGGGATTGGGAAAATGAGTTGCCAATCTGGAGCTTTTGCGCTTGGGGCGAAAAGCTGAATAAGTTGCAGCATTTGGGGCAACACATTTGGGGCACAACATTTGGCCGAGCTAGTCTTTGGGGCCCAAATTTGACTTGCCGGCGCTTAATTGTTCCCAGTTGCCACAGAGACTCTCTCTCTCTCATGGACTGGCCCACTGGAGAGTGTCTCTGGCCGCGCTATGTTGCTATGCCAAGGCGGCTTGGCGAGCGCACACTTAGCTCGTCAAGTCGTCCACTGACTTGATGACTTGCAGCGCCAAATGTTGCCCGCCAAAGGTCATTAGCAGCTGCCCGAGGAGACAGTATCGAGAGTGTTCGTGCTCGCCTTTGGCTCTTCTCTCTCTTTCGAGCTCGACAATGTTGACGAGCGATTAATCAATTAAAAGAGGTCCGAGTTGGGCGCCTTGTGAGCGGCACTGAGTTGGGCTGAGGTGTGTGACTGAGTGAGAGGCCGAGTCGTGAGTTTGGGGGCGCCCACAAAAGTTGGCCCCTTCAGGAAGGTGGCGCCTGAGCTGTGCACTTGGCACTGGGCCCGCTCGCAGACGCGCTGTCATCGTGCCTAAGCTGCGGCGCTCTCGCAGTGCAGCAGCCTAATGCATACAGTGTGCAGTGCGCGCTTTCCCATTGGGCTTTTCCCATTGGACCTCCAAGACAAGCACCAATGTCGCGCTGCTTGTCTGTGTGTGTGTGTGATAACTCATGCGATCTTGATCAGTAGTTGGCCCGAATTTGTTCTCATTTTCACACACTTTTAATCATCTCCTTGGGGCGCCGCAATCATAATCATCGGACAAAAACATCACACGACATCTCAAGCATCCATATCTGTCACACCATCTCGCCCGCCGCCCCACAGGCGCACCCACGCTTATCGGCCTCTCTCCATCGAGCCTTTTGAGCTACAGCTCTGTCGCAAGAAAACACCACTCAAGGGCCCCAAAAGGTTCCGTCTAGCGTGTTTGGGCCCCCAGACAGTTGCTCTCAAGCGTCTCGAAGCGTCTCGCGAGCAGTGGAGCAGAGTGAGTGGGCCAGCAGCGTGTTATGGTCCGTCTGTGGCGTGCAAGTCGACTGCACTTAGCTCTGTTGGGCGGCGCTTATCTGGCCGAGTGTATCTGTTGACTGGGAGGCAGAAGAAGAAGATAGAAGTCTTAGAGTGTTCTGGCCGATTGTTGGCCATTTGCTGTTTGCTTTGGAGGTTGGGCGAAGAGATGAGCTGGATGAAAAATGATGCAGATTGGACACAGTTTTGCATGGGCGCCAATTTGGGGCTCAGAATCGAGCCGCCAACTGTGTGTTGTGCGGCAAAAAGCATCTCGAGCTGTTTGAAATAATTATCAATCTGGCCAACGGACGAGTTCATTTGGTCTTGGCGTCTGCCCAGCGAGTGTGTGTGACTGATTTGATGATTAATTTAACTGATTGGGGCCGCATTTTTCAGATGGGCCGTTGCTTGGCAAGCTTAGCCTGCGGAAAACTCGGCCCAGACACACAATGAGCGGCGGCAAGCGGGACCTTCGATGGCGAGACCATTTGCAGGTCGAGTTGGCGAGATCGTTCGCCTGGTCGGCCGTCCTGCCATTGCGTCACCGCTGGACGACTCTCGGCGGCGCCTGAAAGCCCCAGGGTCATATGATGGCAGTGGGCTGGGAGCTGGCGAGCGGGCGGCCCAGTTGGGGCCGGATGCGGGCGGCCATTGTGCGAGGAAGTGGAGCGGGGCCCATTTGGGGGTGCAAATGAGCGCGTCAAGAGGCAGTCATCGTGGGCCGGCCATCAGTCATCCGGGCCAGTGGCAGGCGGGCGAGCGGGCGGAGCTAAGAGTGCGCAGAGTGGCGTAGAGTCGCACGCTGGCCGCTCGCATTGGGCCGCTCGCATTGGGCCGCTCGCATTGGGCCGCTCGCATTGAGTCGCGCGCATTGGCCTGCCGCTGGGGCCAAGTGCGCGGCATCGGACGAGCGCCAGACGTGCGAGCAAAAGTGCGAGCAAAAGAAGTGCCAGCAAAGCGCCAGCAGCGCGCCACAGCAGAGGCGCCTCAGGATTTTATTGCGCCTCCAGATGTGGCTAGTAAATTTTAATTTACGTTCACTTGGTCTTGTTTCAAGCTGCCCACTGGCAACTGGCAACTGGCAATCCCCGACAACAAGACTGATGGGGATGGCCCCTCTCTGGTGGCCGGCCATCCATCCACGAGGAGCCACCAGAGCTTGGTGGTGCTCCTCTTTTTGGCCCCCCCCCCCTCCTCCTTTTTCCTGGAACTGCTCCACTCGAGTGGCCCCAGCCGCCCATCTCCGGCCTCCATCCATCTTGCTCGTCTGCGGGCGCGTCTGCCAATGATTCCGCGCCATGATCATCATGATTATGCTGATCGCCGTCATCTTCTCCCCCGGCACACTGTGATGGGCCAGTGGCGTGCATTTGCATGCTGCATGTCGCCCCGAGCGGCCGCCGCTCACTTCTCGCCTCCCGCTCCTAGTCCGCCGCCCTTGGCCACTCCTTCGCGCCCGCGATCACCAGCCCCGGCCGGTGGTTGTGTGCGAGCTCACGCGTACGTGTCCAAGTCCCAAATCATCCACGGGGGCCCTAAGCTCGGCCGGCCAGCTTGATTTGCGCCCCGCCGACTTGGGGCGCCGCCAGGGGGCCACTCGGCGCGAGCTCGGCGGCGAGCTGGCCGCCTGCTCGTCTCGAACGAGTGTTGGCGGCCAGGGGGCGACGCTGAGGCGCCAGAGAGGCGCCCACTTGCGCCCGAGCTAAGCGTCTGGAGGGGCCAATTAATGCAGGCTAGTAGTGAGCAGCGCAGGCGGCAAAGTGCAGCGCCTAAGTACGAATCTGCGGCCAACATCTGTCTGCGGGACCAGCGCGCGCGTTAAATGCGCACTGTGCTCAAAAAATACGGTTACATTTCTGCGCAGCGCTGGACAGAAATTTATCGCCTTACTTTTCGCGGATAGTGCGCGCAGCGAGCGCTTCCAACCTCGAGGACTGGCAGCACTGCAGTCTGGCCGCGGCCCAACAGGCGGGAGCAATTTACGGATACACTGCCACGCTTGGCCGCCGCAGACTGTGTCTTGGCGGCCCCAGCGGAGGGCACACACCAGGGCCCCATACACCCACACACACTCGCAACCTGCCGGCGTGTCAACTGGGCGGCCGCGATCGATCTTGAGGCGCGCCTACTTGCTCAGCGCAACAGACAGTCTTCCGCGAGTGCGCTCCTCATTCAGCGGTGCCCAATTCATCATCAATCAGCGCAATTTGCGCCGGCCGCCAAAAAGGGGGCCAAATTTCTCGATTTGCCGAGCTTGAGCTGCGGCGCCAAAGGTGGCCCTCTCGATCGGCAGGGGCTGGCATCTAGGACCGACTGGCCGGCTCGTCAACCCTGACAGCACGCAAAATGGCATCGCTGCTCTCCTGGGCCATTTATCTTCATTTGCGGCCGCCCCACGCTCGATCGATGGCCCGCCGGTCGCCATGTGGGCCTAAGCGGGACGGCGACACCGCCACTTCCTGCATGTTGGGCGTCTCAAGACTGGTCCTAAGGAGCCGGCAGATACAAACTGACGTGCAAACTGCCATACAAACTGCGGGCCCACAGCGCACAACAGACGGTGTTCGGGGACGCGGCGCACGTTCAGAGTTCGGCCGGCCGCCACCAGATGGCGCTGGCGCGCGCCGGCAACTTGTTGCGGGGGGCTAGCCTGCGGCCCATTGGACTCCACTTGGAGGCGCTGGGGCTCGTTTGGGGCGCCCAAGCGGCCCGAAGGGCGGCCACAAATCAGGCGCCGGTGGCGGCGCGGAGCAATGCGCCGGATTCCGCTGCAGAGGAGCGGCCGAGGGCAGAGAGCCAGGCGAGAAGCTGGAGGCGAGGCAAGAAGCAGAAGGAACAACAGCAGCAGCACTTGATTGATGTGATGTGAGCTTGAGCGTGCGTTAAGTGGCCTGGCGGGCAGCGAGCACGAGCACAAGTAAGGCGGCAGCAGTTGCAGCGAGTCGACACGGAGCGAGCAAGAGCGACACACTGGCAGCCAGCCAGCCAGCCAGCCACAGTGGCAGGCGAAAAGAGAACCGGCAGACTGGCGGCCAGAGTGGGAGACTGCGAGAGAGTAACAGGAAGGAGATAAACTGCGCTCTCTGGCTGACTGGGATGAAGACAAATTAGTGGCCATAAATCAGTTTGATTGGCAATTAACGAATGATGGCGCGCCAGTGGTTGTCGCCGTTTGCCGCTCGGCCGGCTGGTCAGCCTGGAGTGTGGGGCGACAATTGAGCGGCCTGAGTCGAGGTGGGACTGGGTCGAGCGGGACTGGACTGGCGCGCGGCTTAGGTGCGGCTGTGCGTCGCGCAGTGTGCAAAGTTCGCTGGCAACGCGCACCACAAGCAGAGCTGAGCGCGCGGCCGGCTCAGCTCTGCGCGCAGCCAGTCCCCAAATGGCCGCGGACTGGCAGCCGCGGCGGCGCATTAATCAGCGTCAGCGAGACTCGGACGGCGCAAAACACTCACTAACTCAGTGGCCGCCGCGGACGAGCCAGCGAGAGGGCGACGCGGGCGGCTTGTGCAATGCTGCGGCGCGCCACTGGCCAGCCCAGTGGCCAGCCGACTGGCCGAGCTGGAGCAGACTGTCTCTGCTTGGGCATCTGGCCGCATTTGCCGCTCCAGCGGCGAGCTTGCACTTGCGTGAGTCTGCAAGCTGGCAAGTCTGTCAGTCTGCGAGTGTGTCAGTCTGCGAGTCTGTGAGAGACAGTCAAAGACAGTGAGTCAGTAAGAGGCACGCTCATCAACGTCAGCCCGTCGTTGAGTTGTCGCCGCCGAGTGACGAGCTTGGCGCTGGCCGCAGCTGCGCAGGGGCGACAATTTGCAGCGAGCGCGCAACAAACTCCGCTACTGGACATGGGCGGCCCTGAGCTGTGGCGCCAGTTGTTGCGAAACGGCGCCTGCCGGATCTCTTGTCCACTTGACACCTTTCTGCATTGGCCGCATTGGCGCGCCCGGGCCGCAGTCTGCCTTAGGCCGCATGCCTCCGCGCAACGCTCAACAGGCCGGCTCATTATTGGCTCATCAGCGGCCACTGGCCAGCGTCCGGCTGTGTGTCAATGTGCGCCACACCGACGGACGGACAGACAGACGGCCGGCCGGAGCGCCTTCCCCGCCACTCTGCTGCTCACTTTTTCGCCCAATTTACCTCGCCTCCACTGAGCGCAAACAGTCCTCCCGGCCGGAACCACTTTTCAGCCGCCAGACTGAGGCTGGCGGCCGACCAAGTGCGCCGATGGACGCGCGGGCCCCAAGGAGTGGCGGCCGGCCAGAAGCCATTAGGGCGCGCGCGTTGGTCTGCGGCAGCTCAGGGCCGCTGCTTAGAGGGCCGGCCGGGAAAGTGTGCGCGCTGGCAGCTCGCAGCTCGCAGCTCGCAGTTCGCCGCTCGCAGCCTGCAGCCAGCAGCCAGCAGCCACAGTGGCTGGCAGCGCGCGGGCCTCGCGCAGGGGCCGCCTCCATTTGGGCCGCGGGCCGCCCGCTCGAGTCGAGTGTGTTAATGATCATAAATCAAGGCAAATAATTGTTCTCTGACGCCATTAATCAATTCATTCATCCTTTCAATTATCGCGGGCGCGCCCGCCCGGCCGCCCGCCACCCCCACCACGTCGGCGCGAGGGCGCGCCCCAAGTGGGCGTGGCCGCGCGGGTTCTGCGTTGTCCGCGGGAGCGTGCGCGGCGCGCAGAAGTTCGGCGAACGCGCGGGCCGCCGCCGCTCCGCGCGAGGGCGTGTCCCGCGCCCGCCGGCCGCCCGACGGTGTGAAAATGGGGCCGGCCTGGCGTTGGCTGGCGGCTAACGAGCGCCCCTTTGAGTGGCCGCAGTGGCCGGGGGGAGCCGTGCGAGTGTTTGTGTCACACCGGATCGGACTGGGACGTGCCTGTGGGGTGGCAGTGGTGCGAGAGTGGCGCCGGTGCCAGTCGGCGGCGCTGCTGACGAGGAGCCGAGCGGGCCGGACGGAAATCGTCGGCATGCTCGCCGGCGACAGGCGAGCGCGCGGGGGGCGAGCGGCCAGCCTGACGAGTGGCCAGTGCGAGTGGGGCCCAGCAGTTGGTGTTGTTGGCTCGGTGGTCGCTTGTCCAACGAGCTGGCGACTGTCTGGGGCGAGCTGCTCCGAGAGGGGCCGAGTGAGGCGCCGTGAAGCGACAGGCCGCCAGGCGCCGCCCCGCAGCCACGGACAGTCTTTGGCGGGCGCGAGACTGGCAGAGCAAGAGCGCGGGCGAAGAATAGATTGTTGTTGTCAGCCGTAAGCGATCATCTCGTTTTGATGAGCATCATCATCAAATTTTTGCGCCCCCTCTTCTTTGGGGCCGCTGGCACGTTCGCCACTCGCCCCCAGCTAAGGCGCCGCCCCTAAGCCCCCGCCCGTCTGAGCGCCCGTCAAGCGTCAGCCGGCCGGCCCGCCGGCACATCTCAAGTCAAACTGGCAGCCCCTCCGCCTGTCTGCCCGTCTGCCTGTCTGTCTGTCTGAGCGTGCGTGCCTTCCCCTTCTGGCGGCGGCCAGTCCCAGTGAGCTCTTCTCGCTCGCCTCTGATCCGGGGCCACAATGCCGCCCGGGGGCCGCAATATTCCATTCTACTTGACATTTGAAATCCGCTGGAGTAGGTTTGCTTGTCACATGTCAATCACACGCAGAAGGAGCACGCGCGAGTCAACTGTGTGTGTTCATAGCAATTGTTGTTGCTCTGTCGACAATGTTGTCCCGCTGCACTGTTGTGCACTTTGTCCTTGTTTGCCAACTGGCGCCAGAGAGCTGGGCCCACTCCCAGAGACTGGCAGCAGTTGGGGACTGCCGCAGACTAGCAGCAGCGCAGACTGGCAATTGCAAAATTGTGTGCGCCGCGCCAATGGGCGAACTGCACTCTGCGACGCACGAGCGGCCAACTGTGCGCACCGCACTGTGCACTGTGCACTGTGCGCGCCAGGCAACTCACAAGCCGCAGACAGAGGCCCGCAGTGGCGCAATGGCCGAGGGCGCCCACCGACTGCACTTGCGCCACTTGGGCCACTCGCCAGCGCCATCGATCCGCCTCATCGACTCGGCTCCGCGCGGCCCGGCCGCCTGTCACTCGGCCTCTTTGTCCTCCGCTGACACATCTCTCAAGGCTGCCAAGCCGTCCGCAACACTCGCCAGGCCCAGTCCTAGTCTTGCCCGCCCCTCAAGCCGCCTCCTTCTCGCCGCCACTGCAGCCGCCACTCAAACGGCCAGACAGACAGACAGACAGCAAGACGCACGCTCCACGGCCGCCCCCAGCCCTCCGACTGGCTGCCAGTCCTAATCTCGCCTCCAGATCGCCCTCCAGATCGGCCCGCAAAGGCCAACCAGAGGCCGGCCAAAGTGGCAGCCACAGTGATCCATCTGCCCGTCTCGGCGCGTCTCCGTGTCTCTGTGTCTGTCTCGCGCCCTTTGGAAGGGCGCCTCCTCCCCTGCTGGACCCTTTTGGGTTCCCGAGAAGGCCGGAAGTGGCGCCGAGGCGGCCGGCGTTGGGCGTTGTGTGGGTCGCCGAGCAGCAAGAGAGACAGTGGTCGGCGCTGCTCGGGAGAGTCTGTTGTTGGGAGGAGTGTCTGTGGCGGGCCAATGCTAAATGTTTGGCCATCTATCCTAAATCTTAAACGAGTTAAAAAGGAGACCGTAAATCTTGTTCTATTTGTTTGTGTGCTCATTTTGTTCTCGCTGGGCCCCAAAATGTGCAGCCAAACGGCCGCCAGTGAAACCGGAGAGGGCCAATTGGAGGGCCCAACTGGCCCCCTCAAGCTGGCGGAGAGTGTGGGCCGCAGTTAAAGGGAGAGAGTGGGGCCGGCGCGAGTGAGCATCTTGGGGCGAGATTGCGCCGGCCGTTCTCATTGGGCGAGCAGAGCGCGCGGCACTGGTCTGTCCGCAGACGCGCGAGTCAGTAAAGCGCAGTAATGGCTTTCGCTCGTTAGGGCAGCGCGCAGGCCGCAGACTGTCCTCCGCTTTATGTTGTGCTCTGTGCGCTGTGCTCTGTGCGCCCTTGTGTGCGCTGCCGTTTGCTGCAGACTGCAGTCACTGCAGTGCGCGCCGACTGGCAGGGCACCAATTGACAAATTTAATGGCCTCGCATGGCCAGCCAGAGAGAGCGCCAGTTTCTGAAAAATTCTCCAAAAAATCTCCCCCTCTGATTGGTGCAGCGCTGGGCCGAAATTGGGCGAGCCTAGAGAGCCAGAGAGTGTGTGTGTTGTGGCCAGAGGAGAAGGAGGAGGAGGAGGAGGAAGAGCAGGCCATCCGTCTTCTCGGCCGCCGACTTTGGTGACGGCGAGCAACATTTGCAACACACCAGCGGGCCCAAAGCGCCAGTGAATATAACATAACAAGAGCACGAGCAACAACACCAACACTCACTAACACTAACACAAACACCAACAAGCACCGGCAAACAGTTTGCACACAGTCTGCACTCTGCACACAGTCCCAAGAAAGCGACAGCACCGCTCGAGCCCATTGGCCGCCGCCTTGGGCCAGCTCTCCGAAGCTCCGAAGCCCCAAAGCCCCAAAAGCACTACAACAACGGCATTCAGATAATAGATAAATCATTTCTCGCTGTCTCGCTTGCCATTATTTTCAACATACCATTAGGGCGCCCTGTTTTGCTTTGCAACTCGCTAAAGCAGCAACAAGGCTCCCCCAAGCAGAGCAAAGGGCCGGCGGCTGGTCTCCATTGTGCACTTGGGCTCTCCTTGCTGGCGGGCGCCTGTCTTCTTTTTCTCCCACTCTCAGCTGGCCGGCCTGCTCGTGTCTCTGGCCGCTCAATGCTCAATGCTCATTGCTCGCCACTGCTCACTGCTCGCTGCTGCCTGTCTGCCGCCTGCTCCATTCCCAGTGCTTAGCGCGCGCTCTGCTCACTGTGTTCACTTTGTTCGCTGTGCGCGCAGTGAGCACAGTGCGCGCTGTAACGCGCGACCACTTCACACGCGCAGCCCATTTGCTGCCTGCCAGTTTACTCTTACACACACACACACAACACCGCTGCTGCTGGGCCCCCACGCCGCCCAATCAGTGCCTGGCCGAGCCGCCGCAAACGAAGACAAACACACCCCGGCCACTTACTTGTTAGTGCGGGCCTCAGCCAGCCAGCCGCTAGCCAGCCAGCCAGCCAGCCAGCCAGCCATTGTGTGCTGCCGGCGGCCTCCTCCGGCGCTCGCCTCCTCGCGCGGGCCCACTGGTGTCGGCCTGTTGGTGGCGGCGGTGATGATGATGATGACGAAAATGATGATAATTCAAAGTGCGCGACAGCATAAATCTAGAGAGAGAGAGAGCGCAACGAGAGAACGCGCCGAGTGATTGATGATTGTTTTGGTCTGCCTGTTTTCCACTCACACCGCTCAGAAAGCCCCGCAAACCGCCCGCTCTGCTAATGCGCTGCGGCCTCCTCGGACACGCCCACTCGCACGTTCGCCGCCGAACTGCGCGCCGCGCGCACAGCGCAGTGCGTGGGCACGCGCGGGCTTCGACACGCCCCCCCGGCTGCGGGCCCTTAGAGTGCCCGAAGCTCGAGGGAGCCGCCGGAGGGGCTCCCTCAAAACAAAGCTGCGGCAAAACTGCGCCCGCCGTGTTGGCGGGCCGGTAGTTCCAGTTGATGGCGTGCTCTCCATCATCGTGGGCCCGCATGGACGGGCGAGCGGGCGAGCGGGCCAGAGGACGGAGGAGCGAGAACTAGAGGAGATGGAGGACGGGGGGCTCGGAGGCGGCCGACAGGCGACAAGCAGGGCCCATTGTCGTCGGGGCGCATGATCCGCGGGCAAGGGGAGCCCGCGCTGGCCACTTGGAGGAGGGCGGGTTTTGGTTGCCGCCCCCTTGGAATGAGGGGCGCTGATTGGTGGAGGGCCGGCAAACTGATTGATGCCGTGCGATGACGTTTGAGTGGCAATCTGGGTCCGCTTGTTGGCCGTGCGGCTGATCGAGCGATTGGAGGCCGCGTGGGGCGAGGGGCGGCCGTGTCCGAGGCGGAATGTTGTTACCTTGAGGAGGATGAGAGTTGGAGATGGAGATGGAGAGGAGGCCAAGTGGGACAAGGAGGGGAGGGTTTTGCGTGTTGTTTGCGTGGCGCTGCAGCTGCAGCCTGTGGGAGGCTGAGCTTTGAGCGCCGAATTGAGGCTTGTGGAGCGCGCGGGAGAGTGCGTGTGATGCGGCTGAGCGCGCGCGCCGCACACAAAAGGGCCAGCGAACGGGCGGCTTCAGCGCGCAGTTCTGTTGAGGTAAATCGATCATTTATACATGACGCTCGCCGGCACCAGTCGCACACTGACACTCGGCGGCCGCTCTGCTCTGCTTGTGCTCGCAGCTCGCAGCTCGCCTGGTCTTACAGCTCGCAGCTCGCAGCTCAAAGCGCACAGCTCGCAGCTCAGGCCTGCTGGCTCCCGCCGGCGCATGATTGATGAGCGGCCGCCAATATGAGAACTTGCCAGCTCGCCCCACGGCCAGCCAGTCCGAGCTGACACTCATCAATCAGTGGGGCTTCTCCTCCTTGTTTACTCGGCCACTCACTCGGCTCGCTTCGCAGCCCCAGCCAGCACTATGCACTGGCCCATGTGTGAGGCCGGCCGCACACAGACACACACACGGCGCCTCGGGGAGCCCTAGGGAGCGGCCACTTGTTGGCGCGCGGCCAGAATCTGCCACAATCTGGCGAGGGGCGCCACTTGCGCTCTCTGACTTACGCCACACAAGACTGGCTGCGGCGGCTGAGGCTGAGGCTGAGGCGGCGCCCAGTGGCCAGCGCGTGCTCTTGCCGTTTGCGCCAACGAGCGGCGGCCCAAATCGATCGATCCATCAAGCGAGCTGATTTCTCATCCGACGCCAACAACAACACAACGCCGCCAGCCAATAGGCAGCAGAACCACTCTCGCTTAGCATTGATCGAGCGGCCGATTGATCAATTTGATTGATTGATATTAGCGCTTGTGTGTTGTTGTTGGCGCGCTCTTGCGGGCTCTTGTGAGCGAGCTGGCAGTGTGCCCATTGCGCATTGCGCACAGTGCACAGTGCACAGTGCACGCCGCCGGCCCTTAGGGCTTCCCAGTCGCAGCTCGCAGCTCGGAGTTCGCAGCTCGCAGTTCGCCGCGCACAGTCCCGCAGCTCACAGTTCGCCGCCCGCAGACTGGGGCTGGCGCGCAACCCTCGCAGGCAGAGGCTGGCCGCGCACGCGCACTCGCCCGCAACAGTCCTCCACTGGCGCGCTCTGCCCGCTTGTCATCATCAATCAACTCAGACCAATCGATCACACGCCTATCTGGCCGCCGCCATCTAACAGTCAGGCCGGAGCGCCGCACTCTATCTGGCCGCTCGGCCGGCTGGCTCGTCGGCTCGTCGGCCCGACTGGCTCGGCGCTGGCTCGCCGCGACTTCAGCTGCCACTCTAATATTCTCGCGCTTCCTCTTGGCTCATTTCGTCCTCAGCTCTGGCAGCTCAATTGTTTCTCCCACTCTGGCCTGCTCGCCGGGCCCAAACTGCTGCCAGCTCGCCCGAAATGCTCGCCCAAACTGCTCGCCCAAAATGCTCGCAAACAACATTGAAATTAGCCGCCGCCTCGCTCCCAGTTCTCCAAGCCCCAAGCCCATCCGTCTTCCTCTTGGCGCCCGCCTATCAACTCGCCGCCCGCCAAGCGCGCCAGTGGCCTCCTCCGAGTCTGGCCCGCCTCCCCGCGCGGCCCCAGCCAACCGGTACCGCCCCGACGGGAAGGGGCCGCGAGCGGGCCCGCACTGTCCAGATGAGGCCCCTGGCTCGTGGGGCCTCAGCTGGGGCGGCCCGGCCCTAGCAGAGCGTGGACGGACGAGGGTGAGGGCGACGCGTCGGCCAGTGGAGCAGTGGAGCAGTTGGCGAGGCGGCCGGGCGGGACAAAATGAGAGATTGCATGCAATTTGAATGGGCAGTTCACCGCTGATTGCTGACACCAGATGAGTTGTTCGCGTTTAGCGAGTTTTCCCCGCCGTGCGCATGCGCAGCCGCAAGCACAAGCCTGCGCGCACAGCTCAAGCGGGCGGACTGCC
>Ga0268247_10000265_pt1 | contig 18339 bp, 12 predicted proteins | sample AgamicOrMae_FD_200245 | JGI IMG/M metagenome (GOLD analysis project Ga0268247, IMG submission 200245) | Agave microbial communities from Guanajuato, Mexico - Or.Ma.e (v2) (version 2) | ecosystem: Host-associated > Plants > Phyllosphere > Phylloplane/Leaf | place: Guanajuato, Mexico | collected...
CCTAATCTCGCCTTTTCATCTGCTCATTCTTTTTATTTTATTTTCTTCTCTTTCTCTCTCTTCTCTTCTCTTCTCGCTCTTCCTCCTCTCACCTGTCTGTCTCTGAGCATCCTTCTCTCTGTCTCTTAGCAGGAATTGAAACCGCATCCCAGCGGTTTCAATCCAGCGTCTTGCAGGCGAGAAAGAGCTGCGCCTAAGCTGCGCCTAAGCTGCGGCCAGACCTCCTCTGCCGCAGAGTGTCACTCACTTGTTTGCGAAACGCCACACAGGCGAGCTCATCGCCCCAAGAGTCTCGCCACCAGTCTCGACGCACACACAGTCTTGCCAGCCGACAGTGAACAGCAGCCGCCCGTTGGACACTGTCTTGAGAAGTTCTCGAGGGAGTCTAAGTCAAGAGTGTCTAAGTCGATTGAGTCTAAGAGGCGACGCGTGAGCTATTAGGATGCGTCGATGGAGTGCAGCTCAGCACAGGAAAGCACAGGAAAGCAGCAGGAGAAGACTGCCCGACAATTAGCGCAATTTCCACTCATTGGCGCCCGTTTTCCCCTTTTGAACTGTACCTTTTCTGCTCCTTAGGGCTCGTCTGGCTGCCACTTACTGCTGCACCTTTGCGCCAAGTGAGCAGACGCCACTCGGCCAGAGCTTAGGAGCAACGCGCTAAAGACTGTCTGTCCTGTTCTGCTGGAGTGCAGACAGTCAAAAGTGGAGGAAACCGATCGAGCTTTGCCACTGCGAAGGACAGACAATCAGTGGACAAATCTGGATCTTTTCTCCACGCTTTTGGGCAACTCTGAGCCTTTCTTTTTCTCTCCTCTGCTTAGCTCTCCTTATGCATCCTTAGCTCTCTCCCTTGCCTTAGCTTAGCTCTCCTCATGTATCCTTAGCTCTACTTAGGTCTTTCTGACTCTCCACTGTCTTTCAAACGGCCTGCTCCTTGGCCAGATCCGCCACAGACTAGCCGTCCGTCAATGGTGGCCTGTCCAAAATGGGCGCCGAACTGTTGTCTTCTGGTCGTGCTGCTTCGACAGCTCATGCTTGGCGTTCGCGCGAGGAAAGAGCCAAAGAGAAAGAGAGCCAAAGAGCTAAGGAGAAAGAGAAGCAAAAAGAGAAGCAAAAAGAGAAAAAGGCTGCCTAAAGAGCTAACTCAATTGGCCAACTGTCTTTATCAATCTAACTTTTTTTTTCTCCCCATCCTCCTCCTGCTTCTCTCGCTGGCTTGTTGGCGTGCAAACTTTTAGGCCAAATTTCTTGTTCTCGTTGAATTCGTCAAGAAAATAAGCCACAAAAGCGAGTGGCTTGCTTATCAGTGAGCGAGTGAGTGAGCTAGTCTTTGGCTCTCTTTATCTCGCTTTTCGCCGCCGCACACAATCTCTTGCTCGCTCACTTTGCTCCCTCACACAACTGGCTCGCAGTCACTCACCAAAGGCACGCACACTCACTCTAACACACACGCACACTTGTCTCTCGCAACTTGGCACTCCTCCTTTGCCCACTAGTGCCGGTCTCGAATGGCAGCTCCGACTGGCAGCCATACCTAAGCAGTGCCAGAAGCCGCCAGCGCCCTGATAAGGCCCACCACTGGCGGCCAGTCTGTGGCCAATCCGCGCCGGTAGAGCACCCGTCTGGCCAGTCGGCCAGCCGCCTGCTCGCCGGACACTCTCGCTTGGCTCCGAGCGGCCAGAGCTAGTCTCTAGCCGGAGACTAGCTCGGCCTGGCCAATGAGAGACCAAGTGGAGCGCCCTGATATAGAATACAGAATGCCCGCACTGCACACAGTTTGGCGCGGCCGCACGTCTGCGCGTCATCTGGCGGCCGCCGCGCGAACTAGGCCGCACCGGCACCAACCAAGACTGTCTGCGGCCCAGTTGGCTTGAATGGGCCCAAATATTAGAGCAAAAAGCGGCGGCGGCAAAAAACAAAACAAGCCGCCGATCAATCAATTCGGCCGCCCCCAAATGCTCTGATTGGGCGCCTGCACAAACTGGGCCCTCGCCCCTCGACTGTGGGCCGCTTTGCAGTCGCCTCTCTGCTGCCTCTGAGCCGCCTCTCAGTCGCCTCTTGGTCCTTCTTGCACGCCCTCCGCTCGCTGGGTGGCCGCCACACACACAGAGACAGGCCCCAAGAGGCCACGCCCACCGACCACACTTTGAGGCCGCCCCATTCGGCAGCCTCAGAGTGGCGTGTCGCCAGAGTGTCTCCAGTGCGGCACGCCAGTGCGAGTCAGTCTTGCAGAGACAGTGTGCGGCGAGAGCGTGAAAAATGCAACACCAGCCGAAAGCAGTGGGCCGTGCACCATAGAGTCTGGAGATTGGCTTCTGGAAGGCGCCCAATTGGTTCATTTCTTTCTCGACGAGCAAGCCTCCTTCAGGTGCGCGCGAAATGAGACCCGTTTTGCTCACCATTTCGCCTCCTGGGCACACGATAAAAACCAGGGCTAAGCTCCGGCGAAAAGTGGAAGCTTAGCTCTTCTGCTTCGTCTTGAAGGAGCCCCAAACTTCTATCCAAAGGCGAGCATTGGAGAGCCAAGAAGGCAGAAGTCGGCCAACGTTTGGGCTGGAAATTGGGCGGCTGAAGGAAGAAGGTGCCAGTTTTCTTCTTTGGCCAGCCCAAATTGAGCAATTGGACAAGAGTTGCTCAGCGCGCGAGCTCAGCTCTGGGCGCCCCCATTGCACTGCGTGCGCTTGGAGCTCGTGGCTTCGAATGCAAGTCATTGATTAACAATGGAGATTGAATGAAGTCTGCGGCCAACTGGCATGTCCAAGTGATCGATCATTCGGCGCTTAGTTTGCTGCCAAAGTTCGTGATTTTTTCCGCCAATAAAGAGAAAGCAAAAGAGAGCAAAATAAAAAGCGACTAAAGAGACGACTTCTGGCGTCTTCTCGGCGGCTTCTCCTCCGCTTTTTTCCTCCAGCTCGTTTCGGCTTCCAGAATTTCCCCATTCGGCTCTGCAATTGCAACCGTTTCGTGCACAAACACGAACACAAACACACAACTGGCTGCCGTTCCCAGTTGTGTGTCGCCAGTCTTCATCTGAATGCAGCGAACTTGGAGGCGAACTGGAAAAAGAAGCTCAATTTCACGCGCAAATTAGTTGCATTGAATTGCTTTAAATTGGCCCAATTTCAGTTTGGCCCAAAGCGAGTGGACAAATTGGGGTGAAAAGAAGGAGGAAAAAGTGGAATGTTGCAAGTGGTGGAAGTGGAAAATTGGTGGAAGACTGACTGGCTTTGTGGGCCAGCAACTGGCACTGCTCAGCTGCAATGGATTGAGACAATCTGCTGCCTCTTAGGATGTCATGCCTAATTGATTAGTGAGCAAACAGGCGAGCTTCACCAGTTTTTGGTGACTTTTTTGCGCGCGTCTGGCCCTCAGCTGCTTGTTGGCTTGTTGTTCGCTTGCTTGTTGGTTGTTGGGCGCCTTTGGGGCCACTTGCTGGACGAGCCAGTGGAGCAGGAAGAGGAGGCGTCCTCTGTGTGTGGGGAGCTTGAAATGGGCGAAAAATTGGGGAAGAACATGGGCAGGAAGAAGTGGGCAAAGGGCGCTCGCTTGTGTGTGATCGATCACTTGTGTGGGCTGCTCTTTGGGGCCACACAAGAAGAGAAGGACGAGGCGGAAGCTGCAGTGTGTGGCTGCTCAAACACTATCCCAATGGGCTGGCCAAATGTTGTCGCCGACTGAGGGCGGCCAGTTTTGCTCAAAACTCACTTGTCCGCCGCTGGTTGTTGTTGTTGTTGTTGTCGTTCTGCAAGGCGCAAGAGTTGCTGGTTGGCCGCCAGTCTGGCTCTCGCACTGCCACTTGGAGCCTGCGAGAGGCGCATACTAATAAGCCGCCTGGAACAACATTTGGGCGCCCCAAGCCTCATCTCTGCTTTTTGGGCCGACCATTGGCTGTGTGCGACTGCAAGTGCAACTGCAAAGACTTGCACTGCAAGTGCAACTGTCTGCGCCCAATGCACAGCCACAGACCAATGCACTGCCGCCAGTCGCAGTCTGCGAAAGACCAATGCACGAGGCGCGCTCAGTGCACGAGGCGCGCCCACCACTGCCAGTGACTAGCATTCGCATTCGCATTCGTATTCGTCTCCGCCAGTCCCAGTCTGCAATTGGGCCCCAGTTGAACGGCCCAGCCGAGCCCAGTCTCTAAGCGGCCCACTCGCCAACCTCACAGCTCGCCCAATGATTGATCAGGCCCAGTTTGATTTCCGCCCTCCTGCTCCAAAAAGAGCCCAAAAAGAGCTCTTTCTCGCCCCACACGCCAAGGTGTTCGCCTTTCTGGCCCGCCAGACTCGCCCAGAAAGCACCAAAGAAAACACACACACACTGCCTGGGTGGTCGCCCCCCAAACGCAACCCTTTTCCCTTTAGCTTGGACGAGGCTCAGGCGGAACTCTCGCCTGAGACTCTCGTCTGGCTCCCTCTCTCTCTCGCGAGCGCCCAACTCGCGTGTCACCAGTTTGTGCGCTGGCCCGGAAACGGCGCCCACTTGCTTAGGCAAACACCTCGCGCCGAGTTCACCTTTGCCCGCCAAATGGCGCTTCCCATTTGTTTGAGCCCCAGTGGAGCGGCCCCGCCGGAGACTGCGTGTAGTGTATAGTAGGGCCGCAAGCTGGGCGGCCGCCAAGTGACGGCATCTCGCCGGCTCGCTGGATGCCAATTCCCCTGTGTCCGCTTGTCGTCGGGCGGCCAAGTGAGAGAGACTGTTTGGGGCTGTCTTCTGTGCGGTTCTGGCCCACTGGTCTAGCTCAGTGGGCGCGTCTGGCGCGCAGTCGATTGAAATTTGTCCCCGCCGGCCGGAGACTTTGTGCGCCGGTTGCAGTAGACGCGCCGAGCTGCCAAGTTGCTGCTGGATCCGCTTGGACTCGCCGGGCCAACAAAGCGAGCGGGCCAAACAAAAGCCGCCCACTGTGTCTCGTGTGGGCGCCGCTCTTTGAGCTTGTGTTGCTTTTTTCTCTCTCTCTCTCTCTCTCTCTCTCTTCACACTCGAGGGATTTGCAGCTCGCCGCCTGGAGACTGGCGGCAAGAAGGGCGCCCTCAGCTCGGGCGCCATTTGTTTGCCTAACGAGCAGCAGCAAAGAAGAGGCGAGCGAGACTGAGCGGCGCACGAACAACAACAGTCGAACGGCGAAAGGCGCGTGCCAGTTCTGTGCGCTTTCTGTGCGCACTGCACTGTGCAGTCTGCATACAGTAGTCTTCAATGCATACTCTTCAATGCAGACTGCAAGAAGACTGCAAGCAGAGAAGGCGGCTCGCAGTCGCGCGCACAGAAAGCCCGATCATCATCACAGTGCCCAATGACAGCCTATGACGAGCGCCCCCATGCACAAGCGAGCACAATATATCATGATTGCGCGCCTTCTCCTTGGCGCTTTGCTGAGAACTGGCCGCCCCCACTCTGCCATGTCAACACCGCAGACTAGCTCACCAGCGAGAAGAGAAGCGCCCACCAGCAACCAGCAACCAGCGGCCACTAATGAGCTCGGCCGCATATGCCAACCGGCGGCCCTAATTGAGTTTGCCTCCTCGGTGCTCTACTCGCCTTATGCAAGGGAAGGGCCCCCTTCGCCTTTTGCCTTCTCTTCCATTCTTCTGGTCGCCCAACTGGCTTCTTCGCGCGACACTTGCTCGTGCGAGTGCAGCTTCAGCGCTGTCAGAACATGCTAAGGAGGCGCAGGAAGCTCAGTGGACTCGTGCGGGCGGCCGCAATCAGTCGGCGTCCAATTAGTGGCGGTTGACGCGAGGTTGACGCGAGGCAGAGAAGCTGAAAAAGGCGCAAAAAAGGGCAAAAGGGGCCCTCTGACTTGGGTGGTCGCCGCGCCTAAGAGTCAACAAGTCGGGCCGACTTGCAGGCCGACTGAGTGGCTCGCTCGCAGCCAGCCCTTAGGGCCAACTGGTTGCTCGCTCTGAGAACTTTGAGAGAAGCGTTTTAAGCGCATTTTGGAAGCGTGTTGCAAGTGTTGCAAGTGTTGCGCCTTTCGAGACGGCAGAAAAGCCTCAAGTCAAGGGCGCTTTTGGGCGCCTCTTTGGGCCTCTTTTGGGCTCTTCTTCATGACCGTTTTGGGCCCTTCCTTGTCCGCATTTTGGGCTCTCTGTGGAGCCTCAATGGAAGAGCACCAAGAGCGCACCAAGAGCGTGGGAGAAGCGAGAGGCAGTCTGCGATTGCGTAAATGGTGGCCACTTTTGGAGCCAGCGAATTGAATTGGAAATGCGATGCAAATTTGGTCCCCCAGCGTGGCGGTCTGGGCGGCGTTCTGGGCCGCTTGAGTCGGTCGTTCGGGCGGCTTTTGGCTTGGGTTTGGACGAGGGCGAGCTTGGCGGCGGCGAGCCACAAGCAGCGAGCGACAAGGAGCCGCCAGGACAAGGAGGGCCGGCCGGCTGGAGTTGGTGGACGAGAAGGCGCAGGAGAGGAGGCACAGAAGAGGGGAGCCAAAAGAGGGGCCAAAAGAGGAGCCAGGCGAGAAGCGGAATGAGAATGAGAATGAGAATGGGCCGAGAAGAAGAATGAGAATGAGAATGAGAAAAAGGCGAGACGCAGGCGAGTGAAATGCAAATTTTATATATATTATACAGTCGCCTAATTTAGATTCGTCGCTCGCTCGCTCGCTCGCTTGGTGGCTTGGTGGCCGCAGATTGGCGTCCGTGGCTGCTTGTGGGCGGCCCTTTTGCTCGCTGCTGCTTCTGGTTGGCCTTGTTGCAGCAGACTCGTGGCGCTCATCTTGATCCGAGGGAACTGCATTCAGGCCCAAGCTTATTTCTTATTCCAACACGCACCTCCTCCTTCTCCTTCTCTTTCTCTCCCACCAGAGACTGTCTCCGGCCGCCAGCAAGCCAGACGGGCCAGAGTGCAGCCAGAACACTTTTTCCCTCCTCAGTCGCACGCCGAACTGCAACCAATCCGCACCAACTCAGTCCAGAGATTCGCCTTTCGATCTTTGGGTTCAACCTTTTGGGTTAAACTGTTTGGGTTCAACTGGAGACAGTCTCAAGTAGAGATCATTTTAGCGTCTAGTTTGCGCCCAGTTAGTGTCCAGCTTGGCGAGACGAGCCGAAACGGTCGACTTTTGTTGTTTTCGGCGACTTTTGGAAGATTGAAAAGGAGAAAAAATCGAAAAAATTGGATTAATTTGCAAGATTGCAAGAATTTTCAAAGATTTTTGAAGGATTTTTGGAGGATTTTCTTCAGAAAATTCGGCCACCATTTTTGCCAGTTCAAGTTAGGAAATTTGTCCCAAACATTTGCCAAACATTTGCCGCAAACCAAGGCAGATGTTTGGGAGAAAAAGAGCATCAATTTGGCAAGAACAACAAGTCGCAAGTTCGGCCAACAAGTGAGCATCGAGTGGGCGAAAAAAGTTGCTCCAGAAAAAGGCTTGCACCAAAAGGCTGCGAGTGGGCGCAAGGTAAGTGTAAGTGTGGGTCTTGCACAGAAAGTGTGCAAGACTTGCAGACAGTGTGCGGGGCCCAGTTGCGCGCGCCCCAAAGCAGCCACAGACTGTCTGCGGCGGCAAATGAGCACCGCAGACAGTCCGCCGGCCCTGATTTCGTTTGGTCTCTCCAACTGTGGACCCAATCAAATCAAGTCCAATCCAAAGGCGAGAACGAGCAAGTTCAGTGAGTTCTCGGAAGACGAGAACTAACTAGAACTAACTAGAACTAACTAGAACCAACTCGAAGCAACTGGAACTCACTCGAACTCGAGCCAGAAGAAGAGAGAGAGAGCCAGATGTGCCCATTTGGCTCCTCTTCTTCACAGAGCCAAACATGAACAGCACAACAGACAAACAAGTGGCCCCATTTGGCTAGTGGTGGGCAAAAGCGCAATTTCCGGTTGGCGTGTGGAAAAGTGGGCTCTTTTCGTCTTGGGGGCTGGTTGCAGATTGGGAGTGGGAGTGGTTCGTTTGGAGTGCGAGTTTCGTTTCGTTTGTGTTGCTTGGCGGCTGATTTTGGCGCCAACCAACGTTTGTTTGTGTGCGGGATGCTCGTGGGTGGCATGCTTGTCATTTGTGGGCGCTTTCTGGGCTCTCCTCCTTCGCTCCTTTCGAGATGTGGTCTCGCTCGTGCACAACTCTGGCAGCATTGTATACTGTGTGTGCGCTGAGTGCTGATGACAAGCAGTGGAAATTTGCCTCCTTCGTTATTAATTTTCCACGCTAGCCACTGCCTTGCTAGTGGTTGCTGCTAGTCCAAAGCTAAGCAGCAGCCGAAAGCTAAGCAGCAGTCCAAAGCCAAGCAGCGAGTGTCTCTGGCGCGCTGGAGAGCAAGACGATGATCGGGCGCCATTCGAAGCGGCCAAGCAAAGTCTCTGCTTCTTGATCAATATCTGTGCGGTTTTTCATTTGGCAGCAAGTCGAACAAGTGCACTTGCACGCCTTCCTCCCACTTGGCCCGTCGAATCGGATCGCCACTGACGTTCTGTTAACTCAATTTCGGGCCCCCCACGCAGCTCGATGGCAGCTTCGCGCTCCGATGCACAGCGACAGGCGCCCCTTTGCAGCTCGTGCTGTGTGCAGCCTCACAGCAACACACTGGCCCGCATCCTTGGGTTCTCTGGCTGATACGGGCTGATCTGGTGGCCGATGTGGCCGAGATGGCTGAGGTGGCGAGCTCCAGTGCAAGTCTGCTGGCGGCCGACTGTGTGCGGCTAGTCTGCGGCCGGCCGACAAGCCGCGACCAGTCCCCAGCTCGGCCCAGTGGCTCTGGGCGGCCAGACAGACAGACTAAGGCTGAGCCAGAGACACACGCACAAGCACAAGAGCACGCGCCCACACTTGAGCTCGGCCACAGCTGGTGCACTGTGTCCGCGCGCGTGGTGGCCTTGCGTGCACGTGAATCATCATTTCCGGCCCGCAAACAGGCGCCCCAAACACTGATTGTGCGGCCGCGCGCAGCTGCCCCTGCTCGTTAAACTATAATCTCGCTGGGGGGCTCTTTTTTCGCCTCTCTGGCCCCTTTTTCTCTCCCTTTTCAGCTTGCTATTCAGCTTTTCGGCCCCTCCAAGCCGAGCGAGTAGTGGCGCCAAGTGCCGAGTGGTGGGCGGCCATTGCTTGGCTCTGAGCACTAAGCGCTGAACAGTGAGCACTGAGGACTGGGCGCCGCACACACTCTGCGGTGCAACAAGAGGCCGCATTTGCATGGGCTTTTTCTGCAAACCTTGCACACACTGCCAGCACTTGGCACTTGAATGCGCGAGTGTGCACCATTCTCCATTGTGCACTGTGCATTCTTCAGCGCACAGTTTGCAGTGTGCGGCATACAGTCTGCGGCATACAGTCTGCGGCATAGAGTACAGTGTGCAGTGTGCGGCCCCAAGTGGCGCCCTGAGTGCACTTGCCCTAAGCTCGGCCCGCAGCTCTAGGCGATCTGGACGCAGTGGAGGAGGCGCATTAAATTGCGATCCAGCCAGTTTGGCCAGTTTGGCCACTTGGCGCGAGTGTGGCCGTGATTGCGGTCCAGCCTCCGAGCTCAAACTGGGCGCCTTTTTCACTTTTTCACTTTTCAGCTCTCACTTTTCAGCCTCAACTTTTCATCCTTAGCTTTTCAGCCCACAGAAAGAGGAAAAGGCGCCTCCAAACGCCTCCAAATGGCTCCAAATGCCTCAAAGGGGGACGAGCGGCCAGAGTTGGACACGAGCCGCAGACAGTCGCCAATGGGCGGGGGATAATTGCGCGCGGCAACACTTGCGGCCGATCATTTCTGGCCGCTTTTCAGGCCCACTTTTTCCCTCAAAAGTCCAGATTCTCCTCAGCCCCAAATTGGCCCCAGAAGAGCTGAGAAGAGCAGCGCTTTGGGGGCCCCAAAAACAGTCGCCGGGGCAACACGAGACACTGGCTGGCCTGGGCGCTCATTCTGGTCGCTTTTCTTTTCTCCTCGCTTGTTGTTGTTGTTGCTCTTGTTGCCTTGTTGTTCCTCCTCGGGACACTTAATGGCGATCCTTGCGGGCGCCTACGTGACCTCGGCGGCCAGCCCCACCGAGAAGCAGCCCCTCCAAATGGGTCGTCTGTGCGTGGCTGCTTCTAGACTGTGTGTGTGGCGACGCTCAGGCGACGATTGCACTTCCGGTTGGAGCAAACACAAAGAGGAGTTGAAAGACGAGCTTTGGAGGAGAAGAGGTTCCTCTTTTGGGGGCTCTCTTTTGGTAAGAAGAAGAAGAGGGAGGAGCTAGTTTGCGGCTTTGTTTATCTGGAAACTGGTTGTTTTTGTGTGCCAGTTTGCGCCTTTTGGTCCGTGAAATTGGCCCCAAAGAGGAAGAAGTGTGTCTGTTGGTTGGCTGCTTTCAATTGTTCGGCTGGGGGCACTTTGGGCGAGTTGGCGCTAGTTGCCGGAGACAGTGTCTGGCCGAGCAAACACGCGCCGACGTCTCAGACAAACACAGAGAGACAGAGGCACGCTTAGGGGCCGCAAACTGCAGCTCGCAGACTGCAAGTGAACTCGTTGAAATCAAGTGTCATCTGGCCGCTTCTTTGGCGCGCTCGAGGCAGACTCCAAACAGCGGCCAATGTGGTTCCAGTTGATCTGTTTAGCCATTCGCGGAACGGCCGACGAGCAAGACGAGAAGAAGCCTCTTCTTGCGCCGCTCGCAGTTCGCCCACCAGAGCTAAGCCGAGAACTCAGGAGGGGAAATAATCTTGTCGCCAAACGCGCACGTCTGCCGCAAGCAAGCCGCTGGGCGTGGCCAAATCCGGGCCGGGCACGTAGCAGCGGCTTGGAATGGGCCGCAGACAGTGGGTTGTGCTCGACAGTGTGCACCGGCCGCTTGGCGAGCACCATTGTTTTAAACTGGCGCCCCTCCTGCAAGAGGGGCTCCCTCTTCGCCCTCTTCGCCTTCTTGGTGTTCGAGGGCGCCCGTCTGGCTTGCGGTCGGCAACTCGGCGGACAGTCTCGAGGAGCTGGGCGACCACTTGGCTTTGGCGAGCGCGCCGAGAGAGGCATGATAAATGATTATTGCGGTCGCCTGTGGTGGTTTGCCGCCGCAGCGCCACTGCAGTGTTTCTGCATTGCTTGTGCAGTGCGTCTTGTGCGCGGCTATGCTGCGGCTATTCTGTGCCGCTGGCCGCACACAGTCTCTGGTGGGCCCTTTTGGGCCGCGCGCTGCAGACAGACCGGTGCTCTGCACTCTTTGGGGCCGCCTTCTTTTGAGCGGCGTTTCGAGCTCGGCCAAAGTTTTGGGGCGCCACTGCTTCTCCCTCGAGCTGGCCGCCCCGAGCTCGTCCCGAGGCCACTTTTGGGCGGCCAAACGAGCGAGAAGACTCTTGGAGCGCCCAACGGGGGCCCACTTTTTGGCCGCTCTCTTTTGGGGAGGGGCCCAAACGGAAAAAGGGGCCGGCGGCGAAATGTTGCTCGAGTTGGGGAGGCGCAAATTCATGAAAATTGGCTGCCACTTTTAACGCGCGCGGCCAACATTTCGGTGAGTCACGCTCTTTTGGCCCAGCGAGATGCTCAGCACGTCCTCTTCTTTGCCTCCTCCTCCTCCTCTTGCCTTTCCCTCCTTCCTTCTCTGGTCCTGATCAAGCCTCAATGCTCTCTTGCTCTTCGCTCGCCGACCAGCCAACTGAGACCACCAGCCGGGCGAGACGGAACTAGAACAACAGCAACAACAGGGGCAAGAACAGCACCAGAAGCAACTTGGCCAGAGACAAGCCCCAAATGAAAGTGGACGCCGACGAGATTTTTCACAAAATTTCCCCCTCGCCCAATTGGCCGCCGGACTCTGCGGCTTTGGCCCCTCTCTCTCTCTCGTGCCCGTGGGCGCTCTCGGCTGGCCACGGGGGCGCCCCTTAGGTGCGGCAGACTGCAGTGGGCGGCTCGCCAGCACTGCCCGCTGGCAGTGGGCCCAGTTGGCCCAATTGGCCTAATAGACGTCACGTGTGCTGCTCGTTATGCGGACGTGTCGCTCTCTGCGCGTGTTGCTTTCTGCCTCAGCCGCCACTGCACACTGCACACTGCACACTGCACACTGCACACTGCCTCTGCTGCCGAGCACAGTCTGTGCCAGTCTGCCAGTCTGCCCTTAGCTGCGAGCTCTGCAAGCGCCCAAACGGCCGCCCAGTGCAACACGCCCACTGTCTGGGAGCAGTCAATTGAATTAGTCTCATCGGCCGCTGCCAAGGGCCACAAATGGGCCACAACGGAAGCGGAAAGGGTGCCGAGGGGCGACGAAAGCGAGCTGGCTGGGGGCCGTCCAGCCCAGCTGATCGGCCAATCCTCAGCTTCGAGATGGAGTCCAAGCAGAGGCTGAGCTCTGCCCTCCATTGGCTCGCATGTCTGTCTTTGGAAGATGTTCCAGTGGCCAGAAAAGAGGCAGAAAAGAGTCTGAAAAGAGGAGCTAATTTGGAGATTGGCCTGGCAAGTGTTTAAAGGCTGTTTGAAGACTGGCTCGAACTGGGCGCCAATTCGCCCAATTGGAGCCAGTTTCGAGCAAAAAACGGGCGACTTTTTGCGAAACGAGAGCTCGCCTCTTGCAAGTTTCCAACCAGAATAGAGCCCCCAGCGAGAAGGGGGGACAGTCTTCCGCTTTGGAGTCGCTTGCTCATTGACAAATTGGATTAGTGGCAATCCTTTGGGTCCGCCGCTGAGCTGTGCTGCTTCTGCTTGCCGCTCCTTAGCTGCGGCCCATTGCAGCCTCGGGCGGTAGACTAGCGCGCGCCTGCTCACCGCCCGATCAATCTCCGCTCGCTTGTGGGGCCAGAAGAGCCAGAGAAGAGCAGAAAGGAGCCCCAGAGAAAGACCGAAAAGGAGACCTAGTGGAGGGCGAGCTCTGAGAGCAAACGATCAATAATTGATGACGATTTCCGATAATCAGCGGCCTGGCGAGATCAAAATTGCACCCAAGCTCAGGAGGCTGGTCTGAGTTGGGCGAGAGCGCGTCGAGCGAGCTGCGCCGAGACCGCAAACGTCGGCGATGATGGATAAGTGTTAGTGCAGATTTTGGCCGATTGGGACACTTGGCGGCGCGGCCAAGTGTCTCGAAAAGGGCCATTGTTTCGCTCTGTTGGTTTGCTGGCAGTGGCCAGCCAGCTTCCACTTGACTCGCGGCTCGAGCATTGCTTCGGGAACAACACGCAAAAGTCGATTGATGATCATTATTATCTAAGTGGCGCGCGCAACTGTGATTGGCCGCCGCTTAATGATGTTGTTGTTTATTTAAAGCTTTGGCTGGCCAGCTGAGGTCTCGATCAATGGTACTCTTCGGCCACAAAGCCCGGCCCTTAGCTCGCGCGGCCAAGCTCCGCAGCCAAAGCAACGAGCAAACATTCGCTCACTTCCATTAGGCGGGCCAGTTGTCAACTTCCGGCCCTCCTTTGGGGCTCATATTTTGATCTCAAGCTGCGAGGACACTTGGAAACTTGAGCCAGAAAAAGAGCGCAACTTTTCCTCTGCTTTGCTTGCTGGTTGGCGCTCCAAAGGCGCGGCCGCACACAGTCTGCGCCGGGCGACTGTCTCCCCCCCGGCCGGCCGGCGCCCAATGCACGATTATCTCTCGGCGCCAGTCTCCAGCTCGTGCGGCCAGAGACTGTCCAAGAGAGTTGGCCGCCGAGCCAACTTTTGACTTTCACGCCTCTCCAGCGCAGACTTGGCGCGCCCCAATCGCCGCCGCCCGCAGACAACAATTGGCCCTCGTCTGCGGCCCGCTCGGCGCGCCACTCGAGCGCCATCGATCATGCACTTGGCAGGCGTGCCTCAGCCTGTGCGCCACGCTCGCCAAACGGCCCAAGCTCGCCGCTCGCCGCTCGCCGCTAGACTGCCGCCCACTGGAAGGCGCGCTCTTGGAACCCAGTCTTGCCAGGCGGCCTCCTTGCTGCTCGCCAGGCCAGCTCGCCGGCCGGATTTCTCCCAAGCGGCGCAGCAAGAATCTCGCCAACAAGAAGCTCGCCAACGAGAAGCTCGCCAAGGAGAAGCCTGCGAACAAGAAGCTCACCAATGAGAAGAAGCCTCGGCCAAACGAGCGCTGACAATATGAGTTGGCCGCGTGGGCGTGGCCTTGGCTTTAAGTCTTTGGCCGTTTGGGGGGCGGAAGTTTGGGGACAAAGCGGGCGGCTGGCGCGTGTGTGTTAGTCTTGGTGCGAGGCAGTGGCGTGTGCTTGTGTTTGCGTGTGCGAGTGTCTGGCCGGCGGGAGGAAGCGAGGGGCGCCCTTTGGGCCTTTTGGAGGGCCAAACGGCTGGGTCGGAATTCAAAACAGGAGCCAAGAGGAGGCTCAGAATGGATGGCGGTGGAGCTGAGAGTGAGACTGGGAGCTAGAGACTGCAAGCGGCAGACTGGGAGCGGCAGACTGTGGGCGGCCGGCGCATAGCGTATCGCTTATCTCGAGGCACGTGCGCCATTATTTGGGCGCGTGGCGGGCGCCTCTCGAGGCTGGCGTGCAACTGGAGCGGCGGCCACTTTTGTTTCTCGCTGGGCCGCCATAAGTGTTTGGCCGCGCTGGCCAAACAGCCTTCCCAGTGGCCCTCCTAGTGTATGGGCCACACACGATTGCTGTCCCTCTGCTCAGCTCACCCACTTGGCGCCCCTTCGTCCAGTCGAGATTGGCGCCCGCGAGCTGTCGTCTGCTCGGCGGCCCCTCAGAAGCGGCGCCCAGAGGCAGTCTAATGGAGGCAGCATCAGCTCAGCTAATGGTCCGCCTGCACACCGGCCGGAGACTGACACTGGCCTTTGGGGCGCAAGGAGCCACTGGGCAAGGAGCCACTGGGCAAGCGAGCCACTGGGCGCCACTGGCCAGCGTCCACTCGTCGCCCGGAAGTCAAGAAGAAAAATAGGGGTCCGGGCCGCAATTAGTGGCGGTCAATGGGCGCCCTTGGGCGGTCTTGGGCGGCAATGCTTGCACTCGCCGGCCACTGGCTGGTCCTTAGCTGGTCCCTAGCTGCACAGCTAGTCTCTCTCTCTCTCTTGACACCAGCACAAACTCAATGAATGAATGGGGGAGGCGGAAAAAACAGAAGAGACTGGGGCAATAAAAACGCAAATAAAACACACGCAAAGTAGTCGATTTGAGTGTCGCCCAAATGTCACACACACACTCTGCTCGCCTCTAAGTGGCGCCCATCGGACAAAAGTGCCTTTCCCTTTTCCCTTTCCCTTTTCTCTCCTCTTCTCTCCCTCTGGCTCTTCTCTTCTTTCCCTCCTTTGGCCCCATTCTTCTCACTCGCCTAACTCCAATAAAATAATGAAACCCGCCTGTTCACCACCCAATGAGCGCCCGCACTTCTCCCCAAGCATTGCCAAACGGCGGCCACAATGAGCACCCCAGAAAGAAAAAGGCCCAATGAATGATAGGCTGTCGCCAGTTAATAAGCAAAGTAGTGCTTATTATGTGAAATAACGCATAATGGCCAATAAAAATGGTCGCGCCTTACCGTCCGGCTGATTTGCCATTAGATTAACAGCAAGCCGCCAACAAGCGTGTGAAATTAAACGCTACATTATGCCCACTCATTGGCTATTATTTCATTCATCGCTCCCCATTCATTTGGGCGCCCAATTCATTAAATGGCCTCCTCTCTTCCACATCTCAAGCCACTCTTGTCCCGTCTTGTTTCATCACGCACACAAGCTTCCCACTTGCCCAACTGAGCTCAACTCATCCCCAGCTCTTTGGCCCGCCTTTGATCTATAAATAAAAGCCAGCCAGACGACTCGGTGGCAAGACCCACCTATTTGGGGCCCAATCTGCTGAAAAACTTACTTCGAAATCGACTGATCAAAAGGTTGCACCATTTTTCAGCCTGAAAGAGAGTTTAGCACAAGAAACTTGCGGAATCTCATTAGACGTTGGCCAGCTTGCTCTCTGTTGTGGATTTGTTTGGATGTATGGCCCACGGCGATAGTAAAGCGCCTTCGAACCGGTGCTTATCGTGCTCAATTTGGACCATTCTCAGCAGCGTAATCTTGTCCTCTGGAGGGTGAAAAATTAGCCGTAACTGATCAGTTGAAATCAGAGAATGATTTGATGATTAGATCAAACAGAAGGCGCAAAAAAGAGTGAAAAGTGGGAGAAATTTCAGTTCTCGAGCTTCGAAGAGTCCAATTCAAAACTCTACGAGGCATTTCAGCGCCATTTTTGCCTTCCACTCAACTCTATTTTCGCCCCTTCGACCAAATCGAGCTCGGAACGACATCTAGTGGCGCAAATTGAACACTCGCCCTTATCTCTAGACGAACATTGCCAGTTGTTTCTCCTCACTTCTGAGGACTCCGAAGTCATTCTCTCTTCAGCTCTGGGCTATCTCATGTCGAAGTAGAGGGCCTTTTGCACCATAGCTCTGCGATTTCCACATCCTGACTGATGTATCTCTCGAATGAAGACCCTTTCACAAGAGATAGAAACATTATTGTGCCCCATTTGCCCAAACGCGTCTAGTTCACCACCTCAGTTCACCATTCAGACAAACCTTGCCCAAGTTTCGAACGATTTTTTCAATCAATTGTCATCTGAATGTCTCTCACGCATTCCTTGTAACAAATCATCCAACGACTTAATCACTTGATACGAACTTGCAGGATTGAAGCTAATCAAACTCATGCACACTCTTCCCAACCTAAACATTCAGAAAAATCGATAGCATCTTGGTGATTATTACAGCAAAAATATGAAGCTAGCCAACAACTTTCATTGTAAGAGCCCCTTTTCAGATGGACAATGGAGAGAGAATAAAGGAGCTCTATACCTGAGAGCTATATCGACCTAAATTATCTCCGCCACTGATTTAACCTCATTGGTGACTCAAAGTGACGAACCAATCAATTTGCTTGGCAAGGAGTGCCATTCTAGTCATGCATAATCTCATTAGAGTCATTCAAGCCTAGCACAAGAAGCTCAATACAGTGACAATTTCCCTCCTGGAAAACGACGATTGAATGCCACTCATTAGCTGAAACCAGGATCACACTGATGGAACAGCTCAACTTGGAGCTCAATTGAGAGGCAATATGTTTCCTCAATCGAATTGAGCTTGCATGATTGCTCGTTAGATTTCTCGAATCGACACGAAGTAACTCAAACGTTCGGATTAACAGGAAAGGAGAACTTGGGGGAAATTTTGAGATAAAAAATGAGCTCTTCAAGCATCCCTTGTCCATAATCAATAAAAGTTGTGCATAGATACCTGATTATCGGGAGATGAAGATTGTATGTTCGGTTTAGGCTTAACCTTTGGTTAAATCCCGTCGATACCGAAACTGCATCGACGAGTTTCGAGTGTCGTTCTGAGATTGTGATGCAGCCAGTTATCGATGTAAAATATCACTACCTCTGACTTTAGTTTGCTGGACTTTTCCTTGATCCAAATGATCCGAATGATGATCCAAGAGATGTCAACTAAGAAGGATTCAGAATTGGAAGATAGATCAGAATGTTTCATCTTAGAAAGATGAGGAAGACTGGTCGTCCATAGAAACAATGCTGCCTCTTGAACAGACGAAAGCTTAGCTATTTTTGAGTCGAAGTCACAACAGAGTGATGCGATTCAGCAATTTTTTAATCCTCTGCTATTCTAATCATTTGGATTCGCCAGATGGAAGACGCAAGTGTGCTCCAAATTTGTCATAGATATTCAATCGAGATGCTACTTGATCGTATCCAGGAGACGAGAGAATCCAAATTCGATAGAGCTCCGGCTAACTATCTGTACTTGTTGAACAGTCAAAGCACTGCCATTGCTTCTGAACACTGCCAGATCGAAAATTTCTAGCGAGAATTTCTCCGAAGGGTCCTCGTCTGAAAATAGAAAAGATTGACCACATAGAGAAGGATAGCTTTGCCATTCACTGAGGCCACACAGAGCGAGTTGTTTTCTTTTTCAGAACAAATCAGATTGAAGCTCTATGATCTCATCCAATTTGTCTCGGATTGATGCATTTCTCCTGGCTGATCGAGCTTATGATCTCTTGAACTCTTGAATCATTGCAGCTAGTGATCGGTGATTTCAATGTTTCGATTTCTCAATAGAAATGCAACAAAAAGCAATCGCTTGTCTCCGAGAGTTGTTGCAAAACTGTTGGACCGGAATCCCATTTGCCTGATAACCGAGCTAGTTGGCGCCCCTAGTCTGTAATTGCTTTCACCTGAGCTTGCGACAGAATGGGACAAGTGCGAATTGTTCCATTTTCTCACCGGAATCTCGTCATAATTATTCATAGAGCGCCGTTGATTGCCACATGAGTTGCTTTCACTAAATGGCTCTCTGTGAATCAATACGGACGATTCCAGGCGCAACGTGATGAAATTAACCAAAGCTGATTAATATGCGGCGTCTGTCCGTGCTCAGGATGACTATAAAAGCAGTTTGGCGTCCAACAATCTGATCAAAGTAGAGCTGAGAAGGAAAAGAGAATTCGAGGAGGAAGAAAAGG
>Ga0268247_10000266_pt1 | contig 18326 bp, 17 predicted proteins | sample AgamicOrMae_FD_200245 | JGI IMG/M metagenome (GOLD analysis project Ga0268247, IMG submission 200245) | Agave microbial communities from Guanajuato, Mexico - Or.Ma.e (v2) (version 2) | ecosystem: Host-associated > Plants > Phyllosphere > Phylloplane/Leaf | place: Guanajuato, Mexico | collected...
TCAAGAGTCAAGAATCTAAGGTGGGGCTCAAGAGTTGGTGTGCGAGTGATGCGCAGACAGGACTATGAAGTCGTCGACATTCAATGGCAAGGCAATTAACGATTATAAGACAGCTGGAGATTTCGCAAGGCCTGAGATCAATCATTGCCGTGCTCTTGCTCTGTCTAACTCTCTCTACTGAAGGAGCTGTCTCCAGCACCAAATGTTGGCGTTGGTCTGATGAGTGTCTAAGAATTTCACGCTTGATTGGGTACATTGGGGGTGAGACTGAGTCGCGTGTTGTAGTACGAAGATTTGGGAGAATACGTGGGAAACAAATGGTGTACGATACCCGTACGGGTCTCGTATGGATTATTATCGAGGGGATGGACAAAACATTGATTGAAGATAATTTCAAATATCCTCAGGCACCCAGGTTAATCTGCACACAATCTAGGTGCCACAAGTTCGACCAAGAGTCTGAGCACAGGAAATGCATCCTACTCGCTTTTTGAAGACAGTTGATAGCGGCTGGCCAAAAATCGGTGAATTACGGTAGTCTTGGAGCATTCCACGTATGTGAGCTTTTTCAGGCCTGTCCGAGAATTGTGACCAGAACAGACCCGTTGTTCGACCACAAAGAGTCAATTTCAACGACACATTCTGATTTGTGGCCAGAAATCTTTTACCTTATCAAAAAATAATCTCATAGTGTTATCGTAGATTTGTTGAGCAAGGTGTTCAGGATCCTCGTTTCTGACAGCGGCGAGAACTTCCAGGACTTGAATGAGATTCATTGGTTCGTTGCGATTCTTGACACAAAGTTTTGGATCAGAGGCATTCTTGCTTTTTTCCAAGCCGGACTTGACATGCTTGTAACCGGCGTGTGTCCTCTTGATCTCACACCATGGACAATCTGTTTCAATCAGAATCCTCTCAATAGGTATCTTCCGGGCTACCTCTAAGTTACCCTCGGTTTTCAAGGAGCAGCCATTGACGCCGATGTGAAGACCTAGGTTTAAAATAGTTTCGACGTCCTCCGAGGACCCATCAAAAGAATGTACCACCCCGCCGTATTTATCACATATGTCTCGATTCCGAGATAGTATTTGGACGAAATCGTCAATAGAATTTCGATTGTGCAGGAACAGAGGTAATCCAAGAGTAGGCGATAATTTCAACTGTTCTTCAAAATGCAATTTCTGGGTTTTCGCATCACAGAAGTGTAATCTGTCATAGTCTAAGCCCAGCTCTCCTAGAGCGATCACTTTCGATCTATCACTCAAAGCTAGATTCTTCAATTCATCTAGATATTGTCCTGGACCTCCAGGATGCTGGTCGAACTCAGTGCATCTTGTGGGGTGACAACCCACGGTGGAATACAGATTATCATGATTTTGGGCAAGTTTCAGCGCTTCTTGACTATCTGACAGTGAGCCTCCGGTTACTATGATTCTTGCAACACCATGTTCTTTTGATCGCGACAGCATGTCTTGGAAATCATCATGATGCTTTCGACTTGAATGATAGACACCTCTAAACATGGGGTCAGTCAGATGTTTAATCATGGTCATCTTCTTTAAAGGCAGTCTTTAAAGTCTTGAGCATGGTTAAACAGTTGAGTTGTCGATAACGTTGAGTCGTGTGTTACGCGTCAAGACTAGCCAATTTGCAATCAGCAAAAAAATGGGCAGACGAAGAGCATTGGGATGATCGCGTTGTGTTGCACACAATTCGCATTCTGCCTCAAGAGGGCCCTGGGCCCTAAAAGTTTTAAAAAACTTTTGGAACGAACTGCACGCAGAGCGAAGGACGGAGATTTTAAATTGGAAAGAAATACACTTCTCATGTACCGTGTGACAATAAATGAAATCTACGTTTTGGCAGTTTAGCTGATGGCGCAGTGTGTGAGTGCCGCCTGTGGGCGCGTCTGAAGCGCGGTTGATGGTGGTGAACTTGGAGAGGTGGGGCGGTTGGTGGTTCCACTATTCACTCTCTTCGTCTGTTTCTCTTCCGGCAAGACGGTTTAGCTGCTCCTCGAGGCAACTGTTCTGGCAGTCGTTACAGTCACACAAGTGGACCTCATTGCAGAACTCACATTCCCGGCGCCCAATATTCTGACGTGTCTTGTATTGCCTCAGTGTTTGCTCGAAATGCCGGCCACCAGCTTCGATGAGAGCCATTATCCGAATAGGAAAATCACGAATGGCATTTCGACATGTCTCAATGTCGATGACTGAGCAGGCCTGTGCTATAACGAGTTTGAGCTCAGTAACATCTTGTGGATCCTGCTTGTTCACAAACTTTTTCATCAGGGCCCAGAACATATAATCGAGGGGTGAAAGGTCCGGACTATACGGAGGCCACTGTATGAACCCATTGAGACTGATTAGCCGGCCATTGAAAGTCCTATTCAGATATTCCATACTCTGCCTCGCGAGATGAACTTTTGCACCATCTTGTTGGTACCAGCAGGCCTGGAATTCCTCTTCTGTTAGGCGGCGTCTGAGTTCCGGTATAACTTGGGTATCGAGCATGTGGACATAACGTGAAGCAGTAAGTGTAGAGCGAGGATCATTTGCATCAGAGATTTCATCAATCGGGTAGGGGCCAATAATGCCAGCTTTCGAGTGGATTCCGACCCATATGTGCACTTTAGAACCTTGATACCGGCGCTCTTTCAAGGCTTCATATGGGTCATTCTCATATCGGATGCGCCAGTGCCGGTCATTCTGCCGGTTCACTCCATCACCAATGCCGACAGCGCACTCATCGGTAAAAAGGATGTTGTCACAGCTGAGACCGCCGGTGGATGTTGTGTGGTGATGGATGATTTGGGCAAACTCAAGGCGTCTTTGGATGTCGAACAATTCTAGTTTTTGACCGATACTGATCTTGTAGGGGTGCATATTGAGGCCTTTGATGATCTTGCGCACAGTTTCTCGTGAGGCGAGTTCTAGCTGATCAGTTATCTGGCGGACGGAGGACTCGGTTGTCTTGACCATGTATTCAACTTCCTCTCTGCATGGAAGTTTTGGCCGGCCAGAACTCTTTGTGGGTCTCAAAGTTCCTCTCTCGGTGACTTTTTGCCAGAGTCTTCTAACAGCCATGATATTTGGTGGCGACAAAAGTTGGTGTTGAGCATGATTGGCGGCAAGGAGGCTACAAAGCTCTCGGTACACTGGTCTTGAGAGATCATCATCGTCACGATTCAATGACTTGCGAGCTTGGCCGAGGTAATAGAAAACCCACATGCGCTGTTTCTCGCTCATCTTCTCTCCTCGACCTGTTGAGGGTCCAGCTTCCTGTTCGTGATCCATTATTGTAGACGAAATTGAAAATTTGAAAATATGAATTTATAAAATGATACGAGATTATAATAAGATCTGTGATTCGGTGGGCATTTAAATGATACTGTTTTGTGAGTAGATAGAGAAATGCCGAACAGTATAAGGGCGCCACCGCGAAGATCTTTTTCCATTTCATTATTTCATCGTGACCAGCCATCTAGGTGCAAGGGCACCTGTAACCGGAGGCCCGAGGGCCGCCACCCGCTGTCGAGAAAAGGCGGGCCGCCTGCATCGCAGATTGAGCGTGCCCATGGAGCGAAGTCCTGCGATGCCTTATCAGCATTGTTTACGAAAAACGTAGATTTCATTTCTTGTCACACAGTAGAATAGAGCGGCACTATGTGTATAGTGTCCCAATTTGCCTCTCCTCGTGGTACGCAGGCGTACTCTACTTCCGTGACAGATTTTGTAACGCGAATTCTCGCACAGACCCCCCCCCCCCCCATACCGATTTTAATAGACGTTTCACGTCAAAAATCGAAACAAAAACTATATCAAGAACAACTTGGCCTGCCCCTTCTCCTGAATTCCATCCCCATGACTCCTCGGCCAGTTGAGCGCCCCAAACTGGCCCTTGGCACTTGACGACGTGGGGCCTTCAATTGGTTGCCCTGTTCTCTCATTCAAAATCAATGGAAATGTTCGCTAAAAAACTAAAGCTAATCTATCTAACTGTTCCTCTTGCTTTCCGACTTCAAAACTGGCGGACTTTTGCCCGACTCGCTCTCTTGAGCAAGTGCCTTCGGCTTCGAGTCTGCGGTCGATCCCTGTCTCTGCTCCTTTGGACGACCATTCGGTTTGATCTCGTGCAGTGCTGACTCCTCATAGTTGTAGTCGTCCGACGCATCGCCCGAGCCAGTCTCATGGGAAGCAGTTCGACTTGCGCTCAGGCTTGGGACACGTGGTGGGTCGGGCGAGCCGTGACGATCGATCACAGTGGTGAGCCGGACGTTGTTGTTGTATATGGGCACACCCTCGCGCGTCTGGTAGTCTGGGGCGAACTGCAGTCTGGGCACCTGGGGTCCCGGAAGCGAGCCGAACAGTCTGGAGGTGGTGGGCGCCTGCAGCGAGGCGTGGGCTCCGGTTGGCGCCGTCTCAGAGCGGCCGCCGCCGCTGGGGTTCCGGTGCGGCGAGGCGCCCTCCTTGGGCTGCTGGGGGAAGTAGTCGGAGTCGCTGGTGATGGTGGGCCAGTCCACACTGATCCGCTGGCCTCTGGGGCTGGCCGCGAGTGTTGCGGTCTCGCCGCTTGGCCTCCAGGGGGACGCCCACTGGCCGGCGCTGGCTGGCTTGGGGGCGCCCCCGCTGGTGTACATTGAGATCTGTCTGTCGCGGTTGTTGGCCATCGGGACGAAGGTGATGAATCTGTCGACGGCTTGGGGGGCGGCCAGCGAGCTCGTGCGACTCGTGGATTGCCCATGCGGCTCGGCGCCCTCAGCCTGTTTCGAGCTGGAGGCAGTTCCCTGCGAGCTTTGTCCGGCCCCAGTCGCCACTTCCGGCGTGCTCGACTGCCCAGCCGCTCGGCCAACGTTGAGCCGGGCGCCAAACAACTGGCGGCCGGCGTCTCTGCGGCCGCCCGCCGCCAGCCCATTGGTCAGCTGGCCAGTGGGCGCTGGTCGCTCGTCGGCGGCCCACGATCGGCCGAGCACCGTCGCCTGCGGCGCGCTCGACTCGGCCACCAAGGACGAACTCTGCTGCTCAGGCCGAACCGAGACGGCCGCCATTCTGCTCCCCTCCTGGTCGGCCAGCAACACCGGAAGTGGGTGGCCCATCTTGGACTGGGCCGAGTCGGTTGTGCTTTGCAGTGGCGTGGAGGAGCCGCCCGCCGGCACTTCGTCTTGGGCTAATTGATCTGAGGCGAAGCTGGCCAAGCTCGAGGGCAGCACCAGGAGGCCCGCCTGGGCCGGCCGCTGCTCGCTGGAAGCCGAACCGGTGGGATGAAGATCGCCCGCCACTAGCCCGGAAGTGGCGCCAACAGGGACACTCTGCTGCGCTGGGGCCGCCGCGTAGTGCTTAGCTTGGCCGCTGGAGGCGGGCGAGTTCCGCCTGCGCCTCTGGCGTCTCCGCCGGCCCAGCAAGAAGCCGCCCAGAGTGGAGCCGCGCCCCCTGGCGCCGGGGGACGCCTGCTGGCCCGGCTGGAGCCGGAACCTGGGCCAGCGGTGTTGCGTGGCGGCCGTTCGCAGGGGTTCCATGTGGAGCTTAGAGTCGGCCGCATGCTGGCCGAGGCGCATGTTGCGCAGGGCGGCCGCCATCCTGTGCTGCTGCTCGACGCTCTGGCTCAGCATCAGAGTCTCCAGGATGGACTCCTCCACCTGGCGGATCTCGCTCGGGGTCAGCTGGGTGCGCAGCCGCACCTCCGAGGCGCCCAAGTGGCCAGTGCCGCCTCGCTGGGCCAGTTCTCTCAAGGGCGCCGCCGCCGCCTGGTGGGTGGGCCCGATGGAGCTGGCCGCCGAGCTCGGGCTCACGAACATGAGCGCCGCCGACTCTTGGGGCTGCTGCAGCTGCTGCTGCTTGGCGCCCAGCTGGATGAGCGGCCAGTGCACGTAGTCCTGGTCGTTGACCCGAATCAGGGCGGGCAGAGCGTCGAGCCGCGCGCGGGCCAAGTGTCTGGCCAGGCTGCTCTGCAAGGAGGAGGAGGAGCCGTTCGTGTGCTGAGAGGGCTCCAGCTGAGCCTGGTTTCCGCCGCCCGGCCGGCTTCCCACTGGTTCCGGTTGCGAGTGCGAGCCGCGTAGCTGCTCCAGCTTGTCCTGCGGCTGCTGAGCGTGCAGCTGCGACTGGCCACTTGGACTGCCGGGGCCACCGGAAGCAGAGGAGCCAGAGAAGCCGCCCTGGCTGCCGGGGCTCGTCTGCGGGTGGTCCACGTAGGCGTAGTTGCGCGCGTTCTCCAGGTGGTTCTCCTCCATGAGGCCGCCCGCTTGGTGTTGGCCGCCGAAGTGCCAGGCGAGGGGGCCCAGCTCGTTGTGGCTCTGCTGCTGCTCGTTGGCGAGCCAGTTGGCCGTGCTGGCGGCCGGCACGTACTGCTCGCTGGCGGCCGCCTGCTGCTGCCCGTCGGCCCCGAGGAGCCGCTTGCGCCAGGCCAGCTCGCCGATGTTCATCATGGCGCGCACCTCTTCCGGATGGAGCACGTAGTCGGTGCCCGGAATTTTGGACAGCATCTCGGCGGCCGAGGGCAGACTGGAGGCGGCCGCTAGACTTCCGGCAGCCAGACTTCCCAGCGAGTTGGAGGCCAGGAAGTGCTCGTTGAGGCGCGACTCTTGCGACTGGTGGCCGGCCACAGTGGAGGGCGAGCTCGCCGGCTGCTGCTCGATGGCCGGAATGTAGTAGCCAGGAAAGGTGCGCCCGTCTGGGCCGCTGACGATGGCCGCCAAGATGGGCGGCTGGTTGCGCGGCAGGTGGCCCGCCTGGCTGGCCGCGCGCACCAGTTGCTCCAGCTGCTCGGCGCTGTGCGAGTGCGCGTACACCGTCGGCCCCTCCGCCGCCACGGCCGCCGAGGCGGAAGCGGAAGAGGCGGCCGCCAGCGCCGCAAGCACGCCGCCCTCGCCCAGCTCGGCCAGACTGGAGGTGGCCAGCGAGTTGGAACTGGCGCTGGGCAGTTGCTGCTGCTGCTGCTGTTGATACTGTTGTTGTTGCTGCTGCTGCTGCTGGGAGGCTTTGCTGGAGGCGCGCCCGCTCGAGCCGCCGCCGAAGGGCAGCCAGCGGGCCACGAAGCGCGGCCGCTCCTCCTGGGCTGCCGCTTGCTGCTGGTTCTGCTTCTGCTGGGCCACCTTCACGTGCTGCCAGTAGCGGGTGCTTATGGGCGCCGAGGCGGACGCGAACAGCTTGAAGGGGTTGCGGGGGCTGAGCAGGTGCGAGATGGGCGGCAAGGAGACGCTGGGCGCCGACTGGCTGGCCACCGACTGGAACTGCTGCCCCTGCCTGGTCGCCTCCTCCTTGTTGCGCCCACTCGCCAGCGGCCCAAACGCCGCCTGCCCACTTCCGCCCGGCCCGAAGCTCAAAGGCGCCAGCCAGAAGTGGTTGTGTTGGGTGGCCCCACTTCCGGCGCCGCTCGCCGGCCGAGCTGCGAGCGCCAGCTCGCTCAGCGCACTCCGCACCGCCTCGCCCACCAACGCCTGCTCCTTGGCCGAGGCCCACGCCTGCCCGGCGCCCTGACTTCCTGCCGCCGACTGTCTCCCGAAGGGTTGCTCGTTCCAGGGCGCCACTTCTGGGCTCTTGGTCCAGCCGCTCTGGTGGCGCGGCCGCTCGACAGTCTGCCATTGGGGCCGCTCCTCAGCTCTACCTCTGCTGCGGCCCGCCTCCAACGCTGGCCCAGACACAAGCCTGAGCGCCCCCGAGGGCGCCTGGGACTGGGTCTGGGCCTTTGTCTGCGTCTGAGTTTGGGACTGAGACTGCGCTTGAGACTGTAGCTGAGACTGAGGCTGGGCACTTCCGGTGGAGCCGAGCTCGCGCTGCTCCACTGGCGCCGGCCGGCGCTCTTGCTGCGTGCTGGCCGTGCTGTACAGGTCGCCCATGACTAGCTGCCGCTGCTCGTTGGCCGCACCTCGGGCCTCCTGCCGGCCCGCAACCTCGACTCCTAGCGGCGCTATGGTCGTGGTGCTGGTGGAGAGCGCGCTGGCCGAGCCTTTCTGCGTCTCGCCAGCTCGGCCGGAAGTCTGGCCGCTCTTCGGCGGCTGATCGGGGGCGCCACTTCCTGTCGCATGTTCGGTGCCTCGGCGGCCAGCCGGCTCGCTCGCCGTCGTCGAGCTGGTGCCCTGGACAGCTGGAGAGCCGGAGCTTGGCCCTGAGGCGTCACTCGTTTGCTGGATGTCACTCTCGCGCGCGCTTTGCTGTCCAGACTGACTGCTTGCCGCTTGCTGCTTCTGCCTCTGCTGGCTGGCCTGTCTGCCTTCATTTTGGACTGTTGCTGTCGCTTGTGGTGTCACTGGTTGTGTTGACTTGGCGCCGGTGGTCGCCACTTTGGCCATCTGAACTTTGGGCCCGGCCCCGCTGCGAGCCGGCGCCACTTGGGGCGCGTCCTGGGCCGCCGCCGAGCCCACAAACAGGTGCTTCTGGCCGGCGCTCGTCTGCTGGTTGAGCACGGTGGCCAAGAGGCTGGCCAGCGTCAGTCCCAAGAGCACCAGCACCACCAGAGGCAGCCGGCAACACTGGTGTCTCATTGTGGTGGCCGCCGTGGAGGCCAGCGAGTAGCGTCGCCAGCCCCGCGCGCCCATGGCTCTGGCGCCACTTCCTTTGGCGCCTCCGCTTCCGGCCCCTCTCTGGCCGCTGGCTGGAAGCTGCTCAGCGCCCGGGCGCTTCTCTCTCATCAAGGCGCGCAGGTCGGCCACCAGACGGCCGCCGGTCACTCTCTTCAGGGGCCGACTTTGCTCTCGGGGCGCAGCTAACTTGTCGCCTTGCCAACTCGAAAAGCACCCATCACTTGGCGCCCGCCGGGGCTCCTCCACCTCGCTTGCTACTGTCTTCCTGCGGCGCACCTGCTGCACTCTCTGGGCTACAAAAAATGGCCTCTCTGCCGGCACACTGTTGCTGCTGCTGCTCTCTTCTGGTGGGCGCCGATTTTCTCGCTGGTCTTGGCGCGTGCTCCACTGGCTCGAATGGCGCCTCTTGCAAGTGTGCACATTTTCACTGTCACAACTAAGCGAGAAAACTTCCTTTCTCTTCTTGTTGTTCTCCTCTTCTTTCTGTTCCCCGCTCGCTAATTGACCGCCAATCGAGCCAGCTCCATTGTTCCGCTCTTGCTGCTGCCCTGATTTGCCTTCCTCCAGCGCCCTCCGCTCAACTGGGCCTTGCTGTTGTTTCCTCGCCATCTCCACCTCTGCTTGGCTTCCTCTCTGGCTAATGCAATTATCATTCTCCTCCTTATCACACTGCTCAACTTCTGTCTCCTTGGCCCAACTGGTCGTCGCTTGCAATGATTGCTCCTGCAACAACAACTGCCACTGCCGCTGGCCAAGGCTGGCGGCCGAGTCGGCCCTTAGGATGCGGCCCTTCTTGTTGTCGCTCGCTGCCGATGGTAATTTTCCGCCACTTTGCACCTCTATGCTTGCAACTGGCTCGCACTCCATCACCACTGGGCAGCTCTCTGTCGTGGTCCGATCTACACTTGGCGCTCCACTGCGCCCACAGACACTCTGCGGGGCCACACTGCTCGCCGCCGCCAAGCCGGCCGCCAACAAGCCGCCCGCTCGCGCACAATAATCTCCCATAACTCTCGGCCGCTCGGCAGGCAGTTCCGCTTGAACTTGACTCAGCTCATTTCCATTGGCCGCTCGCTGCCCATCGGTGGCACTTTCACAACTGCCTCTCTTCGTGCTTCTGCTCGTTTCCGTTTCCGCTCTTGCTGCTTCTGTTATTCTGGCCGCCGCTCTTCTTCTTGTGCTGGTGGTAATGGTGGTCGCCTTTGAATTAGATTTGTCTTGCGGCGCGCCACTTCTGGCCGCCATCTTCATCTTCATCTGGCGGGCGCCAATTGGGCGTCGGGCGCGCGCAGAAGGCTGCATGTTCGAGTCGTGCCTAAGCTCGCGCGTCCACCACTCGGCCATTGTTGCCGCCCGCTGCTCACTTGTTGCCTCTGCACAAGGGCCGACCACTGTCTCGCGCCCAACTGGACGCACTTCCAGTTCCTCCTCCCCTGTGGCAGCACCTTTGCCCAAGCAACCGCAAGCCAAACCGCAAGCACAGCTGCGAGCAAAACTAAAACTGCCACTCACTGCCCATCGCTCAAGGCCTATCATGTTCTGCTCACTGTCGCCCAAAACACTCTCCCCTCTGCTGCTCCAATCGCCGCCTCCATTGTCACCACCAGACACTGTCTCGTCCGGCGCCCCGTCTCTGCCTCCTCCTGACGTCAACAACACCATCACAGCATCTCACATCTCCGCCTCCAGTGAGCTGCACACATTCCACTTGCCACCAGCAACTAGTACCAACAACACGCACTCTTGCCCGCAACAAGCCTACAAGCAATACAAGTCCAATATCCTTCTCCTCTTGGCTGCTTATCACTCGATGAGCCAAGTATTGAGCGCCAGAATTGAGCTCCAATCGGCTACTGTGTAACACTGTCTCTTGCTCTCCTCTGGCGTCTTGGCGTCTCGCTTTGGATCTGGCGCTTCACTTTCGCTCACTCTCGTTTGTGGTGTCTGGCTCGTCTCGCCGCAGCTCGACCATGCCAAGCTCGCTCGGCCCAATTCGGCTCGATTGTGGCCCTGCGTGTGTGCTTGCGTGCGCCGCACGCACCATTGTGCCTGCCTGAGCTGCAGGTGAGCTCGCCTAAAGCTCACCTGCAAACGCCGAAGCCAGTCTCTGGCCATTGGGCAGGCCGCTAAATACAATCCATCGCAGTCTCGAGCGGCTCGAGCGCCGCAGACTGTATACTGCAGACTGTATACTACAAACTGCATACTGCAGCCAAGTTGCTGGATACTGTCGCTTCTTTTGACGCTCGGCCAACAGTTTGCACTGTTGGACGCATGCGCCTCGCTCCACTCTGCTCGTCCTCGAGTCTCATTTGTAGCCGGCGGATTTTACTTTTACTGCGCCGAGTCTAAGGGAGCCAAACACAAGCTCGCTCGCCTCGCCAACAACAATCACCCTTCGCCGCAAGCTTTCCCACACACACTCGCTCGCTTCTACTCGCTTCTTCCACTTCCCCCAAATGCACTCGCCGAGCGACCACTCTCGCTGCCCAATGGCCACCCTCAGACCTAGTCTCTGGCCGCACAAGAAGCAACCATTGCACAACAATGAGCCGTGTTTGCTCAGCTCAGCTCAGTTCAGCTCGCTGAGAGACTGCTACGAAATTGGCGGCCAACTTACGAAATTAGGCAAACCGGCCGCCTCAGATTGGCCACTCGTTGCCTCCACTTGTTGCCTCTTGTGTGTGAGGGCGACACTGCGAGCAGCAGCAAGACTTTGGCCAGACTTTGGCGCTCCTTAGCCATTGGGATGCATCAATCAAGAATGTTAATTTGAATCCATTCGCACGCCACCAACTCGCCATTCGCACACCTGCCAGCTGACTGAGCCTCGCTGGCCCATTGCCAAGGCGACTGCTTATTAGCAACGGTCTTGCAATTGACTTGGAACAAGTCTCAGCTGGTTGCTGTGTGCCTTACGCTAATGTGATCCATTCAAGTGCTCAAATTTCCATCACACTCTAGCTCTGGCTCTGAATCTCGCTCGCTCGCCCAATTCTCCTCTCATTTCCGCGTCCCATTCAGCGGCTCTTTACACTGCTAATGTGATTCCATCACTCTTGCTGCCACCACACTGCTCGCCGACCATTGGTGCTCATCTTTCTTATTGTTACCGCTAACTCGAGTCCAGGTTATCACCAAATTGGCCGCCCAGACAAGACGACCATCCGCATGCCACTACTTTTGCGCCACCCGTCGCAGCTGTGCAAAAAGAGTAGGCAAAAAGAGTCCATTGCTCAGTTTTCTGGCTTGCGCTTATTTTGCGCCAGAGGCCCAATGCATTTTGCGCCCATCGCTGCGCGTTAGTATGACGCTAATAAGACACTCATATCCCATAATTGCATCAATTTTCTTCAATTTCAGATCCTCTGAGCTCGTATAATCAGATTCATCGGCTAATTGGTTACCTTTGGGGCCAATTAGGCGAGAGTTTTGCGCAATTTATGGCATTTTCCACCATTAGACGATGGAAAAACACACTCCAGCAGAACGTCGTGCAGCAGTATCTAGTGAAGTCTGTCCACGGGTGGCCTTTGCAGGTCAGCGGAGAGGCGGTTGGTTCTGATAAATGAGGAGGAAAAGAGTTGAGGAGTTGAACTCTTCTTCGGGAGGAGGAAGAGATGCGCCAGCTCGTTGCATTGGCGAGCAAACTGGCCGTTTGGCTGGCCAAATGCGACCTGACCACTGCAGTTTCCACACTGCCGGCGCTTAGGGCAACATGAGGCCAATGAATTTCCCAGCGAAGAGCAAGAAAACCTGGGCCAAATATCCACTTTCATTCGCCACCAAAGGCAGACACTTTCTCAAGAGCCGGAGCTCTTTTGTGGCAGCAAGAGCGACAAGTGAGGGCAAAAAAAGTTGGCCCAGAAGTTTGGCCGCCGGGAAACAAATTGCTTGCGGCCAGCAAAATGAAAGAGCTGCAAAGTTTGCCTGCTTTGTTAGGCCACGAACGAGCAAGTGTCTGTTCTCCAAAGTGCGCCCTTTGCTCTGGCCTCTCCACTTGCACTAGTCTCTCCAACTTTTGCCTTCGACCTTTTTTCACTCCCAAACACCCTCGAGGAGGCACAATGGAGCACGAGGGGGAAATTTATATATCTTTATATATCAATAAATGGACAGCGAACTCAGCTGGTAAAGGCGGCCCACGCACACGAGAAGGAGAGGGAGAGGGAGAGACTAGGACAGAGGGAGAGAGAGGCTGGCGAATTTTGGAAAAATCTTCCATCTTGGAGAAAAGTGAGAGCGTCCAAAAGGGAGCAATGCTGAAGCGTGACCCATTGGCTTTTGGTGAGTGTGTGGGGGCAGCAATTGGATTGGCCGTATCCTAAGGAGCGCCCAGCAGCTCCCACTTGTTGGCCAAACTGAACAACTGGCGGCCAAATGGAGCCGTTAAACTAAGAGAGAGATCTTTGCAGAGGAGAAATCGTGACATTTAAGTGGCACTTTTGTGCTCCTCAAAGTCTAGTTGTTATCTACATTTGGCACCGACTAAATGCCCATCAATTAGGAGCACCGGCTGATGGGAGCTTCTCCAATGCGTGCAGCATCTGCAGGCATTAGAGTCAACCCAAGGGAAGCCAAAAGACACTGCAAGTGTTTGTGTGTGGGACTTGGACCAGACACAGTCTGTGCAGCATGGCGAGCAACACAAGCAACACATGTAAGTGCCTCGATGGTGCGACCAACGCCAACCACTTGCCAAGAGTTTCACTTCTGGCCCACGCCGCTCATTATGGTCACTCTTGGCCCGCTCTCAGCTGTTGGTGGGCGCCCACCACTTCACAGACTGTCCTAATCACAAGCCCTTGTTGTCTGTGTGACGCCATTGGATTTCGGCCAATGGGCAAGCTGGTGGCCCAGCTTCGATTGGCTTGCTTCATCGACTTGTTAGCATCGGCGATCGATCGGCGTCCATTGGACACTGTGCGCCCATTGAGCGGCACATCGAGCACATCTGTGAGCCCACGAACTGGATGAAGCCGTAAAGAGGCGCCACAGACTAGGGCCGGCCAGTGGAGCAAGAGCTCGTCTGCGCCACTAACACTAACCTCTGGCCGGCACGAGGTGGCAAGCTAATCAGGAAGTTGGGCTTGGATTTGTTTGTTCCCCAAGCGCGCGGCCAAGGAACGAGAGCGGCCAACTGAGTGCGATAACAATTGCCAATGGGCCGCCTATCACATGGGTGTTTTTTCACCGTTCATTGCTCTTGGCAAATCTGCCAAACTGCCAAGAGAGCGGCGCCAGACGAGCCACACTGGCAAGCTGCTAGATCTGCCTGTGCGCGGCTACTTAGCACTGCCCACGAGTGCGTGCCTGATGCTTATCCAGGAGGCTCGTGATTCGACACAGGCACAGGAGTTTCCATTTGATTTGTTCGCCGGCAAGACCCGGCCGGAGCTGAGCTAAGCTTGTCTTCAACTCGTCGCAAGCTTGCCGCTAGCTCGCCGCCAGCTCTGTGCCAGCTTGGCGCTCCAGTTCGGCCGAAGCTGGGCCAAGACTGGGCGTGGATTTCAATCAGCTTGTGTGCGCCGAGGGCCACGCGATCGGCCAGCGTCTCGCCGAGCCAAAGCTTCCGGCGCCAGTCTCGAGGATTGCGAGGCGCCAGACTCGCAGACTAGCGTCGGCCGAGCTGGCGTGTGACGGGCACTTGGAGCCACTTTGAGGCGAGCTGAATCACTTGTGGCACTTGTGGCGCCAAATTGAATTGATAGTCGCCGAGACTCACTCTCTAATCCCGTCCACTCGCTTCGCTAGCTCGCCAATGGCGTCCAGCGGCCTCGACAAGCCACACACAGTCTAAGGCTTTCACTGCAAGCACAAATGCACACACAGAATCCCGCCGAGACCAAATGATGAAATTATCTGACACAAACACTTGTTGCGGCAACACTCTAATCGCTCTGCCGTGCTGACAGGACGAGCGGCCAACTTCCGGCCCGAGAATCCTTTAGTGCAAATTAGTCGCGCTCAACAGTGAGCGCTTCTTTTTGTGTCTCTCTCTCTGTTTGTTGTGTGCTCTCTTGGTCTGCCTTTCTCGCTTGCTTTGTGCTCCTTACGGCACCATCTTGGCGGCCAGAGCCAAGAAGTTGCGGCTCAACTTTGCCTTAGGAGGCATTTGCGTAATTGTGCAAGGCGGGATTCACTCGCGAATGGCAAAAGTAGATCCGATTAGGGCCGAGCTGGCGCCTGTTTGGCCGCCCTTTTGTTGTTGTTGTTGTCCGGGTCTTACAAGTCGAAGTGGCAAGAGCGGCAACAGTTGCCCCAAGCTCCTCGGAAGTGCGGCCCATCGGAAGTGGCGAGCAGAGGCTAGCAGAGGCGAGCAGCTTGCAGCTAGTCTGTAGTGGCGCCGCGCGAGCCAAGCAAGGAGAAAGTGTGCCCATTTTTATGGGCGCCTTCAGGCAGCCGCACGAAACATTTGTACGCAAAGGGGGCATTTTTGGCACCTGTTTCTTAGCATTACCATTCAAATTTAAACCCAATTTCCAATTCAACCTGCCCGCTTTGGCGCCAAGCTAACTGAGACCACAATGAACGGGGAGCTGAGAGCTCCTTTGAGAGTTGTGAGAGCGAGAGGAAAGTTGTTGCCAAACAAGCGGGCCAAACATTTTTCGCCCAACGCTCAGAAATCGGCCAGCAAGTTTTGAGAGCAAATACAAAAGAATTCTCTCGTTTTATCTACTCATTGAGCCCTTCAGATGCTGACTCTTTTGGGCTATTCTTCATCGACTGAACACCATCAAAAGATCGCCCAGAAGAGCCTCAAGCTTTCCGCTGGAAGGGTTGCCTTAGGGGGTCCTTAGTGGCGCCTTAGTAGAGGAAAGTGAGACTGCTTGTGGAGGACAGAGATGCCCAGCGGAGCAAACATTCAAGTGGCATATTTAATTGATTTATGTCCGGCTTTGCTTGCCCATTCTTTTCTCTTGCTTTTCTCCAAGCTCCTCCGATTATAATGGTCCACGTGAGCGGCTCAAACGGGTGTCAATCGATCGGGATTACCATTTTCCCTCAAAGTTTGGCTGAAGATCTCCTCTGCTGCACACAGTCTGCAGCCAGTGGCGAACTGCCCACTCGCCGGACGGCAGTCTTGAGGGAGGTTTTGGAGAGAAGAGAGCAAGTTTTTAGCTTTCAGTCTGGTGGTCCTTCTAGTTGGGCTTCCCTCGTGGTGGTTGATGCAGATGAAGTGTAGCCAAGACAATGGAGAAGGAAGAGGAGGAGCAGCAGAAGCAGAGGCGGCCAACAGTTGGCCACAAGAGTCCCTAATTGTGCTGGCGTTGATTTATTTGCCATCGTCTCGGCGTTATCTTGGCCGCAAGATCGCTTGCACAATGGGCCGCCGCTCGCCACTTGCAGCTCGCCGCTTGTTAGTCCAGCAATGGGCCAGCCAGAGACTCTGGCTGGCTTCTGGTCGCCAACTCTTGACCGGCGGCAGTGGAAAGTGGAAGTGGAAATGGAGAAAGAGAGAAGGAGAGAAAAGGACAGAAAGAGAGAAGGAAGAGGAGGTTTCGGAAAAGAGCCAGACAGTGGCCAGGAACAAGGGCCAACTGTTTCGAGCTGAGCGCAGGACCTTTTTCGGTGCATTTCTGCCTTGTTGTGGCTGCAAAGGTTTAGCAATTGAACAAATAGAAGAGAGAGACAGAGAGCACCAATTGCAGTCCTCCCCATTGGGTTCTGGCACGAGAACGAGAATAGCGCTGCCCCCATAGAGAGTGCACTGCGAAGAATATTGGAGACTGCATGGAGCGGGTTCATCGGCGGCGATTGGCTAAACTCATTCAATTTTCAATCGGAAAATCGAAGGGTCTGACTTCGGGATGATTGGCTTGGGTCTGTCTGTGGAAGAGAGTGTGCCTTCTGATTCTGGCAAGCTCACTAACAAAGGCGAGTGGAGAGGATTTTCTCGCCATCCGCCGGCGCCGAGCCAGCCGCAGCCAGCCAGCCAGCTAGCTAGCTTGAGAGGAGGAACAGGAGACTTTGAGAGGCATTTTTTGCCCCAGGAAGAGCTCATTTTTTGCCCTCATCTCTCTCTTGTTGTTTGGCTGTGATCCCAAACTGGCCAGAGTGACACTTGTGAGCGTTGTGTGAGCGCGAGTTTTAGTGTGAAAGTGAGCCCGAGCACAGTCTTAACAGTGCAACAGGTGGGAGAAAGCGAGTGTGAGTGCGATTGTGTGTGTCTGGTGTTGGCCACATCAAGCGATAAGAAAAAGAGAAAAGTCAAGCGGTCAGAGCGAGAGACTGAGACTGAGACTGGGAGGTGAAGAAGTAGTTTTTTCTTCTTATCATTTTGGCGACAGATTTCTCTCCAAGAGAAAGCCGAACACACACTAACTTGGGCTGCCGGCTTGCTTTGCGGCGGCCTCTCGTCTTCAGGCCAACTTCTGGTGGTGGCGGTGAAACTGTGGCACAGGCGCTCGCTGGAGAGTGTCACTTTCATTTGGAGACACACACTAGCTTCTGCAAAGGCGCCGAAGCTAAGCGTTCGAGGAGCCAAGACTAACAAGCGCCACTAACAAGACAGTCCTCGATAGGAATCCCACATGAGAGCTGCCTTGCTGGCTCGAAGCTCGCACAACCACTTCCTAGTAGTTCACGTCCATTTAGCCTACTCTTCTCGGCGCCAAATCTCTGCCCATTTCTTCCTGCCTTCTCATTCTCTCAGTCTCTCAGTCTCCCAGTCTCTCACTCGCTCTCATTGGCCCTTTGGGAGAGAGCTCGCCGATCGCTTACCAATTGATGCCTCTGCTATTGCTTTGTCCTGACAAGGGGCAGCTGGGCGGGAGTACTGCGGAGGAGCTCCCAAAATTGAAGGGAAATTCTTTGCACGTTTGATGCACTTCGCCCGCAGGAGAAGGAGCAGGAGGAGGAGAAAAAACGATTGAAGAGTCAAAAAAGGCCGCCTGCCAATATATATTTGATCAACTCTTCCTTCCAAATCGAGTCTCGCTCCTCCCGGCTTGCACGGCACCACAACTACCACCCTGGCTGCATCCTGGTCTCCATTTACGACCGCTTTCCAGGCACAGTCTCCGGACGCTTAGAGCTTATAGCTGCCGAGCGTCAGCGCCGATCGCTTCATCTTCAATTGGCAGCACTCTTCTCCTGTCCTCTTCTCGAGTTCTTATCCGCAAACCAAGTGAAAGCCGCTCTCTCTCTCTCTCTCTCATGGATGTTCAGTGCATGATATTCATGCAAGAATTTTCAACCCAACAGCTCCAGTCTGGGCCTTTCGTCACAGTTGATCCTGGAGAAAAGATGCCAATTTTTCGCTCTCCATCACCCACTTTCTCATCCTCCTCTCGTTCTCTTGAGCCCATTTTAGAACTCCAGAAAGGCGATCGTCTTGGTGACGAGCAAACATTTTGACCAATATCACACCGCCGATGACAACTGACGCGCAAATGGCGCCGCTAATCCCTGCATGCGATTATGAATCGATAGCCGAGACACTGAGAGTACAATGTTGGTGCAATATTGCCGCAAGTGGTTCCCTTAAGTAGCTTGTAGGCTTGTGCGGGCGGTGAGAAAACAATGGCCAAACAATGGATTGGGCCGCTTCTTCAGACACACATTCTCAGGCTGGCCAACCGCTGTTATCGGAGGAATATTTTATCCAAGAATGCGCCCCCTCAATCCCTAATCTCCTGAGCTCTCGGATGAGCAGAGTCTATTTTTCGGCCGCCCTCCCTCACCATGAAGCCCTAATTAGTTGGCTCTCTCGCTGGCTCCTGATCTGTAATATTTATAACACATTGCAGAGAGTTTCCGACGAGTAATCTTAGGGAAGACGCTCTGCGGAATGATTGTGCTAGTC
>Ga0268247_10000267_pt1 | contig 18306 bp, 10 predicted proteins | sample AgamicOrMae_FD_200245 | JGI IMG/M metagenome (GOLD analysis project Ga0268247, IMG submission 200245) | Agave microbial communities from Guanajuato, Mexico - Or.Ma.e (v2) (version 2) | ecosystem: Host-associated > Plants > Phyllosphere > Phylloplane/Leaf | place: Guanajuato, Mexico | collected...
AAACTCCTCTTGGGTCATCGAGAGGAATCGGATCGCGTTCAGGATTGAATTGTCGTCGCTGAGAATTGACCTGACGATTTGCCAGTCGTTTTGGTCCAACTGGCGCCGGCGAGCCTCAGCCAGGGCCCAATCGACAACTGCGTTGAACAGACTGAACTCCCCATTCAAGGTGAGGTACTTTCTATTGGCCAAGAATTCAACTGTGGAAGCCTGAACATGGCCAAAGGATTTGCTCGTCAAAACGCTCATTGTTTGCCTATCGATCAGATTCATCGCCTGCAAGACCAACTGTTGCGAATTGAGCACATGGGCGAACTCAAAAACCACACAGGCCGTCGAGGGGCCAATGTTGTGCTCGATATAGGTCAAGCATTCGCGCAATAACTGGGGCAACAGGTACTTCTTGGCCGCATAAGCTGTGAGCATGGCGTCCTCAACGGAGTTCAAATTCAACGAGTCTGTGTAGGCGTATCGGAGGAGATTCTCGAAGCCGATTGGGGCCACGTCGGAGATTCTGATATACTTGCTCTTGTCCGCCATATCTCCATAGAACATGGTCTCGAATACTGCGCAAGGAGTCCATTATAAGGCACATTGTTTAGTGAACATTCCACCCACACGAGTGGTTATGTGGCGGGTGAGTATCGCTTTATTAGTGAGATGCTTGATTGATGGTTCCTCAAAAACAAGGGAGAGGATGAAATTAGGTCTCCCTGTATATGGCCAGCCCACGGTTGGTATGAATATAACTCACCTGGAGAGGTCATTGCCAGAAGAACCCGGTGGCCCACGTACTTCTTCGAATGCTGAGGAGGGCCCACAATGAAGGTGACGTCGGTGAAGGATTTATTCTGCGTTGGGTGCCAGTTTTACGATGGTTGCAATGGGCGGATGGAATGGCTGGTTAGCGGGGCAACTTTGGAGATCATTTGCGGAGCGCAGCCGATCGGGCGCACTATCACGAGATGAGGCTACTCTCTAGAACGGATGCTACAATGACACTATCGGTGGGCGGCGTTGGCCCTCGGTCCGAAACCTGGTAGTCGGGATCGATGAGTGCAAATTGGGCTAGATCCTCCTCCTCTGCCTCGGCACTCTGTCTCACTAGATCTCCATTGGGCGTCATGGTGGCGGCGCGCGCGTCCATCTTCACTATGTCGGTGTTGTATATGTTGAAGGGACTTTGGGGCCTGGCCAGAGGCTGGTCCCTCTGCTGGTCCCGCTTCATGGAGGCCGCTCCTTGGCTTTGCTGGTCGAAACTGGTTCCACCTCGTTCGAGTTTCCCGCCGCCACTCGCTCGGTGGGCGGTTTCCATTGGATGGGGACCAGTTGAATTGGGCCAACTCACTCGCTTCCACAGGCCGCCTGAATGGCTCTCACTTGGCACTCTCAAACGGAGACTTGTCGGTTCCAGTTGGAGACCGAGTTGCGTCTAGTTCGATGGCACGTTGTTGGCAGATTAAGAACCCACTCGAACCCTCATCACCTTTTCACTTTTGGCCCACATTTGCCCAACTACTGCGCAATCCGCTCCTTGCAAAAGGGGCCGCCCGTTTGCCTGCAGCCTCCCGTGCATCCCACTGACAAGTGGCCGGGCCAATTCTCGTAAAGTATAAGAATTCCGCTGTGGCCAAGTGGGGCTAGATAAGCGCCGCTTTGTCAACTGGGTCGGCCTAAAATTCGTCCATCCGGCGCGGAGGGGAAAAGGGTCGAGTAAACACAGAGTCAGAAAGCCAGCCAGCCTCTGGCAGAGCTTGTATCTATTTTGTGGCTAGCCAGAAGCGGGCCCAGAACCACGACGAGGCCAGGAGAAGAGATGTGGCCCGACGGGAAGCCATGCAGCCTACTTAAGCTGCTCTCCTTTCTCTATCCGATGGCCTCGACGCGCTCCAGTGGCTCTCGCGCTTGGTAACCTGCTCGGCCAGTGACGCCGACTCGCCGAGCACCGAGACCCCAAAACAATCCGCCTGGACGCGGCCCGGCCACTGTGACACCTGCGCCGAGCGGCCAGTGCGCAATGTTGGCTACTCCTGCATGGCCCCACAGGCACATGGTCACCCCGTGGACTGTGTCCCACTCGAGCAAGGCCCAGTGGAGCACGCATCTGGCCGCCCCGGCCAACTCGTGCTAATTAAAGCTCCCCGTGCCATCCGGGCCGCGCGCCCTCTTTCCGGCGCCACCGCGCGGGCGAGCATTAAACGCGATCTAATTGGGCGCCCCAATAATTGCGGCCAGCGGCCAGTGGCGAGCTCGCCGCGTTTTCCACGCTTACCTCCTCCAAGCCTGTGGGCAGCTGGGCCTGTGGGCGTCTGCCTTTGGCTACGCGCTTCGGCTAGTCTCTTTTCTGGACCACACTGTCTTGCAGCGACAAAAATTAAACCGCTCCTCCGGCTGCATACTGACTCGATAACGACCGTCCGGCCCCTCAAACCCGTTCGGCTGCCATAACAACCAGACCAGCGCCCAACTCTAGGCCTGCCCTCTGTCGGGATGCCTCAGTCCGTCCCGCGAGGCCTCTCCACCCAGATGGGCCACGCGGCTGCAGCAGTATCTTCTGCCAACGTCTCCCCACTGGAGAGGCATAGAGGCATCCATTCCGAAGCTCATCGAGACCGCCTCATGGGGACAAAACAGCCCCGCCGGATCTCCTCGCCTGTCGTCGTATACTCACCAATCGCTGGTAGTCCACCTCCGCCTTGATTGCCATCGCCTCCTCATGCGAGGCTCTTCTTTGATTTGAGTCCATTGCTTCCGAGCTGTTCGCCCTTAGTGCTGCTTCACTCGCCTCTCACTTCGGACTCAGTTTGGCGCCGAGTAATTCGTTCCGGTTCTCTCAGCTCTGCTTCGACAACCGAACAATGCAGCTGATGCTTCTTGATACTGCTTGTATCTCGAATTGTTGGCAACTGCTTGACTCTTGGAGCGCGTTAGCTAAGCATTTGTATCTTGCCGAAGATGATCTGAACGAGCGATGTCGATCTGGATTTTCGATAAGAAAACTGGCAACTCTTGAACGGAATAGTGGGCACGCAAAGGAATCTGGGAGCCTCCATCTGCTTGGCTCGCATCATGCAGAGATGTGCCATCCCAACGAAAAAGAGCCTTTCGGGCTGGGTAATTTTTCAACAAATCCGCTCGCCAAACTGGCTCCCTGCGCGCAGTCTCACTTGGGACGCCCACTAATCGAATGAAGAGGAGCCCTTTGGCTCCACTGCGAGCCACCTGGCGCAGACTTGGCCCCAACCGAGGGGATGTGCCGCCCCTCCAGAGCCCCAATTAGTCCAGTGGGCCAGGGGCGAGCTGGAGCATCATGGGGCATCACGCTGGAGCCGGAAGAGCGGCCGTTCCGCAGAGGCTCTCATTAAGCAGAAGGCGTCCAGCCAGCTCGGCTACCCTTTGCCTCATTGCTACCTCAAGGCTTGCCTTGGCGTGTTGGCCAGTCTCTCGGCGAGATGCGGTCTATTTGGCCGGCTCGCTTGGGCAGCTTGCCAAGCAGAGCTACGGATTGTCAAGGTAAGCTGCTCCACGCCAGCGCGATAGCTATTGACCCAGTTGGAGCTGAGGTCGAGCGGGCCACTCGGATGGCGCCATCGTGTTGTTTGACTTTTGGACAGAGTGTGGCACAGGATGGAGAGTTTGATCCCGGTTGCTGGCGCCCAGAGTGTGGCACGTCTCGAGTCCCACGGCTGGCCTCAGACGAGCAATCGGGCCCGACGGGGTGGAGTTTAGGTCCCATGCGACGCCTTGAATCATGTTCCTCTTGCCCTACTGCTTCTTGACTCGATGAGCCGTCCACAAAGTCGACGAGGCCTGGTCCAGCCTCTGCTGATTGTCGGGCCTGGATTGAAGTCGACGGCGGCGATGGCGCCAACGTCAATTAGCCAGGAGTTGTTTGTTTACATTGTGCACCAACGCGCCACTGCACCAGCGAAACCGCAGTCAGTGGTCGCTATTGCAGAGCACTGGCGGCACGTGCGGCGCTCGCGATTGCACCAAAACGGTTCGATCCCGCGCGACGGCCCAGCCTCCCTGATGCTTTGCTGCCCGCTCGGCTTTGGCTCGACTCTTGTTGCCTTTCTGCCCGCCGGCGCCACCAAACGCCCCCAGACGACCGGCGAGTCCAAAGACCGTCGGCTTAATCCTGGCCAAGTGTTTGGTTTGTGCTGCCCGAGCAAGTTGGTGGCAACAAGTTGGTCAAACACTGGACAAGCTTTGCCTAATTTGACTTTCTCACAATCTTAAGCAGGTCCCCCGAATCAGCCAAGGTTGATTCATTATGCTCGGCTCTGCGTGACCGTCAACACCTTTTATTTTAATTTATGGTCATTGTCTTTTGACCCACACAATCAAGCCCTGACACTAATACAACATCACCATCAGCCAACTGATATCATTTTATCAGCTCATGACGAGGCTACAACCACGCACCAATATCAATTATACCAGTCCTTGCTGCTAACCAACGACCAAGCAAACCGGCAACAGTAACGAAGTATAATTTCACGACAATTTTATAGTTTCCAACTAACTCTCAGCTCACTAAGCTAGTACAAGCAGAAGAAATCATTCCAACAATGGCTTCTGGAACTCAGGGTCGAAGAAGGAGGGGAGGCTTCCCATTGGATGTGGACGACATGGAGCGCCGGCTCGTCGAGTTCAGGCTCAATTTGGACCGCGAGAAACGCCGCTGCATCGAGGCCCGAATGTTGTCGCAGTACCAGAAATTGTTGCAAGACAAACTGAACGAAGACATCGAGCCAGGTCCCGATGGGAGACAGTTGGCGGCCAACACAATACAACTTCAATGCCTGGACGACGACTCACTCAAGTGTTTGACGAACTTCTTGCGGAATGCAATCCTCATGTGCCAACGAGAAGAGCAACACAACAAGTTTCAGCAAGTCATCAGGGACATCCTACAGGAGTCCAGACGACAGTCCGTCGCCTTCATGGAGGCTCGAGGCCAGACGGAACCATTTTGCCTATTCTGCGCCAGCGACATTCACTCGTCCTGCTCGGGGCCGCATCGCCACCCTGCAGACCCCACCGAGGGTCCAGACGACCAGGCAGAGCCCCCAGTGGACCAGGACGAGACTCTGGTGCTTCCCCGGATCGAGTTCATCCGCCAGACAGACTCCATGGCCGAGCCGAGGGCGCCCACCGGCACCTTCACTCCGCCACCCTCGGCCGCCCCAACGCCGGACATGGGCGACCTCCTCTACCAGCCCTCAGCTCCCACTCCGACCGTCGTGCAGCCTCCTCGAGGAGCTCCTCCAACACTAGTCGAGCAGCCAGCAGCAACCGCCAACAACAGTCCGGCTCAGCCAGAAACCGGAGCCACAAATGCCTCGCCTCCAGTGCGACCCACAACTTTGGGCGTCGCCGTGTTGTCCAACAACAATGGTCTCGCCAATCCGCCCGTCTTGGCGCCCCAGCTCATCCGGCAGGACAACGGCGGCCCATCGGGTCTCGTGGTTGCCTCCACCAGCCGAGCGCCTCAGACGGCGGGCCAGGCGGCACGCCCGAGGGCTGACGAGCCGGTGGACGACAGCGACGACGAGGATCCACTGGACGAGATGCGAAGCCTGCTGGACAACCTGAGGGAGTCGGGCCGCATGAGCCAGTCCAGACAAAAGTCTCAGCAGCGCTCCCAGCCCAGAGACAGCTCGCCCCTGTCCAAGAAGAGGAAGGTTCTGACCAATTATGTGGACGTGAAGGTGGTCAGACTGGAGCAACAGCAACAACAACAACAACAAACGGAGCCCGCCCCGCAGCGAGCGGCAGCACCAGCCTGCACACCAGTGCGAACGCACAGGACTCCATTGGGACGCTCCTCCACCCCAGTGGCTGGCCTGGCCGAAAGCCCTGCGGCCATCGACCAGAGCGGCACGCCCACCAGCCCCATTGGGAGGCGTGCGGAGCGCAGTTCGCTCCAGCAGCAGGCTGAACACATGCGTCGGGCCGAGAGCAACAGTCTCCCGCAGCAACAGCAGCGGGCCCGCGGCAGCCGCATCGAAGACATCTCCGCAATGCTAAGGTGCGCCGGCCCCTCTTCATCCTCCTCCGTCCAACCTGTTGAGGGGGGCCCCAGCAGGCTCGCTGTCGACGGCCCCGGTCAGCCACACAGACTCACCGCGCCGCCCGGCCGTCCCCAGTCGACGGGGGGCCCGCGCATCACTAAGAGGACAAACAGGCGCCGAGACCACTCGAGGCACTAGTCGTGTGGGGGCCCGCCAAGACTCAGCCGAGCCCGAAGACGGACGAGAAACCATTGGGACGACTAATTTGACGCACTCACTTAGCACTCATCAGCCAATAGTCTCCACCACCACACAGCCACCCAGCGGCCGCCCGAGAGGCACTTAGATGATCATTAAGATAACTAAATAAAGAGAAATTTGAGAAAAGAAAACTCCTCCCTCTCTCTGCTACTGATTTTCCCCGTTCCATGCTGCCAGAAACGCTTCTCTTTGAGCTTGTTCCTCTGGAAAAAAGGGAAAAAAATTCCACCTCTCACGCTGCGAGTTTGGGACCCCCAATGGCTGGCGGGCGGCGAGGCCTCATCGAGGGCGCCTTCTCGCTCTAACGCGCCGATAAATTTTCCCCCAAATGGGAGGGGGCCGCTGGCAGTCGTTGGCGAGCGGCCCAGCTAGAGCTTCCCCCGGATCGTATCTAATCGTGGGCCGCCAGTGCCATTTGTATGCCCATCACTAAACTAATTGAATGTCAATGACTGAAGCGTAGCTCGCAATCAATCTGCACGCCAACAAAGTAGCGCCCCATGAGTGTCTGTCTGTCTGCAATGAGTGGCGACTAACCTGGAGCAGCATTGGAATTTGGGCACACAATTCTTTGGGCTCGGGTCAGCGCAACAGTCTTCGCCAGTCCTCGCCAGTCTCGCCCTCTGGCCACCATCTTGGGCCGCCCGTTCGCCCTAAGGAGGGGCCGAAATAAAACAAAGCAGGCAGAATAATGCCGCCCCAAAAGCTGATGAGCAATTGGCCCACAACGCACACTGTATCTCGACAAAAATGGCCCACGACGAGCTGCCATGAAGAGAGAGTCTCGGGGCCGCTTGGCAAGCTTGGGCCAGAATTAACTGCACGTAATCGTCGTCGTCGTCTTGGCCAACGGGGCAGACAGGGGCTGCCCCCTTTTTGTCTCCCTGCGCTCATCACTCGCGCTCAATGGTACCCAATGGCTGCTCCTTCTCGCTGGCTCACTTCTCGCCCATCGCTAATCGTTCTCATCCAACACCCTCATGTTGGTACTCCAAATTGGATGCCCAATGCTCGTTCAGTTATCCCGCTGGATTGCCCCGGCTGCAAATCTGGATGACTTGCCGGCTTTTTCGATGGCTTGATGCTGGCTGGCTGGCTAGCTTTCTTGCTCACTTTCGGGCTGGCTTGCTGGCATCAAGACAACTCGATGGGAGCGAGAAACAAAAACAAGAAGAGTTCTCTATCTCTTTCTCTATTGCGCTCCTCGTCGTCGTTGTCGTGGGCCAAGAAAAGCTGGCTGACTTTTTAGAGGCAGAAGCCTCGCTCCAGAGGCTTAGCTCTTGCCAGTGCGCTCGCTTGCACGAGTTTCGGCTCCCCAGACCTAAGCCTCCGGGCCACTGCAACTCACTGCAACTGCACTGCAATCCAGCTCCAGTGGGAAAATCAAAAATCAAGAGGCCTAGTCTGAAGAGGCGAGCTCAGCTTCTCTGGCCCCTCCTCAGCTTCTCCTCATTCTTCTTCTTCATCTCAAACCTCTTCTCTTGCTCTTCTTCTTCTCCTCAAGCTGATGATGCTCCTTCCTATTCGGCTTCGTCTCTCTAGCCGTGCGTGCTAATAAATACGCCAAAGCCTTTATTTATCTTGCCCGGCCGGCGATGGCGAGCGGGCTCGTTGTTGTTTCAAAGCAACAACAATTTGTGTGTCTGCGCCCCATGAGGCGGCTCCTGTTCCTCTTCGTCTTAGTCTCCGTCTTCCTCTCCGTCTTCGTCTTCGTTTCGGAAGCTCCTTGGCCGAGCGCGAATAGGCAACGTTGAGCCGGGCGAGATGGAAGACAAGAGCGCGCCATGCTGTGACCCTGGCGTCTTGATTCAATAGATTTAACATCCTGCCAGAAACATGGTGCAACAAAATCGTCAATTTGCAGACGAAAGGTAAGCATTGCAGAGAAGGAGTAGTAGTAGACAGGAGAAAAGAGAGAGTGAGAGCGAAAGACACACATTTACACAGAGGCACCAAGAGAGCGGGCCGCTTTTCCAATGCAAATGTGCTAACGAGTGTGAGACTTACACAGAGAGACAGAGACAGAGAGCAGTCGAGAGCGAACGGGTGACGCTTGTGGCCAATTTCTCCTCCCTTTTGAGCCCTTCTTTTTTGCCCAGCTTAGCTAGCTGGGCGACAGAAGCCAAGCAGCCGGCCCCAGTCGCTAGGTACACACAGAGAGAGAGAGACACACACACACACAAGCTGTTGATTGTGCGCTGGCGTGGTCGCTTCTTCGTGTGGCTCGCGGCCAGAGCAGGAGCCTCCTCCTTGTGTTGGCTCTCATTTCTCCTGTCCCCTTTCGAAAAAATTAGCCTCCCCATGATTGTGAGTGGCGATAATAATAGGGCGGCAAATATAACTGAACACTGAGAGAGCGAGCCAACCAGTGAGCCATCCAGTGAGCCATCCAGCGAGCCATCCAGCGAGAGACTGTAAGCGGAGGAGACGACGAGCTGCACTGAGCGGGCGGGCGGCACACAGTCGAGCTTGAGCGGCCAGATTTCGGCCAATCCAGAGGCGCCCGGCCCAAAGATTAGGCCGCGAGTGTGAGCTTCTCCTTCTCCTTCCTCCTCTGCTGCTCCTTCCAGTGTCTTGGAGAGCGCAAATCTCAGCCTCGCCTCAGCAGCCCAGGCAGCTCGTCGAGCGAGCGAGTGGCCCGAGTGCCCAATTTTGGGCCAGCGTCCAAATGGGAAGCGGATCATTGTAGCAGATTGATGAGAGAGCATCCAACTGAGGAGCAGCCAACAGGTGCCGGCCAGCAATGCGGCCCGGAAATGTAGTGACTGGCCACGCGAGGAGAGAGCCGAGCACGAGAATAATTGGCCCAGCCTAATGTGTAATTGAAGCCAAGTGAGAGATGCCAAGCGAGGAGGAAACAACAACAATTGGAGGCGAAAAGAAGAATAAGAAAGCAAGTGAGAACAAGCGGCAACAGGAAGAGGCCACCCCAAGGGTGGCGCCCAAGCACCAAGATGAGAGGCACCAAGAAGAGGGGGGCGACCAAAAGAAGCTGGAAACAACAAACGATGGCTCCCCCGCCGCCTCCAAGCGGCCCGACAAACCGAGACGACCCCGACCCCTGAGAGTGCCCGCAGGCCCGCACGGCGCGGGCGGCGGGCCGCAGGTGGGCGTGCCGCTGTTGGCGCAGATGGAGCTGGGGCGCGGGTCGCAGGTGGGCGGGTTGCAGGCGGCTGCGGGGCGGGGCAGCGTGTCGCCGCCGAAGCGGCCCGCGCACCTGCCGGGCAGGCTGCACCGGTCGGGCGGGCTCACGCAGACGAGCCTGGGGGCGAACGTGAGCCCGGGCGGCGCGGGCGGAGTGGGCGGGCCCGATCGCCCGAACCGGTACAACTGGGTGCAGATGCAACAGTGGCACGCGCGCCACCAGCAACAGGCTGCGGCCGCAGCAGCCGAGGCGGCGGCCGCGGCCTCTGCTGCAGCTGCGGGCCAGCCCGCGCCCAGTCTCGACTCGGCGGGCCAGCACCAGGGTTTCCACTACAACTTTTACTCGCCCTTCAGCTCGGCCGCCTCCCGAGTGCTGTATGTGAACCCAATCGTTAACATGAGCAACTTCGAGCACACCAAATCGCGATTGATCAAATTCATCGAAGCTCTCAAGAAGCTGAGCGAGAAATGGTTCAGCCACGTGCTGCTGCTCCTCTTCCTCGCCGTGTACGCCTGTCTAGGTGCCTACGTCTTCATAAGCTTCGAGGCCCCCTCGGAGCAGTGGGAGAAGCAGCAGATCATCGACGTGCGGCTCAGGATAGTCAACGAGTCGTACGATTTCGCCCGCGAGGCCGAGCAGAGGGAGCAATTTGTCGACTACTTTAGGGGAAAATTTGAGGAGTACGAGCGGCTTTTGAACAGAGTTTGCGCCTCCGGAATGACCTCAAGCTCGCTGGAAAACCAGTGGACCTTTTGGGGCGCCCTCTTCTACTCAATGACTGTATTCACCACCATTGGCTATGGCCACTTGACGCCAATCACTTTCGCCGGCCGGGTGGCCACCATGGTCTACGCAATCTTTGGCATTCCAATTCTCCTCATGGTCTTGGCCGATCTGGGCAAACTGTTGACGCGGATAATCAAATTTGCCTTCAAAAAGTTCAACTACATCTACGCCAAACTGCTGAGCCGCAAGGCGCCAGTCAGAGTGAGAACAAAACAACTGATCTCAGACAACACTCACCAGTACTTTGGGGTGGCCCGCGAGGCCTTCGAGCGGCGCTTCGGCCACTACCTGCAGGCCTACCAGCAGCAGCAGCAGCCCGACAGACTGGCCTCCCAGTTCGCCTTCGCCCAGCCGGAGCAGCCAAGCTCTGGCCGCATGAGGATCCTGCGCAAGGCATGGGCCAAGGCGCCCCCCAAGGCTGCCCGAGCGGCCCAGCTGGCGGCCCACGAGCGCGACCCTCGCCTGGAGGCCAGCGACATGATCGTCACGCCGCCCAAACAGACGAAGCCCGTCTCGCCACAGGTGCACGCCGACAAGAGACACCCGCTCGAGCAGAAGCACAAGCGCGCCCAGTCGCCCAGCGGCCTCCACCACAGCCAGTCGTCGCGGCGCAAAATATCGGCCAGCGTGCGGCACGCCACCGGCGACTCGTCCAAGAGGTCCAGAGCGGCTGCTGCGAGCCAGAGCGGCGCCCTCAGCGGCCCAGTGTCCAGGACCACCTCTGCGTCAAATGTGGCCGAGCCGAGGGAAAAAGCGGACCATCCGGTGGAGAAATCGGGCCAGCAAGTGGAGAAATCTAGCCAGTCGGCAAGCTCGAGCTCGGGGCCTAAAGAGGGCGACCCTAAGGTGGCCGAGGCTCAGCAGGAGCCCGGCAAGGAGGCGGCCAGTGGCGCCGGGGCTGAGCAGGGGGGCCAGCAGCAGGAGCTGAATGCTGGGAGCCAGAATTCGGACTACGCCACAGAGGAGGAGACTGGGGCCGACGAGTTGCTGGAGGACGAGGACGACTTTGATATTCCGGTGAGCTTCGCGCTGTTCCTGCTGATCACCTACATGATGGCCGGCGCCTTCGTGTTCAGCATCTGGGAGGGGTGGAACTTTTTCGACGCCCTCTACTTCGTCTTCATCTCCATGTCCACCATTGGTTTCGGCGACCTGGTGCCCCAGCACCCCAAACGAATGGTGGGCACCTTCGCCTACCTGCTCTTCGGGCTGGCGCTCACCTCAATGTGCATCAACGTCGTCCAAGAGAAGATCCACGCCACCTTCCTGAGGGCCAAGATGCAGATCGGCGAGAAGATGGGCTTCGATCTGGAGCAAATCATGGCCGACGACTACTACGCAGAGGCCGGCTCCACCACATTCGAGGAGGAGCCGCCCGACGGCGCCCAGCCTGAAACGGACTCCCTTGGGCCCAGTTCCGGCTCGGCGGCCGGCCAGACGGTGGGCGCAACTGCCCTGCCCGCCTACTCCACGGGCGACCTCACGCCGCCCCAGCAACAGGCCGACTGCCAGACGCAAGTCCAGAGCCTCTCCCATGGGTCCATGGCCAAGAGCAAGAGCAAGGAGTCCCTCAAGAGTCCCTCCAGCCAGCCCAGCTCCAAGGGGCGCCCCTTCGGCCTGAGCCGCAAAGCCTCCACTGGAGCCAAACACTCGCGCTCGTCCAAAGGCCACGCCCAGCCAGCCAGCAGTTCCAGTCCAGCGGGAAGCTCGAAGTCGCCCGCCGGGACCAGTTCTCAGCAGTCGGGGGGCGTCTCAGGGCAGCCAATCAGAGCCCAGCTGGAGACGGTGCAGTACTTGGGCGCGCCCAAGGTGGAGCCGCCCGGCTGGCCCTGGGCGGCCGGGGGACAACCCTCCATCAACCAGCCCGTGATAGAGTGCGTGCGAGCCTACTGCGAGCCCATCCACAGGTCCACGCAGCAGATCTCGAGCGGCGCCCAGCCCAACGGAAGTTTGGGGCCCCCTCAGGGCGGTCACCTTTTGCGCAGTCCCTCGGAGACGCGCTCGCTCAATCCAAGCCCACTGAGCAGCAGCAAGTCGCTCGACTCGTCCGCCTCAAGCTTCTTCAGCCGCAACGCCACCCTTCGACGCACGGCGCCCAGCGAGCCGCCAGGACAACGCACCAATGCCGCCTCGAGCAGGACCCAGAATGGTGGCGGCCCCGCCCAGGCACTGATGCTGGCAGACACTGGGGCAAGGCGCAGGGCCAGACCGCAGAACCAGTACGCCTCCATTGGGCGCAACAGGTCGCTGGGCTCGAGTGGCCGCCGGGGCTCCGTCAGTGACGAGCTTAATCAATTAGATGATCTCATTGTTCAATTGAGTCGTTCGCCTCCAGAACGATTTGGTCCACTGCTTGGCATTCCAGCCGATAAAAGCGCCAGCGAGCGGCCCAGTCGCTCGCTCTCGCCCATGGCCAATTTTGGGCCCCCAGGTGATAGCAACCATTTGACAAGCTCCTCCACTTTGTCCCCCCTCGAGCGCAGCCGCCGAGCCACCTCCATGGTCAGCCGCAGTCCAGCCAACGCCACCGCCAACGCCACCACTGCCACTCGAGACCGATACCACCGGGAGCTGAGTGGCGCCCAAAATGGGCACTCCTCCTTCCGGTCGCTGGAACAAAATAGGGCTCCCCCACTGAAGTTCAGTCAGTCTCAGTCGAACCACCAGGTGGCCAGTGGCTCGCGTTCCTCGCCGGCCAGTGGACCTGGCAGCAAGCTGAGAAGCATGCGCCACCACCATCCAGCAGACAGCCAACAGAGCAGGAAGTCCTCCTCCTCGTCGGCCTCCGTGGCGCCCTCGCTCTCGCTGGCCACCTCCACCGGAAGCGGCACCACAAACACCACGCCCAGCAACGCGGCCAGTCCCAATTCCAGACAGGCGCCCCTGAAGAGGCAACAGAAGGCGTTCGAGCTGAGCCTCAGCGAGTCTCAGGCAGCCTTGGACGAGCTGGAGGCGGTCAAGTATTCCGCCGGCTGAAGTCGAACCTTCCGAAGGGGAACTTAATTATCAGAATAATATTTGAACACTGAAATTCGGATAGAAACAGATATCGGGGATCCTCGTTTGGGATCAGGACGCAAATTGAGTGGAGCCACAGTTGTTCTTTCCTATAGCTGATGATCGTTTATTACGAAAACAAAGAGACCTTTTTTCTCTCGTCACTTTTTGCATTACTCTCTCTCTTCGAAATTGTTGAAGGAAAAGAGGGAGAAAAGTAACATTCTTAAGCTTGCTACGAGTTGTTTTCTGGCTTAGATTTCGTTCAAACGAACGGGAGATCGTTCCAAGAGTATGCTACGATCAATGTCTCTCAAACTGGTGCAGCCAGTTAGCATCATTGCTCGCCTAAGCTCCTCTTTGATCAAACTGAGCGCCTTGTACACTCCAGCCTCGCCAAAACTGGCCAGGCCCATGAGCACGGGCCGTCCAATGAAAACCATGTCGGCGCCCAACGCCAGCGCCTTCAGCACATCCGATCCAGTCCTGAAACCGCCGTCCACAAACACTGGACATCGCTTGCCAACCCTTTGCACAATCTCCGGCAACACCTCAATGGTGGACGGGCCTCCGTCTAGTTGGCGGCCCCCGTGGTTCGAGACAAAGATGGCGTCAACTCCGGCATTTATTGCCAGTTCAGCGTCGTCTGGCGTCATGATGCCCTTGGCGATTATGCGCACTGTGTCGCCCACATGCTTCTTTAGGGCGGACAGATCTTGCCAACTGACTGAGGGGTCAAATATCTCGGATGAATGATCGCGGATCTGTTTCACAGACGAGTCGTTTATGTTCTCTAAGCTGAATTTTCCTAACGTAAACTCGTTTCTTACATCCTTTCTGCGATTACCTAAAACTGGCGCATCACAAGTGACCACAATTGCTCGATAGGCGTTCCTTATGGCTCGCTGAACCACGTTGTGGGTTATGTCTCTGTTGTTTAATATGTAGACATTTTGCCATTTCGTGCAATATTGGGCCCGTTTGGCTACATCCTCGAGCGAGGTCGTTGAGAAGAAGCTCAAAATCATGAGACAGTTCATGCGATCGCAGGCGCTTACTGTCGCTAGCTCGCCCTCTGGGTGGGCCATCTTGTGCATTCCAGTTGGGGACACTCCAATTGGCATTGATAATTTATCTCCAAAGATATACTTCGTCATATCGACCTTCGAAACGTTGCACATAACTCGCGGACGCAACAGGTAGCGCTCTGAGATCATTTGTTTGTTCCAACTTAGAGTTAACTCTCTGTCTGAACCGCCGTCGTAATAGTCGTAGACACTTTTGTCGATTTTCTCTCTTGCTACTTCATCGAAATCGTCCAGGCAACTTATACGGTCTAGTGAGCGAATTGTGCCCGACATGGTTCTATCAAAAATCTATCTCGGTAAAACCCTAACCACAACACACTGAGAGCGGATTCTTCTCCAAAAATCGAGATTTATGGTAATAAATAAATATCCCTACCTGTGTCGTGGATGACTTAGAAAAAGCTGAGAATCAGTTCCTCGAAAATGTGAGAACTCTCATCGATTGAGTCGGCTCTCTTGAAGAAAGAATGCCAGAGAGCTATGGTGACTTATTGGTGTGAATTTGCTACAATGATTGCTATCGCTCTCAAGATTTATCGATAGTATGTTGTTGCACGATACTCGACTGTTGACATGAATGAGCAGCATAATCTGATGCTCCGCCGAATGAGACATAGGACAGGCCAACTATTCAAAGGTTTTGCTGCAACATTGTCAAGCCAAAGGAATACAAAAAAAATCTTTGAGATACACCACTTTGTCGTAGTAGGCCCTAATTCACTAAGCTGATTCAGAGTAAATGTCCATAAAAAGGAAATAAAGTTGCTAACAAAGCTTTTTTGACTGCTGTCACAACTGTGTGTAAACCTCCCGTTGGCATTATAACACATTGTGTGCCTACGGAAGAGGCTTGATTTTATTTCAGTGAATTGGCATCCAATGCCGTTATATTAGAACAAGAGTCATCTAAGTAACCGTTGGTGAACTCGAGCAATGACAGCTAGACTCAGGCAGACATTGAGATCAGATTACTTTGCCTACTACCGTCATTTTCCTTAATTTACTTCATTTGCAACTTTGTTAACGATATTGTCTTCCTGCCGAGAGTGGATCACTTGACTCATCGTTAATTGCTTTGATCAATTGCCTCTCTGCTATCATTTTTACCATCGCTTGTGCCCCCTGTTGATTGTTCGTTTGCATCACTTGCTCTTGGTAGATCATCGGGTCTTTCGTAATAGACACAATAGAGATCCTGGTAACTAGACTTATGAGACCTAGTCATATATTTGAGGAAACGAAAGGTTTCCTCATCACATCGGTATGCGAGACTTAGACAATTCGATTTAGGCTCTATGGTCAGTAGTTCACAGTCCATGTCGTGCAAATTACCATCGTCTGCTCCATCCAGATAAGTTATAAAGCCGCCATCGTCGTAATTCACAACGAAATCGTGGTTAAAGTGTAGTATCACGTCCAAGGCTGATTTCTCGGATAGCTCGTAGCTATAATCGTGAATCAATGTGTAACTGCCCGCTTCTAGATGTCTGAATTCCATCCTAGCTATTGGATCTGATACTTTTTTCCGTTTCCTTGGGGGAGTCTGATTACTGCTACTCGGGACGGCAACATCCGCTGAAGGAGACTGATGTTTCTCCTCAGTCTTGGCATTTTTTGGAGGCACTTTATCAAGAATATTCTGATCATTCCCAGTCTCAGACACTTCTTTCTGCTTTGCTATTTCGGCAGCGTCGACCTTCGTGTCATCTCCCGAGCTTTCCCCGTCCTCTAGATTGTCAACATCGTCCTCATCCTCATCACTATCATCATCATCTTCGTCGTCCTCGTCATCCTCGTCATCGTCCTCATCGGTACTCGAGTTTTTGGCACCATCGTTGGGCCCACCAGCTAAGTGGAAACTAGGCGGTTGGAGGTCAAGTCCGGTGAGTCGTGATAGGAAGAGGAAGAACAACTCGCTCCTGAAGGCAACATATAAGTCTTGGCAAATTTGAGGTAGTTTGTCAACTTTCAATACCTTATAATTACGCTTATTGTAAGGTCCAACCTGCTCTAGATTCTTCGGATCTCTCACAGCCTCCTTGAGAGCGCGACCAATTTCGTCAAACTTCTCTCTTATCAGGAAATTTGTTAGGTTGATTTCACTTTTCCTCTTGAATTTTCTTCTAATCAAGAAACAAGTCTTTTCCATCAAGTACTCGCTGCTGACGCATTCTTTGAAGAAGCGTTCAGTCCGATCTTCCAAGGCTACGGGTCTCACAAACTTGTATAAACTTGGTTCAGTTGCCATTTTATAATCATCGGGGTTCTCTGGAGCATCGTCTATGTGAAACCAACCATTGAGGGAAAGTCTCACATCATCTTCGCATAGCACTTCCTCCACCGAATGCCAAGATCTCGAACTTGTTCTGAAAACTAGTAAGGTGTTGGGTTTTGGTCCAACGTAGTTGTTGATTGATACGGGCTCACCAGCTTCATCACAATCATAAAGTACCAAAGCCCCACCATCGTCCCGAGTCCAAGGTCTAGAGTTGAGGTAATAGATGAATGCGATAGCTCTGCGATTTTTCTTGGGATATTTCATATCATCGTTATGGCACAACAAGTAATTACTTTTGTCATAACGCGAGATGGTGATATCAAAATGTTTGGTGCTTAATTTGAGGTCAAACTTCTTCTCAAGTTTCCGTCTCACTTTATCGAGCATAACGTCTATGAAGGAGCTTAGTAATGGTGTGAGTTTCTTTGTTATGATCTCTGTTCTGAGATCTTTGCTTTGCTTGAATTTATATAGATCAGTATGTTTAGGCTTGAGCCTGACTCTGGTATTTATGACATCTGAACGGATTTGTTCAAACACTTGGTGATCCAAAAAATCCGGGTAGATTGATAGTTCGAATGGAACTTCCTTTTTGGGATCCTCACCAAATCTTCCCAAAGTGGAACCGGAGCACTCTTGTTCGAAATTGACGTCTGAGATACGGCCAACTGCAGAGTCTCCCATGTTGGGATTGCTATCAAGATAGTCGAAGAAGATATAGCAATAGTTGGATTGAGACAAGCCTCCTCTCTCCGAGTTTCGATGTAAATGGCAACAACAAGTTGAAAGAGAAATAGGCAAGGAAAACGACCACGTGCGTTTTCTTGTTGCACAGGCACATCGGGCTGTTCATCAATGTTTCCAATCCCACTTTCAGGTAGCTATCTGTCACCCTTAGCCCTGTCTGTGCAGCCAAGATCAGTTTCGATGCAAAAGATCTACTCTCGATATTCAAGATTTACTAGACCAACAAAGAGAAGTTGTCAGGAATACAACCTGTTCTTCATAGGAGGTGTATACAATCTCGCGAGATATAGCCGATAACTCGCGTGCTAAGACCGAGCTAGTTTCTTTGAGTCGGATGCGCGGTGACTCTCACTCAGATCGGAGCAGTAGTGAAGTCTCGAGCTGGCTCTCATAGTTTACTGTCGAGAGTCGATCCATCGAAGCCACGTAATTTGCGCCCCACATTTTCGTAGATCCTAATCTCTCATCCTCTTGCACTGCCATATGGGCAGCAAGGATGATGAGAAGCCATCAGCTGTTGACTATCACGCGAATGCTGAGTATCAGGATGAGGAGTGATTGCATCTTCCTCGACTGATGCCACAGAGGGGAGAAGCACAAGCAGGTATCTGGTGAGGCGGGTAGACTAGTTATTATGCTAAGATTCGTTCTCGAGTATGTAAACAGGCCGATTTGGTTGACGATCTGATGTTGAGAACTTCCATTGGCGTGACAGGAGGAATCCTCTCCAAGCTAGCCAGTCGCTTGCCTCCCTTCCAGCCGAGTCAACCATGGCCCACTTGCTCGCTCAGTCAATGGCCCCGTTCAGCCAGCCGACTCCGACTGACCGTCGCTTGGCAGTGCAAATTTGCTGAGGAGAGAATCAGTTGCATCCGTTCAAGAGCTTCCGAATGGCGAGGGCGGCTTTGCTTTTCGTGGCGCAATGGTTCCCCCACTCGGACAAGTACCTGGCGGGAATGTGGCCGAGCGTCACACTCTCGCGCA
>Ga0268247_10000269_pt1 | contig 18273 bp, 20 predicted proteins | sample AgamicOrMae_FD_200245 | JGI IMG/M metagenome (GOLD analysis project Ga0268247, IMG submission 200245) | Agave microbial communities from Guanajuato, Mexico - Or.Ma.e (v2) (version 2) | ecosystem: Host-associated > Plants > Phyllosphere > Phylloplane/Leaf | place: Guanajuato, Mexico | collected...
AAAGAGTGTGCAGTTTTAGACAGTTTCTGAACCCTCTCACAGCCAATGGAATGGGAGAGAAATTTATTGGCCACTCTCTCATCCAGTGTTGTGCTCATGCTTTCCCTTAGATCCTTTCCGTAGTTCACAGGAGGGCGCTTTCCTTTACTCGGCTCATTAGCTACGCGGCTTATTAGTGGCGCCTCTCGTTTGCCTGCATGCCAAAAAGCACTAACTTTCAAATCCGTTCAACGGGGCACCAAGAGACTGGCTGTTGCTCGACCAAAGGGCTACGATTCGACAAGCTCGACTCCAGCTCCGATCTTGAACTTGAACCCATTTGCCTTTTGGCCTGACGGCTCAGCTCTGGGCCTCAACGAGCCTCCCATGTTGTGGCTTTTCAGTTAACGGGGCCCAAAGAACGATGCTCGAAGGTCATTCAAGAGGCAGTAAAAATACAAACGACAACAAGTAACTGGTCCTCACTGAGCTTCAGCCTATCAGAACCTCGTGTTAGCCATTAATCACCGACTGCAACTCCATCAGAGGCGGCATCTTTTGCCATTTGCAAGGTTGGAAACAACGAACGAAAACAATGAGACATTCTCCTGTTGGTGATTTATGTCCAATCTTCAAACGGTTGACACTCTGTCCAGCCTGAACGGTCAGTCTGTTGGTTGTTGGGCATGGTAAAACGATTGCACTTGGTTGGTGACAGATTGTCCCTCTGGCAGGTTGACGTAATCTCTGGGTTGGAAGTCGTTTTTTTTGTCTTCTTTCGGTCGGCCTAAGAAAAATTACACAATGGGCGCATTGTTGTTAATTCAAGGATTTTCAAGTGATTAGCTGCCAAATTCAGTGGTGCGAGATGGACCTAAGGGGGAGAGAAAGTGGTAGGTTGCGTGTGGTTGTAGATGTTGCATTTCGGGAGCCGGATTCGTGGTGCTGTTTTGGTGGCCTTTCAAGGAAACACCTTAGGTCGGAGAGCACCGGCGAAGGCGTGGTGGTGAGATTTTGCTCGGTCCAAGATGGCGGCGAGTTGAACGAGAGGCAGCGAAAGGGAGAGAGAGAGGGACAAGGTGGCAAACAAGGGTCCTGTTTGTGGATGAATAAGATAAAATAAATAACGAAGCTAAAAGTGACTATTGGTGGTTAGGTTTGTTCAGATAAATGTGATTAGTGTGTGGAGTTTGCTCGGCGTTTTGCTAATTGTTTTGCCCGCTCTGTTGGTATGGGTTTTTGGCTCTGTTTGTCGGCCGGTTTGGCCGCGCGCCAGCCTAATGGGTTGGCGCGTGTAGCAAGAACTGGTGCTAGCGAGTGTAAGATAAGCGAGCGACGAACAGGAGCAGTGGCAATAGCAAGAGCAAGAGAAGGCAAGCCTTGCTGGCTCGTACGAGTGTGCGCGTGCGACCAGGCCGCACGCTTGAGCATTGCTAACAAGTGCAACTCCTACAGGTCCCTGTCGACGGAAGTGCCTTTTGGGCGGGCCCTCAGGGGAGGGCAATTAAGAATGCGCAAAGATGCCTGCTCAGCCGCCACTGTGTGTCAACTGGCTCAGCCGCCAACGCCGCCTCTGATGGGGGGAGCCTGCCGAGAGAGCAGGACGGGCAAGAGTAGGAGGAGAAGAACAACAAGTGAACAATCACCGAGGCACTATGCTCGCCGAGTCTCTTGCAACTTGGCTTCGTTCCACCAGCGCCAACGTGCCTCCACCAAACAGCAGTAGCAGCCTTTTGCTCGCTCTCACCTTCTCCGAAGGACCTTGAGAAAGCGACTGTCTGTGGTTCTGGCGCTGTGGAGCAGCAGCAGCAGCAGCAGCAGAAGTGGAAGCTGTGCCCAGTTTTCAGACAACTGGTTGGCTTTGTTTCCGCCCGCCGAGGAAGGTCCGTGATCGAGAATGCCTAGTGAGGAGCCTGGTGGGCTTTGTGTGTTGCCGAGCCTTAGGCGCAGTTCCACCAGTTGCTCGTTAGCCTTTTGGAGGTGGCCCTTTTTTCATATATAAAGCGTTGCAAGTTGGCAGAGAAATCAAACCAAATCGACTAGCCTCCAATTGAAGATCTCTGAGAAAAAGAGTCAAAAGGTTTTTAGCTAAAACAAATCTGCCTTTGAGCAAAAAGAGAAGAAACAAATCTAAACCACCTTCAAGATGAAGATATTCTGCCTTTCACTAGTTGTTGCTGTGATGTGCGCCTTCGTTGGCCTGTCAATAGCGGGCGGTAAGTATCCAAAAGTGATGCACGAAAAGAGCACTAGTTTGGAGCTGCAGTTGCAGTCTAAGTTGCATTGAGTGGTGACAGTCATCTGGAAGCAAATTTGAGTTCGAACGATTGACTAATTATGGAATTTCCTGCAAAATAAATGGAAAATTTGCAACCAATTTGGACGATTCTCAGGCTACGGCGGAGGAATGATGAGCTCCGGTGGCCATGGCGGCGGGCACGGAGGCCAGGGCGGCTATGGCGGCGGAATGATGCATGGCGGCGGCGGCTACGGCGGCGGAGGCCACATGAAGATGGCCCGCGGAGGCGGCGGCTACGGCGGTGGAGGACACTCCATGAAGATGATGCACGGCGGTGGAGGATACGGCGGCGGCGGCCACAGAAAGATGGGCGGCGGCGGCGGCGGATACCGCATGAAGAGGATGGGCGGCGGTGGCCACAAGAAGATGGGAGGTGGCGGCGGCTACGGCGGCGGAATGAAGCACGGCGGTGGCGGATATGGCGGCGGAGGCCACAAGAGAATGGGTGGCGGCGGTGGACGCGGAGGTCACGGAGGCCACGGATACGGAAAGTGAGCAGCCCACTGAGGGGGATCACCGTTGAGAGTCAATCGAAATTATATCAAACTGGAAAGAACGAGAACACAGAGAGAAATATCAGAATCACATTATGCAGCACCAAGCGCACAAACACTGTTGTGTCAATTAAACTGCTCATACAATTTTTCATTCATTTTGCCGCAAAACCATTGTCTTTTCAATTCCTTCCTTCTGGCCAACCATCCTTTACTACTTTTCTGGCCACAAGATTCGCTTCTTTCTCCCTCTCGATTTAGTTTAGAGAAAACTCTCGAAATTGATGATGGATAAAGTTTCAAATGATGTCATGGCCCAGCGAGAAGGGAGAAGAAGTGCCAACTTGTTCAATGGGGACAGTTTTGTTTCATTACTGCATTGCACCCACACATCTCTACAAAGGAGAAATATCTCTTCTCTCTTGGCATACTATGTCTCTGTTTGCCTCTCGAGATTTCTTCTGATCTGCTTTCATGCACAATCGGACAGAAACAAGTGCTCCCATTAACTAGTTTGAACTTGCACTCCACTTGAAAACTAGCCCACCTTTAGCTCCCAGTTCAAGTTGGCCAAAGGGGAAAGCCAGTCGCAGCCAACAGGTAGTGCATAGTGCCGGGCGAGCATTCTGATCTCGAATTGCATGCGCAACGCCATCTGATTGCAGGCAAATGCAACGGCTTAGGCATTATAACTGAATGGATGTTTCCTTTTTTGCAGATAATGGTGGTCTTTACTCGCTGAATGGGCGCTTCTTTACAAGAGAATTCATCGTCAGCCCAGGCAAGTGCCATGTCCGACCTCTTAGGTCACACACCTCACCTGAAGGGGCGAATTTTCCGACATCCTCAAAGTTCCATATAAAAATCGAGATATTATCGAAGAGGAAAACTAATTTTCTGGCTCTTGTTGCAACTCGTCCAGTTGTCCTGTCCTTCCAGCGAGCCTTATGGCTTGTGAGAAAACTTTTGATTCTTCTCATCCGTCCTTTTTTCTTCCATGAAAGCACCAGCAAAGTAAAAACATGCAACGACCTGACTAAGAAGCTCCTCTGTTATCACTTAGTTGTGATGTTGCTCAGTCTTCGGTGGGCCATTCACGGGCCACATATTAACTGAAGTTCACTCCAAAGGATGACTGGCGACCTCGGAGGAGATCGTGTGCTAAAGTTGGCAGCCAATTAGCTGACTGGGTCGCCTAACGGCCCATAAATGTGGGCAAAATGTAGACAGAGGTCTAGTGGAAGCGAGAGACTGTCTAGCGAAAAGAACGACTCACGAATTGCAGGCACCTGGGCATCAGTTTTACGGGAAACCCTCCGAGACACAAACAACAGTTGGGCTGCCTCCGAACCATCTTAGGACAGACACACAAGGGCCACAGACTGTGCTCAATTGGCGCCAGTTATCGCAGTTTGGATTGTCTCCTGTGTTTCGGGGAATGAAAAATGGCCTTCCCAATAATGAGGGCTCTCTGATAATGACAGTCTGCCGGCTTTCCAGCGCAAAGACTCACTTCGGCTGAGTCTCTGGCAGGAAAAGCGGAATATCTGAGGAGTTCCAAATTGGTTCGGGCGCCCAAACGAGCGAACGTTCGGCCTGTGCCCATTTTGCTTCTCGAGAAAGCGAGAAAGAAGGCTCCTTTCTTCTCGCCTTTCTGCTGGGCAACAAAGGTTGTTTGCGGTGAGAAATGGAGGCAGTTAAGAGGGCAATTTGTTTCCGAGGGAAAAGATTTCATTTGTTTGGAAAACACTGCAAGCGAGTGATCATTCACTGATCACGTTCGGCGGCCAAGCTCGTTCAGTCAGTTGAGGGCCCGAGAGACTAGCTGTGGCAGTGGAATGGGATGGAAACTTTATGGGTTTGAATCACAACCCACGAATATTATCACTCCACACCCAAAGTGCAGCAGTCTCCTCCGAAGACTGTTGCTCACTGATTGATTTCGCCGAATTGGCCCGGCCGGGCCAATTTGGCGTGTCAGACTGAACTTGGTGAGCTGGATGGGCGTGAATGGATGGTTTTTGCAACCGGCAGCAGTCTCATGCAGCAGTTTGGCTGCCAAATTTGCTGGAATTTATGATTCCAGTGGAATTTTTAGCCAACTCCGTCGAGTGCCACTGTCTCCGAGAGGTGGCTCCCTTTTGGTTGTGCATTTCGTCACCGGTTGGCAAGCCACTGGGCGCGTGTGTACCTATGGTGTGGGAGCACCAATTGGCTTGGCGATGGAACACTAATGGTCGCAGTGACAATATTGTGCACGGAAGGGGCGAGACTGTGGCTGGGAAAGGCGAAAGTTTGCGAGTGAGAGAATAGTTCGAATGAGCTAAGAGTGAGTGAGAGCTTCCTTCAGACAATAAAAAAGACTGCTCCTAAGCTTGGGGCGAAAAGGCGAAGAGTTTGAGTTGTTGTTGTGTGTGAATTATGGCAACGAGTTTGAGCGCCTCAATTGAATTAAATTACTCTGGACGATCGTCGCTCGTCACCTGAGCCTGTGGAAGAGGACAGGCCGCCGAGCAGCCTGCAGCTTGGCCCATTAGACACTGGGTCTGAATTGCACAAACAAAATGCACTCCATTGCACTCTATTGGCACGCAATCGCACACAATGGTCGCCGCCTGATTGGCCAATGAGTGTTTGGGCTTGTTGCAAATTGAGACCAGTGAGGAATCACACACTGCCAAGCTCGGCCAGCTTGAGGGCCGACAATAAGCTTGGGCGCTGGAGGGGCGCCTCTGTCGAGCTGTCGAGCTTTGGCGTGTGTGTGTGTGAGAGAGAGAGAGAATGCACCTGGAGAGAGTTGCAATCATGTATTGAGTTTAATGTGAGAATAAGGCGAATTAAAGAGAAGAGGAGCAAGGGGGAAGCGAGCGAGAGTTAAGAGAAGGAGTTGTTTCCCAGACGGACTTGTTATTAGCTTGGCGTTGGAATTGGAGATATTCGAGAGGCGCGCGCGCTTGGCGCCACTTCCTGTTCAATGACACGCCGTTCGAGAGTGGAACACCTAAGTGCTGATGGGCCAATTGCATGCGCCCCCGAGGCTCATCAGTGGCACGCGAGCACAATGGCGTCTGCCGCCTCTCAACCTAAGGTCTCCCAGTTGCGCTGGAACCAACTCTGGCTCCTCGTCCACTCTCCAACTGCTCTGCTCTGGTCTTGCCAACGCCGCCAGCCAGTAACTCACATCAACAATAACAACAACAACAACAACAACAACTACCACCAAACCAATGGTCCACCGACCAGGCGCCCCATTCATTCATCGTTTGTTTGTGCACCTGTTGGCTGGATTGTTGCAAATGGGGGCGTGGCCATTTGCATGCCACAAGGGAGAAGTGGCGAGAGAGAGAGACTAGGAGAAGTTGAGAGAGATAAAAGGTGATGAACTCTCCCCTTTTTGCTGGCCGCCGGCGGGCGATAAGTGAGCACAGTGCTGTGGCGAGGGATTGGTGGTTTTGGATGATGCTGGTTGATGTTTCCTTTGGTTGTTCCTTTCGGTTGTTGCATTTGGTTGTTGATGCTTTTGGTTGTTGTTGTGGCGAAGGAGAAAGAGAAAAGAGGAAAGCTTTGCTGCTTTCAGGACTTTGGATGGAGAGCAAGCCGAGCTGGAGAGCGACTGGCTAGCTTTAATGTGCTCGGATTTTGTTCTTCCACTCTCAGGCTTGTGGCTAGCTCGCACTGGCAAGCGAGCGCCGCGAGATGTGGCCACTGATGAGGGAGAGAGCTGAGCAGAAGAGTGCTGATTTGATAATCATTTAGTCACGAGCTTGGGCGGCCAGCAGCGAGCGATAAAGCGAGTGAGCCAAACTGGACGCGCTCGCCCATGAGCTCTCTTTTGTCTTGTCTCTGTTGCTCTGTGGCGCCCAGCTCCAGTCTCGAGCTGCGTTCCTCGTGGCTTGTCCTCTACCGCTCGCCAGCCAGCCAGCCAGCTAGCCAGCGAGACGCACAGACAGACAGACAGACAGACGGGCAGGCAAACAAACAAACGAAAGAAGAAGCGGAAAACAAAGGGCGACCAAAGTGGAACTTGTTCTGGCGCTGCTGTTGCAGCCTTTATTTGGCTCACTTCTTTGGACAAAATGCCACCGAGAGGAAGCAGACTGTCTGTGGCCAGAGATTTGGGCTCGCAGATTTGGGCCTGCCACTTGGAGCTGTCTCTCTTGGCCAACTGGCCAACAGGTCGGAAGGCAAGCAGAAGCAGAGGCAGAAGTAGAGACAGAGAAGACAGACGCCGAATTGGCCCAAAGAAGCAAGGGACGCTTCCAGAGGCGGAAGTGGAAAATAACAAACTCATTTGGGAGCTCTCATTTGGCGAGCGACATTCGGCCACCTGTTGTTGCCTAGCGAGCTGCCTATTTTGGCGTTATTTTGGATCGAGATTTGTTTCTGTTTCTGTTTCTGTTTCTCTTGTTGTTTTTGTTGTTCTTTCTCTTCTAAGCCATTTTCTGGCCTGGTGTCACTGAGCCAATTATTCTGACTTTTGGCTCTCATTATTGTTGCCGAATCGGCCAAGGACTGTCCGCTGGCCGCTGGAAAGGGCGGCTCATTAAATGGTGCCCATTGGGCAGCCGCCATTTCGGTTGACGCGAGTATTTAGGCAACAGTCTGCGAGGAGGAGGAGGCGCCAGCATGGCAGCGGTGCCCAATTGCAGCCTGCAGCTGGCCGGCCAGTTGGGTCTTGCCGCGGCGAGCTCGCCGACGAGCAACAGTTTGCACAGCTCTTTGTCTGCTTGGCTGCAGCCCGGCCGAGGCTTAGCTTGAGACTGAGGCTGCGGCTGAGGAGCCGCGCCGGAAGAAGCGACGGCGGACGAGCAGCTTCCTCAAATTTGTGTGCAACAAAACAAGCTGACAACTCGGGCTGCTTGTTGCAATGATTTAGTGTCCGTTTGTCTTGTGTTTGCTGCTCCCTCAACTGAGCTGATGTGTCGGCTGGAGCTAGCAAGCCAGCTTGCCAGCTTGCCAGCCAGCTAGCAAGCCAGCCAGTTGCGCGCTCCTAGTCGCTGCTCGTCCTTAGGTCCAGCTGGGCGGCCGGCGAGCAGGCAGCTGAGCGAGAGCCCAGCAGTGAAAAGGGCGCAAAGGAGGCGCTCTCGTGTTCGTTGGGCATAAAGGAAGAGGGAGAAAACATTTCCTCCTAATGGCTTCTTCCATCTGGCCCGTCACTCGAGATTCCGCGTGGCTTCAAGGCGACTCTAAGGGCCGGCGGGCAGAGTCCAGAGTTGGCCGAGCGGCGGCGTGCAACAACAATGGAAACACAACAGTGATCTATTGTGTTTCCATTGGCCACCAAGAAGAAGAACAACAACAACAAATCGACTTGCGGCGCCGTTATCATGCAATGCAAATCTGCATGGGCCGAGCCTGCGCGCAAACTGAATCTGAAAGCACACAGACACACAGACAAACTGCGCAAACTGGGCGCAAAAAGTGGCAGCTCGACGGAGAGCCGTCCAGAGACAGTGGTAACCTGACCAACGGTTAGCTCGCGCGCTCCTTATTGCTTCCTCATCAAGTGCTCTGCGCGGGCAGGCCAGCTCTACGAAGTGCTGCCCGCAACACTAGCCTGCCAGAGCAACAACAACAACAACAACAACAACATCAAGACACAAACAGACAGACTCTCAGACGCACAACACACTTTCTCTCTCATCCTCGGCACACGATCGCGCGCTGCCTTCTCGCTCTTCTTCTCACTGCAGTTGTCTTGCCCCACCTGTTGTTTTGCGCCCGCCGCTTCCGGTGGCGCAGGCCAAGTGTTGGGGGCGCAACAAGTGCCGGTGGGCAGAGCCACTTCAAGAGCAGCCACATTAGCGGATTGCCCGAGATTGAGATGTCTCTGTCTTGGAATGGCAGCCAGAGACTCCCTTAGACTCCCTTGGTCACACTGCGCTGGAGCTTGTGGCTAAAGCTAAGCTCAAAGCTCGCCCGCCTGCCTGCTGGGCGCCCAGCTTCAAGAGTCGCACGGGGGCGAACTGGCGCCGCAAGCTCGCCACTTGCAGCTCGCTTTGAGTTTGCAGCTAAAAGCTCCAAACTTGAAGCTCCCAACTCGAGAGCCTCTCCACTGGGCGGCGCTCGAGGGTGCCATTTGTTTGCGCCGCTGGATACTTCTTAGCTCGCGCACTGTCGAGGCGCGAACGGCCTGCGTCTTGCCGCCAGTCTGTCGCCTTCCGGCTCGCCCGGCGCGTCTCTGCCGGCGCTCCCTCGCGCCGGAAGCTGCCCGCCGCCGGAAGGCAACCTTCGACGCTTGGGGGCGGCGCAGTTTAGGTGGAGCGTCTGGGCGTCCAGGCGTTCAGGTGCTCAGGCGCCTCGGCGGCAAGCCTCCACTTTCTCCGTCGGCCGGCGGCGAGGAAGCTGTCACTGCGCGATCGGCCCTAGTCTCTCGGCGCGCCTAAGCTCTGGGGCGCTCGGCTGCAAAGACTGACGTGCCGCAGCTCAGCGGCGCTCAGCTCGCCGCCAGTCCCAGAGCATAGGAGCGGCGCCACCAACTGACGACTGGCGACTGGCAGCCGTGCGGACTGGCTTTCCGCCGGCCGAGTGCGCATGCGCCGACGGGCTAACGGGCTAGCTTGCCAGTTGCCAGTTTCCACTTGCCACTTGCACGCCGAGCTCATGCCGCAATCGCGGGCCACTCTCTCCACTTTCTACCTGGCCGCAACTGGCTCGCCAAGCCGCCAGAGCCGCCCCCTCGTCAGCCGGCCTGATGCGCGCACTAAGACTGCACTGCTCGTGTCGCCTCGCCTAAGGCCGCGCCATTGCCAAGGTGTCGGCCCGTTCAACTCCATCATCCATCAGCCATTATCTCAATCCACAATCCACAATCCGCCAGCCGCAAAGTGCAATTCCGCGCGCCATTCCCAGTCCCCAATTGTCAACCAGGCATTCTCGATTACTCGCCACACTTGGGCGACAATTTCTCCCCATCCGGCAAGAAGTGAGAAGCAGCAACAGTTGCCGGCAACAGTTGGTGGCAACAGTCTTGGAGTCTTGTCTAGGAGAAGAGGAAGCACTGAGTTTTCGAGAGAAAAAAACTCTTAAGTCAGAAGAGCTGAGTGAGGGAAAGCTTGAAGTGAAGGAGGACAAGGAAAGAGAAAGTCAAGGGTTGAGGTTCTCAAGCTAAGCAAGAGCTAGACTGAGGCCCAGTTCAGACAGTCTGCCGCTTGGCCAGCAAGACACGAAGCACCAAAAGGAAGTAGAAGCGGAAATTGCGCAAATTCAAACCACAAAATGCCCCCAAGAGGCCCCCATGAAAGCTCATGGACGCGCCGCCCAGCATGCAACAATTGGCCGCCCGCAGACACTCTCGCGAACACTCGACGGCCCAAAAGAACGATGCAGCCCCGCCGGAAGTGGGCGCCTCCCCTCGGCCTTGTTCTGCTGGCGGCCGCGAGTCTGGCGCTTCCGGAGGCGCCCCAAGTGGTGGGCCTCTTCTCGTCGCCAGTCTCGAACATCCGGCCGAACCAAGCAAACCAACAGCAGCAGCAACAGCAGCAAGCCCAGTCGCACTCAGCAAAGCAGAGCGCTGACTCTAAGCAGCAGGCTGAGCAGCGAGTGGAGCAAACAGGTGAGTTCAGAGACTGCCTTTGGGCCATTTTGGGCCATTTTGAGCCAGCACCACAAGAGCTTGTGTGTGGCCATTCTATTGGACATTTTTGCATGCTATTCGTTTCTCTTTCTTCTTTCTCGCTCCACTCCGAAAACTCAGCCTTAGGATGGGCCTTCAGAATTCAGAATACACCTTAGGATGGACACCAAGAGCTGAGCTGGTCCAATTCGAGCTCGGCTCAGCTAAGGTCCCTCGGCGAGTTGGAGCACAATGGCCGCCTGTGTGAGTGCCCTTGTGTGTGGCCGCCATTGTGGCGACACGTGTGGCACGAGCGCCCTTTTCCTGCGCCTCCGTGTGCTCCTCTTTCTCACCGGCCGGCCAAATGGTCACTGTCTGCTGGCCAGTTGGTTCACAGCATAGCAAGAAAGGCCCTTTCTTCCTGCTAAAAGGTGGGCAATAATGGCCGCCATGATCGAGCCAGTTTGCCAGCTCGCCAGCTCGCCAGTTGCCAGTTGTTGGCCATCATCATTGCGCCCGTCGGTTGGCCTTAGCTGCGTTTGCACAGCAGCAGAGTGCGCATTTGCATTCGCGCGTGCATGCGAATCCAATGCAAACTTGCTGCACTCTGTGGGCCTGCAGACAGTCTGCACTGTGTGCCAGGCCCATTCGAGTTCTCGCTATTTGCTCGCCAATCCTTTGGATCAATTTCGGGCCCAATTCATTGAAGGGACTAAACTCTCTTGCAGGAGATCTTCCATCTCTTGCAAAGCGACTCCAGCAAACCTTTGCACCTTTTCCTCTCGGCCGAGCGATGTTCACACAGCGCTTTGCTTTCGTCCAAGATGCTCGCTCTCGAGCGGGCCCACACCAAAGAGCAACAGCGACACAAGAGTGGCACCTGTTTCAGGGCTGCAGTTTATGGTCTCGCAAACAGAAAGGTTTAGAGTCTGCCGTTGGAATGGGAGTTTTCTTTTTGCAAAAATCCAAAATATCGCCCAACCTAAGCTGTGTTCTCGTCATGCATTTTGCCGGCTGAGAGAGTTTCCTTCTCTCTGTCTGTTTGCCTCTGTTTTGGCTCCCTTTTTGCTGGCGCGCGAACAACAGTCTCTGCCAGCCAATGAACAGCAACAGTCTGCCGGCCAATGAACAGCAACAGTCTGCCGAGTGAAGCAGCCGAGTGGCACTTGCACGATTTCGGTCTTGTTTTGTCGGGCACGAGCGTGATAATTGATTGGAGTTTCTCTCATTGTGCGCCGAGCAACAACTCGAGTGGATTTCGCGGAGATGGACAGCAATCACACGCAGCGAACGTGCGCCCGCATGATACTCTATGTCTCATAGAGCTCGAGAAAGGCTCTCTCAGTTTAGACAAAGCAGAATTGGCCTCAAGAAGAGGCCAATTCTGAGCCCTAAGGAGCAGCTTGAGAGACACGGTTCAGGTGGCCGCATAATGTGGCAAACGGCGAGCAGACGAGCAGAGCAAAGGGCCGATTGTTGTTGTTGTTGCTGTTGTTCAATTGGAATTGAACTGAGCGCGACTGAAAGTTGTTCGCTTTCTCATTGGCATTCCAATTGGCTGTGTGAGGTTGCCATTTTGGTTGCTTGGGCTAGTCTGCTGGCAGAGATTCTCCTCATTGGCGTTTAATGTTTTCCAAGAGGGACACGAAGGGGAATGTTGCATGAGAGAGCCAGCAGAGAGTGTCTGTGTTGGCCGCCAGCTGCAAGACGACGGCTCAATTTCACCTCATTAATGGAGCCTTTTCTCTTTGGTCTGGCGGGCATCCTCTGGCTTTGGAGTTGGGCCTTTGAGTTTGGCTTTGGAGTTGGGACTTTGAGTTTGGCTTTAGAGTTGGGCTCGAACTCGAGCTAAGAGCCGACACCATTGGTGTGCCAGCTCGTCGGGGGCAACGAGCTGGCCGTTGTTTGGGGCGCCTGAAGCTGGAGATGCGGCCTGCCCATTGCAGAGTGCAGAGTGCACTGTAGACTGTATGCAGTGTGCATTGTAGACTGTCTATGAGAATGGCAATGCAGTGTGCGAATGGCAATGTTTTGGTTTTGGCAGTGCGCTGCTTGCGCAACGGGAAAAAAAATTTTCTCCTTTTCATTTGGCTCATTTTCTCGCCTTTTCATTTTCATTTCTCTTTTTATGCAAATTCGTTCGCCTGGCCAACTTTGCGGGAGATTCAATTTCTCCCCATTGTGCGCCAGTGTTTACGAGTCCAACAAGAGGCGACCCAAGAGTGGCAGCCCCACTTGCTGGCAGCCTTGCCAGCGAGTGTCTGTGTGCGGCACTAAAAGGGCGCCGGGCCAGCGCTCCTAAGCTGTGGCATGTTTATTGCCGCCGCAACAAATGAACATTTTTCCAATGGGAAAAGTGGCCCGCCAAACACACTCTCCCATAGAGAGACGAGGGCCAGTCGGCGGCAAATAGACACTCGCCGAGCTAAAGTCTCATGTGACGAGCTAGCCTCACAAGATGGAACAACTCTCCCCACTCGCCGAGGCTTGTCTTCGGGGCTCTTCTTCTGTGGCGCTTTATTGCCCCCCAAAGAACAACGAGCCAGTTGTTCCATCCTGATTTATTGCCAATTCAGTCACCTTTGCGCCTCGCTCGACGACTCCTTTGCATTATCGGGCCGCAAACGAGCGCACTGCAAGCGCGCCAAGCTCGCTCGTCCGGCCTGCCAATTCGCCAATTGGCGAGCTCGTTTGCTCCTCCACCTCAAAGACTTGGAGTCTAGATCTCACAGTCTCGCCACAAACAAGCCACACACAAGCCACACACAAGCCACACACAAGCCACACACAAGCCACACTCAAGCCCCACTGACCCACAAGAGCAAGACTGAGCGCCGACCTCGTGCCGCATTTCTCAGCGCGGAGGCCGCCCACTTCCGGCCGCAGTCACACCTTAGGAGTGGCGCTGCGAGTGGGCGCGCGTTTCCTGCCAGCTTGGTGGCGGCGGCTGGCCAGAGCTTAGGGCGGCCGAGCGTGAGCTCAGCTGGCGAATGTTCGCGCCAGCTGGACCCTGTTTGCTGTTGGCGGCCACTGCGCCTAAGAGCAAGTGCGGCCAGTGCGATATTGTTGGCAGATTCTTGGCGCGATACCGCACCTTAGGGCTCGCTGGTTTGCTCTTAGCTACAGTTGCCCACAGTTGCCGCTCGTGCGACTCTTCCGCTGGCTGAGCTCTCAGTTCGCGGCGAGACCATCTCGGCGAGACCATCTTTACGAGTGGGACTTTACGAGCAGACGGCCAGCTGGCCGCTCTTTGCGTCTCTTTCGCTCCATTCGGCTCGCTCGGCGTCCAGAGAGCACGCCATTGATGCGGTCTGGCAAGCGACTGGTCGGTGGCCACAAAAAGCGGCCGCACACAGTCTGTTGCGGGCGTGCAAAGAGCACGCACATTAGAGGCTGGCCCTAAGGTGCAGACTATTGCTTAGGACTGCAAAGAGTCCCATTGACTTTTGCTAGAGACTCTTCTTGCGCGAGACTGTTGTTGCGAGAGACTGTTGTTGCCACTTGTTGCGGGCCAATGCGTGAAATCGGTCCCCATTTTTCGGCTTCGTTTCAATTCATTGTTTCCACTTTCACTTCCACTTTCACTTTCACTTTCTCTAGACACTCTCTAGCTCGCCCCCACCCGCATTGTGCCCGTATGACACTTGTGGCTGTCACTTTGGTGTTTGTCTCTGCCAATTGGGCGGCCCGAAAGCTCTAGACTGGCAGCAGTCCTAAGGAGCGGCCGGCTGCCAGAACTGAGCACTGCTAAGCACTCGAAGCCCACTCCTTGAAGGACGCGCTCTCGTGTTCCACTGCACGTCCAGCGCACGTCCAGCTCCTTGGCCGCATCGAGCAAACTTGCACTCGTTTAATGGCCACACTCAATTGGCGGCCGCAAAGCTGCAACTCTCGAGCAAAAGTCTCAAGCTTTCCAGCCAAAGTGTTTGGCCAACACTGTGGTGCGAGCGCAAACAATCGTTGCCCAGTTTCTGGCCAGACGAGCGTGGAAATGGAGCCCACCGACTGGCTTGAGTGCGGCCTCCGCCAGACTGCCTCTGGCGTTCGGCTGGCGAATCGAAAAAATCGGCCGCTTTTCCCTTTTTTATTTATCAAGTTAAAAGTTCCTTTTTTCATCGCCAAACCACTTGGACTGACCAGCGGTGGCCAGCCAGAACACGCTGCCCGTTCGGCTTTTCTGAGTTTCCCAAGCGGGGGACACACACGAAGAGCGGGAGCCCAAACGGAAACGGGCGGCCAGTTTTAGGGAATCGGCAGTTTTGGACAGGTTTGGATGCGCGCTTCTCGTCAGCGTCACGGCAAATTAGTGCGCTCGCTTGGCGCTTGCATACTTCTCAAAGTGAGATGCATGAAAGAGGGCCAACTGGAAGAGACTGCTTGTCTCAGGCGAGCGCCAATCCAAAGCGCCAACCCAAAGCGGAATCCAAAGCGAAATCCAAGCAATCCAGAGCTGACAGCCAGGGGCCAGCTTCCTGTGTTCGCGCTGCCACAACTCGCGGCCGTAATAATCGCAAGGAATAACAATATGATGATGATGATGAGTCGCCTTTGCCGAAAGTCAAAATCAATCAGTGGCCACATTTGCAGAGCTCTGCCAGACCTTAGCTCTGCCAGAGCTTGGCTACGGTGGAGGATCATCTGCAGACTGCAGTCACTGCAGTGCAGCGCGCGTCTCAGCGGTCGCACACAGTCTGCGGGGCAGTCTACATAGCAAAGTGCACAGTGCACAGTGCACACTGCAGTGAAAAGTGCACAGAGCAGCTGGCCATTGTTTGTTTTTTAGGAAATGGAGCCAATGCGAAAATGGCCGCGCCAAATATATCGAGCAAACTCCTGCCGCTTTCCCAATCGCCAATCGCCAATCTCAAGCCCCCTCGGAGCTCACTTCGCGGCTGCCAAGCGGCCGGCACGCAAACAATCCCCCAAACTGGCTCTCTCTCTCTCTCTTAGTCTCGCTTCCGCCACTTCACACACAGTATCCGATGATTAGATTATCAATGGCCGCCCAAAGTGCCGCCCGCCAGTCTGTGTGTCTTTGGCCAGTTCCTTTCCTCCTCCTCCTTGGCGGCTCCCTGGCGGCTCCTTGTCAGCCGGGCGCCACTTCCTGCGAGCTGGTGGGCGGCCATCTTCTTCCCAAGCGGCCAGATTGTTCTCCCTCTCCAGCAAGCCGGAACGAGGAAACGGCCCTCAGCCAACTCCAAGTGGCCTGAAAGTCTCCCCCCAGACACTCTCCTCGGGGCTGCCAATCTCTGTGTTCGAATCGGCTTGTTTGCTCAGCCAGAAGTTGGCCCACCAGCAGCCAACAAGTGGCCTTGCTCGCCGGCTGCAGCGAGGTGCTCTGTCTGTGTGCATTGGAGTGCAAACACAGTCTCGCCATGGACGAGAGTTGGGGACTAGGCTCGGCGCGTGTCGCCTCGCCGCTCGACAGGCAACCGTTTCGTCATCGCGCCCGAGCTTAGCAGTGGGCAAAGTGCGCCAGACTGGCACACCTTTGCCTCGAGTGGCGCCAAGTCCTAAGCTCGGCCCCTGCTTTTCCGCTCCTTTTCCGACGCTTTTCCGCGCCAAGCGATAATCCGCCAGCAAGAAGGAGGCGAGAAAAGGCCCGCCCGACGGAACTCGAGCTCGCCTGTGGCCAATTTTGCCAAACATTTGCACCTTTTCTCTCTCTCTCTCTCGCCAGCCGACACATTTCGAGCATTGATTGACGAGCCCGATCACTTGTCTGTCCTTAGGTGCGCTTTGTGTGCGTGCACTTGGCGTGCATTGCCACCCGACTCGTGCTTGACGCATTTGGCTGCCCCGTGACTTGTATTCAATTGGTAATAATTCAATTGGTTGAGCCACTGGAATTATTATTATCACTCACTCTCTGTCTACAGTTCTCCCTCTCATGTATCTCTATTCTTCTGCCTCTCTCTCTCTCTACTTCTCGCCCCATTCAGTGCCCACCCTTAGTGCTACTATTTCGGTCCCACTTTTTTTATCCCACTTTCCCTTTGGGCCAATCGTTTTCCTCCTCGCGTGCCACCAGCACACTTGATTGACTCCAATTCCAAATAATAATAAAACTAAATAATAAAAGAAATATTCTTCCAATATTTATCAACTTTCAATTCATCTTTCCTCCTTTGCCTCTTTTCCTCCTGCTTATTCTCCTGCTCTCTCTTGCCACTTCCAGCCACTGTCTCTCTTTGCTTGCCACTCGAACTCTAAAACTCTCAAAACTGCTCACTCGTCACTTGGCGTCATTCATCATTCAAACTTCCTGGCCCTTGAAATAGTCAACAATGGTTGCAGAGAACAGACAGAGAGACTGAGAGAAACACAGCCCAAAGTGTTGAGAAATATTCTCAGCCAGCTCAGTGTGGCTCTCGAAAAGCGTGCACAAGTGGCACTTTCGATTGTCTTGGTTACTCTTTTGGAATTATTGTTTTTCCTTCTCCTCAGCTTCCATTGGAAGCGAGTTTCATATGGAGAGAGAGAGTCAAACTCAGTCCAGTGGAACGAGCCAATCGATTGGGCAAATGCTCTCGATTGTCGATTGCCATCCAAGTGGACGAGCAGGTTGAAGAAATCTAATAAAAGTCGCACTCGTTTCTCATTTCTCGTTTCTCGTTTCTCGAGCCTTGAGATTGAGATTGGCTCTTCCTGCTTCTCTGCCATTGTCTCTCTCTCTCTCTCTCTCTCTCGCTGTTGAATCGAACACACTTGCTAGGTAGACACACGTGGCGACGGTAACTATCTTCTTTGAAAAAGAAAATTTATATAAAGAAAATTTATATAAAAAAGTTTATATAAAAAGTGTGCATTTAGAGAGAAGCTCGAATGCAACGAGCAAATGTGGCCAATTGAATTCGGCCCAAACAATGCTTGTCATCCACTTGGATGAGATAACTTATTCGAAAAGTTTGGAAATGAGTTAGGAAATAAGTTTGGAAATATCTCATCTCATTTCCAGAGCTCCTTTCGTCTATTTCGAGCCCGCCTTTTCTCTCTTTTCTCCTCTCTCATTGGCAATCACTCAAAGTCGAAGTTATAATTGTATTCGATACATTCATGTCGACGAAGGAAACACGCCAAACAATTACCGACTCAACTCTTTGGTTCCAAAAGTAGAGTTTCGTAAAGGTTTATCCAAGTTGGTTGCGCAATTTTGATGAACTTGGATAAACTTGGACAAACTTGGACTGTTTTGAACAAAGTTTTTCATAAAAGTGCATCGATTCCAGTTGAGAGGTCACATTAAACCGAATAAATGCCACTGCCTTGAGTTGAGTGATCGCTTAGGATCCGTACGATTGTTTCCGATCGAGCGTGCTCTTCTCGAGCGCTTTTGTTATGTTCTAGCCTAATTGCAATTCACTCAATTGGATTTCGGACACTCGATTTGAATATGCGCCAAACTTGAAGGGCACATCTCTGGCTAAGAGTTGGAAATACAATTTAATTGCAGTGTGAAAATCGCATCGAAAAATGGACACTAACCGCACCGACTTGCCCTAATCTCCGCCCACATAGAAGCACTCAACGTGTCCAGCCCATTCGGCGACCTGATCGCAATTGGAGCGGTCTCGCTGGCGCCCGAAAGCGGCACACAGTCTGCCCAAAGCTCGCCCGCACGCCCTTGGCCCGAGCTCGCCAGGAGGCCACCTGTTGAGCAGTGGAACTCGGCGCCCAAGTGGACGCTGACACTGGGCGGCCAAGCTGAGGGGGCGCCGCCAAGCTCGCGGTCTGCAGTTGCAGGAAGCTCCCAGCCGGAAGTGGCGCGCAGTGGGCGCCCTAAGGGGCGGAACTTGGGCGACTCCTTAGGATCAAGTGGGGTGGACAAACCGCTGGACGACAAATCGCGCCAGACGACGAAGCAGAGGAGCAAGCTGGACTACATCATCGACTTCATGCGGGCCAACAAATTGACTAAATTTTGTGATCTCTTTTTCGCCCCCGAG